>Ga0326727_10028672_pt1 | contig 10099 bp, 8 predicted proteins | sample MB2enrmetagenome_FD_207643 | JGI IMG/M metagenome (GOLD analysis project Ga0326727, IMG submission 207643) | Lab enriched peat soil microbial communities from McLean, Ithaca, NY, United States - MB29MY | ecosystem: Environmental > Terrestrial > Soil > Wetlands > Peat | place: USA: New York...
AAAGTAGCCATGGTAGCGTGCATGCGGAAATTGCTTTGCGTATTGAATGCAATGCTTAAAAATCGTACCCCTTGGAATTATAGTGTTAACCAATCAATTAGTCCTTGACAAGTAACACAGTTGCTAATATCGAAATACGAAATATTCAAAAAAGAAATCAATAATCTGGAAAAGGTAAGCAATAACTGGATACCGTTCCCGTATCGGAATACGGGATAAGCTTTCAACGGTATGGAGAACCGGGCGGGAGGGTTACGTCTGCGACTGAACCTGTCCCATAAGGAAGAACAGGCCACCCCACGCAGATACATTCGCTATTCTCGGTATGACATTGCGATGTCAGATTGCCGCGCTTCGCTCGCAATGACAGGTTAAACTTAGTCCTGGCAGGCGGGGGCGGGGATATTGAGGTATTCGCCGACGACTTTCATGGCGCAATAATCGCCGCACATACTGCAGGCTTCGCCGCCGGAAGCGTGTTTGGCATGGACCTGGCGGGAATAATCCGGAGTCAGAGTGAGTTTGGCCTGCGCTTCCCAATCCAGCGCTTTGCGGGCATGGGCCATTTTGATATCCCAATCCATGGCGCCTTTGACACCTTTGGCGATATCGGCGGCGTGACCGGCGATGCGGGAGGCAATTACACCCTGGCGGACATCTTCAACATCAGGCAGAGAGAGGTGTTCGGAAGGCGTAACGTAGCAGAGGAAATCCGCGCCGTACATGGCAGCTAAAGCGCCGCCGATGGCACCGGTGATATGGTCGTAACCGGCGCCGATATCGGTGACCAGCGGACCGAGCACATAAAAAGGCGCGCCTTTACAGATGGATTTCTGGAGTTTGACGTTGGTTTCAATCTGATTGAGCGGGACATGGCCGGGACCTTCCACCATGACCTGTACGCCGGCTTGCCAGGCACGCTGCACCAGTTCGCCGAGAATCAATAACTCCTCAACCTGGGCGTGGTCAGTGGCATCCGCCAGACAACCGGGACGCATGCCATCGCCGAGACTGAGAGTGACATCATATTCGTGCGCCAATTCCAGCAAGCGGTCGTAATATTGGAAAAGAGGATTTTCCTGTTCATTATGCAGGATCCAACCGACGGTAAAAGCACCGCCGCGGGAAACGACATCAGTGATACGCCCCTGTTCTTTGAGGCGGGCGATGGCGGAGCGGGTAACACCGCAATGCACGGTAATAAAATCGACGCCGTCCTGACAGTGGTCTTCGATGGCGGAGAAAATATCGTCAGAGCTCATTTTAACAATCGCGCCGGATTCTTTAATGGCCTTGATGGCAGCCTGGTAAAGAGGCACGGTGCCGACGGGAATGGTGCTGGCCTGCATCACGGCGCGGCGCACGGCGGGAATATCTTTGCCGGTGGACAAATCCATGACGGTATCGGCGCCGACATCAATCGCAGCCTGCAGTTTTGCCAGTTCGTTCTGAATGGTACCGAAATCGGAGGAAGTCCCGAGGTTGGCATTGACTTTGGTGCGCAAGCCTTTGCCGATGCCGAAGGGAGTGAAGTTTTTGTGTTTGTTGTTGGCAGGAATGACGATATTGCCGTCGGCAATACCGGCGCGGATGAATTCCACATCCAGTTTTTCCTGTGCGGCGACGATTTTCATCTCCGGAGAAATAATACCTTGGCGGGCCATTTCCAGCTGTGTCATAAAACACCCCCATAAAACAATAAAACCAGGGTTGCGATTTTCCCTGGTTTGTTTCGACCGCATCCCTACGCTCGTATTACCGAGGTCAGGTTCTAAGGGTCGTTCGCCTGCGGCGAACTCTCAGCATTCAGCACCCCTAGCGGATAATTGACTATTCTTTTTTCAAGCTTGTAATTTTGTACTATAGCAGATTGAGAGCAGAAAAGCAAGTTTCAGGCACAAAGTAGAGTAAGAGAAAATTTCAAATACCAAATGCCAATAACCAAATAAATGTTAAAGACAAAATAAATCAAAGAGCGACAACGATAATCTTAAAACATAACCCCTGTTTTACAAAAATGATTTTAGATTGCCACGTCCGCCTGAGGCGGACTCGCAAAGACGGTACGGTGTAATCATTCGGGTACTGCGTAACCTCAGGATGTTATTAAAAGCAATGATACTGCACAAAGAATAAAATCCGGGTTGACAAAGATATACTAAAAACACCACGCATGTTTTATATAGATGATTTTAGATTGCCACGACCTTGTAGGGGGTCAGGGCAAGGTCTCGCAAAGACAGTGTGAGTGAGTCACTAAGATTGCCATTCCTGTAGCAAGTTCGAGACGATAGGCTTCGCTCGCAATGACGGTACTGTTATAATAGATTCATGGTAATGGAAAAACTGGCCGCCGGGTTGGAAAAACTGGGAATCAAGGCAGGGGAGCATGAGCTCGCTCAATTCCAGATTTATTTTGAAGAACTGACCGATTGGAACCAGCGGATGAACCTGACAGCCATTACCGAATACGAAAAGGTGCAAACCCTGCATTTTCTGGATTCGTTGACAGTGGCGGCGGCCTGGAGGCCAACCGAAAGTAAACCGCATCCCCGGGTGATTGATATCGGAACGGGCGCCGGGGTGCCGGGAATCCCGCTGAAAATCATTTTCCCCCAGATACGGCTGACACTGATGGATTCGACAAATAAGAAAATTACCTTCCTGAACCATCTGAAACAAAAGCTGGGATTGAACGACATCGAGGTTGTCAGCGGGCGGGCCGAAGAGCTGGCCCATCAGCATTACCGGGAGAGCTACGACCTGGTTATAGCACGGGGGCTGGCACCGATGCCAACGCTGGCAGAACTGACCATCCCATTCTGCAAAATCGCAGGAAAGGTGGTATTGCATAAAAAAGGCGATATTGCCGAAGAGATGAAGCAGGCGAAGCGCGCCATCGTCACGATGGGCGGAAAGCTAATCGAGATAAAACCGGTGGAGTTAAACGAATTCACCGATAACCGCGTGCTGGTAGTGATTGAAAAAATCGCACCGACGCTGGAGATTTACCCAAGGGGGCAGGGGCTGCCGATTAAGAGACCCATCCAATAGAAAAATCCAAAATCCAAAATCCAAATAAACCTGAAATAATCAAGTTTCAAGATTCAATACATTCGCTAAAGCTCAGTACCTTGTAATCAAGTAAATTCGAAACAACTCTCAGTGGACAGCTTTCAGTGTTATGTTTTGAGGCTTATTAAAATTATCACTCTCACCCTCTCGTAAACTTATGGACCTTCGGCCTCAATGAGGTTGTCCGAAATTTCTGGATTGTCGGGTCAAGCCCGACAATGACAATGGAAAGAAAACGCACAGGCGTCCCTGCCTGTGCAACTAAGTATAGTCAGTATTTACATCAAGCAGGGATATTAGATATTAGCGGTATTTTGTTGTAAAATAGCTTTGTAGTCCCGAGTGGGAAAGACGTTTTTTCCGAGCAGACAGGAGATTAACATGGAAACCGCAACATTTCGAGTTAAAGTCGGGCTGGCCCAAATGTTAAAGGGCGGCGTGATTATGGATGTCGTGACCGCGGAACACGCCAAAATCGCGGAAGATGCCGGGGCGTGCTCCGTGATGGCGCTAGAAAGAGTTCCCTCAGATATCAGAAAAGCCGGCGGCGTGGCACGGATGTCCGACCCTACCGTAATCGAAGCGATTATGAAAGCGGTCACGATTCCAGTGATGGCGAAATGCCGCATCGGGCATTTTGTGGAAGCACAGGTATTGGAAGCACTCGGGGTGGATTATATCGACGAATCGGAAGTACTGACACCGGCCGATGAATCCCATCACGTCTGGAAGCACGATTTCAAAGTGCCTTTTGTCTGCGGCTGCCGCAACCTGGGCGAGGCCCTGCGGCGCATCAGCGAAGGTGCAGCAATGATACGCACCAAAGGCGAAGCCGGAACGGGCGACATCGTGGAAGCGGTACGGCATATGCGCACCGTGCAGGATGAAATCCGCAAGCTGGTAAACATGTCCGAGGACGAACTGCCGGCGGAGGCGAAAGAACTGGGTGCGCCGCTGGAACTGGTGATTGAAATCCATCGCACCGGGAAATTGCCGGTAGTGAATTTTGCCGCAGGCGGCGTGGCGACACCGGCCGACGCAGCGCTGATGATGCAGCTGGGCGCCGACGGCGTGTTTGTCGGCTCCGGGATTTTCAAATCGAGTAAACCTTCGGTGATGGCCAAGGCAATTGTAAAAGCCACCACGCATTACACCGACGCCAAAATTATCGCCAAAGTTTCCAAAAACCTCGGTGAAGCGATGCCGGGTTTGAGCGCGAAACAGATTCCTCCGGACCAGTTAATGGCCGGCAGAGGATGGTAAGATGAAAATCGGTGTCCTTGCACTGCAGGGAGCCTTTGCCGAACATATTGCGACACTGGAAAAATTAAAAGCAGAAGCCATCCCCGTCCGCCTCCCGCACCAACTGGAGGGACTGGACGGGTTAATCATCCCCGGCGGGGAAAGCACCACCATCACCAAACTAATGGTGCACTACAAACTGAAAGACAAAATCATCGAACTGGCAAAACATGGCTTCCCGATTTTCGGGACCTGCGCCGGGATGATTGTCCTTGCAGGGCAACTGGCCAGCGCCGGCGGCGTCAAACCCACCGGGGTAATGGACATCAAAGTCAACCGCAACGCTTTCGGCCGGCAGGTGGATAGTTTCGAAGCACAGATTTCCATTCCGGCAATCGGCAAAAAGCCGCTGACGGGGGTTTTTATCAGAGCACCGCTAATTGAATCTGTGGGCAAAGAAGTGGAAGTTTTAGCGCGGTTAAGCGACGGCACGATTGTCGCCGCCAGACAGGGCAAGCTGCTGGTCTGCTCTTTTCATCCCGAGTTGACAGACGATACCCGATTCCATCATTATTTTCTTGACATCGTCCAGGGGAAAGTATAGAGCGTAATGAATAAAAACGAACTCGCCCAAAATATATATCGAGCTTCTCGCCTCGAAGGGAATTTCAAGTTACGGTCGGGACAGATATCGAATGAATATTTCGATAAGTATCTGTTTGAATCAGAACCGAAACTGCTAAAGGAAATCGCAGGGCAAATGGCAAAACTGATACCGGACGGAACAGAAGTATTAGCTGGGCTGGAAATGGGCGGCCTGCCGATTGCCACCGCGCTATCGCTGCAAACCGGTATTCCCGCGGCGTTTGTCCGGAAAAAGCCTAAAGACTATGGGACGGCAAAACTGGCAGAAGGAGCCGCGCTAAACGGTAAAAAAGTGTGTATCATTGAAGATGTAGTAACAACCGGCGGACAGATAATCTTAAGCGCCGCTGATTTAAAGCAACTGAGCGCCCAAATAAAGTATGTATTGTGCGTCATTGAACGCGATATCAAGAGCCGGGAAAATCTCAGAGAAAACGGGCTGGAACTGATTTCATTATTTACGATGGGCGATTTACAGCCAAAGATAATCAGTAAAAACCCTGTTTAATGGAGGATTATTTTGCAAAAAGTAATCACCGATGACCTGGATGCCTTACTGGGAATCCTGCCGCCCTCAATCCGCCAGAAATTACAGGAACAGGAAGATTTCAAGCAGCTGATTGAAGTCATACTGGACCTCGGGAGACCGCCGGAAGCCCGTTTTCTGAACCGGGAAGTAATTCTCGACCAGAGAGAAGTGACCGATGAAGACATCGAGTATGTCATCACACGCATCGGCAGCTTCGGCGACGATAACCGGGCCGGCATCGAACGCACATTACACCGCATTTCCGCCATCCGCAACCGCAAAGGCCGAATTGTCGGGTTGACGCTGCGCGTGGGCCGGGCGGTTTTCGGCACGATAAAAATCATCGAAGACCTGGTGGAAACAGGGAAAAGCATTCTGCTGCTGGGTAGACCCGGTGTGGGTAAAACCACGATGCTGCGCGAAGTGGCCCGGGTACTGGCAGACGATTTCGGCAAACGCGTCATTATCGTGGACACATCAAATGAAATCGCCGGCGACGGTGATATCCCGCACCCGGCCATCGGCCATGCCCGCCGGATGCAAGTGACGACCCCGAATATGCAGCACGCGGTGATGATTGAGGCGGTGGAAAACCACATGCCTGAAGTGATTGTCATCGATGAAATCGGCACGCAGCTGGAAACACAGGCCGCCCGCACCATCGCGGAAAGAGGCGTCCAGCTGGTGGCAACCGCGCACGGCAACACGCTGGAAAACCTGATGATGAACCCCACACTGGCAGATTTAATCGGGGGAATCCAATCGGTGACACTGGGAGACGAAGAAGCGAAACGGCGCGGCACACAGAAATCCATCCTGGAACGGATGTCGGCGCCGACTTTTGATATTTTAGTGGAAATCCAGGAACGGGACACAGTCGCGATTCATGCCGACGTGGCTTCGGCAGTGGATGCAATACTGCTCGGGGAACCGCAGGCTTTGGAAGTCCGTCAAATCAATGAGGAAACCGGGGAAGTCAGCATTAAACATATACAGCCGGAAACAGACGATAACAGAAGACCGGTACGCAGCAACAAAGCGGCGCAGCCGAAAAACGGAACAAGCGCGAAACTCTTCCTGTACGGCGTCAACCGGGTGCGTATGGAAGAAGTAGCCGGAGAAATGGGAATAAACCTGGAAGTGGTGGAAGACCTGCGCGAGGCGACACTATTGGTGACCTCGAAAAAATATTACCGCCAGAAGCCGCAAAAAATCAGGGACGCGGAATCAACGAATGTGCCAATTTACGTACTGAAAGGCGGCACGCCGGTGCAAATCAGGCAGCTATTAAGCTCGCTCTACCATATCGAACAACAGCAGGACGAACCGGTACGCCGGGACGAGTCTTTTAAGGCAGCGCTGGACGACGCCAACGAAGCCGTGCAAATGATAAAAAAGGGCGAAAACACGGTGGAATTAAGTCCGCAGAGCGCTTATATCCGCCGGTTCCAGCACCTGGTAGCGGAAAGACACGGGATGTATTCGCAGAGCACGGGCAAAGACCCGAATAGAAGGGTCCGGATTTTCAGAGTATAAAAACTAAAACCCAAATACCAAATTCCAAATACCAAAAAAAATACTAATGTTTAAACAATATCAAAATAAGGATTTGCAAGGTTGAGTTGCGTCCCCAGTTAATCATTCGCCTGTTCTTTAGCGAAATATTTCCTTAATTGCTGCAATTTTTTAGGTTTTAGGGTATAGCGGCCGACGCCGCCGCGCAAACGCGGGTCCAGCAGGTCACGCAGGCTGTCGCCGAACATATTGATGCCAAAGATAGTCAGTGAAATTGCTAAAGGAGCCCACGGCCATGGGTACATTGTCCCCCAGGAGGGAATATTGACCGGTAAACCAAAACCAAGCCAGTCCAGGGCGGCTTCCGACATGATGGCCTGCCCCACACCTAAGGTAAAAGCAACGATTATCATCGGCATGATGTTCGGTACGATATGACGCAACAACGACTGTAACCGAGAACTACCGATGGCTTCTGATGCAGAGATATACGTATTCGGTTTAATTACGATGACGGCACTTCGTATTAAACGGGCACCGCCGATACCGGCGGTGGTCCCCAGTACCATAATCATGGTGAAAATACTGCGGGGAAGCAACGTCATCATGATTAATAAAACAATAAACGCGGGCACTGACAGCCAGACGTCAATAAAACGCTGCACAATCATATCTGTTTTCCCGCCGATAAAAGCGGTGGGCGCGCCAATTAAAACACTGATGACAATGGCCAGGGCCGCAGCGCCGAGCCCGACTTCCATAGAACTGCGAGCACCGTAAATAAACTGGCTGAGTACATCGCGCCCCAGAAAATCAGTGCCCATAAGATGCGTGGAAGATGACGGTTGATTAATCATATGGAGGTTAATCTGAATTATCGAAAAGGGAATCAGATATTTAGCAAAGATACCGATTGCGAGAAAGACGATAATCACTACCAGCCCAAAAGCACCAAGCGGCTTCTCGACAACCATTCTTTTAAACAAATCGAAGACAAAACTATGCTGTTTCTCTTCTGCCGGCCGCCCTCCGGCAACATTTTTGTTATCGTTAGTCATAAATCAACTCCGCTTGCATCTATTGATAATGAATCCGGGGGTCCAGCCACCCATAAGCAAGGTCAACCAAAAGGTTACTGAGAACAACAAATACTGACAGAATAAGAGTGATGGCCGAAATCATCGGATAATCCCGATTGTTCAGGGCATCAAACAACAAACGCCCTACTCCCGGAAGGTTGAAGATATACTCGATGATGACTGAGCCGCCAATCAGTATCGGGATCCACCCCCCGACCATGGTAATTACCGGAATCAACGCATTTTTCAGGGCATGTCTGATGACAACAACCCGTTCCCGTAGTCCCTTGGCCCAGGCCGTGCGGATATAATCCTGACGTAAAGTTTCCAGCATCATCGTGCGCATGACCCGCATCGTACCGCCGGTTTGCTGGGACCCTAATGCCAGGGCGGGCATGATCATCATCCCCAAATTACCCAGAGGGTCTTTCCCGATAGAAATAAACACGAGGGGTGTGAAATAATGCCACCAGATAAATACATAAAATGTGATGATGCCGGCAATGACGAAGTTAGGAACAGAAATAAGAATGATGGCGAAACTACGCAATATCCGGTCAAGAATTGTATCCTGCCGGATGGCGGCATAGATGCCGATAGGGATGCTGATAATCAAAACGATGATTAAAGACATCAAGCACAATTCAAAGGTTAATGGTATACGCTGAATGATTAAAGGGGTAATCGGGCGGGAATTCATGAGGGATGAGCCCAGATTGCCGTGGAGAACGATTCCGGTTATCCAACGCGTATACTGAACATAAACAGGGACATTCAATCCCAGAAGCTTCGATATACCTGCACGGTCAATTGGTCCGCCGCCGTTGGCAGCCATATTTTCTTGAATTATATTAAGTATATTCCCGGGGATGAACCTCAGTAATAAGAAGACGACCATTGAAGTTAAGATAACCGTAATTGCAGCCCACAATAACCTTCGGGAGGCGTATGCGCCCATATTCACATTTCCTTGTTTAAATAGTAACGACAGTCCCCGGCAGCGTATTCTTTTATCCTTTGTTATCTTTTCCCATCTCACTGTATAGTCTGTGAGCAGGTAACAAATTGTTCTAAGTTTATCGCGCATTCAATTTAATGTCAATGGCCATCTCCATGAAAGCGGCGAGAAAGTTCACTACAACAAATATCCGGGTAAAATCTATATTTGGCGGTTATCATTTGACCAGACTTTGTTTAAGCTGTTTCAGTTTTTTGTCCGAGAGCGAATAACGCCCGACACCGCCTCTTAAGCGCGGGTCCAGCAGGTCACGGATACTGTCGCCGAACATGTTCATGCCGAAGACGGACAGAGAAAGCGCCAGGCCGGGCCAAAATGTCAACTGCGGGTCTTGCTGCAAGTATTTTTGAGCATCGTTAATTAATACGCCCCAGGACGGGACGCCGGGCGGCAGGCCAAAACCAAGGAAGCTCAGGCCGGCTTCGGCCAGGATGTTGCCGCCGATACCCAGGGTGAAGGTAATAATCAGCGTCGGCATGATGTTCGGGATAATATGCGTCAGTAAAGTGCGCGCCGACGAACAGCCGATGGCATCCGAGGCCGAGACATACACATTTGACTTAATGGCAATCACCGCGGAGCGGATTAACCGGGCACCCCAGATACCGCCGCTGATGCCCAGCACGAGCACGATAGTGAGAAGGCTTGGTTTAAGAATAGTCATGATTGTCAGCAAAATAACAAAACTGGGGATAGAGACATAAACATCCACGAAACGCTGCACAATCATATCGGTCTTGCCGCCGAGGAAGCCGGAGGTCGCACCGATCAAAATGCTGACGAGGACATTTAAAAACGTTGCCCCGAGACCGACTTCCATGGAAATCCGGGCGCCGTAAATCAACCGGCTAAGCTCATCACGTCCCAGCTCATCGGTGCCCAGTAAATACTTGGCGGACGGGCCTTGTAAACGCTCAAGAAGGTGAATTTGTTGATAGCCAAAAGGCATGATAAATTTGGAAAAGATGCCGGCTGCAAAAAATATAATGATAACGC
>Ga0326727_10028673_pt1 | contig 10099 bp, 6 predicted proteins | sample MB2enrmetagenome_FD_207643 | JGI IMG/M metagenome (GOLD analysis project Ga0326727, IMG submission 207643) | Lab enriched peat soil microbial communities from McLean, Ithaca, NY, United States - MB29MY | ecosystem: Environmental > Terrestrial > Soil > Wetlands > Peat | place: USA: New York...
CGACCCCGAGCAGGTCGTGCAGGAGGGACGACATTTCCGCATCGAGGGGCGACTTGCTTGGCGCCAGGGTCCCGTCAAGGTCGAACACAATGAGCTTCTTCATTCATCTCCAACTCTGATGTCTCGCAAAGCTGTGCGGAGAGCAGCCTGGACAAGCGCAGGCCGCCCCAAAGGCGATATTGATTTATGGGCTCAAAGCGCAAAGCGGGCCACCTCATCTCGCTCATTGCTTTTCGCATCTATCCCGATCGGCCCCATGGAACCCACGACAGGTTGCCGCTCAGAACGAAGATAGCGAGCGCCGCAGCCATAAGAAGCGCACCTATCCAGAAGCGCCAGTCACGATGCATCCGTCTCCAGTAAGGACCAGGATCGGGTTCACCGCTGTCGCTGCTATTTCCTTCCCGGTTGTGCCTGTTTCCCGTCATCTCTTCTCCATTTCTGCGTCGTATTCACCGCGGTGCGCGGCCTGATTGCAGAGGGCGCGGTTGGCCACGCATCGCCTCAGATTTCATCGAGCTTTTGCCTAACTGTCGGTGAACATGGCCTTCTGCGGATGCCCCTTGGCCAACGGAGCAGGCGCGGTGGAATCGCTGAAATCGACGGTCCACTGCCAGTTACTGATCTCGGGCATATCCTCCAGGTGTTGGCGAATGTAGTCGTGATGTTCATTCAGCTTGGCGCCGAACAGCTCGATCGCAGCCGCAGCCTGCACACGAAGCCGAGGGATGTGCTTCAGGGCATCCAGCGCGAGGTGGAAGCGGCTCATTTCGTTCAGCACGACCATATCGAAGGGCGTAGTGGTGGTTCCGTAATCCATATAACCATGCACATGAAAGCGCGCTTCATTGGAGCGGCCATGAACCAGTGTATGAATGAGCCAGCGATTGTTGTGGAAGGCGAAGATCACGGGCGCACTCTCGGTAAAGAGCGCGTTGAACGACATTTCGTCCATTCCATGCGGATGTTTGTCCGGATACATCAGGGTCATCAAGTCAACAACATTGACAACGCGCACCTTGACGCCGGGGACGTGTCTCTGCAAGAGCCATGAGGTTGCGCAGATTTCAATGGTCGGCACGTCACCGGCACACGCCAGCACAACGTCCGGCTCTCTGCCTTCGTCGTTGGTCGCAAACTTAAAAATAGAAGCGCCGCGCGAGCAGTGCTCAAGAGCCTCATCCATGTTTAACCACTGCAACTGCGGCTGCTTTCCGCAGGTAACAATGTTGACGTAGTTACGGCTACGCAGGCAATGATCGAAAACGCTCAAAAGGCAGTTGCTGTCCGGCGGATAGTACACGCGAATGGTGTCGCTTCTGCGCGCCAGCGCGTTGTCAACAAAGCCAGTGGCCTGGTGACTGAACCCGTTGTGATCGTTCCGCCATGCATGGCTGGTGAGCAGAACATTCAACGATGCAATCGGTTTGCGCCACGCGTATTCGCGGCACTGCTCGAGCCACTTGGCATGTTGCGTCAGCATCGAGTCCACAACCTGCGCGAACGCCTCGTAGGAAGACCACATGCCATGCCGACCGGTGAGCAGGTATCCTTCCAGCCATCCCTCGCAGAGATGCTCGCTCAAGACTTCCAGCACCCGGCCATCCGGCCCGAGTTCGTCATCGATTGAGACCAGCTCGGCCATCGAACAACGCCTAGTTGCCTCGAAGATAGAGTTCAACCGGTTGGAATTCGTTTCATCGGGGCAGAACATGCGAAAGTTGGCCGGGTTCATTCTGAAAATATCCCTGAAAAAATCTCCGAGCTTACGGGGAGCCTCGGCCAGAACCTGGCCCGGTCCGGGAATCTCGAGCGCATAATCGGTGAAATCGGGCAGAGCGAGCGTGATCAACTGCCTTCCGCCATTGACATGGGGATTGCCTCCCATGCGCCGGTTGCCGGCGGGCGCGAGGGCCGCCAGTTCCGCAATGAACTTGCCATTCCCGTCGAAGAGTTCTTGCGGCTTGTAGCTTCTCATCCAGGCTTCGAGGATCTTGAGATGCCCGGGGTTCTCACGCACCGTAGCGAGCGGAACCTGGTGTGCACGGAAGGTGCCTTCCACCGGGATTCCATCCACTTCCTTCGGGCATGTCCATCCCTTGGGCGTACGCAGAATAATCATGGGCCAGATGGGCTGCTTCTTGAACCCGCTCTTGCGCGCCTCATTTTGAATCGACCGAATCTCGGCATAGCAATCGTCCAGCGCCTGGGCAAGCAACTGGTGTACGGCTTGGGGGTCGTCGCCTTCGACAAAGTAAGGCTTGTAACCACGGCCGCTGTACAGGGCCTTCAAGTCAGCATCGCTGGTGCGTCCTTGTGCCGTCGGGCCGGAAATCTTGTAGCCGTTGAGGTGCAGAATCGGCAAGACAGCACCGTCTCGCACCGGGTTGAGAAAGTTGACCGACTTCCAGCTTCCTTCAAGCGGGCAGGTTTCGGATTCTCCGTCACCGATTACGCAGGCAACGATCAGATCCGGGTTGTCGAAGGCCGCGCCGAATGCATGAACCAGCGAATAGCCAAGCTCTCCGCCCTCATGCATCGAGTTCGGGACGTGCGGCCCGCAATGGCTGGGCACACCGCCCGGCGTTGAGAACTTGCGAAACATAAGCCGCATGCCGTTTTCATCGGGCGTGATCTCGGGATGTACCTCGGTGTACGTGCCTTCAAGATAAGAGCAGGCATTCAGCGAGGGGCCTCCGTGTCCTGGGCCGGAGATGTAGATGATGTCCGCATCGTGTTCTTTGATGAGGCGATTCAGATGAATGTAGATGAGGTTCTGCCCCGGCGAGGTCCCCCAGTGCCCGAGCAGCCGCGGTTTGATCTGTTCCGCTCTGAGCGGCTCGCGCAGCAGTGGGTTTTCAAAGAGATAGATTTGCCCGATGCACAGATAGTTCGCTGCCCGCCAATAGCGATTCATTTTGTCGAGCATGTCCGGCGAAAGCGGCCCATTGGGTACAGGAGCCTGGACCTCGAATTTTCCGTCAGCCGCAATCGCGGTGGACATAGACACATCGAAGATGAATCCGGAAGTAATATCTGCACGGTCAGCGCTCAATGCGAGTTCCTTGGTAATCATGTTGAGGGTTCCTTTCCGGTTCTCCGCAACTGTTAACAGCGCGGCGGCGGCTTTGAGACATTGGTCTATGCGGCACTAACCGCGGCGCGTATCCGGCGTCATTTCGCCAGAAGCTTCTTGATCGCGAGCAGTTCGAGACGCCGCTTTGCCGTGGTCCTGGAATACGTCATCTTGAGTTGCCGCATCGCATCCACGATGATTTGAGAGACAATAAGCCGGGCGTTGTCCTTGTCGTCGGCGGGCACGACGTACCACGGCGCACGATGAGTGCCTGTCGCGCGGAAGCAATCTTCGTAGGCCGCCATGTACTGTTTCCAGTATTTCCGCTCGCGAATGTCGGAGGTGCTGAACTTCCAGTTCTTTTCCGGCTCATCGATGCGCGCAAGGAATCGCTTTCGCTGTTCCTCATAAGAAAGGTGGAGGAATATCTTGATGGTCTCAGTGCCATTGCGATGGAGATGCTTTTCCATGTCCACGATGGAGTCGTATCTCTGCTGCCAGATATCCTTCTTGTCGCGCAGCTCTTCGGGAAGCCCCTGGCTGCGGAGAATCTCCGGGTGCACCCGGACGACCAGCACTTCCTCGTAATAAGAACGGTTGAAGATGCCGATGCGGCCGCGTTCCGGAAGCCGGCACGTAGTACGCCACAGGAAATCGTGCTCCAGTTCTTCGGCGCTGGGCTGCTTGAAACTGACAACCTCACAACCTGCTGGATTGACGCCGGACATCACGTGGCGAATGACGCCATCTTTGCCAGCGCCGTCCATACCCTGGAAGATCAGGAGCAAGGCATGACTGTTGGAGGCAAAGTGAAGCTGTTGCAGCGAGCTCAACTCATGAACGTGTTCTTCGAGGAGCCTCTGATATTGCTGCTTCGACTTGCAAAAAGGCTCTACGATCGTCGGCCACTTGTCAAGGTCGACTTTCTTGCCCGGTGTCAGGCGGAAGTCCTTTGACTTAATTCTCATCATCCTCACTCCTGTCGTTACTTACACCTGAATACTCAGGAAATATTTAGCCGCGCAAAGACCGGAATCTTGATTACGTCCAAAACCACACCGAATCCGATCGCCGCGGCAAGCTCACAGGCGATGACCGCGACCGGCAATGGCGCCATTGCGATTCCTAATGCCGCGAGCGTTGAGATGATAAGAACGTCGACAACGGAGGAAAGCACGAGCCAAACGCTGGGCCGCAGTCCCCAGAGATGTTGCCGTCCGCGAACCACGTAGGTTGTAACCTGGCTGCCGAACACAATGCCTACCGCGGAAAGGGTTTGGAGTGCCCCGATGGCGAGATGCAATTCGAGTTTTCCGACTGCCAGGATGGCCGTGGAGAACGCAAGAAAGCAGGCCCCCAGGATGACGCCCGCTGCCGTAATTCTGCCAATCTGCCAGGAGTTCGGCATCTTCGATGGCCGCACTCTGTCAGTGGTCAGCGACATGGAGAGGAAGTCGCCGCTAATCATCACAATGACCATCAGCATGGGCGTCAGGACCGCATGCCCGGTCATAACCAAGCCGACGGCCAGCAAAAGCACCTGCAAGATCTTCTTCATTGACGAATTCAGCGTGTAGGTAAGGATGCGCTGAAAAGTGATTCTGCCCTCTTTTACAGCGGCCACAATGCCGGCCAGTCCAGCCTCGGTCAATACGACACCGGCAGCCGATTTCGCCACATCGGTTGCGGTAAAGACGGCAATGCCGATCTGCGCCTGACGAAGCGCAGGGGCGTCATTGGCGCCGTCGCCGCACATTCCAACCGCATTTCCGCTCTTTTGAAAGGCCCTGACCAGGTCATACTTGCCTTCAGGAAGAATGCCCGCGAAGACCGCAAAATCCTCTGGCTTGATACTCTCGGGGAGCTTCCCTGGCGGGCAGACCGGGCCGCTCAACCCAACCGCATGAGCGACGATTGAGGCTGTGACCGGTGCATCTCCCGTCACCATCACAGTACGTACACCGAGGGTGTGCAATTCCGAGATGAGAGAGATCGAGTCAGTGCGCGGCGGGTCGCTGAGGGCGATCAGCCCGATAACCTGTACGCTGGCCGAAACGCCCGCCGCTACTGCCAGAACCCTGAAGCCTTGCTTCTCAAGTTCGCCGGCGATCGCAGCCGCCGCGGGCGACGGAGCGGTGAGGGCTGCGACTGCGGCAAAAGCGCCCTTGATGATCCGCTCTGTGCTGCCCTTGTCGTCTGTTGCGGTCGCCTCCGATGTCTTTTTGGCTGGGTCGAACGGCACAAACGTCGCAAGCTTTGGCAAGTCCTGCGCCGGCTTTTTCGAGGCGGCAGAACGAATCGCTGCATCGACAGGGTCCTGACCGCCCTCGGAACTTGCCAGAGCTGCCAACCCGAGAACGTAGGCTTCGTCGAAACCGGGCAAAGGGCGAACGCTGGTTACTGAAAGTGCATTAAGGGTTAGAGTTCCGGTTTTATCCGAGCACAAGACATCGATCGAAGCTGCCTCGTCTACGGCAGAAAGCCGCGTTGGCAGAACTCCCAGCCTGGCCAGAGCGCGGGCCCCAACCGCCGCGGCAAGGGTGAATGTTGCCGGCAATGCCACCGGGATGGCCGCCAGGACCGAGGTGAGCAACAGGGGAACGATCTCGCTCCACGGCATCGCATGGGTGTAGGCATAAACGCCCATCGCAAGGATTACGAAGCCATTGAAGATCGCCAGGTTGCGCACGATCTTGAGCACAGCCTTCTGTTGCGTGCTCACCACATGTGCAGTGCGTACTAATTCCGCCGTGCGGCCAAACTTCGTTCGTGCGCCCGTGGCCGTGACCACGGCTGTAGCCTCGCCCCGCCGCACCAGGGCCCCTGCAAAGGTGTCTACGCCGGGACCAGCTTCTATGGGAAGGGATTCACCTGTGAGCATCGACTGATCGAGCTCGACCGATCCAGCGGCCAGATGTACATCGGCAGCGACCACGCCGCCGAGCGACAGTTTCACCAGGTCGCCGCACACCAACTCCGCCGCCGGCACTGTCTTCCAATCGCCATCGCGCTGGACAGAAGCGTTGAGGGCAAGACGCGACTTGAGGGCCGCCAGGGTAGCCTGCGCGCGGCTCTCCTGGAAGTAGGCAAGCGCAGTGTTGAAGACCAGCAGGGCCGCAATGACTGCAGCTTCGTACTCCCTATGCAACACGATCTCAAGGACAATGGAGACTTCAAGCAACCATGGGACCGGCGCCCAGAACTTGGCCAGCGCATTGCGAAGTGCATGAGCCGAAGTATCCGGCATTGCATTGGGTCCGTCTTTTTCAAGACGGGCGCGCGCCTCGTCGCTCGTGAGGCCACTTGAGGCGATGTCCTCAGCGGGCTTTACGGCTTGACTGGATGGTGCGTCCGACACAACACTGCCTGCGCTCACATTTGGCCCCCTGCACCGCTGTTCTGGCTACCACCATTTCGCGGAACGCCCTGACCCAGTCTTTGCGCCGGGCTTGGCTGAGCGAAGAAGCAGGAGCGGACATTGCACCAGCTTGACGACCTTTTCGGCAATCGATCCGAAGACCAGCGGATGCCAGCCGGAGATGCCGTGAGTGGAGATTATAACCATGTCGATATGCTCACGCTCTACCACTTCCATGATGTTGCCGACTACGTCGTTTCCAACTTCAACACTTGAATTCGACTTCACTCCCCTGGCCGCGAGAGCTGCCTTGCACTTGCCCAGGTGCCGCTCTGCAAATGTTCTTTGCTCCTGAATAAAGGTGACTTCGGGGATAAAGTCGGGGACAGTCGCGGTGGGAAACATCGCGATCACGTTGACGAGGTAAAGTTCGGCGTGAAAGTGCATGGCAAGATCGGCCGCCATCTCCAGAGCCGCCTGCGATGAGGGGCTGAAGTCAATCGGCAACAGGATCTTCGTGGGGATGGAAGGAATGATATGAACCTTAGGCATAGTGGGCTCCTGGCCTGCCGATTAAGGCGGCTGGAGTCCCATTCTCCTCCAATCACAAGAGCAAAGGATGTACTCTATTGAACAGGTTTCCTACAGTCAGATCACTGCCAACAAGAGGGCTTCGCTTGTGTCGCGCGATGCGAACGAGCCACAAGAGTCCCGACAAATCCGGGCTTCCTGGTAAGAAGCGCGGCCGGTAAAGACGCGCGATGAGAATGCAGCCCGGCGCAACCACGCGGGAAGGACCGCGGCCTCAGGGTCAATCCGAGCAGTTAAGATTTAGCCAGGGAGGATGCTCTTGCCGCTCTGGAAGTCATTTCTGATTGCCTTCAGCGTGCTTCTTCCGCTGATCAATCCGCTTGGATCCGCCCTGGTGTTTCTTGGGCTGGCCGGCGATGCGCCGTTGGCTGTCTATCGTTCGCTGGCGCGCAGAATCGCCGTCAATAACATCATCTTCCTTGCCATCATCGAGTTGCTGGGCGAAGGCATCCTCCGTTTCTTCGGCATTTCTCTTCCCATCGTTCAGTTTTCCGGCGGCATGGTCATCGCGGCGATGGGCTGGTCTGTATTGAACGAACGGGACGCACGCGCCAATTCCAGGAACAAGCAGGAAGAAACCGAAGTACGTGACGAGACAAAGATGGAAGATCTTGAACACAAGGCCTTCTACCCGTTCACTTTCCCGATCACCTCAGGACCTGGCACGCTGGTCGGGCTGCTGACACTCACCGCCCACATCTCGGATAAAGACATTTCGAAGGATATTCTGGCCCACGTTGGTGTGTTCCTTGCAGTGGTCGCGCTCAGCGTGCTGGTTTATTTCTGCTATGCCTATGCCCCGAAGATCACCAAGGCCATTCCGCCGGCTACCGCGCACGGCATCTTGCGCGTCATTGCATTTATTCTGCTGTGCATTGGCGTCCAGATCGCATGGAACGGCCTCTCCGTTCTGCTTGCCGATCTAATCAGGCCGTGACTTTGCAATGCGCGAGCGTAAATAATCTGCTTTCGCGGGCCCCCAAGCCTTCAGAAATGAGCAATACGGAACATACGGCTACCCTGGACTTCGACGATCCTGAGAAGAGCTTATTGCCACATGAGCGTGGGCGCGGAGTTGTGAATGTCTGGGATCGAAGACAATTCGGAGGTTCAGCACATCGGCTCCGATCACCAGTTGTCTCCGCCACGCCCCTGGTATCGCCGGCGCTGGTTTCTTTGGACTAGCCTGCTCTTACTACTCATTCTGGCAGTGATTCTTTTTCAGGTCATCCACGAAAAGGATGCTAAAGCAGCAGCTGCGAAAAGCGCACTGGCCGCCGCGAAGCCGTCTGTCACAGCCACGGTCGCCACGGCCACGAAGGGCAGCATCGGCATTTATCTCGATGCCATTGGCACAGTAACTCCGGTCTACACCTCCTCCATCACCGCGCAGGCCAGCGGAGTCCTGACGGCAGTGCATTACAGCGAGGGACAATTCGTTCAGAAAGGAGACGCGCTGTTTGACATCGATCCACGCCCCTACCAGGCGCAGTTGCTGCAAGCCGAGGGCGCGCTGGAGCACGATACAAATCTACTGGCGCAGGCCCGGATGGACCTGGAACGCTATCGCGCTGCGTGGGCTGGAAACGGGATTCCGAAGCAGTTGCTGGATGACCAGGAAAAGATTGTGTTACAAGACCAGGGCACGGTGAAGAACGATCAAGGCACCGTGAATTACAGCCAGGTCCAACTCAATTACTGCCACATTACCGCGCCGATTGCCGGCCGCGTAGGTCTTCGCCTGGTCGACCCCGGAAATGTAGTGCAGGCAGACGGGGCCACCGTGCTGGTGGTTATTACGCAAGTGCAGCCCACTACAGTGATCTTCACGATGGCGGAAGACAGCCTGGGACAGGTGCAGGCGCGGATGAGGCAGATGCATACACTGCCCGTCGAGGCGTGGGACCGCTCCCAGACCGCGAAAATAGCCACGGGCAAGTTGTTTACTATCGACAACCAGATCGACACCACGACGGGAACTGTGAAACTGCGCGCCCTCTTCGATAACAGGAATGGCGCGCTCTTCCCGAACCAGTTTGTGAATACAAGATTGCTTGTGAATACGCTCGACGGAGTGACGCTGGTTCCCACCGCGGCGGTTCAGCATAACGGTGAGGTGACCTTCCTCTATGCCGTTGCGAACGGTACGGCGAGCGTGCGCACCATCGCGACCGGCGTTGCTGACGGCGGCATGACAGCCGTAAAGGGAATTAACCCGGGCGAAGTTGTGGCCACCAGCAGCTTCGATAAGTTGCAGGCCGGGAGCAAGATCGTCGTGGCGAAGCAGGCTGCTCCAGCCAATCCCGTTGAGGGTAATACCCCGTGAATCCTTCCGGGCCTTTCATTCAGCGCCCTGTTGCTACCTCGCTGCTGATGGCCGCAATCCTGCTGGTGGGCATCGTTGCGTATACCCAGTTGCCGGTCTCCGCCTTGCCGCAGGTCGACTACCCCACCATCCAGATCATGACCTTCTATCCCGGCGCCAGCCCCAACGTGATGGCCACAACGGTGACCGCTCCGCTGGAACGCCAGTTCGGCCAATTGCCGGGGCTGAGCCAGATGACCTCCACCAGTTCCGGCGGATCGTCGGTGATTGTGCTCCAGTTCGAGCTCAGCCTGAACATCGACATCGCGGAAGAAGAGGTTCAGTCGTCGATTAACGCCTCGCAGAGCTTCCTGCCCTCGAACCTTCCATCGCCGCCCGTCTATAGCAAGACAAATCCCGCGGATGCTCCCGTTCTGACGCTGGCCATTACATCCAACTCCATACCTCTTTCCCAGGTTGAGGACATGGTGGACACGCGCCTTGCGCCCAAGCTCTCGCAATTGAGCGGGGTCGGCCTGGTGAGCATCAGCGGCGGGCAAAAACCGGCAGTGCGCATTCAAGCCAATCCGGCCGCGCTCTCATCCTACGGACTCAACCTTGAAGATCTGCGCACGGCGCTCACCGCGCAAAGCGTGAATGCCGCCAAGGGCAACTTCGACGGACCTCACCAGGACTACCAGATCAACGCCAACGATCAGTTGGTGACCAGCGACGACTACCGAAAAGTTGTGGTTGCCTACCGCAATGG
>Ga0326727_10028674_pt1 | contig 10098 bp, 7 predicted proteins | sample MB2enrmetagenome_FD_207643 | JGI IMG/M metagenome (GOLD analysis project Ga0326727, IMG submission 207643) | Lab enriched peat soil microbial communities from McLean, Ithaca, NY, United States - MB29MY | ecosystem: Environmental > Terrestrial > Soil > Wetlands > Peat | place: USA: New York...
GCGCGCCGTCGCGGGCGGCAACCGCCAGCGGTTCGCAATATGGGCTTTTCTTCAGGCCGGGTATCACGGCGCCCTCGGCAATTCGCGCCGCACCCAAGACGCCCCAACGGACGGGGACGATTTGCTTGTCCATAGCGTCTGACCTCCCCTGCCGCATTCTGATTGGGATCAATCGGCAGCTGGTTTCGGTTAAAGGCAATTCTACTGCCTGGGCAAACCGTCGCCTGATTGAAATTCATCAATTTGCGCGACTGCCCAGCCCCGACAAAGACACGCGTAAGACGAAGCGTCGGCCTCAGGCCCGAATTGCAGCCATCGCTGCTATTGCGGCTGCGACATTCTTCGATTTGATCCCAGGCTTCGATGGAGCATCGTTGTCTTGCGAACTAGGGTCCGGTTTACGGGTTTACGGTGACAGTGCGCTTAACTACCGACCCGCGGTTTACGGTGACAGTGCGCTTAACTACCGACCCGGCGATTTCCCGACGGCGAGTGGCGGCGGCCGCTCCGGTTCGAGCCCGCGGCCTGCGTCGGCTACGGCGGTCGCGACCCGGTCGATCGTTAAGCGCACCGGCGCGGTGAACCCCGTAAACCCGGTAGGCGCGGCGCTTCAGGTATGACGCGCCGCGATGACCGCGTCGCGCAAAAAATTCACTTCGTCGCGCGATTCGCTGAGCCGCGCGGCGACCGCGTCGCGGATCGACAGCACGCCGACCAGCTTGGCGCCCTCGATGACCGGCAAATGGCGAATGTGATGCTCGTTCATCAGCTTCTCCGCGGCGGCCATGCTGTCCGCCGGCTCGCAGGCGATGACCTCGCGCGTCATCAGGTCGCGCGCGCGCCGCTCGCGAAAATGCGCGGCGTCCTTGGCGAAAGCCTGCACCAGATCGCGGCCGGAAATGACGCCGACCAGCACATCGCCGGCGCCGCAAACGGGCATGGCGCCGATGTTGTGGGTGCTCAATCGCGCCGCGACCGTCTCGACGGTGTCCTCCGGCGCGCAAACGACGGGCCGTTGGCGGCTCGCCCTGAGAAAATCGCCGACTCGCATAGGTCTTCCCCTGTCCTCTCGTCGCGTTCGGCGGGCCTGTTTCGGCCCTTTGGCCGCGCGGCGCCGCCGTCCGCTTTTGTCGCGAAATCCCGGAAAACCGGTCTGCCTCTGACGATCGAGGCGGGTTACGGCGCCAGTGCGCTCAACGACCGGCCGTGTGACCTCCGCATGGCGGTCGCCGAGCCGGAACACGATCGGCCCGCTTTCGCCGGCCGCCGCAATTCGCCGTCGATCTCTTGGAAGCGACCCTTTTCCGATTGAAATGGGCTGTCAAGGGTCTCGCCGCCGCAGGCGGCGCGCATTTTCCGTTCACGGCGCGGCGGCGGCGCGCGGGCTCATCGCCGCGAGCCATCGTCGCGGGACTGCGTCGCGACCCGGCGCGGCGGCGGGGCGGCGTCGCCGGCCGGAACTGGGGATTTTGCGCGCTGGCGCCGCAACCCCCTGGCGCCGTAACCCCGTAACCCATAACCCCTGTAACCCCAAGGCGCCGCGGCTTCCTCGACTCTACCCCGAATTTGTGATAAAAAATTGCATAGCGGGGTCAGGGCCTTTCGGGGCCGCGAGGGCAATCGGCGCTTACTCAGCGGGTAGGGTGTTGGCCATCAACGCCATCGAGGCGACGAGAGAAGTCGTCACGATTTGCAAATGCGTCGCGCCTTCATCGGTTTGCGGGGAGCCGCGTAACGATCGGGCGCCTCGCGCTGCGACAATAAGGGATAAGCGATTGCAGTCAAAGAATTAGTCTTCGGAACGCCTGGGAGAGGATGCTATGGGCCACTGGCTTGACAAGTGCGTCTCCGCGATTTCGGCGCTCGTCGCCTCCCGAAAGGCGATTTCCGCAGCCCGGGCCTTCGCTGCGGCCCTTTTCCTGTATTGCGGCATGTCGGCCGTCGATGCGGCGAGCGCCCAAACCGCAGCGCCTCAAGGCGCGGCAGGCGCGATCCTCGCCGACGGCGACGCGATCGTCACCGGCTTCTCGGGCGTGGCGCAGGTGCCCGGACCGGCTGCGAGTCCGGCCGACCTGACGTTCATCGACCCCAACGGCCCTTCGGCGCGCATCGTCGATCTGCAGGATCCGGGGGCGCCGCCCCAGGCCCAGATGTTGACCGCCCCGAAACCGTTCACCCTCACGGCGGGCCAGATCGGCCAGGCGTTCGGCGTCGCGCTCGACGACGCCAACCCGCCGAACATCTATCTCGCGGCGACCTCGGTCTACGGCTTGCCGATCGTCGTGCCGGCGGCCGACGGCGCCGTGCAGCGCGCCAAAATAGGCGGCGCCGGCGCGAGCTTCATGCCGGGCCTGTTCGGGCCGGCTGCGCTTCAGGGCGGGCCGGGATCGATCTGGCGCGTCGACGGCGTCACCGGGCAAGTCAGCCTGTTCGCCAATGTCGCGTTGAACGGCGTCGCCAATTCCGGACCGGGGCTCGGCGGCTTGGCGTTCGATCCGGCCTCCGGCGTCCTGTTCGCAGCCGATCGCGACACCGGAATGATCCATGGATTCGATCGCCAGGGCGCGGAGCGCGCCGTCTTCGATCACGGCGCGCAAGGCCGTCCGGCCGCCGGCTTGAACCCGGTGGCGTTCGATCCGGCCAAGCGTCTCGACATCGCCAATCCGGCTTTCAACAGCGAGGACCCGTCGACCTGGTCCTATGCGCCGCCGGAGCGGCGGGTGTTCGCTCTCGCCGTCCATGCCGGGCGGCTTTACTACGCCGTCGCCGACGGCTTGCAGGTGTGGTCGGTCGCGATCGCGGCCGACGGTTCGTTCGGTTCCGATCCGCGCATCGAGGTTCAGGCGGCGCCGGGCGCCGCCGGCAACGAGATATCCAAGATCGCCTTCGACGATCAGGGCCGGATGCTGCTCGCGGAGCGCGCCCCGCCCACCGGCGCTTACGATTTCGTCGTGCTGGCGCAGCAAAGCGCCGGGCTGGCGCTGCGGTTGCAGGCCGCGCAGCCTTTGGCCGCTGCCGCCCTGCCGGTTTCGGCGACCAATCCCGATGAATATGCGATCGGCTTTTTCGACCAGTTGCGCAACAGCACGGGCGGCGTCGCCATCGGCTACGGCTATGACGCCGCCGGCCGGCTCGACCGGTCGGCCTGCGGCGGATTCCTGTGGACGAGCGGCGACGAGCTGCGCAACTCGGCCGACCCGGCGATCGCCGTCCAGCTGGCCGCGAGCGGTCCTGCGAACGTCGACGGGCTGCAGGGCAATGCCATCGATCTGGTGCGCCCGGCGAACGTCCCGCCGCTGCAAAGCTATTTCGTCGATTACAGCGACAATTTTTCAACCGACGCCAACCGCGGCCATATCGGCGATATCGCCATCCGGCGCGGCTGCCTGCTGGGCTTCGCTGGCGTTCAGCCGCCTGCGGAAGCCGTCCCTCCGCCGGAACTCATCGTGGCGGCGCCGCCCGGCGGCTTCTGCCCGCCCAGCCAAATCACCATCATCGGATGGTGCTGCCCGCCGGATACGACGCCGCTGCCGAACGGCAGGTGCTGTCCAAACAGCCACATGACGAAGAAAGGGCGGTGCTGCCCGAGAGGGTGGATAGTGGAAAAGAACGGCGAGTGTTGCCCGCCGGATACGACGTGGATAAAGGGCGAGTGTTGCCCTGACAAACAAGTGACGAAGAAAGGGCTGTGCTGCCGGAAAGGGTGGATAGTCGAGCCGAACGGCGAGTGTTGCCCGCCGAATACGACGCTGATCAAGGGCGAGTGTTGCCCAGACAAACAAGTAAAGAACGGCAAGTGCGAGCCGACGCCGACGCCGACGCCGAGCCCTAGCCCGAGCCCTAGCCCGAGCCCTAGCCCGAGCCCTAGCCCTAGCCCTAGCCCTAGCCCTAGCCCTAGCCCTAGCCCTAGCCCTAGCCCGCCGACGACGACGATAACCTGCCCGCCGGGTGAGGTGCTGATGGGCACCCTGCCGACCCCCACCTGTGTCTGCCCGCCGGGCGCGAACTGCCAGCCGCCGCCGCCGCCGCCGCCGACAACCTGCCCGCCTGGTTGGACGCTGCAAGACGGCGACTGCGTGGCGATCGTTCCCGTCCAGCAGCCGCCGCCGGCGGTCACTGGCCCGGGCGGCTTCGCGCCGCCGTGGCACAGATACAGAGGCCCGGGCTACCACCCGCCGGGCGGCTTCGCGCCGCCGTCGTACGGAGGCCCGGTCTACCACCCGCCGATCTACCACCCGCCGATCTACCACCCGCCGAGGCACGTCCCGACTTTCGGCAGAGCGCCGCCGCGCGCCCCGACCTTCCGCAGACGGTGGCCGTAGCGGCCGCCGGCGAGCAGCGGTTGCCCCAGGAGATCGTGAGCAAGCTCGATCGAATAGAGAGTCCCGAAGGAATCTATGAGAGGAGTGCAATATGCGCCGTCAGACGCTCATCGCATTGTGGGGCCTCGGCGCGCTGGCCGCTCCGGCCCTCGCTCCGGCCTCCGCGGTCGCGCAATACGGTCCCGACACCTGTCGTCAGGGATATGTCTGGCGCGAAGCGTTCCAGGGCGACCATGTGTGCGTGCGGCCGTGGGTTCGCTCTCAGGTCGCCGCCGACAACGCCACGGCGGCAAGTCGTATGCTCGGCAGCGGCCAATGCGTCTACGGCTATGTCTGGCGCGAAGCTTTTCCCGGCGATCATGTCTGCGTGACGCCGGAAACGCGCGCCCGCACCGCGGCTGACACCGACCGTGCTCCGTACAGACGGGCGTACTGAGCAAAATACGCCTTCGACGTCCTCCACCATGAGCCGCCGTCCGGTTACGCGGTTACGGTGCGGTTAGAGTGCGGTTACGGGCTTACGGTGATGGCGTGGACGGCGCCAGCGCGCTTAACCATCGACCATATGGGGTTGCGGCGACGCCGCCCTCAACAACCTACCCCCTTGAATTCTCCATGGCGGTCGCCGAGCCGCAACAAGACGAGCGCACTCTCGCCGCAACGCCGCGCCGCGCGCTTTTTCCCTCCAAGGCGCGGCGCCGAACGGCTATATGGCTTCGCAAGGAACCCACCGATGCAACGCGCCCTCATCGTCATCGGACTGGCCATCGCCGCGGTCGGCCTCGCTTGGCCCTGGCTAGGGAAACTCGGCCTCGGCCGCCTGCCCGGAGACATCTATGTTCGGGGCGAGCACGGCTCGTTCTATTTTCCGGTCGCGACCTGCATCGTGATCAGCGTCGCCCTGTCGCTCCTCCTGTGGCTGATCAATCGCTGACGGCGGCGCCCGCCGTGGGGTGGCCGCGGCGGGCGAAATCGGCGGCCGAGGCACGGCGGGAGCGCGCGGGCGTCGAGGCCGCGCCGACCTCACGCGCTTTCCCCTCGCTTCGGCGCGGTTTTTGGGTATAGTGCGGCGCGTTTGTCGGAGCCGTTTCCGTGACCCTAGCCTCACCGCCCATTTCCGCCCGACGCGTCGTCGCGCTGCTGCTTATCCTCGGCGTCGCGCTCGGCGCCTCGAGCTGCGGGCGTCGCGGCGATCTCGAGCCGCCGCCCAATGCGAGCGCCGTCGCCCCTACCCCGACTCCTACGCCGACCGACAATCCCCTGGCGCCCATGATGCACCACAAGGAACCGCCGATCACGCCGCCCAAGACGCCCTTCGCGCTCGATCCACTGTTGTAAGGCGCCCGCCGCGATGCGCGATTTCGTCTATCGCGGCGGCGCGCTCTACGCCGAGGACGTCGATCTCAAGCGCATCGCCGGCGAAGTGGGGACCCCGTTCTACTGCTATTCGAGCGCCGCCATCGAGCGGCGCTTTCGCGACTTCAGCGCCGCCTTCGCCGATGGCGACGCCCTCGTCTGCTACGCGGTCAAGGCCAATTCCAACCAGGCGGTGCTGACGACCCTGGCGCGCCTGGGCGCCGGGATGGACGTCGTCTCGGAGGGCGAATTGCGGCGCGCGTGCGCCGCCGGCGCGCCGGCGGAAAAAATCGTCTTTTCCGGCGTCGGCAAGACCCGCGGCGAAATGGCGTTGGCGCTCGACGAGGACATTCTCTGCTTCAACGTCGAATCCGAGCCCGAGCTCGAGGCGCTCTCCGAGGTCGCCGCGGCGCGCGGCCGAACCGCGCGCGTCGCGATTCGCGTCAATCCCGACATCGCCGCGGGCGCCCACGCCAAAATCGCCACCGGACGAGCGGAAAACAAGTTCGGCGTGCCGATCTCCCGCGCGCGCGCCGTCTACGCCCGCGCGCGGGCCCTGCCCGGCCTCGCCGTCACCGGCGTCGACATGCATATCGGCTCGCAAATCACCGACATGCGGCCGTTCGACGACGCCTTCGCGCTCCTCGCCGACTTCGTGCGCGAGCTGCGCGCCGACGGTCATCGAATCGACCATGTCGATCTCGGCGGCGGCCTCGGCGTCCCCTATCGCTTCGACAACGATCCGCCGCCGCGCCCCGAGCGCTACGCGGAAATCGTCGCGCGCCGCACCCGCGGCCTCGGCTGCCGAATCGTTCTCGAACCGGGGCGGCTGATCGTCGGCGGCGCGGGCGTGCTGGTGACCTCGGTCATCTACGTCAAACAGGGCGAGGGCAAGAATTTCGTGGTCGTCGACGCGGCGATGAACGACCTCATCCGCCCGACGCTGTACGACGCCTATCACGAATGCCTGCCGCTCGCCGAGCCGCCGCTTAACGCCCCGCGGCTGCGCGCCGATATCGTCGGCCCGATCTGCGAAAGCGGCGACTTCCTCGCCCTCGATCGCGAAATGGCGGAGGTCAAGGCGGGCGACCTGCTTGCGGTGATGACGGCGGGCGCCTATGGCGCGGTGCAGGCGGGAACCTACAACACGCGTCTTCTCGCGCCCGAGACGCTGGTCAAGGGCGGGCGATACGCGGTGGTGCGTCCCCGGCCGAGCTACGACGACTTGATCGGCCTGGACAAAATTCCGCCGTGGTTGAGGTAAGGGTGAGGCCGATGAGCGGCGGCATCGTTTTTGCTAGCCGGCATGAGGCTTCGGTTCTGGCGCGTGTGAGCGTCGCCGGCGAGGAGAGGCGCATTGGGTTCAGACGAACCGAAAGACGAGGTTCACGACGACGCGTCGGAAAACGCCGGCGCGGCGCTCGAAGCGTTAGCGCGGCGCGCCGAGGCGGCGCTCGTCTTCGAGCGGATCTGGCCGCCGCTCGCGTGGGCCGGCGCGGTTCTTGCGCTGTTTCTCGCCGCCTCGTGGCTCGGCCTGTGGCTCTCAGCGCCACACGCGGGCCGCATCGCCGGCCTGGCGCTGTTCGCCGCGTTGCTGCTCGCCGCGCTCGCCCCGCTGGCGCGTCTGAAGCGGCCGACGCGGCAGGAGACGCTTGCCCGTCTCGACCGCGACGCGCTGAGGCCGCATCGGCCCGCCGCCTCTCTGGCCGATCGGCTCGCCATGGCCGGCGACGACCCGACGACCGGCGCGCTCTGGCGCCTCCACCGGCGCCGCCTCGCCGGGCAGGTCGCGCGAATCGCGCCCGCCTTTCCCTCGCCGCGCATGGCGCTGCGCGACCCCAGCGCGCTGCGTTTCGCCGCGCTCCTGCTGGCGCTCGGCGCGGCGATCGTCGCCGGTCCCGAGCGCTATGCGCGCGTCGCGGCAGCTTTCGACTCGCGCGGCGGCTCGGCCGCGGCGGCGGCCGCGCGCCTCGACGCGTGGATCGATCCGCCCGCCTACACCGGCAAGCCGCCGATCCTGCTCGACGTCTCGCCTCAGGCGGGCGCGGCGCAAAGCCTGGTCGCGCCGGAAGACTCGATTCTGGTGGTGCGCGCCGAGGCGAGCGCGATCGAGGCGCGCGTCGAGGGCGCGCTGACGCCGCTCGCAGGCGGCAAGGCCGCGAGCGGGGCAGGCCAGCCGATCGAGCGCCGCTGGACCGTGCGCGGCGACGGCGCGCTGACGCTGTCGCGCTACGGCTCGCCGTTCGCCGCCTTCGCCATCGCCGCGATCGCGGCCGGCCAGCCGACGATCACGCTCGTCGAGCCGCCGCGCGCCAATTTCAGCGGCTCGCTGACGCTCCATTACGCGCTCGCCGATCGCTACGGCGTCGCGAGCGCCGAGGCGGAATTTTCCAAGCCGGGCGGCGACGGCACCGCCGCGCCGCCGCGCGCGCTGATCGAAGCGCCGAAGCCGGCGTTGCAATTGCCGAGCACGGCGAGCGGCGTCGGCGAAGCGAGCACCACCAGCGATCTCTCCGAGCACCCTTGGGCCGGCGCCGAAGTGGTGATGACGCTGAACGCGACCGGCCTCTCGGGCGCGGTCGGATCGAGCGCGCCGATCGCGCTTCGCCTGCCGGAGCGCGATTTCCACAATCCGCTGGCGCGCGCGCTGGTCGAGCAGCGCCGCGACCTGATCCTCGATCCCGACCACGATCGCCCGCGCCTCGCCGCGGCGATCGCCGCGCTGCTGATCGCGCCGGACGTTTTCGCCACGCCGGCCGGCGTCTATCTCGGCCTGCGCGCCGTGCAATCGCGCCTCGCGGCGGCGCGCGGCGACGCCGGGCTCATCGCGGTCGCCGATCTTCTCTGGGCGATGGCGGTCCAAATCGAAGACGGCGACGCCTCGCAGGCGCAACGCGATCTGAGGGCCGCCGAGGACAAGCTGCGCGAGGCGCTGCAACGCGGCGCCAGCGACGAGGAGATCCGCCAGCTGACCAAGGAATTGCGCGACGCCGCCGAGCGCTACATGCGCGACCTGGCGAGCCAGGAGCCGAACGCGGACGCCGACGCCGAGTCGACGCCGATGGAGGAAAAGGACCTCGAAAGCCTGCTCGACCGCTTCGAGGACACCGCGCGCAACGGCGCGCGCGAGGACGCCGAGGCGATGCTCGATCGCCTGCAGAACATGTTCGAGAACATGCGCAGCGCGCGCCAGGCCGAGGCGGACCCGGCGATGCGCGAGATGCGCAAGCAGTTGAGCGAGCTCCAAAAGCTGCTGCGCGATCAGCAGGCGCTGCGCGACGACACCTTCCGCCGCGATCAGCGCGAGCGCCTGCGCCGCGGCGCGGGCAAGGACGGCGCCGCGCCGGAGGCGAACGAGGGCGGGCCGCCGGGCGAGCCGACGCTGGAACAGCGCCAGCGCGCGCTGCGCGAGCGCCTCGAAGAAATGCAGCGGCGGCTCAAAGGCCTCGGGCTGAAGGGCGAAAAAGGCTTTGGCGAGGCCGAAGGCGACATGGCGGAAGCCGAACGCGATCTTAAGGGCGACGGCGAAGCGCGCCAGGGCGCGCCGGGCGACGACGGCGCGCCGGGCGACGCGGACGAGACCGGCAAGGGTCGGGCGGTCGACGCGCAGGGCCGCGCGCTTCAGGCGCTGCGCGAGGGAGCGCAGGGCCTGCAACAGCAGATGCAGGGCCAGGGCGACGGCCAGGGCGGTTACATGGCGACCCGCCGGCGTCCCGGCGAATTCGGACAAGGGCGCGACCCGTTGGGGCGCGAGCGCGGCGAGGGACGCGGCGCGATGGAAGGCTCGCTCAACGGCGGCGCCGACGTCGCCGAACGCGCGCGCCGCGTGCTGCAAGAACTGCGCCGGCGCCTCGCCGATCCCAACCGCCCGGGCGACGAACGCGACTACCTCGAACGGCTGCTGAAACGCGATTGAACGTCGGCTCAACGCGGCGCCGGGCCTCTCGCTCAGGCCGTCGGCCCGAAGCGATTCGATTGAGGCGCCGGTAAACGTAAATCCTCGGCAAAGCGCTCGGGCGATGGGACGGACGTCCCGTCGCCTCGGGAGCCACGCCCGAAAATTCCAAGCAGCCCAGATCCAATTCATCGACGAACGCGTCGACGACCGGCGCCGGGTTCTCGTCGCAAATCTCGTCTTCAAGATATTCGCGGAGCAGCGCGCCGTGGCTTGCGCTCTTCGCTCCGGATGAAGCGCCCCATCGAAAACCTCGAAGCAACTCACACGAATATTATGTCGGAAACCGCGTTTTCACCCAGCCTCGACCGAGGGCCGAAATTCAAATGGACCCGCTGCCGCGGCCCTGAGGGGCTGGCGCTTCCGCGCGTTTGCGTGTAAGAGCGCCGCTTCCCATTCCTTTGCCGTCGGCGACGCCGCCCGCCGGCGCGCCTCTTGGAGTTTTCGATGGCTGTTCCCAAACGC
>Ga0326727_10028675_pt1 | contig 10098 bp, 9 predicted proteins | sample MB2enrmetagenome_FD_207643 | JGI IMG/M metagenome (GOLD analysis project Ga0326727, IMG submission 207643) | Lab enriched peat soil microbial communities from McLean, Ithaca, NY, United States - MB29MY | ecosystem: Environmental > Terrestrial > Soil > Wetlands > Peat | place: USA: New York...
TGTTTTTATCAGCCTGAAGATCTTCGGGACTGCCGACGATTACGACGTGGTCGCTGTCGTCATGGGTCCGCCGTCGCTTGGAAGCGACGTTCTTGGTGCCCGCATCCGGGACATCTCGTCGGGCAAGATTGCAGGACGGGTTGTTGACGAGCTTTCGTCGTTCTGGCCGGTCTACAGCCGCATACTGCCGGGCGGCTTTCACATAGCACATTGCATGTTGTCGGAGTTGGCCACCTTTGGGCGAAATCCTGACGGCACCCTTCAGTTGGAGAAAGACCTTAGGCTTGAAGTCGTTGATGAATTTGCCCAGCCGTTTCAACAAGACGCTGAGTTCTATTATCCAGCACGCCAATCCTTGCCAATTCCTCCGAGAGACAATATTATCCGTGTTGCGGGGGACGTGGGGCTAGATGGATTTCTGTTCGGCGGCGCAACCTGGTTTGTCAGACTTCGAACTCTTGTGCGCCGGTATGTCGGCCGTGACCTGGGGACGCTGCAGCACGTGCTGGATTGGGGCGTCGGTTGCGGCCGGGTCGCGCGCAGTTTTTTTGAACACGGCCTTCAAAACGTCATCTACGGGGTTGACATCGATGCAGTCAACATCGAGTGGATGCAGGCGAATATGCCGGACCCGACCAGATTCACTCGCTGCGATTTTGATCCCCCGCTTTCATTCCCAGACCATTTTTTTGACGTCATTTACGGTCATTCGGTTTTTACGCACTTGCGCGAGGAGGATCAGTTTCGTTGGCTTGACGAACTGGCGCGCTTGTTGCGGCCTGGCGGTTTTGCCTTCGTTACTGCGTGTACTGAGTCCGGCGTTGCTGTTACGCGGCACTGGGACGTACCCAATCGAGCCGACTTTTCAGATATTTTCTTAAACAAGGGCTTTTATGACTTTGAAGCGCAGCCCGTAGGCGTTGACGCCGGTCGCGAGGGCTACTATAGGTTGGTTGCCCATACGCGTCGGTATATTGCCGAGCGTTGGTCCGCCCATTTCAATGTCCGACGCATAATACCATGCCTTATGGAGCATCAGGACTTGGTTGTTCTTCAGAAGCGATGAAAATTGCCCTGCTGAAAGCCCGCTGAGAGCGACTCATTCGGGGGATTCCCCGACGCGGAGGTGATGTTGTAATTCGAGGCTGGCGGCCGCGCCGACGTTCGCCATGGTGGTTCCACTGAGGTCTGATTTTGACCCAACTTTCGGCACTGCGATGGTCACAACCAGAATGTCGGACCAAAATCCTGAATCGTGCGAAACCTGGTGGTCTCGGCCAGGGGCGCCTCCGACAGAAACTTCGCGAATCCATATTCAGACAGCGAAACTTGCCGATACTGTTGGACGATCTCGTAATATCGGTCCCGTAGTGTTCTCGATTCTGGGTAAAGGCCGGTAATCAGAACCAACCCCGTCGGGAATGCGTTCAGGCACACGATCGTCAGGTCCGGGCGGAAGGTGCGAAGGATTGGCAGCATTTTCCACACATCTCCCGTCCACCACCCCGGCCGCGTCGACAGGCGTGCCCGTTCCGCCGGGTCGTTCGTGCGCGAGGTGATATAGACATCGGTGGGCAAACAGTCGTGTAACGCGATGATCGAATTTCGAGAACATTGCACCTCAATGTTAATGAAGTCCCGTAGAACAAATTCAAACAGGTGCATCCCGTCCAAAAACGCCAGATCCACCGGCTCACCAAAGATCTGACGTGGCGAATGCACCCTGAAGAACGCGTCGCCCCCCATTTGGTAAAAGTGGCATTCCGGTTTAGTACCAATAACGTCGGAGGTGATTTGAAAATGTGGATCGACGGCAATCGCCCTGCACGACGCCAACTGCAACGAATTGCCCGTCCAAGTGCCTACCTCCACGTAGGTCCGAGGTTGGAGGACCGTGTGAATTCTCGCCAGTACCTCCAGGTATTCCTCACCCTTGTGGTCGGGTATCGAGGTGCCTTCGCTGCCAGGTTCCATGGTCATGCAGTCCTCAGCTACGGCCCCGGCCGGGGGGCCAGGACGGCGTCCGCCAGTCGCCGGAACAGATCAGGCGGCACGATGAAGGGCACGGCGTCGTTGCCGGCGGTCACGTAGGCCAGTCGCTGGGAGCGCAATGCCGAAATGCCGGACTGTACAAGGTTTCCGAATCCCAGCACGCCAACCTGCGTTCCACTGCGCGCAAACAACGCGTTATGCAGACCGGAGCCGAAGCGCCCGATGATCGCCCGCGCGTTCGCGAACAGCCTGACCTGCTCCACCCATGGGATGGTTTCGGGCGCGATCGGACAAAAGCCGTATTCGCCGACCGCAATTTCCGCCAACTCCTGTTCGTTCCCGAACGTCCGTTGGTGCATCACCGGATTATGAAAAAGCATACGACTCAGAAATACGCGTTCGATATGCAGGCCGGCTCCGACCGACAGATTCGCAAGGAGGTCGGCTATTACTAAATTCATGTATGGATGAAATTGATCGCCCGACATGGGGAGGCTGGGCCAAATGGCCTGAGGAAGCAGTACCCGCTCGCCTTCCGGGTCATATTCGACGAGATCGCTCTGCTGCACCTGGTAGACATCCGACATGATCCGTCTCACCCAGGCGGGCAAACCGCGGATCACCAGGATCCGATATGCCGGCAGCACAGGCCGAAGCAGGCGCGCAACGACGTGTAGGCGCGCCAATGCCTCTATCAGAAAATGCCCATAGACGTTGCCGTCGGCCGCAAGCGGAAAACAGGGTCCGTCGATCGTCCTGCAAGGCAACCGCAACCTGTCGGCAACGAGCCCGCTATGGTCGCCCTGCACCAGATGGGCACGATAGGCAGGCATCATTTCGGTGCACACCGCCATCGCGCCCCCGATGAACGGGGTGTCGTGCTCAACCAACACCAGGTCGCGGATGAAATAGCAGTTCATCCCTCGCGGTGGAGGCAAGTTAGGCGTGTGATGATAGTCGGCCAACCAATCCCATACCAGGTCCTGGCCTCGGATCAAAAGGGGCAGCGGGCGCGGAAAGGACTGGCGGCCGGAAAGGACCATATGCTGCACCACCCGCGGCCCGAAAGCGGGTGCGGGCAGTTCCTCCGACAGCTTTGAAATGGAATCAATCAGGTCCACAGCGAACCTGCCCATGGCGTCGAGACGATGGAGGCAGCCGTCGGATAATAGATGGGTTTCATCAACTGCGTGATCCGGAACGCTTTCAGGTCCATTTGAACGTTCTGATCATTACGGTGAAAATCGTCATCGGTACGGCGAAAGTCCGGCGCATCCAGTGGCTTATCCGCCTTTCCCTGTGCGCGGCGCCGCTTCCACTCGTCCCATGACTTGGTATAATAGTGATTGACTGCAAAGAGGCGGTGACTATACCCGCTGTGAATGCCATTACCTGCCTGGTCGATTTCTTCACCGGCGACATTCAACATGCGCCCGTTACTTCGTATAATATGACAAAACCCAACCTCTTTAGCGTCAGCAAGCTTAACGATGCTTTTCCCTATGTGGTGCGCCGGATAGCTGTCGTATCCCCGCCGGGTGAACCGTTCAGTTACAAGACCCTCGCGCTGCTCGACTTCACCACTTGAGCCGAACATCAGCCAATGGACGTACAGCGCGCCGCACTGTGCCGCGAACCGGTCCAAGGTCAAGCCGAGCGTGTCCGCACCCTGTGGGCACAGAAATTCGTCGCAATCGATAAATGCACACCACTCCCCCGCCTTTCTGTTCACACTGATCATGTGCCTGTAGGCGGTGATCTGGCCAGGCACGTCCGGCCATTCGAGCACGGTGACGCGGTCGCGGTGCGGCCACGAATCTATGATTTCAAGGCTGTTGTCAGTGCTATTATTGTTATAGAGGTAAAAATGTCTGATGCCAACGAAATCATGGAAGCTCAACCATTCGTAAAGGTAATCGGCCTCGTTCTTGAAGATTGCGCAAAGCACAACGTCAGCCATTTGCCTACCTGACCACCGTGCAACTAGCCGACTGGCGCATCTGCCCGCCTAGATCGTTCCATGCCTCACATTATCGGAGCTTAAGCTACCGATATCCCCGAGCCGGGGCAACCGCGCAACGCAACCATTCCCCGCTTCGCCCCGAGCCGGAGCGCCCGGTCCTTCGCCGATGCCTGCCCCCCTCACGCCGCCGGCCCCACCACCAGTTCCACCCCAGCCCCGCGCCACCCGCCTGCCCCCCCCAACTCCCCACCGATAGGAAAATAACCCTGGACAGTCCGCCCCCCTACCGCTACACTCCCCGCATGTCCGCAATCGCCCCAGACCCCGCCGACCTCATCCCCCAGCTTCCCGCCAACGCCTTCTACCACCTCGTCCGCACCCTGCGCCTCACGCTGCCCCCAACCGACCGCCCGGAAGACCTCTCCGTCCGCGACCAGTCCGCCATCGCCCGCATCGCCGCCCTCGCCCCGGCCAGCGCCGCCGAGGCCGACCTCGCCGCCCTCTTCGTCGCCGCCTCCGAGCAGTGGAAGGATTGCCTCCGCCTCGCGGAGGATCCCTCGAGGCTGCCGGAAATCGCCCGCAAGTGCCGCGCCCAGGCCGCCAGCATGATGCGCCAGTCGCTCGCCGCGCTGCGCCTGCTGCAGCGCGCCCAGGCCATCCGCCAGAAGACCGAGGCCAACGACATCGCCCGCGACCGCGCCGCCTGGACCGAACATTGCGCCGCCGGCCTCATGCTGGAGGGGCTCTACCCCCTCGCCGGCGGCGCGCTGCCCCCACCCGTGGCGCCAGCCGCGCCGTGAACCCGCCGCCGTCCCACCACCCGAGACGGAGTCTATCTTTCCGTATATTGAGACGCCCGCGAGACTCGCCCGCCCTACCGCGTCGGCCGCGGCGGGTCCACCGTGTAGTCGTAGAAGCCCCGCTTCGCCTTCCGCCCCAGCCAGCCCGCCTCGACATACTTCACCAGCAGCGGACACGGCCGGTACTTGCTGTCCGCCAGCCCCTGGTGCAGCACCTGCATGATCGCCAGGCAGGTGTCCAAGCCGATGAAATCCGCCAGCTCCAACGGCCCCATCGGGTGGTTGGCGCCGAGCCGCAGGGCGGTGTCGATCGCCGCCACCGACCCCACCCCCTCGTGCAGCGCATACACCGCCTCGTTGATCATCGGCACCAGCACGCGGTTGACGATGAAGGCGGGGAAATCCTCGGCCTCCGCCACCGTCTTGCCGAGCCGGTGCGCCAGCGCCTCGGCCGCGGCGAAGGTGGCGTCCTCGGTGGCGATGCCGCGAATGATCTCCACCAGTTGCATCACCGGCACCGGGTTCATGAAATGCATGCCGATGAACCGCCCGGGCCGGTCGGTCGCCGCCCCCAGCCGGGTGATCGAGATCGAGGAGGTGTTCGAGGCGATCAGGCAGGCCGGCGAAAGGTGCAGGATCAACTGCCGGAACACCGCCTTCTTCACCTCCTCCCGCTCGGCCACCGCCTCGATCACCATGTCGCAGCCGCCGAAGGCGGCATAGTCGGTGCTGGGGGTGATGCGCGCCAGCGCCGCCGTCTTCTGCTCGGGCGTGATCAGCGCGCGGCGGATCTGGCGGTCCATGTTGGCCCCGATGGTGGCCAGGCCCTTCGCCACCAGCTCCTCGCTCACGTCGAGCAGTACCACCTCCACCCCGGCCAGCGCCGCCACGTGGCCGATGCCGTTGCCCATCTGCCCGGCGCCCACCACGCCGAGCCGGCCGATCGCATGCCCGCTCATTCGCTACGCTCCAGTTCCGCCGCCAGTTCGGGGAGGGCCTTGAACAGGTCGGCCACCAGGCCGTAGTCCGCCACCTGGAAGATCGGCGCCTCCTCGTCCTTGTTGATCGCCACGATCACCTTGCTGTCCTTCATCCCGGCCAGGTGCTGGATCGCCCCGGAGATGCCGACCGCGATGTACAGCTCCGGCGCCACGATCTTGCCGGTCTGCCCGACCTGGTAGTCGTTCGGCACGAACCCGGCATCCACCGCCGCGCGCGAGGCGCCCACCGCCGCCCCCAGCCGATCGGCCACCGCATCCAGCAGCCGGAACGCCTCCGCGCTCGCCATGCCCCGCCCGCCGGACACCACCACCCGCGCCGCCGTCAGCTCCGGCCGCACGCTCTCCGAGAGCTGGGCGGAGACGAACCGGCCCGGACTGGCCAGCTCGCCGACCGCGACCGCCTCGATCGGCGCCGCGCCCCCCTCGGCGGGCACCGGATCGAAACTCGCCGCGCGCACCGTCAGCACGCACCGCGCATCCGCGCTCCGCACGGTGGCCAGCGCGTTGCCCGCATAGATCGGCCGCACGAAGGTCGCCGCATCGACGATCCCCGCCACCTCGGCGATGAACGGCACATCGAGCAACGCCGCCACCCGCGGCATGATGTTCTTGCCGTCCGCGCTCGCCGCCGCCAGCAGGTGGGTGTAGCCGGGCGCCAGCGACACCAGCAGCGCCGCCGCCGGCTCCGCCAGCAGGTGGGCCAGTGCGGGCGCATCCGCCACCAGCACCCGCGCCACCCCTTCCAGCTTCGCCGCCGCCGCCGCGGCCCCCGCCACCCCCTCTCCCGCCACCAGCGCATGCACCTCGCCGAGCCGGCCCGCCGCCGCCACCGCCGAGCGCGCGGGCTGCTTGATCGCCGTCCCGTCGTGGTCGAGCAGAACCAGCACCGCCATGGTCAGATCACCTTCGCTTCGTTGCGCAGCTTGGCCACCAGTTCGGCCACCGTCTCCACCTTCCGCCCGGCCTGCCGGCGCGGCGGCTCGACCACCGTCAGCACCGCCAGCCCCGGCGCGGGATCCACCCCGAGTTCCGCCGGCGTCAGCGTGGCGATCGGCTTCTTGCGCGCCCGCATGATGTTCGGCAGGCTGGCGTAGCGCGGCTCGTTCAGCCGCAGGTCCGCGGTGACCACCGCCGGCATCGGCAGCGCCAGCGTCTCCATGCCGCCGTCCACCTCCCGCGTCACCACCAGCCCGCCGTCCTCGATGACCAGCTTGCTGGCGAAGGTCGCCTGCGGCCAGCCCAGCAGGGCCGCCAGCATCTGCCCGGTCGCCCCCATGTCGTCGTCGATCGCCTGCTTGCCCATGATCACCAGCCCGGGCTGCTCGCGCTCCACCACCGCCCGCAGCAGCTTGGCCACCGCCAGCGGCTGCAGCTCGACCTGGGTCTCCACCAGGATGCCGCGGTCCGCGCCCAGCGCCAGCGCGGTGCGGATGGTCTCCGCACAGGCCGCGACCCCCAGCGACACCGCCACCACCTCGGCGGCCGCGCCCCGCTCCTTCAGGCGCACCGCCTCCTCCACGGCGATCTCGTCGAACGGGTTCATCGACATCTTCACCCCGGCGGTCTCCACCCCGGTCGCGTCCGTCTTCACCCGCACCTTCACGTTGTAATCAACCACCCGTTTCACCGGGACCACGATCTTCATCGCTCGTCGCTTCCTGAGGTCTGGGTTGCGGATCTTCGCGTCATGACCGGAACAGCAGGACCAGCAGGGCGAACAGGATCAGAGCCGCCGCCTGCAGGGCCACCCGCCATTGCATCAGCCGGTTCGAGCGCGCCGGATCGCCGCCCCGCACCAGCCCGAACATGCCGGCCGCCAGCACGCCCAGGACCCCGGCCATCGCCAGGCCGAGGAGCACCATCAGAAGGATCCGCATCACCCGATTCCTACAGGGTCGCAACGGCGATGATAAGGGGGCGCGGGCCAGCGATCCGTGGCATGTGGTTGACACCCCCCGCCCCGCCATGGTCCGCCTGCCCGCATGATCCGCTTCCTGCTTGTGCTCGCGGCCCTCCTCGCCATCCTGCCCGGCATCGGCGCGGCCCAGGCGCCGCCTGCCGCGCCGCCGCCGATCACCCGGGAGGCGGCCGAGAACGCGCTCACGGCGCTGAGCGACCCTGCGAAACGCGCGCAATTGATCGGCGTGCTGGAGGCGATCGTCCACGCCGTCCCGCCGCCGGCCCAATCCACGCCACCGGCCGCCCAGCCGGCCGGCTCCATCCCGCTGGCCCCCGACAGCGTCGCCGCCCAGGTGCTCAGCGGCGCATCGCAGCGGCTGTCGAAGCTTACCGGCGACATCGCGACCAATGCGGAGGCGATCGCCGATTTCCCCACTCTCGGCCACTTCCTGGTCCGGCTGGCGACCAACGCCGACCTGCGGCAGCAGGTGCTCGGCGTCGCCTGGCGGCTGTTGCTGGTGCTCGCGGTGGGCCTGCTGGCGGCGTTCGGCGTCAGGCTCGCGCTGCACCGTCCGGCCGCCGCGCTCTGCATCGCCGCGCCCCAAGGCGCCGCCGATGCCGAAGCGGAAGAGACCGGGCTGGCGGAGGCGGAGGCCGGCCAGACCGAGAAGCTGCGCCGCAAGACGCCGGCCCTGCTGCTGCTCCAGCGGCTGCCGTTCGCGCTCGGCCACTTCCTGCTCGACATCCTCCCGGCGCTGGCCCTGCTCGTGATCGGCTACGTGATGGTCGGCGCCGGCCTGGCCGACAGCTTCACGACCCGGCTGGTCATCATCGGCGTGGTGCACGCCACGGTTGCCTGCTGGCTGCTCACGGCGGTGATGCGGCTCCTGGTCAGCCCCGGCATCCGTCGCCTGCGGATGGTGCCGATGTCGGACGCCGGCGCCGCCTACCTGGTGCGTTGGACCCGCCGGCTCGCCGCCCTGGTGCTGTTCGGTTCCACCGCCGCCGAGATCGGCCTGCTGTTCGGCCTCTACCACGTCGCCTACGACGCGGCTCTGAAACTGGTGTCGATGGTGACGCTGCTCTGCCTGGTCATCATCGTGCTGCAGACCCGCACCGCGGTGGCCCGGCGCATCCGCGCGCCCGACGGGCAGAGCGGCTGGTTCGCGGTGCTGCGCAACCGCACCGCCTCGGTGTGGCACGTGGTCGCCCTGTTCTACCTGGTCGCGCTCTGGGTGGTGTGGGCGCTGGCGGTGCCCAACGGCTTCTCCCGCCTGTTGCGCGTGGTGGTTTCGACCATCGTCGTCGTGCTGCTGGCGCGGCTGATCGCGGTGGCGGCCTACGGCGCGCTCTATCGCACGATGCGCGTCCCGCCGGCCACGGCAGCCCGCCACCCCGGGCTGGAAGCGCGGGTGCGGCGCTACCAGCCGATCGCCCGCACACTGCTGAGTGCGGCGATCACAGCGCTCGCCGGCATCGCACTGTTCCAGTCCTGGGGGGTCGATGCGATCGGCTGGTTCGCCAGCGGCGCGCTCGGCGGGCAGATCGTCGGCGCACTCGGCAGCATCGGCACCACGCTGGTGCTCGCGCTGGTGGTGTGGGAGGCGGCCAACGGCGCCATCCAGCTGCACCTGGCCCGGCTGACACGCGACTCCGAGGCGGCCCGCTCGGCTCGCCTCCGCACGCTGTTGCCGATGCTGCGCACCACCCTGCTGGTGAGCATCTGCACCGTCGCCGGCCTGATGGTGCTGAGCGATATCGGCGTCAACATCGCCCCCCTGCTGGCCGGCGCCGGCGTGGTCGGGCTGGCCATCGGTTTCGGTTCGCAGAAACTGGTGCAGGACATCATCACCGGCCTGTTCCTGCTGCTGGAGAACACCATGCAGGTGGGCGACGTGGTCAGCCTGGGCGGCCTGACCGGCACCGTGGAGGCGCTGTCGATCCGTACCATCCGGCTGCGCGCCCTGGATGGCTCGGTGCACATCGTGCCGTTCAGCGCGGTCACCTCGGTCACCAACCAAACCCGCGACTTCGGCTACGCGGTGGTGGATGTCAGCGTCGGCCTCAACGAAGACCCGGAACACGTCGCCGACCTGCTGCGGGCGGTGGCCCGGGAGATGCGCCAGGAACCGCGCTGGCAAGCCGCCATCCGCGACGAACTCGACGTCATGGGGGTCGACAGCTTCCTGGATACCGCGCTCGTGCTGCGCACCCGCACCAAGACGGTAGCGAGCCAACGCTGGGCGGTGGCACGGGAACTCAACCAACGCATCAAGGCACGCTTCGACGAACTGGCAGTGGAAAGCCCATGGACCAGCCACCGCGTGCTGAGCACCGCCCCATCGCCGCCGCCCGCGACCGAGTGAAGGAAAGGCCAGGGGCTCCGCCCCTGGACCCCGCCAAGGGCCGAGAGGCCCTTGGATCCCACTCTTTGGAGGGGTGT
>Ga0326727_10028676_pt1 | contig 10098 bp, 8 predicted proteins | sample MB2enrmetagenome_FD_207643 | JGI IMG/M metagenome (GOLD analysis project Ga0326727, IMG submission 207643) | Lab enriched peat soil microbial communities from McLean, Ithaca, NY, United States - MB29MY | ecosystem: Environmental > Terrestrial > Soil > Wetlands > Peat | place: USA: New York...
GGAAAAGAAGGCCATACGATGGGCAAAGCTGTCGATGTCGAGGCCCCTGCCGAGGAGCCCTTTGATATAGTCGGCCACCAGTGCCATCGAAAAGGCTGCTTCCTGCACTGCGTCGATCCCTGTTTCACGCATGTTGTAGGCGTTTATATTGATGATGTTCCACCGGGGCATGCGGGGGACGAGGTATTCCATCAGGTCGTAACCTATTTTGACGGACAGATCGTAGGGGAACCAGGCCATGTTCGATTGTAGGGTCGGTCCCACGTACTGGGTGATGGAGCAGTTCATGATCGTCCCGATCAGTTTTTCCCACGGGATGCCCCGCTCTTGCGCGAGGAGCATGTACTGGGCCATGGTGACTGCCGAATACGGGGGCTGGACGATAAGCGTGGAGCTTACCTCGTCGAGAGGAATGCCCTCGTATAACACCTTCATGTCCTCGTAGGTGCTCATCGATGTTCCCTGAAGGCCAACCTCGCCCTGCGCCAGGGGGTAGTCGGCATCGAGGCCCGTCTTTGTTGCCACATCCACGTCCATGTTGACCCCTGTCTGCCCGATGGAGAGCAGATACTTTATGCGCCGGTTGCTCTCCTCCGGGGTTCCGAAGCCGCTCTGCTGACGCCTCGTCCAGAGCCGTCCGCGGTACATGTCCCGGTGAATCCCCCTGGTAAAGGGATAGTCTCCCGGCGAAGGGAGTTCGCCGTTCCAGTCTGACTTGTCGTAAAACTCTTTGTATTCGATCCCTGAAAGGGATTTAAAGTGAGGGAGTCGCTCTCCCTCCAGATAGGTCCCGTAGAGCCCCGCTTTTTTTTCCGCCATTCCCCTGCCTCCCCTAGCTCTCATCTCTATGCTTACGACCCCCAACCCGGCCCGTCGTGCTCGCTCTCGAGGCTTCCCTGGGGCGAGCCAGCGGAGGCCTATTGCACGATTCCCGTCTCCTTGAAGACCTTCTCAACCAGGGTGTACCGGTCAATCGTCCCGTCGAGGACTTGCCGCGCATAGGAGTCAAGTCTCTCTTGAAAACCGATCCGCTCGTCAATCAGGTGGATGAATTCCGCCTTCAGTGTCTCCAAAATCTCCAGTCTGGCAGCTGCCATGCGTTTCCCGGAGATCAGTCCCCGGTTCGTAATATGGGCTCTGTGACGCACTATTTCTGACATCAACTCCGCGATGCCATCGTCTTTCACCGCGACGGTCTTTACAATGGGGGGAACCCAGTCGTTTCTCCGCTCCATCATGCCCAGGATCATCCTGAGGTCGATTACGACCTCCTCAACGCCTTTTCGGTCTGCCTTGTTCACCACAAAGATATCTCCCAGTTCCATGATGCCCGCTTTGAGCGCCTGCAGGTAATCACCCATACCCGGTATGACCGTCATTACGACCGTATCGGCCACGTGACTCACCGACACCTGATCCTGGCCGACGCCGACCGTCTCCACAATGACCACGTCCTTCCCCATGGCCTCCATTATCCTTATAAAGGCATCGGTGGAGGCCCCGATACCGCCGGGATAACCGCGGGTAGCCATTGACCGGATGAAGAGACGCTCATGACCGTCGATCCCCTTCATCCTTTCCCTGTCCCCGAGAAAGCTGCCTCCCGAAAGGGGACTTGTCGGGTCAATGGCGATGATGCCCACCTGTTGGTTGTTATCGAGGAAACGGCCTGCTATACGGCTTACGAGCGTGCTCTTACCCACCCCCGGCCATCCCGTGATGCCGATGATGTGAGATCGCCCAGTCGCGTTGCGAAGCCGCCTCAGACACTCCTCACCCTCACGGGCTGCGCTTTCTACCATGGACATCAGTTGTGCGGCGGCGCGCTTGTCGCCTTTTTTTATATTCGAAACGATATCTTCTACCGACACCTTGTCTGCCGTCCTGTTTCCTCAGCGAATCTGCTGCTGTTGCATGGTCGAGGGGCTTCCCGGACACCGGACAACCCGTTGGTAAAGGTCTCAAAAATAATCTCCGACAGTTGATCGGGACCGGTCGGCCCCTTCGGGTCGTACCAGGAGTAAATCCAGTTACACATTCCGAGCAAAGTGAACGTCATTATCCGTACTTTGTCATTGTCGGTGCGTGGCCCCATGGAAGAGGAAACAATCCGCGCGATAACCGCGAAGTACTCTCTCTCCTTAAACTTCACTTCCTTTGACCTCGGGGCGGATAGGTTGTGCGCCTCTTTCAGCAGCGTTCGCGCCGCGTACATGTGCTCCGTGTATATCCTCACGTGACGGAAAATGATGAACCGGATCTTCTCCAGGGGGCCCTCTATCCGCTCCAATTCCTGCTCCACGCTCTCCAGCACCAGATTCATGAAACCCGATAGAACAAAATAGAGAAGATCATCCTTGCTTCCGAAGTAGTGGTAAATGCCCCCTTTACTTATCTTTGACGCCGTGGCAACGTCTTCCATGCTCGTCTCGATGTAGCCCTTGGTACTGAAGAGCCTCGCTGCGGTCGTCGCAATCAGCAGGACCTTCCCGCCGGACCTCGACAATCCGTTTGGTGTGCGTTTCTTCGGCGCGCGCCTTCTCATATGAATGTCCTCTAAACCTACCATCCGGTCGGATTAATCCGACCGGATGGTTTATCATACCGGTTGGATATTCTTATGTCAAGAAAAATCCGGGTTTCTTTTCCCTTGCTTTTTTCCCCCGAGAATGGTATGTTCGCGAAAGAGTACGTAAATAGGACAGAACTGACGGTATGCGGGGAACGTAGCGGGACCACGAAACAGTCATCTATGCTGTCTGAATCCGCGGGGAAGGAGGTGAACCGAAAGGGGAGGTCCGTTGCTAAAAGATGGGCTGTTGATGAGGGGAGGACTTCACTACTTAAAGGGAGGGAGATGGACATGACCAAGAAAGGCAGAAGAATGACACGCCGTGATTTTATGAAAAAGGTCGGCCAGACTGCGGCTGCCGTTGGTGTATCCTCATTGGTTCCAGGCTTCACAAGAGCAGCAAAGGCTGCCCAACGGGATTATGTTTTGATCGGTTATACCGATCCGTCCACCGGCCCCTTGGCGGGGTTGGGGGAGGCGACTCCCTGGGTTAATGAAAGAGTGACCAAGGCGATTGAAAAGCTGGGAGGGGTCTATATCAAAGAGCGCGGGAAGAAGATCCCGGTGAGATTCAAGGTGGTAGATACACAGAGCAGCCCCACCGTGGCCGCCGATGTGGCGTCCCGGCTCATCCTTAATGACAAGATTGATTTGATGCTCACCATGTACACGCCTGATGTGGTCAACCCGGTCAGCGCCATCTGCGAGAAGTATCAGATGCCTTGTGTCGGTGTGGGCTGTCCGATCGATCCCTGGGTGGCAGGGGGGCCCTACAAATGGAGCTACGAGACCCACTTCGGTGTCCATGCCATCACGGATATGTTCATAGGGATGTGGGATGAAATTGCCTCCAAGACGAACAAGGTCGTGGGGGTGCTCTTTCCCAACGATCCGGACGGTATCCAATGGACGAAGATTTTTACGGAGAAGCTCCCTGCAAAGGGTTACAAGATGGTGGATCCCGGGAGGTTCCCGTTCCTGACCACGGACTTCAGCTCCACTATCGACACCTTTAAGAGGGAGAAGGTGGAGATCCTCACCGGTGTGCTCATCGCTCCGGATTGGGCGACTGCCTGGAGGCAGATGCATCAACAGGGATTCATGCCGAAAATGGCAACCATTGCAAAGGCCCTCCTTTTCCCTTCCGCCATGGAGGCCCTTGGCGGCAATCTCGCGGACGGTCTGACGACGGAGGTCTGGTGGAGCCGCTTCCATCCCTACAAGTCCTCGCTGACAGGCGAGACCGCGATGCAACTTTGCGACGCCTGGACGAAAGAGACGGGAAAAGAATGGATCCCTCCCATCGGTCTCACCTATGGGGGATATGAAATGGCTTTCGACGTTATTAAGCGGGCCCAAACCCTTGACAAGGAAAAGATCCGTGAGGCCCTGGGCAAGACCGACGTGGACACGGTATTCGGCCATATCAAGTATAACGAAATGCACTATTGCGAAATCCCCCTGGTTGGCGGCCAGTGGGTCAAGGGGAAGCGGTGGCCTTGGGATTTGCAGATCGTTTACAATAAGAATAACCCCAAGCTTCCGAAGACCGCCGATATGATCTTCCCGCTCCCCAAATAACGTATGGTTTGATGGTACCTGTCACGGACCCTCACTGGTGGGCCTTGCGCGCCTCCGGTGAGGGTCCGTCCACGCCTTTCACCTCCATCCTCAGGGTCCCCGGTCCTCGCGAACATGGAGGCCTGCACGCATGCGGTTGAGGCGGCCCTAGCTGACGCCGCTTGCCTCGCTCCTTTCAGCTTTGCAATTTATGCTATTCTCGTATACCTTTCTAGGGTTCACCTACGCGGTATGACTGACAGAGCCATCCTGAGAATCTCCGGCCTCACGAAAGAGTACAGCGCCCTGAGGGCCGTCGATCACGTCTCTTTCTCCGTAAGCCCCGGTGAAATAGTCGGCCTCCTGGGCCCGAACGGCGCGGGCAAGACCACTACCATCAACATGATCCTGGGCATCCTGGATGCGACGGAGGGCTCCATCGAGGTGCTGGAGAAAAACCTCCAAAAGCACAGATCGGAGATCAGCAAAATGGTCAACTTTGCGGCGGTCTATGCCCACATGCCGGCCAATCTCAGTGTCTGGCAGAACCTCTACGTTTTCGCCCTCCTCTATGAGGTCACCCCTATCAGGCAGAGGATAGACGTCCTCTTGGAGGAGTTTGACCTCAAAGGCCTCGCCCACACCAAGGCAGGGCTCCTCTCCTCGGGGGAGCTGAGCCGTCTCAATCTTGCAAAGGCCGTGATAAATGAGCCCCTGCTCCTCCTCCTCGACGAGCCGACGGCCTCGCTCGATCCGAGCATTTCACAGCTCGTGCGCGCACACATAAAGGGGTACGCGCGGAAGACCGGGGCAGGGATTCTCTGGACCTCCCATGACATGGGCGAGATCGAAGCCGTGTGCGACCGCGTTCTCTTCCTGTCTCACGGCAAGATCCTTCTCAGCGGTGACCCGAGCACCCTGCCGGCGGAGCATGGGAAAAAAGACCTGGAGGAGCTGTTCATCACCGTTGCGCGGGAACCCGTTTCCCTAAAGGAATGAGTGCATGAGCCTTTCTCGCACCCTCGCCATCTTCGTCCGGCAGCTCTTCCTGCTCAGGAGCAACCCCACACGGCTGGCCACCGTCTTCCTCTGGTTGATCATCGAGATCTTCCAGTGGGGCTTTATCAGCAAGTATCTGGGCTCCCTGGGCCAGGCCACTTTCACCTTCACTACCGTCATTCTGGGTGCAATCATCCTCTGGGAGTTCATGAGCCGCATCGAGCAGGGGATAATGATGGCCTTTCTTGAAGACATCTGGACCCAGAACTTCATCAATTTCTTTGCCTCTCCCCTCAAGATAAGAGAGTACCTGTGCGGCTTGGTGCTGACGAGCATCACCACCGGCCTCGCCGGTTTTCTCGCAATGGTCGCCGTCGCCGGGGCGGCTTTCGGTTATAACGCGCTGCGCATCGGCGTCCTGCTCGCGCCCTTCATGCTCATACTCCTCCTCTTCGGGATCGCCATGGGCATCTTCGTCTCGGCCCTCATCTTCCGCCTGGGGCCCTCGGCCGAATGGCTCGGCTGGCCCATCCCCATGGTGCTCTCGATCTTTGCCGGCGTCTTTTATCCCCTCTCCACTCTGCCTGCCAGCCTGCGAGCCGTCGCACGATTTATTCCCCCGTCCTATGTCTTCGAAACCTTCCGCACCGTCCTCGCCACGGGCACGCTCCCCGGCAACGTGGCCTCAAGCCTTCTCAAAGGCGCCCTCCTCGCGGCGATCTATCTCCTGATGACGTCCTTTCTTTTCGTTCTGGTTTACTGGAAGAATCTAAAAAGCGGCAATATCGCACGGTTTAACGCCGAGGCCCTCTAGGCCTGGGGAAATAAGAGCAAGCGGCCGCGTATCAATGCTGTTTTTGTGCCGATGATCGCCAGGAATGCTCTATGAGGCACCGATGAGCATGGGCAGGCCGCGGGTGGTGCGAGGAAATCAGGGGAGATGGAAAAAAGCACGAAGCCTCCCTCCCCAGGAGCGCTTCTGTCCTGCGGTCTCGTTCCGACCCGAAAGCACCGGGGAGGTATCACCTTCGAAGGGACCCGACTGCCGGAGCCTATCCGCCTCCTCTTTCCTCGTCGTGTCCCGGACCCCCGGACATTCGAGAATGGCCCTGGTCTGGGAAGCGAGAAGGCGATCCGTTCCGATGCCCAGTTTTTCAGCCTCTCTCCCGCACTCCTCATACTCTCCCCTCTCCAGTGCCTCTACCGCGCGGAGAAGGGCGCCCAGGCGTCCCGCTCGCATGAGGAGGGCCGCCTTTATCTCTTCGCTGAAATTTCCTCTCTCCACGATCTCTTCCATGGGGGCGTCGAAGAGGACATGGACGAGCGAGAAGATGCCCGACATGTAGGCGGGCTCTGAAAGGCCCTGCTCCTGCAAACCGGCCGCTGCCAATTCCATGGTCCTCGCCCTGACGAGAACGTTCTCGAAAAGGGCGTTCGCGGACGGGTCCGAACGGTCGATGGTGAAGAGCATCAGGGCCACCCATCGGTGAAGGTCTTTGTAGCCGAGCAGGGCGATGGCCTGCCTGATGGAGACGATGTTGTTGGGCAGGTGAAAGAATGCGGCTCGCATGAGATTGAAAAGGCCGAAGGTGAGGTCGGGATTCTTCTTGAAGATAGCCTCCACGAGCTGAATGTCGTCATCACGGGCGGTACGCGCGGAAAGCTCGAGCAGGAGCGCCTGGCTCGGCGAGATGGATTTCCTGGGGGCCACTCCGCCGCCCTTTCTAAAAAAACCGCCGTGAAACAGGTCGAAGCCTGCCAGGAAGGAGACTTCGAAGTCCTCCGGTGTCTCCACACCCGTGGCGATAAAGGTGACGGGAAAGGCCCTGAGGCTCGACAGGACGCTGTCCCGGTCTGCGTCCCACAGCCCCCCCACGTCGATCTTGACGAAGCAGGGAGGAGAAAGGAAAGGCCTCACCTCGGCGCCGAGCATTGACGGATGGAGGCAGAGTTCGAGGCTTCCCTTGGCCCGCGCCTTGAGGAGATCTACCAGCTTCTCTCCATCGCAGCCCTGCACGGGGAGTTCGAAGACGATCTTCCCCCGCCAGGCGGGCTTGATCACGAGCGAGGAAATTACCTCCACGGGGGCGGTCACGAAGGCCTTGCGGCCGGAGGTCAGCGCAAGAGGCTCGGTTGATTCGAGGACCACGGGGAGCAAGGCACCCCCCGGTCTACCCCCGCAGGGACTGCCGTCCTTTTCCCCCGCCGTGAGGAAGTCAAGCTGATAGGCGGTGACTCCCTTTGACCGGTCCAGGATGGGGCTGCGGCAGAGGAAGAGGCTCCGGCCAAGGACCGGTTCAGCTCCGTCCGTTGCGCCGATCCCTGCTTTAAGTGGAGGCGAGGCTCGGGTGCTCATCACCCTATTCTTATCGGCAGGATCGCGACGAAAATTAAAGGTGCCAGGTGCCTCTCATTCCACGCAGGGCACCACCGCAGGGGCTTTGATGATGGTCGATTTTTTCCACCTCCCCGAGAAATAGTACGTGAGGCTCACCACCATGGTCACTACGAAGCTGAGCGCCGAAGCGATCCATATGCCGGTAATTCCAAGGCTGGTCCGCAGCAGGAGCCATGCGAAGGGCACCCTTACCAGCCATAGGGAGAGGAGGGAAAAGGTCATGGTGACGATGGTATGGCCGGCCCCGTTTATGACGCCATTCGATATGTACATTATGGCGAAGCACAGGTAGGAGGAGCCGACAATCCGCAGGTAGCTGACCCCTATATCCATGACCTGCGGATCTGCTCCAAGACCGAACATCATGAGTATCGGCCGTGAAAACAAGACAACCGTCAGCGATATGAGGATGGTGATGGAGGAGGTCATGAAAACCCCCCACCTGAATACCTCCTTCACCCTTCCGGGCCTGCCTGCTCCGAGGTTTTGCCCCGTGAGCGCCGAAACGGCCATGCTCACCGAGAGGGCAGGCATAAAGGCGAACATGTCCACCCTTCCCACTGCGCCAAAGGCGTTCGTTGCCGCACTGCCGAAGGAATTGACGAAGGTCAATACGAACAGGCTCCCTATGGAAACGAGTGACTGCTGGACTATGGACGGCAGGCCTATCTTGAAGAGGAGCAGGGTCATCTGCCTATGGAGGACGAGCTTCTTCGGATTGAACGCGATGAGGTGGTCTTTCCTGTTGAGGTAGACGATGCTTGTGCCCAGTGCCAGGGCCTGCGATATCAGTGTCGCCCAGGCGGCTCCATTGAGACCGAGCCGGGGAAAGGGGCCGAAACCCCCAATGAGGAACGGGTCGAGGACGGCATTCATCCCCAGCCCTATAGACATAAAGACCAAAGGGGTCATGGTATCGCCTATGCCTCTGAGTATGAAATTCGTGAGGAGCCCGAGATAGAAGAGCGTGAGGCCAGCCAGGTTTATCTTGAGGTAGCTCGACGCCATGCCGAAATTGTCGGGCGGCGTCGCCAGAAGCCTGAGAAGGCCATCACTCGAGAATAGGGCGATGACGGTCAAAAAAGAGGCGAGGATGAGGGACAGGGCAAACGAATTGCCCACGACCTTTTCCACCATGGCGTACTCTTTTGCGCCGTAGTACTGCGAAACGAGAATGGTCGTCGCCATGGACATGCCCATGGCAAATCCTATGAGCACGAAGAGCACGGGGAGGCTGACACCTATCGCTCCGACGGCATTTTCACCCACCAAGTGGCCGACCCATACGGTATTGACCAGGCTGACGCCGATCTGTATCAGATTGCCGAGGAGCATGGGGACGGAAAAGAGAAGGAGGTGCCTCGGAATGCTTCCCGCAGTCAAGTCCCTCCCGAAGTTCTTATCCATTCCCTCGCCGACCCTGCCGGAGAACTTACTACATCCCGAGTTGAATTCCAAGAGGGGGAGCCTGCCCACGCACCCCTGCCGGGATCGCCCGGTGAGACAGCCGAGAAACCGTCGGGCCTCGGGAAACAGTTGGCAAAAGAACAGCTAACCGCTATAATAAGTGGAGGGAGACGGGCGGCCTCTTATGACAAACCGGTCTCGGGATCTCCGATCCCTCTCAAACCCGGTCTCGCGAAGGGTTCATACTATAATGTCTCGCTTGAAGGAGGGTCTATGGCAAAAGAATCTGCTTTGAACGGCAAGAGAGTCCTGGCTGTGGACGATGAGCCGGATGTGCTGGAACTGGTGAAAGAGGAGATTATGGGAGCGGCACCGACCTGCATCGTGGAGACTGCGGTCTCCTATGAACAGGCGGTGGAGCTCCTCATATCCTGGACCTACGATCTGGCGATCTTCGACATCATGGGTGTTCGGGGCTTTGACCTTCTCCGCCAGGCCGTGGAGCGCGGGTTGCCTGCGGTCATGCTCACCGCGAGGGCCATGTCTCCCCAGGCCCTCAAGCAGTCGATAGACGAGGGGGCCCGCGCCTTCCTCCCGAAGGAGCACCTGGGCGCCCTGGTTCCTTTCCTGGAAGATGTACTGACCTACGAATACGGCACCGCCTGGAGGCGCATCCTGAAAGGGGTGGAGGGGCTTTTCAATGAATCGTGGGGGCCTTACTGGCGCAAACCCGATGAGGAATTCTGGAAGGAATTCGAAGCGAGGATCGCGGCCGAAGGGAAATGAGCAGACCGCACCGGTGAGGGATCGGTTGTTGCGGCCTCGCCCTTTCCCGGTTATATTAGGGAGAGTTAAATCGGCCGAGAGCAAAAGGGGGTAACTGATGAGAAGGGTACTATCCCTGGTGGTGATTGTGCTCGCCCTGGGTTTCGCGGGGACGGCGCCTTGCGCGGAAACGGAGCTCACCGCTGATAATGTACCGAAGATGACTATCGATGAGCTGAAGGAAAAGCTGGGCAGCCCTGACCTGGTGGTGATTGACGTGCGCACGGCCTACGACTGGTCGCAGAGCGCGACCAAGATCAAAGGGGCAGTCCGCGAGGACCCCCACAAGGTCGCGTCGTGGCTCAGCAAGTACCCGCAGGACGAGACCATAGTCCTC
>Ga0326727_10028677_pt1 | contig 10097 bp, 12 predicted proteins | sample MB2enrmetagenome_FD_207643 | JGI IMG/M metagenome (GOLD analysis project Ga0326727, IMG submission 207643) | Lab enriched peat soil microbial communities from McLean, Ithaca, NY, United States - MB29MY | ecosystem: Environmental > Terrestrial > Soil > Wetlands > Peat | place: USA: New York...
AAAGAGAAGGAACTCGATCGAGTGCCCGGCCTCGGTCCCACGGTGCTGACGAAATTGACCCGGCAGGAGGTCCAGCACTATCTGAACGAGAAGCTGAAAGCTGGCAACTCCCCGTCGCTCGTACGCTATCTCCGAACGGTCATGCGGATCGGGCTCAACCAAGCACTGAGGGACGAGTTAATTGCCCGCAACCCCGCAGCACTGGCGAAGCCGCCGCGCGTCGAGAAGCGTGAGGTTCTTCCGTTCAATCCCGAGCAGGCCGGCCGTTTTCTGAAAGCCGCCCAGGACCATCGGCTTGAGGCTCTGTTCACGGTTGGATTGGCGGTCGGCCTCCGATCCGGTGAATGCAGCGCGCTGCGGTGGAAGGAGGATGTAGATGTGGCGGCCGGCACGATCACCGTCCATCACACGCTCCAGCGGCGGAAGGGAGACGGGCTCGTCCTGGTGCCGCCGAAGTCGGACAATCCCGGCGGACCATCGAACTTCCCACAGTCTGCGTGATGGCGTTGAAGAAGCACCAGAAGCGCCAGGAGGGCGAGCGCCAATGGGCCGGAACCAGATGGCACGATACCGGCCACGTCTTCACCACCACTATCGGAACTCCGATCGACGACCGCAAGATCCTCCGCGAATTTGATGCTCTCGTGAAAGCGGCGGGCCTGCCCAAGCAGCGGTTCCATGATCTGCGCCACGCCGCGATTACGCTGCTCGGCGCGCAGGGCGTCCCCCTGAAGGTGATCGCCGAGATCGTCGGGCACAGTGACATCCGGCCCACGCAGAATGTCTAGCAGCACGTGTTCCAGCCTGCCAAGCGCGAGGCCGCCGACAAGATGAATGCGTTGCTGGAGGACGCAGTGGCAAAAGCACCCGCGAAAAACGGTTTTGCCACCAGTATTGCCACCAAACCGGCAGTAACCACTCTGAATTAGCCTGTAAGTACTTGAAAAGTTTGGAGCCACCCGCCGGGCTTGAACCGGCGACCTGCTGATTACGAATCAGCCGCTCTACCAACTGAGCTAGGGTGGCTTTCCTTTGTTGACAACTACTTGCGCACCACGGCAAAAACAGGATTTTCGTTTTGTGCTAGATTTGTGCTAGACACCCCTTGACCCTGCCCTTTCGCACGGGTTTGTGCTACCGCGTCGGTGTGCCGTGTGTCCATTGCCATCATTTTAGCAGACGGGTGGCGGCGCGCGCATTGGGGTTGACGTTCCCGTTTTGAAAACATCACCCAAACAATTTAAGATGAAGAGCAATGAGATTCTACACTTGGCTGATGAAGAACAGGTGGAGAGCAGACCCTATCGGGGATATAGCTCGGGACGTGCATAGTGACGCCTCATGGCCCAAGAGAGCCAACACCTGGGTAGATGTGAAGAACGCGCTTCCCTCAACAGCATGTGATGGAGCGCAACGCGCGATGCTGGCCGCATGGAAGGAATACGAACTGTACGTAGGCGGGCCATCCCACATCAAAAAGGACACCTGGGTGTGGGGAGTAACGGGCGCTAATGGGCTGGCACTCCCAAAGGACGAGTAGGAAGGTCGTTTTCAGACGCTGGGGCCGGTCAGGGAGTAGCACACGAATAGCACAAAACCAGGGAAGGGGGGCGCAGGTTGCGGGTCCCTGCGCCCGGTGGGGGGTCACTTCTGGGCTTCAGCGTTGCCGTTGCCGTTCTTGGCGTGCAGGTGCTGGTACAACTTGTCAGCCGCGTTGTGCAGGTCCAGTTCGTTCACGATATTGTACCTATCGAATACCGAACGGGTCTTGTGCCCAGAAATCAGCATGGCCACCTTTTCCGGTACGCCCGCGCGCACCAGGTTACGGACCCCAGTTCTGCGCAGATCGTGAAAGAGCCGGTCAATGCCGGTTTCCTTCACCGCCTTGTCCCACGCCTTGCGGATGTCCACCACCTGATGGCCGCGCCGCGCGGACTTGCGCTTTGGGTTCACGCTGCCTTGCCGAAAGAACACCCACGGGGAATCCGGGCACAAGGCCGCGTGGCGCTTCTGCTGGCCAACCAACATGTCATGTAGATCGTTGCCCGGCCCACCCAGGGGAATGGTGCGGGCTTCCCCCGGTTTGGTCTGGTCCGCGCGCAATCGAACGGCCTGCCCTTCCAAATCCACCTGTGACCATTCAAGCTGGGAAATCTCACCGAAGCGGCATCCAGTCCAATACCCAAAGATGAACATGGCCCGTTCGTCCACAGGCAGAGCGTCACGGAATGTTTCGTACTCGCTGTGCTCCCAGAAGCCTTGGCGCGCGTTCTTTTCCTTCTGTATAAGCTGGGTGAAGTCTGGCACGTGGGCCGCACCAATCTTGCCGTTGATGCTGCCCAACTTGAAGGACCTGCGCAGCAGCGCCAGTTCCCGGTTGATGCTGGCCACGGCTGCTTCCTCTTCTTTGCGCTTGCGCATGTACGTCGTGATGGTTGGCACCCGGACATTGACCGCGCGCATTTTCCCGAAGTATGGCACCAGCCGTTTTTCAATCAAAGGCTTGGCCATCTTGTCAATGCTGTGCCTGTCCTTCAGTTCATAGTCCGCTATGACATCGTTCAGCAGTTCGGATATCAACGTCCGATCAAGCTTGGTGCCGTGGAATCTGCCCGTGGACACTTCGGTGATGCGCCGCTTCAGGCAGCGCTGCGCATCGTTGTAGCTGTCAGTATGGGTGCTCTCACGATACTGGCATCCGTTGACGCTGAACTGAATATGCCATGTCGGGATTTCGCGTTCAGTGCCGTCCGCTTCCGTCACCGTGCGCCTGTAGATGCTGCCAAGGCCGCGCTGTGTCGGGGCTGGTTTTTTTTCTGTAATGGGCTTCATGATTTTGGACCTGCGTATATTATATCACAAAAATCAGCAGCTCTACAAGCAAACACTTTTTAGGGCAGCGCGGCCCGGATCAAGGCGCGGGCCGTGGTCGCGCGCAGTTCCCTGACATGAACGGCCAGAAATGTTCTAATATTCCTATGCTGAAGCCCACCGAAATTGCCGCGTGGGTTGGCGCTGTGACCGGCCTCAGTGCTTTGCTGTGGGACTTCTACAAGTGGAAGACCGCAGGCCCGAAACTGACCATCAGCATCTCCACCGGCATGAAGATGACGCAGGACCGGGACAAGGACGCAACGTATGTTATCGCGCACGTTCGGAATAACGGAACTACCGCAACCACTCTCACCACGATGGCGCTGGCTACCTATCGTTCGTGGCTGGCAAGGGTCCGCATGAAGCATACCAAAGCGTTTGTCGTGCCCAAGCCTCTCCACGCCGAACCCTTACCGTTCAAACTGAACGTTGGCGAACAGTGGACCGGCATAGTCAAGCAGACTGCGGAACTGGACGCGCTGATTGGCACTGGGAAGTTGTGGTGCCAGATTTACCATTCATGGTCAGGCCGTCCGGTTTTCGCACCCATTAGGAAGCACAATAAAACATCCTGACACGATTCTGCTTCCGCAACAGAGTGGCCCATTCCTGTTTCAGAAAACGGGCAGGATGGGCACCTGATTAGCACAGATAATAGCACATGCTGTTTGGTGCCACCTGTAAGCTACTGACACAACAATGGTCTGACTTCTTCGCACTGCTGATTTGGAGTCAGCTACACAAGGGAACCGATGTGTACAAACAGCCTCACGCCGCAACCTTCTTGGCGGGGGCTTGTTCGCGTATCAGGGCGCGCACTGTGCTGGCGTACCAGTGGCTGCCCGTGCAGCGATTCAGACGCACCGCGATAAGCCTGGGACTGACGCCACGAACGTACCATGCGCGCACCTGACCGGGCACATCCGCAAGGTCAAGGGCCATTGGCACGGGTTCCAGCGGGCGCGGCGCTTTCACTGTGGCGATGGGCACCGGAGCCGGGGCAACCGGAAGTGGGGCCAGGGGTGGCCTGAGAGTACCGTTTCTGTGGCCGGGGTCGCGCACAAAACAAGCCCGAACGCGCCCGTATTGGTCGAAGCATTTTTTGGTTCCCCAAAGCCAACCAGTCCCAGGGCATTCCAGACAATGTGCGTTCACGTCGAGCAAGTCATCAGTCTCGGTGCTCATCGGTTTTCACCTGTCCCTATACTGGTCGCTGGGTGGTAGGATTCTTGGCGGGGCCGGGGACGTGTCCTGCTGGGCCATTAGCAGCGCCAGCTTCTGGGCGGCCTCCACGCCTTCTGGTGTGCTCAAAACCCGCTCCAAACTGACGGCTACCAATTCAGTCGGGGAATCTTCGCGCATCACCGCCAAGCCCTGTTGGGCCAACTTCGGAAAAATATAGGGTAGGCACTGGGTCATACATTCAGCGCGAAGGGATATAGGGTATTGTGGATCAGAACCAATCCGCAAAAGCCCTTCCAGGGGATTCACGGGCCTGCCAAGTTCCTCCTCCAGTTGCAGCATAACTTCCATGGCTGCCTTTCGGCTCTTCGATATAGCACCAGGGGGCCTACCTCCGCGCTTTTCATGACCCGCCCTGAATGCTGTGGCCGGAACTACCGTCTGAGTTTCCTTTGATGGCATTGCTATTGACTACCTGTCTGCTGGACACCAGGGGGGTGCCCAGCCTCTACGTGATGGCTGGGGGATACATAGGCATCCACCCAACCCGTGAAGCCTAATCCCCCGGTACCTAGTACTCCCGAGCGCGGGGGTTTCCTCGGGGCGTTAGTGAGGTTTTGACCCTCTCAAAAGGAACTATCGAATATGAAACGGTCTTAATCATAGGCGGTCTGCCAGAATTGCGGACAAGGACCCTGTGCAAGGGTGTGCAGGGTGTGCAGGGTACCCCTTACCTACATCGCCTTTTTCTACTCTTTCCTTCCTTCCCTTTTTCAATAAGAGTAGTTCAGGAGACAGGTAGGCCCCACCCTGCACACCCTGCACACCCCTGCACACCTTCTGGCTTAGAACATCCCCGGCCCCGGCTCCTCCTCAGTCACAAATCCCAGACCTAGATACACTTGTGTGAATCGCTTACCATTCACGGTGCGCCTGGCCGGTTCAACTCTTGGTCGCAATCTTCTCAACGCTGCCGTGAATTGCACCTCACCCAAAATCGGACGCCCGGCCTCCTGGCACACTAGCCCGTAGGCGCTACGCAACTTGTTCTTGGGTATCATGGCTTCGGGCCGTTCCACCGTATTGATATCGAGCCACACGGCTAAAGGATCAGTGGTCCGGCGAAATTCGTCAAGCGCTGCCCGTGTGGAATCGGATTCCGTAAACCGCCCCTTGCGGATGGTAGGCAGCGCGTCCAGGGCCTTATTCAGCAGGCCGGATAACTCGCTTGGCTGTGACAGCCGAGTGTTCAGTATTGTAGGCGGTACTGCTTCCGGCGCTTTGTCGTCAAAGATCCGGGAGAATGGGATTACCAGCCATCTCCGAAAGAAGCCGTGCGTCGAATCCTCGGAACGCGGGGCACTGTTCGCGGAAAACACCAGCCGCGCGAATGGCAGGAATTCAAAGCTAGGTTCGTACTTACGCTCCCCCACCACAGCATCCCCCCCGGTCAATGCTTTGAACAAAGATGTTCCCACCAATTCCTTGGTAGGCAGATCCGCGCATACATTCGCCAATTTGCCCACCAGCCGGGCCGCTGAGAACTTGTCCGCTTCCAGACGATGAAGACTTAACGCCGATACGTTTTCTTTCCCCAGGAACGTAAGTAGCAGTGTCATCCAAATGGACTTTCCATTTGATCCTTCCCCCAGGAGTAACACCGCTTTCTGAATTGACATATCCGGTAGCATCAGCCACGCAGTAATCTGAGCGGGAAGGTGCCAGGTGTCCGCTGGGAACACCTCACGAATGAATTGGTCAATGTGCGGGCACCGGGCGTCCGGGTCAAAGGTCGCGGCAATCTGGACGGGTGACAGGTGCTCTGGTGAATGTGGAACAAGGGTCCGGGACTCCACGTTCAAAAGCCCGTTCCGACAGTTCAGCACGTCCAGTGGCGGGCGCTCCCAAAGTTCAAGGGCATCTGCCAAGATCCAAGATTCCACCCGCCCGGATAGCTCCGGGGTCCAAGACTTCGGCGCTTGCCCTTCGCACAGTTGCTTCACACGCTTTTCAATGAAGCGCCTACCAGTAGGCCGGTAAACACCGTTCTCAAAGTGGTACAGCAGCCCGCCCGTGTCGCGGGCAAAGGCATCAGTTGTCAGGATGGCCCCGGCCACGCGTTGAATCAGGCCGTCTTCCACTTCGGCCCCTGGCTCTTTGTTCCCGATGCTGGTAGCTATCCGCGATAGGTCCGATTCAGGCAGCGGGGGCATGCACCGCTTTTCGTTCTCGATTCGCAGCGCGGCTAGGATACCGTCACGATCCACCCCGGCCCGGCGTAATGTCCCTGCGTAACTGGTGAGAACGATATCCCGCTGGCCTTCCGCAATCTGGGGAGGCAGAATGAACGCCCGCTGCGTGCTCTTTGGCGTTTTGGGCTTCGGCGTCTTGACGGGCGCGGATTCCGGGGCGCTGGGCAATGGGCGCGCAATCCAGTCAGGCTCAACCTTACAGGACTCCGCAACGGCCAGGAACTCTTCCGGGGACATGGCATCCCCATCAGGCCGCACCGCATAGCGCTTGGTTTCAGCCGCATTCTGGTAAGGCATGTTCAACCAGGACCCCAGGTCCCTTTCCCCGCCCGTTTGCTTAGGGAAAATTTCTGCTGTGCCGTGGCCCAGCAGGGCCGCGATATCCCGTAATTTGTCCTGAACCTTGCCAGCAGGCACCGGGTCTTTGCAGAACAGGAATACGTGACAGCCCCCTGACTTACTGCGGCATGGGATAAGGGGCAGTTCCATGCGCGCAAGCGTGGATGCTATGCGCCCATGATCCAGGTCTGCGTACACATCCACATCCACGGCCCCAAAGACTACGGTGTCGTCATCGCGGATGGGAATAATGCCAATCCCTGTGTGACCCCCTAAATGCTGTGCCCATAATTCATCAGTCACAGGCTCTCTGACGGTGACAGCAACGCCTGTGCGCTTGCCATTTTCCCGAGTCTGGTCAACGTGGTACGTGCCGTAGGCGCGTGGCAGTCCGGCAAACAGGGCGTGGAAACGCTGGGCTAAGTCGGTAGGGGATGATACAATAGTGGTGTGTTGTGATTCCTGGCCGCTCACTTGCGGTCTATTTTCACTCATCAGGTCATTTCCGTTCCGGTCCTTCAATCGTTAAACTCGCACTCCAGGTCAGGGGTCGCGTGGCTGGTCACCGCGCGGCCCCACTTCCTTACCTACTTCCAATCAATACCACGCGGACAGCAGGCACACGTGTGGTGTCCCGCGTAACCGCGTCAATCCATGGCGCTCCATAGTTGGTGAACTGCTGTGACTCATGCTTCGCCCGTCGCACTTACAGCCGGACACTTGCTCGGCAACCGGCGCGCGTAGCGTCTGGGAAGTGCGGGCCTACCGCGTTCCACCGATGATGGTCGGTGTATGCGCTTTGCCAATGGGACATGCGGCTTCGTGGTTCAGCGAGAGTATGGCTAGTCCGCAGACACGGCATTCGGCAAAGTGGTTCTTGAATTCACCGTTACGGAATCGCTCACGTATCAAGATGCGGCGCTCCCGTTCTGCGGCCTTTTCTGCTTGATCCCGTTCTACATTTTCGCCTGCCCATTTCTTGTGCAATTGGGCAAGCTCTTCCTGTGGCGTCATGTTCTTGTCCTCAGAGCGTGCGAAGTGCGCGCACGCTGGCCGTGCGTACTGCTTCCTGCTCCAACTTCGACCAGGGAAGGGGCTGCTTGAGGATATGCGCGACGTAGTTATCTGCCAGGACCGCTTGTTGCTCGGCGCTTAGGCCGGGGGGCGTAGCGGGCGGAAGGCCTAAGGCTTCTGGGGCCGGTTGGGGGTTCCAGGCTGCGAGTATTTCGGCCCGTAAGGAATCTTTTTCGTTGTCGGTCATAAGCTTCAAAGGTCCAGTTACTGAGTATTACGTGATGTTGCCTTGGTACGCCGGTACAGCCGACGCCACTTGTGTGCGCGTGACCGTGCCAGTCGCCATCCGCGCTTGTTCATTGACAAGTTGCCGGTTGCGTTCGTCCCGAAGGCCGTTCTCTGAAAGGGTGACTTGCCGCATTTTCTCCCGTGCTATGGCGCGTAAACCTTCCGTTCGCTTGCCGATGACGCTAACTTCGCCTTCTTCGGCAAATACGGGGCCTAATGCTGCTACTGTGCGCCCGTGGCTGATGACAGCCAGCAGTTGGGCTTCAAGTGCTTCGATCTTGCAGCGTTCCAAGGAAGCTTGGAAGCGGCGCAGCCGGGCGGCACGGATTCTGACTTCCAGGCGGTCCTTCGCGTCCGTCACGAACCTGATGTGGTATTCGTGGGGTTGCAGGCGTTCGCTTAGTGCGAGCGAATCGCACGCGTTCAGAGTCTCAATCAGTTCGTCCAAGCTGGGCAGCCAGAGCTTTTGAAATTGCTCCCGAAGTTTGGTCAGCAGCGCATCAAGGCCCCCCCTGGTCTGGCCAAGTTGACGCTCTTCATTCAAGCAAGCCCGTTCCACTTCTACACACTGGGCTAACTTCGGGCCAACTTCGCGGGCCATAGTGTCAGCTTCCGTCAGTTGGTCTTCAGTAAACTCCCCTGGCTTCACAGCGAACACGGCCCACGGCGTGGCTTCGGAGCTAGGTAGGATAAGCTCTACAGGGCCATCCATAGCGGTCATGGGCGTTGTTCCCCTTTCTTGACCAGCAGTCCGAATTGTTTACGGGCCGCTTCGAGGGGGTCAGTCGTCGCTCGCGCGCGGGTCAATTCCTGCGCGTCGCGATAGAGACGCGCTTCTTCTGGCGAGGCTTCACGATGGGTTTCGGCCAACAGGCAGCGCGCGCCAATCGTGAGATCGACTTCGCAGACATTGCCAGCGGTGCTGCCCTTCAGCGGATTTGCGATGGACACGGCCAGGAAAGAGCCGTCCGGGTGGCGCGCATTCAGCGTATTGCGCAAGGCGCGCAGTTCAGCGTAATAAGTCGGATTCATCTTTGTATTCAGGTCCTTTTCTTGTGGGCGCGTGATTACAGGCGCTATAGCTATGCGCTCATCTGCGAGTGCATCCAGGCGTGCAGGGCAGATTCAGGGATGCGCAATAGCCTGCCGCCGGACATCCGGCATACGCGCGGTCCGGTACCCGTTTTGATACGACGCCGAATAGTGGACTTGCTGGTGCGTACAATCCGGGCGGCGTCGTCTACGGTCAGATAAACTTCATTGACAACAGGGACGGGAGTACCTATCGGTCCCATGGGGTGAAACCTCTTGGAGTGTTAAACAAGCCGTTAGACTACTGGAAGGAAACTGGCAGCAGGAGTAAGTCTCCTGCTGCTTATATTCTAGCAGAATGGTTGGTAATCACAGGTATCAACGCGCGTTGATTAGGAGCCTTGCCCGGTCATAAGGGCTCATGTTTACAGCAGGTTTGGCCGGTCCCAGACATTTTTACCAGGGTGTGTGACCGAGGGTCGGGAGCGCGGCATTCGGAACCAGGAACGCCATCCCCCTAGCGTTCTCATCCGCTGTGGGGTTACCATGTACTGCGTAGCGAGATGAAGCCCTTGAATATCGCCAGCATTGCGTCCGCCACTGCTGGGTTTGTTGTCGGGCTGTTGGCTGCCTACTACTGGTGGAAGGCGAGCATGATTGAGATTGACCCCGGCTGGAGAACCGGCGTGCCCCAGTCCACCGCGAGTGCGCTCAGGCCCATAGAACCCGCTGATGGCTCATCAGAGGCGTTCTGGGTCACGGCGACTATGAAGACCGTTGCAGAATCCGCGTACCTCAACAAACGAGCAGCGCTGTTAACTGCGATGGCCGTCGTGTGCGGTGCCTTGTCAGGGGTCTTCGGTGCTTTAGCTGGTTCCTTTTAGGAAGCCTCAGCCCGAAGCAGAAGGCCCGGTGACTTGCCTCCGGTGCGCATCACCGTCTAAACGGCGCCGGTGCGCTGGCCACCTGCCCACATGATACGATTGCACCATGGTGCGTCCTGAAAGACGCGTTGTTCTAGCAGGTGCAAGTCCTGTCCGGGTAAGCGCCGGAGCGCCCGGTAGCAGACTCCAACCGGAAGGAGAGATCCGACCGAGCCGAGCGGAGTGTCAAGAG
>Ga0326727_10028678_pt1 | contig 10097 bp, 6 predicted proteins | sample MB2enrmetagenome_FD_207643 | JGI IMG/M metagenome (GOLD analysis project Ga0326727, IMG submission 207643) | Lab enriched peat soil microbial communities from McLean, Ithaca, NY, United States - MB29MY | ecosystem: Environmental > Terrestrial > Soil > Wetlands > Peat | place: USA: New York...
TTTCAGTTCACCTTGAAAATCGCGATCGACTCCGCCGGTTGTTCGAGATGCAGCGTGCCTCCGCCGGCAACCGGATCCGCGCCGCCCCCAGGCGCCATGGCGTGGAAGTTCTTGCAGCCGGCCAGCGCGGTTTGATCCGTCGGCAGATCGATCGATGCACTCTGCTGCGCTTTGTTCACCACAATCAACATGCGTTCGGCGGCGGGCCCGGTTCCGCATCCTGCGCCATCGGCCGTGCGCACAAAAGCGAAGGCGTCGCTGCCGGCGAAAAGGTTTTGCTCGAGGCCGGTTTCGAGCACCGGATGCGCGGCGCGCAGCGCCAGCAGGCCGGAACTCCAGTTGAAGATGTCCTGCTGTGCCGGCGTGCGGCCGGCCTGCGTGAAGGCATCGAGCGGATCGCCGGCGAAGCCGCCGGGAAAATCGCGCCGGTCGTCAGGATCGTTGCCGCCGGGCATGCCGATCTCGTCGCCGCTGTACAGCAGCGGCATGCCGCGCAGGGTGAGGATGAGCCCCAAAGCCAGCTTGAGCTTTGCCGCGGAGCCGCCGGCGGCGGTGATAAAGCGCGAGGTGTCATGATTGCCGATGAACGTGACCAGCCGCTCCGGGTGAGGATAGAGCGCATCCTGGCCGAGGACGTGCTGGAGCTCCGTCATCGGCTTGCCTGCCGTCAGCACATCGCGCAGCGCAAAGTAGACGGGAAAGTCGAACGGCGTATCGAGCCCGGTGTCGATGCCGCGGTGCGCCTCGCCCCCGGCGAAAAACGATGTCACTTCCGGGTCGCCATGGAAGATTTCGCCCACCGTTGTCAGATGCGGAAAGACGCCGTGCAGCTCGGCGTGAAAATCATGCCAGAAGGCGCGGCTCACATAAGGAAACGTATCCAACCTGATGCCGTCCAGGTTGGCGGTTTCAACCCACCACAGCGCGTTCTGAATCAGGTAGCGCGCCACCAAAGGATTCTCCTGGTTCAGGTCAGGCATGGCGTCGGTAAACCAGCCGTCGGTGATATCGCGCCACGCCTGGGGTGGAGCGTGCGGGTCGACCAGTTGATAAAAATCCGTCTCCACGGCGCTATGATGCTCAAGCGTGCCGTGCAGCCAACCGGGCGCGGGCGGATCGAGCACCCATGGATGCAGGACGCCGATGTGATTGGGCACCAGGTCGATCACCAGCTTCATGCCCCGTGCGTGCAGCGCAGCGGAGAGATCGCGATAATCCTCGAGCGTGCCGAAATGCGGGTCCACGGCATAAAGATCGGTAGCGGCGTAGCCGTGATAGGCCTCCGGCATGGCGCCGTTGGAAGCAACCGGCGTCGTCCACACAGCGGTAACGCCCAGCTGCTTTAAATAATCCAGGTGCTTCTCAATGCCGGCAAAGTCTCCGCCATGCCAGCCCTTCGCGGCCGCACGATTGTCACTGGCGGGATCGTTGGCCGCGTTTCCGTCAGCGAAGCGGTCGGTCATGATCAGATACAGCGCATCCGCTGAAGAAAACCCGCGATGCGCCTTGGGGTCTTCGTCGCGTGCCTTGAGTGCAAACGCGCTGCGTGCCCGGCCCTGAGCATTGCTGGCAGTGACCCAAATTGTTTGCGGCGCGGCGTTCTTTGTACGCAGCCACAGGAACGCCCAGTGGCCGTTTTCCGAAGCCTGCGTGCGCAGGATCGCGACGCCTTTGCCCACAACGGTGAAATGTGCCTGCTTCAGGTTCTCGCCGTGCAGCAGAAGCAGGGGGTCGGGGAATCCGCTCCACCAGTCAGGCGGATCGATCTTATCGACACAGGGAGCGTTGCCCCGCTTTGCGTCGCACTGGCGCGGTGGACCCTGCGCCGGCGCGGCGAAAACAGATCCGCCGCCGATCATCAGGAGCGTAGCGAGACAAAGCAGCCTCCCGTGGCCCTTCATGATGTAGCCTTTCGCTGGTTCAGGTATCGGGTTGCAAGGGTCGCTGAAAAGCTGCGCCACGGCAGGAACCCCCGCCGTGGCGCTCAACAGCATTGGATCAGAACGAGATGCGAAGCGCCACTTCGAGCTCTCGGTCAGGAGGCGACTGGCGAACGCTGGTCAACTGTCCGAAGTCGCCGTTGTTGTAATTGTTATCCGGGTCCTGGAAGTTGGGAGTGTTCGTCAGGTTGTACACCTGCGCGCGGAACTCTGACTTTACCCGCTCCGCGATGCTGAAGCTCTTTATCAGGGACATATCCCAGTCCTTGGTTCCCGGACCGGCGAAGAAGTTACGCGGCAGGTTGCCGACCAGCCCGGCCGGATTCGTAAAGGCTCCCTTGGGGCAACTGATCCAGACATTCCATGACGCGTTCGTCTTGCATCCGCCGTGATAGTCCGGTCGGCCATTGGGGCCGCTCGAACCCTGGATGTCCAGCGGTGTGCCGGTTGAGAGTCCAATGACGTTGTTCCATTGCCAGCCGCCGACCACTTCGTCGAGCGCCTTCGGCATGTTGCTGCCAAACATTCTTCCACGACCGAAGGGCAGTTCGTAAATGGCGGCGACACCAAACAGTTGCCGCTGATCGTTGTTTGAGCTGCCGCGCTGGTACTTCAGCAACGGCGTTCCGTTGCTCCCTACGAGGATGCCGGTGGGGCTATTCGCCAGTACGTCATCGGCATTGTCGAGCGTGTGCGACCACGTGTACGAAGCGTTCACCTGGAGTCCCGTGGCCATCCTGCGAACCAGCTTGGCCTGAAGGCCGTTGTAGCTTCCGCTGCCGATCATTTCATAGGCGTTGATCGTGCCCACGCCACTGGGGTTGACGGCGCCTCCAACCGGGAACCAGTTGGTTGAGCCTCCAAGCGCCGTTTGGTTGGCGTTGAATTGCGTCGCGAGGTTTCCCATCTTAGTTCCAACGTAGCCCACGTCCAGAGAGGTGTGGCTGTCCAGTTGTTGTTCGACCTGAAGGTTGAACTGCTGTATGTTGGAGTTCGGGCTGCTCTTCGGGTAGTAGACAACCGTATCCGTCGAGTTGATGGCAGTGGGACTGACGCCGACCTTGGACGGCAGAGAAGCGGTCGCGGCGGCAGGATTGGTGCTTCCGTTCGGCGCTTCGCCAGTGAACGTGATGCGATAGCCGGTCCCGCAGGTCGTCGCAGTCGGGCACGCGTAATAGCTCTGAATGCCGTTCCAATCCGGGTTCTCCGAGAGTTCCTCGGCCACACCGCCGCGATTCAGGAAGTAGAACAGGCCATAGCCGCCGCGGATTACTGTTTTGGCATTGCCCCGCAGATCGTAGGCAAATCCGATGCGCGGGCCCAGATCGTCGTGTGGCGTGTTGACCAATGCGGCAGGCCATCCGCTGGTTCCCGCTTCGACCAGCTCGCCCGTCGCCGGGTTGAAGTTGGACATGTGGTTGTGAGCTTCCGTCGGGGGGCTCAGGGTGTCATAGCGCAGGCCGAGGTTCAGAGTGAGTTTCCGGCCAATCCGCCAGTCATCCTGGGCAAAGTAGCCGTTCTCCCAGCTGCGCGTCTCGTAGTAGCCCGAAAACGCGCCCACCTGGTAGCCGCCCATGAAACCACCCAGCAGCTCAGCAGGCTCAAAGCCGGTAAACGTTCCGTGGGCCGACGTGGGAGCCGGCATACCACCATAGTTGCCGTCGTCGATCCAGAAGTACCCTTTGGCATCGTTGCCCTGATCCCAGTTCACATCGCGATGAATGATGCTGGCGCCGAACTTGAAGGTGTTTTTTCCCTTGGTCCAGGTCAAGGCATCGGAAAATTGGTTGGTCGGCTCGATGATCAGATACGGGCCGCCGTCGCCCACATAACTCAGGTTCCCGTACCATCCACCGATGATCGGCATGCCGCCCAGCAACGGGGATGTATTGGCATTCATGATGCCCAGACTCTGCGCCAGCGCAACGTTCGCGTCCGGCTGCAAGTATCCGGAAAGGTCGCGATCCCAGCCGTAGTGGAATTCGTTGATGAGGTTGGCGCTGAAGATATGCGTGTAGCCCGTGGCAACCTGACGTGGATGTGAAGGATTGAAGCCATTCCCGGAGGGCAGAGCGTGAGTGGCGTCTATCAGGGACAGGGTGTTGTGCAGGAAGTCATCGCCGATGCTGTAACGAGCGAAGACAGTATCCTTCGCAGTCGCGTTCCAGTCCAGGCGCCCGTCGTAATCGTTCAATGTTTCAACGTTGTACTGCGAATACCCGAAGTTGTTAGAGTTCGTCGCGATATTGGCGCCGGAAATATTCGGATTGGGGAACGCATTCAGGTAGGCTAAGCCGACCGAGCTCGGAGTTGGAATGATGTTGAGTGCGGCGTTTCCGGTTTGTGTGGTGTTGACGCCGCCGGTCCAGCCGAAAGGCAAACAGGTTTGCGGGTTATAAACGTATCCGTAGCCGGCGTTAAACTGCGGTAGCAGGGTGCTCCCGGAGTAAAGACTCGGGCAGATGGCCGCGATGGGCACGCTGGTCGCTGATCCTGCCGCGGTCGAGCTGAGCAGTTCCGTGAAGTTGCCCTTGCGCATCAAAGCTGTAGGCACATGCGTCGTACCGGAACCTGCCGGCAGGTTCTCGCGCCAGCCCTGGTAATCTCCGAAGGCGAACAGCTTGTTTTTCCAGATCGGCCCGCCCGCGGAGCCGCCAAACTGGTTGCGGCTCAATTCCGGAACCTTGGAGCCGAAGACGGCCGCAGCGCCTTCCTTGGAACGGTTGAACCAATAGATCGCGCCGTGCACGTCGTTGGTGCCGGATTTGGTGGCCACCTGCACTACGCCGCCGCCGGAACGGCCAAACTCTGCCGGAGGAACGCTGGTCGTGGTCTTGAACTCGGCGATGTCTTCGAGCGCCGGGAAAATCACGATGGTATTGACCAGCGACTCGTTGTTGTCAATGCCATCGAGCTGGAAGTTATTCGACTGTGGGGGCAAACCGTCGATCGCCAGTGCGGCCGCGCCCGAATCGGCGTTGCGCCAGGTCTCTGCATTGTTGCTCGGAGCGCTGGCATTATCGGAGTATTGGCCGCGGCCTACGCCGGGAGTCAGCAAAGCCAGCGTGGTGAAGTTGCGACCGTTGAGCGGAAGATCGAGTACCTGGCGTCCATCGATCACTTCGCCAACCGACGAAGTGGCCGTGTCGACCAGCGGTGCTGCGTCGGTCACCTGCACCGTCTCGCTGGCAGACCCCACCTTCAATTTGAAGCTGAGCTGCTTCACCTCGGAGATTTGCAGGGTAAATGTGGTGGCCTCGCTTTGGTAGGCCTGCTTGGCTGCTTCGGCCTTGTAGTTGCCAATGGGCAAAGCATTCACGGCGAAGCTTCCATCGGCCACACTCGTGACGGAGACCGCGCGGTTCGTGTCGAGATTGGTAACGGTGATAGTGGCATCGGGGACAACAGCGCCTGACGCATCCGTCACCGTGCCAAAAATGCTGCCGGTATCGGTCTGTGCCCTCAGGGCAGGCGCCAGCAGGGAGATGACCAGCACGGCAATGGCCGCAACAATCGACCGGGCGTGGCGTTTAAGGTAGGTCTGGAAACTGGCTGTTTTCAACATCACAATCACAATGTCCTCCAAAAGACTGCGTTGACAAGCGTTGGCGGTTTCGCGAGAAACTCGGTTGGGTCCGACACCTTTTCTCACAACCGAGGATGAGGAAACGCTTTTGTATAAGCGCCGGTCAATCCACAAGTCGCCAATTCGCAGTCAATTTGAAATCAACAGGAAAGCCACTGAGGCGCAATGACATAGCTGATCACTTCTCCTCGATTTCCCGCCGATCGGAGCGGTGTGACGGACCGACTACATAGAACCAGGGTTCTTCCCGTACACTATTTGCCGGAGTTCTGCTGAAGCGGCCATGGTTGAGGAAGCCCAGGTAAACGGCGAGCACCGCGTGCAGTTCGGAATCTTTGAAGCCGATCTGAGTGCCGGAGAGCTGCGCCGTTCGGGAGTGCGCGTTCGGCTGCAGAGCCAGCCTTTCAAGCTGCTGACAGTACTGCTTGAGCATCCCGGCGAAGTGGTGTCTCGCGAAACCCTGCAGCACGAGCTCTGGGGCGGCGACACCACAGTCGACTTCGACCACAGCCTCGGGATCGCCGTAAACAAGCTCCGCGAAGCCCTCGGCGACTCGGCCGATAACCCGCGTTTTGTTGAGACTCTCGCCAAACGCGGCTACCGCTTCATTGCGCCTGTCAAGGTCATCACTTCCGCGCCGCACATAGCCGAGGGAGCCCCTGAGCGCCCCGCGCGCAAAGGCGTGGCCGTCGCCTGGTGGCTTGCCGGAGCGTTGGCAATCGCTTCCCTGCTCCTGAGCGTATATTTCGCTGCGCGTGGTCCTGTCCGCACGCCCTACCGCGTGATGCAAATCACGTTCTCCGGCCATGTGCTCACCAACGACCTCGACGTCGAAAGCTTCTCCAGTTCCGCGAGCGATGGAACGCGCATCTATTTTTCTCACATGGACAACGGCAATTCCGTGCTCGCCGTTGCCTTGGTGACCAATGGCGAGATCAGCCGCTTCAACCTGCCGTCGGAGATCGGCGCCCCGCTCATCGGCGCGCTCTCGCCTGATGGCTCGCGCCTGGTAGTGCGCAGCCATCTGCAGACCGAGCCGGAGCAGCCATTGTGGATCGTGCCTACGCTCGGCGGCAATGCTCGCCGCGTACCGAACATTCTGGCTCATGATGCAACATGGATGCCGGATGGACGACGGCTTCTGGTGGCCAGCGGCAACAATCTCACCATCGTTGGAGCCGACGGCAGCGATCCGCACCGGCTGCTGACCGTCCAGGGTCTGGCCTTCTGGCTGCGCTGGTCACCGGACGGACAACGCCTGCGCTTCACACTGCTCGACTCCAAGCGCCAGACTGTGGAGCTTTGGGAGGTCGCGGCCGACGGCTCCAACCCCCATCCGCTGTTTCCCGGCTGGAGCCAGCCCGCAACAGAGTGTTGCGGAAACTGGACACCCGACGGCCAGTACTTCGTCTTTCAGTCTTCGCACAGCGACAGCGCCCACAGCGAGATCTGGGTGCGGCGCGAACGGCCCTGGTACTTGGCCGATCGTGAGCCGCGGCAGATCACCGGCGGTCCGCTCGATTACCAGGCTCCCAGCACCGCGCCCGGCAGCGATCGCGTCTACTTCATCGGCGCCAACGCGCAGATTGAGTTGCTTATGGCGTTGCCTCATTCCTCCACATTCACTGCCCTCAACCAGAACCTGAGCGCGGCCTTGCTGGCGCAATACTCGTCGGACGGCCAGTGGGTGGCATGGGTCAACGCTGCTGACAATTCGCTCTGGCGCAGCCGCATCGACGGCAGCGAGCGCATCGAGCTCACCACTGTGCTGCTGCATATCTTCACCATGCGGTGGTCACCCGACAGCCGTCGCCTGGCCGTGATGGGCGAGGAGCCTGGCAAGCCGTGGAAGGTTTATCTTATCGACGCTGAGGGCGGAAAGCTCACGCCGATACTTAACGAGGACCGGAACGAAGCCGATCCGGCCTGGTCGCCCGACGGCCAGTCGATCGTCTTTGGCCGGCTGCCCAATCGCATGGACAACGGCCAGCCGAAAGCGATCTATCTCCTCAATCTTCAAACTCGCAAGTTAACGGAGATTTCCGGCTCAACTGGCCTCTTCAGCCCGCGTCTCTCGCCCGACGGCCGCTATATTGCCGCCATGCCGCTCGATCAGCGTGCGCTGCTCCTGTTCGATCGGACCACGGAGCGTTGGTCCACCCTGACCGTCCAGGGTGTCGGCGACCCCACCTGGTCGCACGATAGCCGATCGATCTATTTTCAAGACTTCCTCGCGGTGGGCAAGCCCATTTACCGCGTCGCCGTGCCCGCTGGCAAGCCACAACCGGTGGCGACCATCGACAATCTGCGCCCCATCGCCGCCACTGACTACCGCCTCATCGGTCTTGCCCCCGGCGATCTTCCCGTCGTCACAGCCCGCACTCCTGCGGTCAACCTCTATGAAGTGGATTTGAACGAGCGCTGAAGAACTCGGCGGATTGGCAAAGGTGGGTGGGTCTTACTCTTTGCCATCGGTACGGCCTCCATTCGCCGTGGCAAAAGCATGATTCTGATTGCAATCTCGGTCTATCGCCCCCTGCGGTGTTTATCAGCCCTGATCCGCGATCAGCAAGCCTGCACTCATACCAGCCTGTCGCATTCTCCCTGGCAGAGGATGTGCGGCGCACTCTATGGACGGCAAGAGCGAACACGCAGTTCTTGCTAATTCTTTAGACCGGCAGAACTTCCTGGATGAACGCTTCAAAGCTGCGTGGAGCGTGGCCCAGCACGGCAGTTAGTTCGTCAATCTCCGCCTGCGTTGCCAGGAGACCGCTCGTGAGGAAGTGCTGGAACATGATCTCAAGATCGCGCACCAGCCAGCTCGGCATGAACGTGTGCATCTGTGCCGACCAGGTTTTCAGATCGTCTCCGACGTAGATCACCGGCTTTCCGAGATGATGCGTCAACACCGCGGATATTTCTGTGCCGGTCCAGGCTCGCGGCCCGACCACGGAATACGTCTTTCCGGAGTGGCCGGGCTGAATTAACGCTATGGCGGCGACTTCAGCGATGTCGCGCACATCGACGCGGTGCATACCCACGCTGCCTGAAGGCTGCGGGTAACTGAGACTCAAGTTCCGGTTTGGCCGCCATCCCGGAAACGATCCCGCCGCTGCCACAGCTAAACCTGGCCCGACGACAGAAGAAGACCTACACGAAACTACGCCGCCAGTCGTCTCAAACCCGTAGACACGTCCCGCTCCGGCAACAGTGCAAGCACCCTGATGACGGAGACGCACACAAGCTGGTGCTCTTCCAGGTCGCTCTTGGCGCGCTCCATCTCGACATTCTTGAAGGCCGCAAGCCTCTTGCTGACCTGATAGCAAGCTGAGGAACGAGCCTCGGTGTACTCACTGAGCCTAGCTTGATAGGTTCGTTCCCGGTCTCTGCAGATTGAGCATTCCATACCTACGCCTCTCCGGCGTTCTGCCGGACCAACCGTAGCTTAGATGCGGTCGTGGTTCAAAAACTGCCGGATATCTCGATCGAAGTGACGTGCAAGCGAGGGAGAGAATGTTCTCGTGTGTAGTCTTCGACAAAAGTCAATCTGCTCGCCCGTGGTCCATCCGGCTTGATCTCTGAAAAACTGGCTCCATTGGCTTGTCCTACCGGCCCGAACGAATCTCGGCTCTTGTTACGACTCGCAGATAGACGATTCTTTGCATCGCATTTCTTGAGGAGGCTCATCGCAGCTCCAGTCGTTCGGTTGCGCTCTTGCACGTCGCTCGTCTGGGGCAAAGCCTTGAATGCGGAAGGCGAGAAGGAGAGATTGCTTACTATTTCGAGCAAACACCCACCCCAGCCAACATGCCGATGATGGGAGGCGGTGATAAGCCTCCTCCCATTTCTCTCGCTGACCATTCGCCACTGACGATCGGGCGCTGGTCTCTATGCGGCCTTGCTGTGAACCTTGGCTTCGAGGGCTTTGCCGCTGCCAACATTCACCTTGATCTGCTTGGGCTTGGCTTCGGCCTTCTTGGCAAGGTTAATCTTCAGCACGCCCTTGTCGTAGTTGGCGCTCACCTGGCCGAGATCCACAGAACTGGGCAGCGTGAACGACCGGGTGAACTCTCCGTACTGCCGCTCCACGCGACGGTAGTTCTCCTCTTTCTCTTCCTTCTCGATCTTGCGTTCGCCATGGACGGTGAGGGTGGTGTTCTCGATACGGACATCAATATCTTTTTCGTCGATGCCCGGAACTTCAAGCTTCAACGTAATGCTGTGCTCGTCTTCGTAGATGTCCACCGGCGGTGCGTAGCTGGTGGTAGTTAATGCCTCTTCCGGAACTTCGGGGCTATACGACTCACGGAAAAGACGGTTCATGCGGTTGATGCGGTCTTGCATGGCGGAAAACTCACGCAAAGGCTCCCAACGGGTCAATAGGGTCATAACACAACTCCTCGTTTGGGAAATCTAAGGGGGAGAACTTCAGATGGGCTGACTTAGTTCAGGGAACCTGAACGAGTAAGAAGAGAAAACTTGCTCAATTACGACGCTAGGCTTATGCGCTGCTGTTGTCAACCTGTGGTCCGCCAAAATAGCGATCTGCTCTCGAATCAGGCGGATGAATT
>Ga0326727_10028681_pt1 | contig 10097 bp, 12 predicted proteins | sample MB2enrmetagenome_FD_207643 | JGI IMG/M metagenome (GOLD analysis project Ga0326727, IMG submission 207643) | Lab enriched peat soil microbial communities from McLean, Ithaca, NY, United States - MB29MY | ecosystem: Environmental > Terrestrial > Soil > Wetlands > Peat | place: USA: New York...
TCGGGGCGGCGAGCGTCCTGGCTAGCCTCTCTATCAGCGACTGCAATGGAGCGCTCCTCGAAGAGTTGAAAGCCGTAGACGAGCTTCCAGGGCGATGTTTGGTCGGAATCTTTGCGGTCGATCCGCTTCGCCACTGGAAGGAACTGCTAGGCGAAGTAAGGCGGCGCGGCGGCAACGGCATCGTGAACTGGCCGAGCGTCGGTGTACTCGGTGCCGCTTTTGACCAGGAACTCGAACAGGATTCTCTGGGGTTTTCGAAGGAAGTGGAGTTCATTGCGGTATCCGAGGGGCTTGGCTTTTCGACAATGGCAGCAGTCTTCACCGTCGAGCAGGCCAACCTGATGATCGGTGCCGGCTGCAAATGCCTGCTGCTCCATCCGCCATTGGAACTTGGTGAGCCGGGCCTCGGCCCCAAAAGCCACAATTGGTTCTCACAGACTGCTGGCTGCCTCACGGCCTCCGGTGTCGAGGCGTTCCTTTATGCCGAGACCGACGAATGTAACTTGTCAAAGCTGCTTGGCCGGGCAGGTTCAGCCAATATCTGCGTTTACGTGCGCTGAATAAGGGGTTTTGAAAGGGAGGTGTCCATGTGACGCCTGAGATGTGGGAGTTGCTGGCGGCGGAGGGTCGCAGCTACACGACCGGTTCGCCTTTTAATTCGATTTTACAGGAGAGCATCGCGTGGCTGGTGAAGTTCCCGGTCGGGCGCCAAACGAAGTGCGCCGCTATCACGCCAAGAGTATATGCCCGCCGGCTGGCTGCGGGACGTTCGCCAACGAAGGCCAAGGGAGGATGCCATGGGTTTGACACGCCGTGGATTTGTCGGAGCGCTTGCGGCCGCCCCAGTCGCGGCGAATGCCTTCGCCGAGCAGGCGGTGGATGCCGTGCCCCCGCTCAGCCGGAAATATGCGGGAACGACCCTGAGGGTCGTGTTTGGCACGGGGTCGTCTTGGGATGCAATCAACCCGGTTTCGCAGGAGATCGCGGCGGCCGCGGGCATCCGGCTGGAGCTGACACTCGCCAACTACAACGACCGCTACTCGAAGATGATTCTTGACGCCTCGTCCGGGGCCAACGCCTTCGACTGCTATGCCTTAGCCTATCAATGGAAATACGAGGCCGCCCAGTTCCTCGCCGATCTCGGCGACGCTGACAAGATCGAGGGCGCTGCGCCGCTCGACCTGGCCGACTATCCGCCGAACCTTCTCGACGCTTACGGCAAGGTGGACAATCGCCTCATCGCGCTGCCGCTGATCGGCGACGTGACTTTCTTCGTGCGCAACATGGAGGCCTTCAAGGGCGCGAAACTGCCGCTCGACCCGCCGCCGAAGACCTGGAAGGAGGTCTTCACCAACGCGCAGAAGCTGAAGAGCAACCGCTGGATCGGCTACAGCATGCCGGCTGGAAAGTCTATCCAGACCGCCGTCATTTGGATGCTGTTGCTTCACGAGAATGGCGGCAAGTATTTTGACGCGAAGAACATGCCGCAATTCAACTCCAGGGAGAGCCTCGACGCGATTCACTTCATGACGAACGAGCTCGAAAGCGTAAGTGTACCCGACAACTTGACCTGGGACTACCCGCAGGTGGTGACCGCCTTCACTTCCGGGCAAGCGGCGCAGTCCATGATCTGGGCGTCATCCTTTGGGACAGTAGTCGACCCGACGAGGTCAGAGGTGTCGGACAAGGTCGTTTGGTCCGCCTCGCCGGGCGGGTCGCTGCTCGGCGGCTGGGGCGTCGCAGTGAACAGGCGGTCCCGCAACCTCGACGCGGCGAAGTTCTGGGCCTCGTGGCTCACCTCGACGCCAATGACGAGGCGCCTTGTTCCGCTCGGCGGAACGCCCTGTCGGCGCTCGGCCTACAAGTACCCAGCGTTCGTTGCGCGATATCCGCAATATCCGGCAATGCTGGCGGCACTGGAAGGCGATCTCCTTACATATCCGCCAGTGCCGCAGGCCGAGCAATTGCACATCGTGATCTTCGATGAATTGAACGCGGCGATCGCGCGGACGAAATCGCCGGAACAAGCCGCCGAGGACATGCAGCACAAGGCCATGGACTTCATGACCAAGCGGGGCCTCATCCGGCAGTGAACGAAAAGAGGTAGCCCTTGAGCCGAGAGCACATCAGCGCATCATCCCTTCGGGGATATCTCTGGATCAGTCCGGCTGCTGCCATGCTCATCCTAGTGCTGGCGCTGCCGATGATCTACTCACTGAAGGCAAGCTTCACGGCTTCGTCCTTGTTGTCTCCCGGCAGCGAACAGGACTTTGTCGGCTGGTCCAATTATTGGCAAACACTAACAGATCCGGAGTACCGGATGGCGGTCGTGACTACAGTGGCGTACGCCATCCTTGCGGTAAGCATAGAGCTTGTCCTGGGTACGTTCGTTGCGCTGATGCTGAATGAGACTTTTTTTCTGACTCCGGTTCTGCGGTCAGCATGGATCGTGCCGATGGTTGTTACGCCGGCGATTGTCGGGCTGTTCTGGATCTTGCTCTATGACGAGACCCACGGTATTTTCAATTACGCACTGGTCAAACTCGGCTTCAGCCCCGTGCCATGGCTAGACGTCAACCATGCTTTCACGTCCATCGTCATCATGGATGTGTGGCAATCAACGCCTTTCTTTGCGCTCGTTATGCTGGCTGGGTTGCAGTCGCGCAACGAGGAAATCCTCGAGGCCGCGCGCGTCGACGGCGCCTCGCCGCTGCAGTGCTTCTACTATCTCACCATCTCACATCTTATGCCCTACATGCTGATTGCGAGCTCTTTCCGCATCATCGCGGCGATGGGCGATTTCGATAAAATCTACATGCTGACCGCCGGCGGGCCGGGTCTCGTTACCACCACCTTGAGCATCCAGACCTACAAGGTCGGATTCAACACGTTCGATATCGGAAGGACGGCGGCGATGGCGTGGCTTTTTCTACTCATTGTTCTTATTATTAGCGGCCCGCTGATCTGTTACCTCGGCAAGACGTCGGACGCTGAACGCTGACAACGCGGAGTCCTCACGATGTCATCCACGCAGAAAGCCCTCCTGAAGAAGCTGGTCGTGACCGCCGCATTCTTCGGGATTGGCGTGTTCTATCTCATTCCGTACATCTGGCTTGTGCTGACGGGATTCAGAATGACGGTGGATACCTTGGCAATCCCGCCTAGATTCATCTTCGCGCCGACGTTTAGCGGATTTAAGTACATCTTCGGCCCCGTCAGGTTCCAGTGGTACCTACTGAATAGCTTCGTGATAGCAAGCATAGCTACCTTTGTCGTCATCCTCGTGGCAGCGCCGGCTGCCTATGCGCTCGTCAATCTCGGTATCCGCGCCAAGACATTCCTTTATTCGATCATCGTGGCACGCATGATCCCCGCCGTCTCGATCGTCGTCCCTATTTATTTGATGGCGATAAAGCTCGGCCTCCTCGATACCTATCAGATCCTGATCGCGATCTACGCGACTGTGAACCTGCCATTCGCCATCTGGATGATGCGGGCCTTCTTTCGCGACGTACCGCCCAGCCTCCGCGAGGCGGCGATCATCGATGGCTGCTCCGAGTTTCGAGTGTTCAGGAGTGTATTTATGCCCATTTCGGCCGGCGGCGCCCTGGCGACCGCCGTATTCGTGTTCATCGCCTGCTGGAACGAGTTGCTCTTTGCGCTGGTCCTGACGAACTCGAAGGCAGCCACCGCGCCTCTGGCCATGGTGAACTTCCGTACGGATTGGGGCATTCAATGGAATGCGATCGGCGCCGGCGCGGTTGTTCTCTCCACGCCGGTCATCGTCTTCGCCGTGGCGATGCAGCGCTATTTGATCCGGGGCATGACCATGGGGTCGGTCAAATAGCAGGGCGGCCACGCCAACGGCGCGCCTTGCGCGCCGCTGTTAGGCGTCACTCCTGCGCGAAGCGGCTTAGATAGTCTTTCATCTCGACGACCTCGCCACGCATCGAGCTTTCGACGGCCGCGAACATGATGGCAATCGACGCGAGATTGGCCTCTGCATGGGTCTCCATCTGTGGGCCGCCCGACAACCAGCAAACAAATTTCTCGATCAGCAGGTTGTTGATCCACTTAGTGCCAGGAAGCAGCGCTGATTTCTGTCCCTGACCGGACCGGCCTCTCTGGCGAACCCTGTGGTCCATCCGGTTGAAAAGTTCGAGCTCGCGGTTGTCGAGAATGGCAATGGCGTCTGACCCATCGGCGCGAATGCGTTCGAAATACCAGTCCGAAACACCCACGGCCGCCGAGACGGACCCCTCGAAGACCGCGCGCACACCATTCTCAAAAGTCAACACGACGACGCCGTCGGTGTCGCCCGCATAGGCCGCCCATTCGGGACGCCACGTCGTTGCATAGACTAACTTGCACGGGGAGTCGACGAGACTCGCCAGGATATCGAGATGGTGGACTGCGCCCTCGATGAGCAGCGGGTGCGCCATCTCGTGGCGGAAACGCCGCCAATTGTCCCAAACCCTGAAGTCCGCCGACAATCGGCACGAGAGCATGTTTAGCCGCCCAAGATGTCCCGACCGGACGACATCGGCGAGCGTTTGCTTGTCTTGGTCGAAGCGATGACTCATTGTGACGGCCATCTTGAGCCCAGCCGCCTTCACCTTGCGGACGATCCGCGCGCTGGCTTCAATCGTATTGGCAATCGGCTTTTCTGAGAGAATGTGAAAGCCGCGCGCGATAGCAAGATCGACTACCGTTTCATGATATGCGGGTGGTATCACGACCGTGCAAAAATCCGCTATGGTCTTTTGGAAGGCCTCGGCGAGATCCGTGAAGCAGGCCGAATCCGGCAGGCCAAGAAGCTCCTGGCCCTTTCGGAGCGCGTCTGGATCCTTGTCGGTAAGCCCGACGACCTCTATCAATCCGTCACGCACATTGGTCGGAAGGAATTCCTGGCACCACCTTTCGCCAAACCCACCCGCGCCCACCTGCAACACTGTCAAGGGCATCTTCTCTGTCTCCCATTTGGACACCACAGCGCGTGAGTGCCGATGGTGCGGACTGACGTCCCAACTTGCGAAGTCGTCCGGGCGGCCAAACGGCCCGCACGATAGCGCGGAAACGTGTAGGTTCGCCCGATGTTCGTGTCCGAGCCCCAGTCGCGGTGGCGCGGATTCTTGTTCCTAAGCGGCATCCGTTTCGGCGGATCATACCCAGGGGCGCCCGAGCCGGACCGAGGCGGTGCCGCCCCCAAAAGATCGGCGCGGATTGATCCAGCCTGAGCATCACCTAATCATCCGCAGTAACGCCGCCGTCGCGACCTCAATGCAGGCGCGGTCATTGATGTGAGCGTCGACCGTCTCCACCCTGATGTCTGCCTTAAGTTCAGCTTTCAGCGTCTCCCGAAATGCCTCGTCAGCTGCCGGGTCGAAGAATGGCCCGCCGGGAGCGTCATAGGATGAAAATCCGCGAAGTGGCAAAACCACGAAGGTCGATCCTTTGGCACGATTTAAGCGCTGGGCGACGACTCTCGCTATTCCGACATTATCGTTGACAGAACTTCGCATCAGCGTCGCCGACGGCGTGTGGCGCGCGAAGGTGCGACCGGAGAACCTTGCCGGGATAGTCAGAGGTTCGGCGAAGTTGATCATGTCGATGGCCCCCGGAAGGATGACCTGCGGGATCCCCATATCGGCAGCGGCCGAGAGTCGGTCCGGCCCGGCATCGTTGACCCCGCCAACGACTTCATCCGCGATTTCAGTAATAGTGAGATCGAGGATCGAAGTGATGCGGCCGTCACGAACGAGTGCCTCCATTGCGCGACCGCCTGTTCCCTGCGCGTGAAAGGCTAGCGTTTCGTAGCCTCGCGCCGCGAGCACCGAGATGGCATGCCGGGCGCCCTCCGTCGTGGCACCGAAGGTCGTCATGCCTACGGTCCGGCTCGCCATCGCGGGCGGGTCGAAGTTGATCCGCTCCTTGAGGCCCGCGGCGACGAAGGCCGCCGCGGTCCGGATCATATCGCGCAGGAAGCCGTTGAGCCCCATCGGGTCGACGACCGAATACATTAGCGTGACGTCTTTGATCCCGACCACAGGGCGGGTCCATCCGGACGCCTTCGTGGACAGCAATAGCTTAGGCATCCCAAACGGCATTGCCTCGAAGGCAACCGCGGCAAGCGCTGCATTAGTACCGCCGCCGATACCGACATAACCGCAAACCTGCTGTTCGCGAACCAGCCTCTCCATAGTGACCTTTAGGCCCCGGAGCATCACGGGAAGCGCCGCCTCCCGGTTATGTATCGCCCGGAGGTCGTCGAGGTCCCCGCCACCCGCCAACGCGATGTCGTAATTCGAGATATCAGCAGCAAATGCAGGCGCGCCCAAGATGCCGCAGTCAATCACCTTGACCACCAATCCCTTGGCTCGAAGTTGGTCGATGAGAAATGCAACCTCTTCGCCCTTCACATCAAGGGTGGCCGCGACGACCACGAAGGAGCCGGTGTCCCGCTGGGATTTGCTTTCCAAATTTCCTCCAGTCCGGCGGCATAGCGGTTCGAAATGGCGTTGTCTGACGCCGGAACGATGCATTTTACCAAGCACATAAGCGTTGTCAAGAAAAACTGGATTCTCTCTGGCTGGCTTGTAAGCCTGGTACGGCAAGACTTGAACAGGGGACTTCTACCAATGCCCCATGGTCAGAACCCCTGCGCCCAATCGCGCAGTCCGATGGACATGATACGCGAGGGAGATCGACGAGCTTGTTCCAGGCGTCACAGAAGTGGTCGACGATATTGGTTTCGGAGCGAAAGCCCCGGTAAGCAGTAAGTGGTGTGCTGCGGCCCCGTTCGGCGTTGCTTGACGCTCGGGTGGAGGCCGCGGAGGCGCAGCGCCAGGGCATGAGCTCGTCGATGCGAGCCTGCGGCCAGCCGTTGACGAGACGGGTGAGCAGGTCGGCGAGATAGCGTTGCGGATCGACACCGTTCAGCTTCGCGGTCTATGCCGGACGGCGAACTATGCCGAGCGGGCACGCTTTCATCAGCAATTATCGTGATCTGGCGGTAGTTTGATCGGCATAGACTTACGCTTCTCCATCGCAGTCTATGCGAAGGAGAGAAGAGATGGAGGCGATTGATTATCTGCAGCGCAGCAAGCTCTACCGCAAGCTGATCCATGGCCCCTATGGCGATTTTTTCGCGCGTCTATGCGGCACGCTTGTCGGCAGAGGGTTTCACCAGGCAGTGTACGTGGCGCTCACTGAGTCTGTTTCGCGACCTGATGGATTGGCATGTCGGTAGTGGGCATGATCCCGCGCATCTCGGCGAAGCGAGCATCGAACGATTCCTTGACCACCGATCCCAACATTGGCGGATCAATGCAGGGGACCGCGCAGCTCAACGGCGTTTGCTTTCGGCGTTGCGGGACAAAGGATTGATCACCGCCGCCCCTGCGGTCGAGCTTACTGAGCAACAGCAGATTGTCGAGGAGTTCTCGGCCTATGCCATCGACGACCGCGGTCTGACCCACCGCACCCGCGACGGGCATGCGCATCTCGCGCGCCGGTTCCTGCAGGAGGTGTACCCAGCCGGACCATGTGAGTTCGTGACACTCAACCCAGAGCTCATCATCAGATATGTCGAGCGCCATGCTCTCGATGGTGCTGCGGACAGCGGCAAGGCGATGTGCTGCAGCCTACGCGCCTTTCTACGCTATCTTCATCTGCGAGGCCGGATTGTGGATCCCTTGGCCGAGTGCGTGCCATCGATCCGGCGCTGGCGCCTTGCGGGGCTTCCGACGTTCCTGCCGCTGCAGAAGGTCCAGCAGGTTCTCGACAGTTGCGACCGGGCGACATCAATGGGCCTCAGGGATTATGCCATCCTGATGGTCCTGGCCAAGCTGGGATTGCGAGCCGGCGAGGTTGCGGCGCTCACCCTTGATGATATCGATTGGCATGCGGGCGAGATCCACGTTCATGGCAAAGGGCGGCGCCAGGCGGTCATGCCGTTGCGTCGGGACGTCGGAATGGCCATCGTCGCCTATCTCCGGCAGAGCCGCACCGCATCGACGAGCCGGCATCTGTTCCTCCGGATGCTCGCCCCGCACGTCGGTTTTACGTCCGGCTGCGCGATTACGATGATCGCCAAACAGGCCCTCGATCGCGCCGGCATTCACGGTTACGCCCATCACGGCGCCCATCTGTTTCGCCATAGCCTGGCAACGGACCTGTTGCGTTCGGGGGCAAGCTTCGACGAGATCGGCCAGTTGCTCCGCCACGAGAGTACAGATAGCACCAGGATCTACGCCAAACTCGATATCGAGAAGCTCCGCACCTTGAGCCAGCCCTGGCCGGGCGGTGTGCAATGAGCGGGCTGCGGAGCGCGCTCGAGCGCTATGTCCATATGCGACAGGGTCTGGGCTATAAGTATGAGGGTCCGGCCCGCCGGCTCTCCGGTTTCGTGGGTTTCATGGAGACTCGGGGCGCGGAGACCATCACCGTGGCATTGGCGATGGAATGGGTCACGCAGATAGGAAGGCAGCCAACCTGGGCCATTCGCACCTGACCGACGTGCGCTGCTTCGCACAACACGTCGTCCATTTCGATCCATTGACGGAAGTGCCTCCGGCGGATGCTATACCTGCGGTCCGACGGGCAAAGCCATATATCTACAGCGATGCCGAGATCGAGGCACTGCTGGAGGCGGCCTTGACGCTGCCACCAGCTAACGGCTTGCGCCGCTGGACCTATCACTGCCTGTTCGGGCTGATTGCAGTGGCTGGGCTGCGCCATTCCGAAGCGCTCAACCTGTGCCGCGATGACGTTGATCTCACCCAAGGCGTGCTCACCATTCGCCAGAGCAAGTTCGGCAAATCGCGACTGGTCCCGCTTCACGCCACCACCATCGCAGTGCTCAGGGGCTATTCGGAGCGCCGGGATGCACATCTGGCTTCGCCGCGAAGCCCCTACTTTTTCGTTGCCGAACAGGGAGGTCGGCTGCTGCACCAGTACGTGCATCGTGTCTTCTGGAGGCTGTCGCGGCAGATCGGCCTTCGGCAGAAGGGGCAGCGTAACGGACCGCGCGTTCATGATCTCCGTCATCGTTTTGCCGTCATGACGCTACTCCGCTGGTATCGCGCCGGGCAGGATATCGAGCAGCAACTTCCCGTGCTTTCGACATTTCTTGGACATGTCGGTGTCCGCGACACCTATTGGTACCTGTCTGCCACCCCAGAGTTGATGAGCCACGCCGCGCGGCGGCTCGACAGGCGTTGGGAGACTCGGTCATGAGCGCCACCGGCGATCTTTCTGCTCTGATCGAACGGTGGTTCACCGATCGCCTCATGCGGCATCGAGGTGCAAGTGCGAACACCATAGCCTCCTATCGCGATACATTTCGGCTGCTTCTCTTATTTGCGCAGGAGCGCCTCCGACGACCGCCATCGAAGCTCGATCTGACCGATCTCGACGCTCCCTTTATCTGCGCGTTTCTGGACGATCTTGAGGCGCGCCGATCGGCGACAGCACGGACTCGCAACTTGTGTCTGACGGCGATCCGGTCTTTCTTTCGATACGCCGCTTTTGAAGTGCCGACGCACAGCGCCCATATTCAGCGTGTGCTGGCCATTCCGGCCAAGCGATCCGACAAGCGGCAGATCCATTTCCTGACGCGCCACGAGATCGACGTCATCCTCTGTTGCCCCGACCAATCCACCTGAAGCGGGAGGCGCGACCACGCATTGCTGCTGCTGGCGGTGCAAACGGGGCTACGACTTTCGGAGTTGGTCGGCCTCGATCGCGACGCGGTGGCTCTCGGCAGCGGTGCCCACGTGCGATGCGTCGGAAAGGGGCGCAAGGAGCGGTGCACACCCCTGACAAGGACGGCTCAGCATACGCTTCGGGCCTGGCTGAAGGAGCCTCGCAGGCGAGGGGCCACCGCCCTGTTCCCAAACATGCACGGCGGCCAGCTCAGCACCGACGGAGTCCAATCGCTGCTGAACAAATATGTGACGTAAGCGTCGTGGCGGCGGCACATGGCGGCGCGCTGCTTTGCTGTGATCCAAGGTGGCCATGGACGAAGTTCTGCGGGCACCTGAGGTGGACGAGCGCGCTCATACGACTGGTCGTAAGAGCGCTCGCAGCCAGCGAAT
>Ga0326727_10028687_pt1 | contig 10096 bp, 8 predicted proteins | sample MB2enrmetagenome_FD_207643 | JGI IMG/M metagenome (GOLD analysis project Ga0326727, IMG submission 207643) | Lab enriched peat soil microbial communities from McLean, Ithaca, NY, United States - MB29MY | ecosystem: Environmental > Terrestrial > Soil > Wetlands > Peat | place: USA: New York...
ATATTCGCTGCATCTACCACGAGCATCTCGGCAAAGGGCCGGAAGGCTACCAGGGCGTGATCGCCGGCCACGAACCGTGTGGCCAGATTGTCGCTATCGGCCCGGGCTGCCGCCGCTTCAGGGAGGGTGATCGCGTAATTGTCTACCACATCTCCGGCTGTGGAGTGTGCAACGATTGCCGGCGCGGCTACATGATTTCCTGCACCAGCGAGAAGTACCGGCGTGCCTACGGATGGCAGCGCGACGGCGGCATGGCAGAGTACATGATTGCGGAAGAGAAGGACCTGATCGCTCTGCCCGAACAGCTTTCCTACGCCGATGGCGCGCAGGTTGCGTGCGGATTCGGCACCGTTTACGAGGGTCTCGAAAAGATCGGCATCGACGGCAATCACGCCGTGCTCATCACCGGCCTGGGCCCGGTGGGCCTGGCCACGGGCGCGCTTTGCCGCAAACTCGGCGCCAACAAGATCATCGGCATCGATGTGGTTGCGGAACGCATGAAGATCGCGCTCGACCTCGGGCTTTGCGATGCGGTTTTCACGGCGGGCCCGGACAATGTTGCCCAGGTGAGGGAACTGACGGGCGGCCTGGGCGTGGAACGCGCGGTAGACTGTTCGGCGAATAGCGTCGCGCGCGCCACGGCCATCCGCGCCACACGCAAGTGGGGAAAGATCGTGTTCCTCGGCGAAGGCGGCACGGTGGAATTCAATCCATCGCCGGACATGATTCACGATCAGAAAACACTCTACGGCTCGTGGGTCACCTCGACCTGGCTGATGGAGGAACTGGTGGAGCGGCTGGTGCGCTGGAATCTTCATCCGGCAGAGATCATCACCCACCGCTTCGCATTGGACCAGGCCGGCGATGCCTATGCGCTGATGGCCTCAGGCAAGTGCGGCAAGGTGGCCGTTTGCCAGGATGAAGAATTGAAGTAGACCTGTAGAGGAGAGAAGACGATGGCCGGCACTTCAACGTCAACAAGCCCCGATTGGAAAAGCGAACTCAGCAACCTGCTTCCGCTCTTTGGCCATCGCAACTGGATCGTGGTTGCCGATTCGGCCTATCCGGCGCAGTCGAAGCCGGGCATCGAGACCGTTGTCTCCGGCGCGGATCAGCTTCGCGTGGTTCAGCATGTTCTCGACGCCATTACCGGGTCGGGCCACGTCCGCGCCAACGTCTATGCGGACAAGGAGCTTGCTTTTGTCCGTGAGATCGACGCGCCGGGCATCGAGGACTACCGCAAGGATCTCGAAGCCGTGCTCCACGGCGCTCGCGTGGAGTACATTGCGCACGAGCAGATCATCAGCAGGCTCGACCAGTCCGCCCAGATCTTCCGTATTCTGCTGATCAAGACAAATATGACCATCCCTTACACCTCTGTCTTCTTCGAACTCGATTGCGGCTACTGGAACGCCGCGGCGGAGCAACGTCTCCGCCAGGCAATGCTGGTTTCGGATTCGAGATAGGACAGCCAACCATGAAAGGATCGTTACCGCAATGGCATTGAACAGGCGCGAATTGCTTAAATCGTTGGGCGGTGCATGTTCCGCCCTGGCTCTCTCAAAATTTGTAAAGGCCCAGGTCACCGGCTTCATCGGAACCAGGGAGTCCCTCCAGTCCTACCAGGTTCCAAACTGGTTTCGCGACGCGAAGTTCGGCATCTGGTCGCACTGGGGACCGCAATCGGCCATCGAGAACGGCGACTGGTACGCACGCAATATGTACATGCAGGGCTCGCCGCAATACCTGTACCATTGCGAAACTTACGGCCATCCCTCCAAAGTCGGGTACAAGGACCTGGTGAATGACTGGAAGGCCGCCAAATGGGATCCCGAGCACCTGATGGATCTCTACAAGAAGGCGGGCGCAAAGTACTTCTTCAGCATGGGGGTGCACCACGACAACTTCGATCTTTGGAATTCGAAGTACCAGCGCTGGAACGCGGCGAAGATGGGACCGAAGAAGGATGTTGTGGGGATGTGGCAAGCCGCGGCGCGCAAGCAGGGACTCAAGTTTGGCGTCAGCGAGCACCTATGGATCAGTTACAAATGGTTTGCGGTGAGCCATGGCGCCGACAAGACCGGGCCCCTGGCGGGCGTCTCCTATGACGGCGTCGATCCCAAGTACGCGGACCTCTATCACGACGCCGGCTGCGCGCAATTCATCGACAGTCTCAAATGGGGCGATGAAGGCATTCCCGAATCATGGCGCAAACACTATCTCGACCGCATGACCGACCTGATCGACAAGTATCAGCCCGATCTGCTCTACACCGACGGCCATCTTCCGTTTGAGGAGTACGGCCTGAAGATGGTGGCGCATCTCTACAACGTGAATGCGCAGTTGAACGGGGGCACAACCCAGGCGGTTTATACCAGCAAGCTGGAGTCGGATTGCGCCGTGGGAACCTGCGTGCTCGATCACGAACGCGGCGTTTCCGACGGCATCGCGCCCAATCCCTGGCAAACCGATACCTGCATCGGCGGCTGGCACTACAAGCGCGGCGTGAAGTACAAGACCGCCAAGAAGGTCATCGATCTGCTCACCGACATTGTGAGCAAGAACGGCAACCTGCTGCTCAACTTCCCGCTGCCCAACTCCGGCGAGCTGGACTTTGAGGAGATGGAGGTGCTGGAAGGCATTACCGCGTGGATGCAAATCAACAGCGAAGGCATCTACTCGACGCGCCCCTGGAAGATCTACGGCGAAGGTCCTTCGACCAAAGTGAAGATCGTCACCGGGAACTTCAACGAAGACAAGCAGAGCGACCTCACTGCCACGGATGTGCGCTTCACGGCCAATGGCAGCACGCTCTATGCCTTCGTGATGGGTTGGCCCGAGAAGGAAGCCGTGGTGGAGGCTCTCGGCCTGGCCAGCCCGCAGCAGCCCGGCAAGATTCTGAAGGTGGAGCTGCTGGGGCACAAAGGCGCGCTCGACTGGAAACAGGAGGATGCCGCATTGAAGGTCCGGATGCCCGCGGAGAAGCTTTCCGACATCGGCATTACGCTGAAGGTTCAACTGGCGTAGCGGCAGTTTTCCTGCCGGGCTTCGACGATTTGATTCCGGCCGCTGGAGCGCGCTTCTCTCCAGCGGCCTTTTTCTTTGCTGGCCTGGCGGTTTCCGCGCCCAGAAACGAGGACCAGCGCAATTCGGGAAGATGGGGGGCAGAGATAGCCTGGGCGATGGCCATGTCTGCCACCTGGCGCACAATCCATTCGAAATTTGCCGCGCCCACTGAATTCAAATCGGCGTCCGGAACGGGATTCATGAAGTCGATGGCGTAGGGAACGCCGTTCTCCACCGCGAACTCCACCGTGTTCAGGTCGTAACCCAACGCGCGGCAGAGTTTGAGCGCATCCTGCTCGACGCGGCGGAGCAGCTTCCTGGTGTAATGGGGCGGGTCCTGAATGTAGCGCTCGGCGTGGGGCCGGCGCGGATCGTAGGGCATGATGCGGACATGCTTTTGCGCCACCACGTAGCAGCGGAAGTACTCGGCGAAGTCGACTGCCTTCTGGTACATCATGCACAGATCGCGCGACTGATCGTAGGCGCGGAAGAACTCGGCGCGATTGTGCACGCGATACACGTCGCGCCAGCCACCGCCATCCACCGGCTTGAGAAAACCGTGTTCACCCACATAAGCAAACACGGCGTCCCAATCGAGCGGGAATTCAAGGTTGCGCATCGATCGGTCAGTGGTTCCCTGGGGCAACTGCTTGTGAGGCAGAATCACGGTGGCGGGCACGGCCACGCCCAGCCGGGCCGCAAGCGTGTAATTGAAAAACTTGTCGTCGGCCGACCACCAGAAGGGGTTATTGATAATCACCGTTCCATTGATGGCGGCGTGCTTGAGAAAGGCGCGATAGAACGGGATGTCGTGGGAGATGCGGTCCACGATCACCGAGTAGCGGGGAGGTTTATCGAGCGAGACTGCGCCGGTGAGCACAAATTCCGCGCGGATGCCCTCGATATTCCGGGCATTGATGTGCTCGACCAGGGCGCCGGGAAAACTGTTCTCGATGCCGAACAGGATGCCGATGGTTTTCATGCCGTCCTGCCTTCCCGAAACTCGATCCTGACACGCGGCAGCATGCGCGCCGGGTGCACCGCCAGGATGCACGGCTACAGTGTACGTCAGAATCGCTGTTTGGCCGTTTGGACCGGGCCGGCGGGCAGGAGTAACCTTTAAGGGACCGGTGATCTGGGGAGGTGACCGTGAAATACCGGGTACTGACGGTTAACAGGGAGTTCGGGAGCGGCGGGGGACGCATCGCTCAAACCATTGCCGGGTGGCTGAACTGGAAGCTGCTGGATCGCGACATCATCGACGCCATTGCCTACGCGGCTCACGTGGACAAGACGGTGGTTCGCCACTACGACGAGCACGTTGACTCGTGGCTGCGCCGCCTGAATCAACAGGCCATGCGCGGCGCGGCGCTGGCTGCCGGCCTGGAGCTCGGCGAGGACTCCGTCTTCGATGCCGAGGAGATGGTGAAGATCACGCAGAAGATCGTCGAACGGGCCCACAGCGACGGCAATTGCGTGATTGTGGGCCGGGGCGCTCAGTGCATCCTGCAGCACAAGCCGGATGTCTACCATGTCTTTGTCTACGCGCCGCTTCGCGATCGGATTCTCCGCCTGCGCTCGCGCCTGGAGAAGGGCGCCAACATCGAGCAGCGCATCCGCACGGTGGACGGGGAGCGGGCCAAATATCTGCAGGAGTATTTCGGCAAGAGCTGGTGCAATCTGCACCTTTACGACCTGATGATTTCCTCACGCGAGGATGAAGACGCGACGGCGCGGGTGATTGTTCAGGCCATGAGCGGGGAAGATGGAGCAGTGAACAGTGAACAGTGAACAGTGGACAGAAAGAACTGCTGGTTGAGGATCGTGCTTTCCCAGGTCTCAGGAGCGAGACCTGGGGCACCCGGCTCTGTCGAGGGACGTTTGCCCCCGGTCCATTCACTTCACGGTCACGTCCCAATCGAAGCTTAGGCCGGCGATCAGGGCATTCAGCTTTTCTACTGCTGTTTGTTTCTGCTGCTCCAGGTCCGCGGTTTGCTTGCGGGTGGTCTGCAACAGGTCTTCAGCGCGGTTCAACTCATCAACAAAGCGCTTGGCGGCATCGTTACCTTTCAGCGCGGTCAGGTTGTCGCGGTCGCGAGCCTCGTCGGCAGCCGCCGTCTCCTCGGTCTGCTTCGACAAGTCGATGCGGCGGTCCAGATCGGCCAGCGCAGCCTGCGCATCGATGACCGGCTTCAGCTTTTCCAGCGCGTCGGGAACCCGCTTGACCAGGTCGAGCAGATAGATGGTCTGATCCTGATTCGAATTGAGGTCAACGCGCCTTTGTTCCGGCCCGCGCTCGCGCACTTCCAGAGTGGCCGTCGAATGCGCCGCCACCGGCAGGCGGAAACGATACAGGTTGGGTGAAGTCTCATCCGCTTTCAGTCCCTCGTCCAGCGACCATCCGTTGGTGCGCCGCGCATGCTCGAGCAGAACCACGCGATCGACATCGGCGGAGTTGGTTGCAGAGTAGGTGACCGAGGCAACGTCCATGTGCGTTTCGATGATCACTCCCTTGCGGACATCGACGTGATGCAGCGTGCGCTGGCTGTCGCGGGCCGTCACCTTGACGCGAACCGCCTGGTCGGCGGCGTAGGAGAGCAGCCGCTTTTCGCCGGGATGGATGGGATCGAGCAGGCCCTCGCCGGCAAACTCGCCGCTCTCGAAGATGGAAAAGCTGCCCGCGTCCAGGGTGAGGCTCGACTTGTTCTCAAGCCACACCGCCCTGAGCGGGCGGTTCTCGCGCTCGCTCCACAGCGTCACGTGCTCGGCGGGCAGCTCCTGCTGCAGGATGGGCACCATCGCCGACTCGTTCTTGTGGATCGTGACCGGCTGGGTGAGCGCGTACTCGAAGTAATCGTCGAAGGCGTTGGTGGAGACGTCGCCCTGGCGCATTGCATCGGAGGCGCGATAGATGCCGGCGCCATAGCCTTCGCCAGAACCGGAGCCCAAGCCGGCGCCGGAGCTCATCATCCCCGCCACACCGAAAGAGGGAACAGCCGACGCCGAGGTTACGGTGACCGTTTGTGCTGCGGAATATGCCCCATGTAGCTCTTGCCGCAGGGCATTTTGCGCCTTAGGTTCCTGCATCTCCGCCGCCTCATGCGTCTGCGGCGTCATCTGCGCAGCGGTTGCGATGGGAATCTCCGGCCGGCGCGTGTACAGCGGCTGCGATAACGGCTGAATAAAGCTCTGCGGCGCGCCGGCCACCAGCGATAGTTGCACATTGTCCCAGTCCGCGCCCACGGTGTTGTCAACCACCGCCCAGCCCTGCACGATGGCCGATCCGTTGGCCGTCTGCGGGAAGACCATCCGGTAGGTCGACTTCCATACCGGAACCTCGCTGATGTAGCTCACGCGCAGTTCGCGCTGGCCCTGCCCCAGGGCATCGAGCGTGAGGTGGCGCAGCCCGGTGGAGTGGGTCGAGCTCAGCAGTTCGAGATAGCGGTCAAGCTGTCCCTGTAAACTGGCATCGAGCGGACGCACGCTGAGTGCCGGCGTGAGCTCGATGACGCGCACCGCGCCCGAGGTGGCCACCAGCGTCAGATAAAACTTGTCAATAACCGAGTTGCCTGACGTATCTTCGCCGGCGCCGGATTTTTCTGTTCGCGATTCGATGGCCATCAATCTGCCGCTGATGACGCCGCCCGGCGCGCCTGTGACCTCGACGCGCTGCCCGCGCAGGGCCTGGAAAAGCTCAGTCGAATTGGGATCGTCGCTCATGCCCAGCGAAAGCGACTTGAGCTGCTCGGCCAGCGGCGTGGTGGAGTTGTAGTTGACGCCGGCAATCCGCCCGCCGCCCTCATCGAGCACGGTGAGGGACTGCAAGACATCGTTCAACTGCGGAGAGGTAAAGTCGATGGCCACTTTCTGGTTGCCGCTTACCGTCCCGGCGTGCTCGAAGTAGCCCACGCCGTTTTTGTAGAGCACCACCTTGCGCACCGGAAGGTTCTTGATCACTCCGGGAAGGGTGGGTGCGGTGTCCGACGGCTTGGCTGCCGCGGATTTGGCTGCGGGTCCTGCCGGAGACTGCGCGGCAAGAACGACTGTGAAGGCTACAAGACAAAAGATGGCGAACGCACGGCGCATAGATCCTCCCGAGGCCACAAAACAGGCTGGTCTCTCGATCATGGAACGAGCCTGCTGAAGATTCTTGCAGGGAAAATGCTATTTCCTTGGACCCCGGCCGACCCGAAAAGGTTCCCAGGAGGGCGGTGTTTATTTATCCCACCGGCGTGAGCAGGCGAAAGCTTCTGAAGGGAGGGACTTCCCGCAGGGGCTCAAGCCCTCGGTCATTTTGCTGCATTTGCGGCACGACTGAAGTCGTGCCCTGACACTTCGTGCAGCTCCGAATGAGTTTCTCCGCAGCCTGTTCAGCGCGGTGCCCTGACACAAGGCGGTTTTTGAAGCACGCTTTAGGCTTTTGGGCTGCCCATGGGCGAGATGAGCAGAAGGGTTACGCTGCCCGCGGTCTTGCGCCGGTGCGGCGTTCCTCGCGGAATGATGAGCATATCGCCTTTATTGAGCGTGAGCGCGGTTGCGCCCTCCGAGTCCGGCGCAAGCCACTCCCCGGGCCTGGTGTTGTGCCCGCCCTTGGGTGTGCCGCCCACCTCGTAGACCGTGGTTCCGTCGAGGATATGGAAGACATGGTCGCGGCCCTCGTGCCACTCGAACTCGGCGGCGCTGTGGGCCGACTCGACGGTCAGAATCGCCACGAAGTTCTTTCCGTTCACCAGGTTGTTATTGCCCGGCGCGGCCTGCAAGGCCTTTATGTCAGCGTCGAGAGTAGCGGCCGTAAACAGTTGGAAGGCAGCCGGGGCCGCGGAGGCATCGCCCTGGCCCTGAGCCTGCACAGCAAACAGCCGTGCGTCGGCGAGTGTGAGACCGGCCGCGGCAGCAACGGACGCGGTACGCAAAAAGCTGCGCCGGCCCGGATCTTCGATTGCGGAATTTTCCATGGTGATTCTCCCGCAACAGTAAAACACTAAAGACTGCATCCTGTCAGCCGTCAGCGCTGTTGCTGCCGGATGGCATTCAGCATGCGCCGGTCCTCCTCGCTGAGCGCCGCGCCTTGCAGCAGGTCAGGACGGTTGGCGAGGGTCTTGCGCAACTGCTGCTCGCGACGCCAGCGGCGAATCTCGAGGTGATCGCCGTTCATCAGCACCTCGGGAGCGCGCAGGCCGCCGAACTCCGAGGGGCGCGTGTAGTGCGGGTAATCGAGCAATCCTCCGGCGCCGTGCTGGGAGCGCGGCACGCCTTCGGTATTGGAGAGAATCTCAGCGTCGGCGACGCCAAAGCTCTCGAACTCGCCTGAAGCCTCATTGCCCAGGACGCCGGGAATCAGGCGCATGGTTGCATCCACCACCACGGCAGCGGCCAGCTCGCCTCCGCTCAGCACGTAGTCCCCAATCGACAATTCCATGTCGCAGTAGAGCTGGTTGATGCGCTCGTCCACGCCTTCGTAGCGGCCGCAGATCAGCACTACGCGGTCGAGGGAGGCCAGCTCGCGGGCCAGCGATTGGGTGAAGGGACGGCCTTGCGCGGAGAGGAGAATGACGGTCGGGCTCTGTGCGGTCGGGAACGTTCCCTCAGGGGCTAAAGCCCCGGATTCCTGGGCTGGCTGGATGTACGGGCTAAAGCCCGTACCCTCCGGGGCTAAAGCCCTCGCTGATTTTGCAGCACTTGCGGCACGACTGAAGTCGTGCCCTGACACTTCTTGCCTGCTCCGGATGAGTTTTTCCGCAGGCTGTAAGGCCCCTTCCAATGCTGCGTCACTTTCGGCACGGCACCCAGAGGGTCCCCGGTCATGCCCTGACACAGTGCCGCATTCCTCTGCTGATGGGAGGACCCTCTCCGCTTTTGGATTGATCCCCAGCGAAGCCAGGGCTTCGGCGAGCGGCTCGGCTTTTAGAACCATCCCCTCGCCGCCGCCAAACGGACGATCGTCCACGGTGCGGTGCCGGTCGTGGGTGAAGGCGCGCAGATCGTGCACACCCACCGTCACAAGGCCCTCGGCCAGCGCCCGCCGGATGATTCCGTGTTCGAAGATGCCCGTGAAAAACCCCGGGAAGATGGTGACGATCTCAAAGCGCATACCGACGATGATAAAGGCTCGAAGGGCTACTCGGAGATGCCGGTGACGGTCGAGCGCCAGACAGTTCGATCGGGCAGAAGAATCTCGTATTCCTGGTAGAGCGGGGTACCGGCCATTTTATGAGGATCTTTCAAGAGCCGAGCCTGATAGTCGCCGGGCAGGAGGTTAAGAAGATAGTGGCCCGGAAAACAGTCGCCGGTCAATTCGATTTTCTGTCCGCTCAGGATGGCGCTTGCGGTGACGATTGTGCATAAGGAGGCTCCTTCCCTGGGCTCTATCCAATCTGTGCGGACGTGGATTCCGGAAACATGCACCTTGATCGTGTATTCGACCCCCACCCTAGCCTTGGGCGGTTCCTGACCATAGCGCGTCTTCTGCCCATGGAGCAAAGCCATGAAACAGATAGCAAAAAGTAGAATTACGGCGGATTTTCTCATTGCTCCCCTCGCGAACAGAGTCTACACCTCTGTGCCTCGGATACACGCGCCTTGATCCCCCTCTGTGGAAGTGAAGGCCCTTTGGCTGCAGCGGATAACGGGATCGGGCAGTCGGCCTTCCGTCCCGTTGAGTTGATTCCCAGGCGAAGGCTCCTATAATGTTGGCCAACTGGTATGGCCGATATTGAATCGCTGTTAAGTCGCTGGCAACGGGCCGGGGTTCTGGATGCGGAGGCCGCAGCCCGCATCCGCGCCTTCGAGGAAAAACAGGATAAGCCTGGCGGGCTGCGTTGGCAGGGGATGGTGGCGCTGATTCTGGGGGCCATGCTGCTGGCCTGCGGCGTGGCGCTGTTTGTATCCGCGCACTGGGACGAGCTCGGCCCCGGCGCGCGCTACGCAATCGTCATCGCCATGGTCGCGGTCTTCCACCTGGCAGGGGGCTTGGCGCGCAAGAGCTTTCTGGGGCTCTCGACCGCGCTACACGCCGTGGGAACCGTCTCGA
>Ga0326727_10028688_pt1 | contig 10096 bp, 9 predicted proteins | sample MB2enrmetagenome_FD_207643 | JGI IMG/M metagenome (GOLD analysis project Ga0326727, IMG submission 207643) | Lab enriched peat soil microbial communities from McLean, Ithaca, NY, United States - MB29MY | ecosystem: Environmental > Terrestrial > Soil > Wetlands > Peat | place: USA: New York...
CGAGTGACGTTACGCTCAACATGTAGCTGATCATGAGCGCCCCGAGAATTCCGAAGATCGATCCTGTGGCGGCTCCGATCAGGCGTTTGAGGCTGGCTTTCTCCAACCGCATCTCAAAGAAGATGAAGAACAATCCCAGGCAGGCACCCAAGAGAGCGGCAAGAGGCCTGGACAGGCCGAATGGATGCAGTTGGAATGACGCCCCGATGATGATGAATACGAAGATTGTACGAATTCCCGCCATTTCCCAGGTCATTTACTTTGACACCCTTTCGGGATCCAATCAACTCTATGTAAATAAGAACTTTGGCTCCCATAAATTCACCCAGTCCCACTTACTATATCATTGTACGCTATTCTGCCAAAACCGTTTTCAACAGCTCTTAACGGCTCTGGCGCGACTTAATCACGATGGGAGTCCCCATGAACCCGAATCGCTCCCGAATGCGATTCTCCAAAAACCTTTCAAACGAGAAGTGGAATTTCCCCGGGCGGTTGGTAAAGGCTACAAAGACAGGTGGGGCGACGCCGCCTTGGGTTAGATAATAGATTCGCGTGGGTCTTCCGGCGGGAGTGGAAGCCCGCTCGAAGTCCAGCTTTTCCAGGAATTGGTTCATTTCCGACGTGGGCACTCGCAGCTTGCGCGCGTCTGCAACTTGTACAATCGTCTTAAGCAGATTACCTAGCCTCTGGCCATGCAGGGCGGAAATGAAGAGGAGGGGCGCGTAATCAAGGAACTTCATCCGCCGCCTTATCACCTGAACATAATCGTTCATGGTCCCCTTCTTAACCAAGTCCCATTTGTTGACCACGATGATAACCGAGCGCCGGCTTTCGTGCGCGTACCCGCCGATGTGCGCGTCGAGGGCTGTAAAGCCCTCCGGTCCGTCGAGCATGAGCAGCGCCACATCAGAGCGCTCCAGGTGTTTGCGTGCCTGAATCACGCTCAGCTTCTCGGCCAGCAAATTGGTCTTGCCTTTGCGCCGAATCCCAGCCGTGTCGATCAGCCGGAAGCGCCGGCCATCGCGCTCGAATTCCGCGTCCACGGCGTCCCGCGTGGTGCCGGGCAACGGCGAAACGATCGAGCGCTCCTGCTCGAGAAAGCTGTTCAGGAGGGTGGACTTACCCACGTTGGGCCGCCCGATGATGCCGACATTGATGGGTTGGTCGCCATGCGGCGCCGGGGCCGCCGCGGTCGTCCCGCCGGCCGGTTCGGCCGACGGGTTGTCAATTCCCTCCTGGGAGGCTGGGAAACCCTCGGTGACGTGTTCAAGGAGATCGTCGACGCCCAGCCCATGTTCGGCGGAAAGGGGGAACATGTCGGGCACCCCCAAGCGATGGAATTCCGCCGCCAAGGGCGAATGCTGGGCCATGTCGACCTTATTCACGGCCAGGGCGAGCGGCTTCCCGGAGCGGCGCAACAGATGCACCAGTTCCTCGTCAAGCGGCACGATCCCCTGCCGGGCGTCCACCACCATGATGAGCCGGGAGGCTTCGTCGATGGCCACCTGAGCTTGGCGCAGAATCTCAGTGACAATGAGGTCCTTTTCGAAGGGGATCATTCCCCCTGTATCCACCACCTCAAACGGCTTTCCCATCCACTCAGCGGGAGCGTAGAGCCGGTCGCGCGTCATGCCAGGCTCATCTCCCACCAGCGCCCGCCGGTGACCGCAAATGCGGTTGAACAACGTGGATTTGCCCACGTTGGGCCGCCCGATGATCGCCACCCGAGGGAGTTGAGGCACGAGAAAAGTCCAAAGCCGGAAGTCTGAAGTCTAAAGTATAAAGTCTAACACATTGACCCCTAACTAACCTTGCCGTGACCCGTCCCCAGCCCCCTCTGACACCACCCCCGAAGGAGCGACCCAACGAAGCGCAGGCCAACAGCCTGAACGTAGCTGCTTGTGATATTTGTCCCGGGCCAGTGGACGATTGAAACACCAGCCGCCTGTCATCCTGAGCGGAGCGAGGGATCTCCGCAGTTTCCCGTCGTTCATCGACTCGCGAAGTACTGCAGAGATCCTTCGCTCCGCTCAGGATGACAAGTTCTTACTTTGGTCACACTTTCATTCGGTCCGGGCGGCCAAAACTCAGCCCGTCAGTATTCGCGTGTGGTCACGATGCCCGGTTGCGGCACAGGATATCTGCCGTTGGCATCGGCAAGCAATGGGGCCGCGGAATCCATGGTGAACTTGTCCACGTCCGGGGCCATTTCATGATCGCATTGCAGCATTTCGTCCAAGGTGATTTCCCGGCCCGTGTGAGCGGCCATGCGGCCCAGATTGGACACAAGACTAGCCTCGACCCCCCGTTTCGTCTCGTTGTAGGGCTTATCATCTCGAACCGCGTCCACCAAGTCGTTCCATTCGTTTTGATAAGGGTCGAGTTCGTCCGGTTTCACCCGGGATTCCCAGATCAGGTCAGCGGCCGTCATGGGAGTCCGATAAAGGCTTGAGGGCTGCCCGCAGTCGCCGTGCTTGGAAGCGACCGCCATGCCTTTCGAGCCGTGCAGGTAGCTCGCATAGATTTCCTCGCAGCCCGCGATCGTACGCCCGTCGAAGAAAAACTTTGTGCCGTCGGAAAACGAGTATTCCACAGAATACGTGTCGAAGTTTTGATCCACGTAAGCGATTCCCTCGGGGCTCAGCTTATAATGGCGGCCGCCCAGGGCCTGGGCCTTCACCGGCCACTCATTTTTCATCCATCCCAGGTGGTCGATGATGTGGATATAGAAGTCGTTGAAGCAGCCGCCGCTGGCCCAGATGAAGCTGTGGAAGCGCTGCACCTGGTAGAGCAGATCGGTGATCCCGGCAGGTTTGGGAAGCGAAGAGAAATATCCGCCGGGCCCGTGCATCCGGTAGCCGCGCTCGAGAATGATCTGGCCGATCTCGCCATCATGGACGCGATTGGCCAGTTCCTGGAGCGCGCGGCTGTGCCGCGACATCAATCCCACGCCCACCTTGAGATTCTTGGCCGAGGAATCCTGGGCAAGCTTGAACATGCGCCTGCTGGTGGGGCCATCCACGGTGACCGGCTTCTCCATGAAGACGTTGATGCTCTTCTCGATGGCATAAGTGAAATGCACCCAGCGGAACGCGGGTGGGGTGGCGAAGATGGCGATATCTCCCGGCTTCAAACAGTCCATTGCCTTCTTGTAGGCGTCAAAGCCGATGAACTGGCGATCCCGCGGTACATCCATCTGGCTCGCGAACTTCTGGTTCAATCCTCTGAAGGTCTTATCGAGGCGCTCCGGGAAGATGTCCGCCATAGCCACCAATTTCGTCGGACCGCGCTTGACGGAGAGCGCGTTCATGGCGGCGCCACCCCCTCGCCCGCCGCAGCCGATCAGGGCTACCTGGATCAGGTCGCTGCCGGCAGCGTGGACGTTGGGAATGGCAACGTTGGCTAGAGCTGAAACGGCAGCCAGTTTGCCGGTGGTTTGAATGAATCTCCGACGGCTACTCAAAGCTTGTTTGGGAAGGTCCATGGCCATGCAATGCCTCCGAAGGGTGTATTCGCCTTGTCGCCGGTTTGCAACAGGCGTCGCGGCGCGAAACACATTCTAGCGCGAGAAGCCTCTTCGTCAAGCATTAAAGTGCCCCCAGCCATTTAACGGGCAACGTCGCTGCCAACGCGTGCGCCAGACGCTCATCAGCGGTTAATAATTGCGCCCTGGAATTGATCGCCAAGGCTACGTAGAGGCTGTCGTATACACTCCGCTCGAAAGCGTGGGCGATCGCGAAAGCCTCTTCCAACAGTTCGAAAGACGGGACGGTTGGCAGCTTCCGTTCCTTCATCGCCGTCAGCGCAGCATCCGCCGCGCCTTTCGTCCACCTGCCCAGGCGCACGGCTTTCCACAAAATACTCGCAAACTCAGCCCAGAAAATGTCGGGCACCGTCAGCCGGATCTGCCCGGCAGCGTATCGGCGGAGTAACTGCCGGGCCTCTTCCGTCAACGATTCTCCTTCTGCCGGGAGAAACCACTTCGCCGCCACGCTCGCATCGACCACAACGAAGCTCACCTTAATCGATCCTCTCGTTGCATCTCCTCGCTCGAGGGGAATGGACCCGTCGAGAGCGGCCGGCGTGACTGGAAGCGCTTCACTTGGCGGAAGAATGCCTGCCGGGCTTTCAGTTCCTCGGCTGTAGGGATATTCTCCCAAGCAGTGACACCACCTCCGCAGCAATCGACCTTCGATGCCGGCGCGCGCGATCCCGAAGGGCCTCGTACAGGTCATTGGGGACGTTCTCAACATAGAGTGTGGGCATAGTGTTCTCCTAGGAAAACACTAGCATAGCCTTGGAAGCAGCGCGAGCTTGGGCCCGCCAATCCGTCGATGACGAACACCTACCCGACGGGGGATGGGAAGCGATGGCGCCTCGCCCCTGCCACGATCACCGGTTTGTTGAACCAACGATGACGGTCGTTCATTCCATGCCTTGCCCATACGATCTTCCCGGGCGCCTGCCGACGCGTCGATACTTGTAGCGCTGACCTTTAGGTCGGCATCGAGCCAGCCCAACGCCCGCCTAGCCACTGTTTGTCCCCGCAACGACACTCACTTTAGGGCTCGAAAGCCTGACTTCGTTTTTCGCACAACGTGGCGTTTTATGCTCCTTTTTGCGTCAGATTGCTGTTAATTTGTGCGCAAAACGCGCATCACTTACAGCTTTCAAAAAAGTGATGTCCTTTGTTTTCAAGTACTCCTTAGCTTCGTTCCCACTATTTTTGTATTCTCTCGCGGTCCTGCGGGTTTCCCCCAGTCGGGCAATTTCGGTCTCTGCCACATCTCCCGCGACCCATTCCCCCGCCGGAACGTGTGCGGTGCCAAAAAGCTCGAATTCTGCGTTTAATGCGCGCATTGTACTATCAATTCTGAGTTCGTTTTGAGTTCGTTTTGAGTTCGTTTCAAATTGTCATCGTTTGTTTTCAATAACATACTGGCTTCGATCGTACTGTTTTTTATTTATTCTCAGCTCCTTGTTTCCCCGAGCCCCGAGACCATTCCCGCCAATCCTCGGCCTCGCGGCCTACCGGCCCCTGCCTACGACAATATGTCCATAATACTGCCACATTGATAGGCTATCATGTCCGTCGGGGGCTGTCAAGCGAAAAACGGCTAGCGGCTGAAAAGTGCAATGAAGGGAGGAAAACAGGTCTTCAATGGAATAGTGGGCTTCTGTTATTCCGGAAGCAGTCCTCGTGATCTTGCAGGAAATGGCGTCAGGAACCATATCCTCGCGAGTGGATATCCCGGTTCCGGCGCTCCGGTGCCGGCCTTCCACTCCGCGCCTCCACCTCCAGGCGGCGGGAACCCTGGCGTTGTCTCCGCGTTCATCACGTCGTCGAGCACTTCTTCCGCCCACAGATCGAGATTGGTCGGGGCAGATTGAGCAGCGGACTGTTTTATTGCCGCGTTCACAGCTCTGAGCCTCGCCAGGAGTGCCTGAGCGCCGCCACTTGCCTCCGCGAACTCTCCGCCAAGGATGTGGACTTTTAGCGTTTGAAGGAAGAGAATCGCCAGAAAAATGTGGGTGGCGTGCCCAAACGTCGCTGTGAACTGTTGCAAGAGTAGCCTGATGGCCTCTAATGCCTTGTCCTTGTCTTTTGCCGAAAGAGCACTACTCAAGATCTCCAGCGTATAGATCAAGTTGTCGATTGATTCCACGATGAGCCACCTTCGACTTTGTCCTCAAACAATCCTAGCAAGCCCGCCAGACGAGAGACGGCTGGCTTCCTTCTGACTCGTCCAGCCTCCATGGCCTTCTGTTCACGCACATCAAGTCCTTCCTGACCGCGGCGTCTTTCGCGGCGCTCTTTATGCCGTCACATCTCTCTATCGGCAATAGAGCCTCCGGACCACATCGCGCCATGCCCGTCGTTGCCGCGCAGGCGGGAATCCGTTGCCCCGTAGTCCGCGAGCGCACACATTGTCACGTATGTCCGCGCCCGACGGGCAGGGATATCAATCCGTGTGTCGAGGGCGGCATGGTGGGGTCGGCGACATAAGAACCAATGTCGCCGCCACCCGGGAGAAACGGTGTCGGGAAGGTGTGAAGAAATTCGGCATGTGTCATCCTGAGCGCAGCGAAGGATCCCTGCAGTTGTTCGTAAGCCGCTGAACCATAAAGAACTGCCGGGATCCTTCGCTGCGCTCAGGATGACAGGTGGACGATTTTTTCACAGCTTTCGGGTACCGCTTTCATTAACCGCTCGCAGCCAAAGGAAGAAGTTGAGAAAGTCCGATATACCTTAAGAAGAAGCAAGCCGTATGGGTGGGAGGGGTGGGTAAGCAAGGCGGTGGCGCAATTCGGGTTGGAAAACACGGTGAGGAACCCAGGATGTCCTGGAAATGGCGCCTGACGCCATTTTCCCCCGATGGGTCGCGCTTCTCCGACTCAAATTTGGCGCACACATCCGGACAATCCCCGTTGGGACGTATGCACCCGCGTGGGCTGGGATTCACGCTCGGCGTGATTTCAAAATGTACCGCTACCCGCCCGCCGCAGTGATCTCTTTGTTAAGCGTCACCTTTGCCGCGCTCCCTGCAACGATTCCCGGAACTAAGGTGCGTAATGGGTGAAGACAAGGTCGCTAGCTTTGGCCTTCTCGTGGCAAGGGAAGCAGGTTTTCATGAACGTCGCGTCGCCAGGTTTGCCGTCTTTGAAGTGAGCGAACCCCCAGCCGCCCGTCGCGGCGTACTTTGTTGAGTCCTTGACCATAAACTGAACGTTTGTGGGAGGCCCGGGAACGAAAGATTGGGACCGGCCAAAGACTTTGTTGTTTTCCTCCGACGGGACGTGCCCATAGTGCAAAGCGGCAATGATCGTGCCGTCCGGGAACGGAAGCGTCCCTTCGCGGTAGGCCTTGATCGCCACATCGTTGCCCAAAATGGCAGCGAAACTGTGGAGGCTGCCTTCTTCGTGGGCCACGGAGATCAACCTCCAGTCGCGGTATCCGGGCGGAATCTTGGTTACGAAGATCGGGGCGGCCCCTTCATCAGCATGTCCAGATGCGGGGGCCATGTAGGCGACAACGCCTGCCAACGTGGTAACTGCAACCAGCAACAAAACGATCCGTCCCATACTGCGCCTCCGTTTCAAGCGGACTTGTTGAGTAGCAATGGCTTGGGTAATGGTGTCATCCTCTTGAGTGTCTTGGATTTCTTGGTCTGAGCGTGGCCGAGAGCTTTGTTCTCCTCCTGGTCAGTGCGTCGGCTCCAGGGTCGACTGAAAACCCGACTTCCGTCAAAGTATACACGACTTTATGTCCGTTTACGATCGTGAAGCAACTCGAAGTCAGATTTCAGGAGCCATAGTGAGGTTGTGGCTCCAGCTATCATCAGCAGCACCAATTGGGTTGGCAGTTCCCTGGAGAACCGGTGTCACGTTTTCATTAACCGCTCGAAGCCAAAGGAAGAAGTTGAGAAGACTCCATCTGCCATGAAAACAAGCAAGCCGTATGGGTCGGGGGATGGATAAGCAAGGCGGTGGCGCGATTCGGGTTGGAAAACACGGTGAGGAACCGAGGGCGTCCTGGAAAGGGCGCGTGACACCATTCCCCTAAGGTGGGAAAGGGGAGGGCGAGGTCAGGGTGGGGGGACCAGGCCCAGCGCCTGAGCCCCTTGGAGCGCCAAGCGATTATGGGGATCCAGCGCCAGCGCTTGCTGGAATGCTTCGCGTGCGCCGGCGTTGTCGCCACTCTCGTGGCAGGAAGCGCCGAGCAGGGCGTAGGCCTGCGCCTGGCGCGGATCGAGTTGAATAGCCGCCTTCATCAGCCGTTCGACTTCCGTGAAGCGTCGCAACTTCAGGTATACGAAGCCAAGGTTGAGCATCACTGTGAGGTCTCGCCTGGCGGGCTCGGCGTCGAGGGCGTGCTGAAGGAGAGTGGCGGCCTCCTCGTAGTGCTGTTCGAGCGCTGCCGCCTCGCCGAGAGCGGCGAGCGCAAACACATCGCCCGGGTCGAGTTGGAGTGCCTGACGAAGCATTTCCTCAGCCGGCCCGATCTTGCCGTCCGCAAGCAAAAGCGTGCCGAGCTCGCGCGGCGGGCGAGGGTTGGAAGGATCGGTTTCGGTGGCGAGACGGTAGAGCCGTTCGGCTTCGCTGCGGTTGCCTAGCAGAGCTTCCACATGGCCCAACTGAATGTAGGCTGTGGAGTAGTACGGCGCCGCTTGAACCAGACGTTTGTAGGTGGCGCGCGCCCCCTCCAGATCGTGGCGCAAGAACTGAATGGTACCCAGGTAATCGAGTGCGTGGGGCTGCTGCGGGTCCTGGCGCAACACGTCCTCGAGGATGCGGGCCGCCGCATCGTAGTGAAGCGCCTGATACTCGTGTGCGGCGTGCAGCAGTTGTTCGTTTTCGCTAATGCAGTCTTTTGGATCGCGCCGCGAAGTCGTCCACTCCGGGTCCGGCGCCCCGGCCGAGGCCAAGTAGCCGAGGCTCGCAAATAACGCCGCCGTCTTCACGCTCACCGGCCCGCGCCCTGCCGCAGGCTTGGCCGGTGCGTGCGTCTTAACGAAGGCCTCGAGTTGCTCGCGCCGTGCTGCCGCCTCCGCCGGGCTCGAGGAAGACTTGTTGCGCTTCTCTCCGGGATCGCTTCCCAGGTCGTAGAGTTCCGGATGCGGTGCCTGGATGTACTTTTCCACCTGGCGCCCAGGCGTCTCTGAGACGAGCGCCCGCAGCGGATTCCAGCCCAGATGCAAAAGTGGGTACATCGTCTCCGCGTACACCGGATGCGGCCGAGGCTCCTCTCCAGCCAGTATGCTGCCGCTGAAATCCGTGCCTTGCATGTTCGCCGGGACTTTAATCCCCACCAGACGAAGCAGCGTGGGGGCTAAGTCAACAAGGCTTACGGGCGTCTTGACGTCTGTGGGATGGGCGGCTTCACCAGCCGCCTCAACCAGGAGCGGCACGTGCAGAGTCGAGTCGTAGATGAAGTAACCATGTGTCGACTCGCCGTGGTCGCCCAAACCTTCGCCATGGTCGGCGGTCAACGCAATGACCGTCGATTCAAACAATCCGCGTTTGCGCAGACCTGCAAAGAGCGTGGCCAAGGCCGAGTCCGTGTAGGCAATTTCGCTGTCGTAGGGACGATCAGCAAACTGGCTGCGAAACGGCTCAGGGGCGACATAAGGCATGTGCGGATCATAAAAGTGGAGCCACAAAAAGTAGGGCTTGCCCGCGGGCTTCGAGTCGAGCCAGGCCAGGGCCAGCCGCACCACGGTTTCAGCCGGCCGCTTGGTGTCCGAGAAGACCGCTTCGAGTTCCTCGGTTGAAGCACCGAAGTGATCGTCGTATTCGTCGAACCCCCGGCTCAATCCGAAGCGCCGGGAGAGCACCGGTGCGCCCAGCACGGCCGCAGTCGCATAACCGGCCCGAGCGAAATATTCAGGCAGCGTGGGGATATTGTCCGACAGACGAAAGCCCGGTTGGTCTCGCACGCCGTTATAGAACGGATAGGTGCCGGTGAGCAGCGCGGCGTGAGAGGGCAACGTCAACGGAACAGCGGAAAAAGCGTGCTCGAACTTCGCCGCTTGCTTTGCCAGGGCGTCGATTGTCGGGGTCGCGCCACGCCGGTATCCGTAGCAGCCCAGATGGTCGGCGCGCAGTGTGTCGATGGTAATCAGCAAAACGCTGCGGGACGGTGCAGCCAGCGGGGCGTTGGAACCTGCAGCGGCTTCACCAGTTGGAGCCCCGGCCCACGCTGCTTGCACACCCAGGAGCAGGACCAACGTGTAGACCACTGCGGGAAGAATTCGAAGCCGGCGCATCGGCACCATGGTACAACATTCCGTCTTCCGTAGGGTAATTCCTCGCTTGCCCCTAGGGGAAATTCCGGTTGTGCCGTTTTGGGCAAGGAAACTCGGTGCAGATTTTGGTGCACACCACGATCAAGAGCCCCCGACCATGGCCGCTGCCTAGTTCATGCGGGAGAAGAGGACACCGCGGCAAGCAACCACCCCCTTCCCCGGCCGATCATGAGAAGGAGCAATGCTGCGGAAGAAAGCGGGAAGCCGAGGACTAGCGCGAGATGGATGAGTTCGATGCCGCTGACGGGGTCCGCCCAAGAATAGAACCAGAGGCCGGAGACGAGAGC
>Ga0326727_10028689_pt1 | contig 10096 bp, 10 predicted proteins | sample MB2enrmetagenome_FD_207643 | JGI IMG/M metagenome (GOLD analysis project Ga0326727, IMG submission 207643) | Lab enriched peat soil microbial communities from McLean, Ithaca, NY, United States - MB29MY | ecosystem: Environmental > Terrestrial > Soil > Wetlands > Peat | place: USA: New York...
GTTGAAACTTCGCGCAGACGTCGAGGGCCTCGTCGCCCCGGCTGCAGGTGGCGGTCTCATAGCCTTCACTTTTCAAAAGTTCCTCCAGCCCCAGCAGAATATGCGGGTCATCTTCCACAATCAGGATCTTGGTTTTCATGGCTCAAGCCGGGCTTCCAATTTTAATGCCGTTTTCGGATTCATCGGGCTTCATTCCTGCGGTCAGCTCGCACGGGCAAACGCAAACAAAAACAGCTTCCTCCGCCCTCGCGCGGCTCGTACACCACGTCGCCGCCGTGGGCGCGCGCAATCTGGCGCGCAATCGTGAGCCCCAAGCCCGAGCCCTGAATCCCGCTGCTCAACGAATCGTGGGCGCGATAAAATTTCTCAAATATCTTTTCTTCGCACCCGCGCGGCACCCCCGGACCGCGATCCAGCACCCGCACCTCGGCATACGGCAACGGCGTTTGCTTTTCATTCAGCTCCACTAAGATTTCCCTGGCCGGTCCGCCGCCCGCCGGGCTGGGAGCCGCCCCGCCCAGGGCGATGGCGTCGGGTGGATTCGATGCCCGGCGCTCCCCCAGACCGGAATACTTTTCCGCATTCGAAAGCAGGTTCACAATCACTTGCGAGAGGGCATCTCCATCCGCCCGCACGGCGATCCCGCCGGCCGGCAAGACGCACACAAACCGGACCCCGGCGGATTCCAGATGCGGACGATTAGCCTCCGCCGTGGTCCGCACGATTTCCGTCAAATCGCAGCCCTGGAAATTATACTTCTTTTCGCCCCGCTCCATCCGCGAGAAATCCAGCACGTTATTGATCAGCCGCGTCAGCCGCGCCGCCTCGGCGGTAATGATTTGGAGATAGGACCGGCGCCGGTCCGGGTCCGTCACCCGGTCCTCGGCCAGCAACTCGGAAAACATGCGGATGGAGGTCAGCGGCGTCTTCAGTTCATGCGATACGTTGCTCACAAAATCCGTCTTCTGCCGCGCCAGTTTCAATTCCGCATTCAGGCTGCGCACGACCAACAGGCTGCCGATGCCGATCGCCACCACCAGCACCGCAATGAGCAAACCGAGCGTCAGCCGGGCCGTATGTGCGGCCTGGGTAAGCTGCGCCGGATCGATCAAATACGCGGCCACTTCCCAATGCGGCAAGGCATCGCCGACCTCCGTGGCCACGAAGGGCCGCTTCCAATTCGCCTGAAATCGCGCATGCGATAGCACCACCGGTCGGGCGTTGTCGTCCAGCACCGCCAGGCAGATGTCATTGCCCCAGGACGGCTCGCTTTGAATCAGGTCTCGCAGGCCCTCCACCACCCGCACCAGATTCAATTGCGCTCCAAAAATCAGATCCGGCTCCGCTTTCAGTCGATGCCAGCACATCAGCTTGAGCTTGTTTTGCAGAAAACGCGCCAGCATGCCGTCAGCCTGGTCGCCGATCAGCTCCTGAAAATCCGCCTCGGCCGCCACTACCCGGGAGAGATTGTTCCCGTCTGGCGTTTTACCGCCCTCCATTTTCGATGCCACCACTGGCTGGTAGACCTGGCTCTGGGGATTCACCTTGCGCGGTTCCGCCGCTTTAAAAACATGCGTGTTTGGATTGGGCGGCTCCGCGGCCGCCGCCTTGCCCGCACTCGTTGGGCTGACTTGCCGGATCGCGGACGGCCTGGCTGCTGACCCAGCATTGTCTAGCCTCAAGGTTTCCGCACGGCCGGCACTCGAAACGGCGTTCTCCCCTTTCCCCGCAGCCGCGCTTCCCGACGGAACAAAAAAACCATTGCGACCGCTGTCCCTGAATTGGATTGACTGACTGCCTTGGGGATTTCCGGCCGCCGCCCCCTCGACCGCGAAGGCTTGTTCCCCGACCGGACTGCGGGGGGCCACCAGCTCATTAGCAGGCGCATCGGCCGCGGCCGCGTTTGCCTGTCCCGGAGCAATGGAATTCTGGAGCGAATCTTTCGGCATGACGGAAGCTAGAAGGTCTTGGTTGCGGCCGGAATTCAACGAGCTGTCAACGCCGGCATTCGACCAACCGGGAGCACGATTGTTATTGGCCGCCAGATAGACTTCCACGGGTTCGCGGTTGCCAAGGAAGCCGCTGTTGTCCAACCGGAACATCTGCGCGGCCGGCCGGCCGTTGGGCGGCGGCGAAAGGAGCTTGCCCGCAGCCGTCACGCAAAACCCCACCTCCGCCAGCGGCCAACGCTGGCGGAGTTGGTCGTCGAAATGGGCGGCGAAAGCTTCCGGGTCCTGCCCGGACGCCAGGCTTTCCACTTGCACACGGAAATCCTGCTGCTGCCGTGCCAGGTAATCCGCAATGTTCTGCGCCGCCGTATCGGTGAGGCGCTGGTCCAGAAGGGATTGCTGCCGTTCCAGGAGGAATTGCTGATCCCGCAGCGAACGCACCGCCAGCCAGGCCAGCACCAGGCTTGGCGCCAGCACCGCGATCACAAAGAGCAGCGCGACTTTTTTCATGGCTGTCGGTCCTGCAATATCCCAATTCCATGGTGGTATCCAAGTTCAATCTACTTTGCATTCCGCGTGTTGTACGACTGTGCCTGCATGGTCTTGCGCGCCGCCTCGTCATAATTGCCCGCCTCCAGTTGATCGCTGAGGTTCTGCAAATACTGGGTTTCCGTGTGAATCTGGCTCTGCATGCCGGCGGGCGCAGCGGCGCCGGCCGCATTGAGCGTCGCATTTTGCCGGGCCAGTATCTTGCCCGCCGCCGCGTAATTCCCGGCATCCGCCTGCGCCATCGCCTCGTCCTTGGCCACCGCCGTGAGCAACAACTCCTTTTCCGCGTAAACCGCGCGGTTCACGGACAGGTCGGACACCGCCTGGTCAGCGGTAAACCCAATCCGCGCCGTGCCGCTGGTCACCTGGGCGCTGCCGCCGTCGAGTTCATCGGTGTAATGCACCGTCACCTTGGCCACGTCCCGCTGGTCACCCTTCACGCGGCACCGCAAGAACAAATAGCGGTTCTGGCCCGGCACAAACTGGCTCAATTTCACCACCGCCTTTCCGTCTTCAAACGGTTCGCTCCGGCCAATAAAGCCAAGCGGCGCCACTCCCTCCGGACACGTGATCTCAATCCGCACGTCCCGCACGACCACGGTCTGCAACTCGCCCAGCTCCTTGGCGAATATCTCAGGGAGCTTTTCCGTATCCTGCACATAATAGTAGTTGGCGTCGCTGGCTTCGGCGAGGCCGGCCATCAAGTCCTCGTTGTAATCATCGCCCACGCCGATGGTGGTCACGGATATTCCCCGCCCGGCCAGCCGGCTGCCCAGCCGCCGCAGGTCCCGCGGTGTACTGAGCCCCACGTTGGCCAGCCCGTCAGAAAGCAAAATGACCCGGTTGATGCGGCGGCTTGAAATAAACTCATCCAACTGCTCCGCCCCCGTCTCCACCCCGGCATAAAGCGCCGTGCTGCCCTCGGCCCGCACGCCCTCGATCTTGTCCTTGAGCGCGTCCTTGTCCTCCACGTGCTGCGCTGGCACCACCACCTTGGCTTCGTCGCTGAAGATCACCAAGGAAAAGACGTCGTCCGGACGCAGATGATCGACCAATTGCATGGCCGCCTGCTTGGCCCGCTCGATTTTCGCGCCGGTCATGGAGCCGGAACGGTCCAGCACCACGGCCAGGTTCAGGGGCGTGCGGTGCATCTTTTTCCGTTCGCCGACGGCGGCGAGATCGATTTTCACCACCACCTCGTCGGAGGAATCGCGCAGATAGCTGTCGCGTTCCGGCACCAGTTTGAGATTCAATGTTTCTCCGGCCAACAGGTTCGCACCGAAAACCGTTGCCAGACCAAGCGCCAGCCAATGTGTTTTCATGCGCCCATTTTGTCGCCGGCGCCCCGCGAAGTTGTCACCGCGCGGTCAAAGGATTGTAAAAGAATTGTGAGGCACCCGAGGACCTAGTGCGGATGCAGGTGATGCAGAATGTGCGGCTTTTCCAGGCCATGCGCGAGCATCAGGGGCTCATCCGCCAGCAAGGTGGACGTTTTCCCGTCCGCCACCACGAGGCCGCGGTCCAGGATGATGGCGCGGGCGCACAACTCCACGGCCAGCTCCAAATCGTGCGTGGCTATGAGCTTGGTGGCCGGAATTTCCCGCAGCAGAGCCTTGAACTCGCGCCGCCCGCGCGGATCCAGATCACTGGTCGGCTCGTCCAGCACCAGGATTTTGGGCTCGCAGGCCAGCACGCCCGCCAGACAGGCCCGGCGCTTCTCGCCATGGCTCAAGTGATGGGTCGCCCGCTGTTCGAAGCCACTCAAGCCGACCTGAGTCAGCGCCCGGTTCACGCGCCAGGCCACCTCGTCCGCCGCGAACCCCAGTTGCCGCGGACCAAACGCCACGTCCTCCCCCACCGTCGGGCAAAACAACTGGTCGTCCGGATCTTGAAACACCAGCCCCACCGCGCGGCGGACCGCAGCCAGATTCCGCGGCGAAATGAACTCGCCGCTGATTTTGATGGCGCCGGCGGCCGGGATCTTCTCCGGCAGAATGCCGTTTAGATGGAGCAGCAGGGTGGATTTGCCCGAGCCGTTCGGCCCCAGCAACGCCACGCACTCGCCCGGCGCCAGCGCAAAGCTGATGCCGCGCAACGCCTCCGTGCCATCCCGGTAGCGGTACCTTAAATCACGAAGTTCAATGGCGTTCATTTCCACCCCCGCGCACACATGGCGTCGTAGATGCGTTCCGCGCGCTCGGATGCGCGCACAAACAATTGTCCCGCCACCGACGACAGTGTTTGCCATTGAAACTGGCGGTCGGTGCGAAACGACCGGCAGGCGCGCGCCCGGCGCATCCGTTCACTTTCGTCGGCGAGCACAAACAAGTAGCGGTCCATCAGGGTGAGCGTGGTCACAAACAGCCAGGGCACATGCAGGCGCTGCAATACCCGCAGCAAATCCGAAAACCCGGTGGTATGGGAAAGCAACAGGGTGGCCAGCAGGCAGAGGTTGGTCTTGCCGAGCGCCAGCGCGAACTTGGCGCCGCCGTGCGGTTGCAGCAGCATGAGCCCGGCCAGCCCCAGGACCAGCGGCTCCAGCCAAAGGAGGCGACGCAAAAGCCGCCGCCACGAAAGTCGGCTGGCCACGGCCAGCAGCAGAAGCAGGACCGCCCCGGCCGCCAACCAGCGCCATTGGGCCGCCGGCAGCCACACGACGGCCAGCACGAACCCCAGCGCCGCCGCCAACTTGGCTCCCGCCGGCAGGCCCGGCCGGGTATGGATGGCCGGCGCGCTCATGCGCCGCCGGATGTTACCATTTTATTTGACCGTAATATCCTGTGTATTACCATACAGTTAATTCGTAACACTTAATGCAACCGGGCGGACAGGGCAAGAATTTATGCACATTCCTGACGGCTTTCTGGATGCCAAGACCTGCCTGACCGCCGGCGCGCTCTCCGTCGGCGGGCTGGCTGTGGCTGTCCGCCACGTGAACCGCACCCTGCCCCGCAATAAAATCCCACTGATGGGCTTGAGCGCGGCCTTTGTGTTTGCCGCACAAATGCTGAACTTTCCCGTGGCGGGGGGCACCTCGGGCCATTTGCTCGGCGGCGTGCTCGCGAGCGTGCTGCTGGGTCCGGGGGCGGCCGCCATTGTCATCGCCTGCGTGCTCATCGTGCAGGCCCTGCTGTTCAACGACGGCGGGCTGGTGGCGCTGGGTGCCAATATCTTCAACATGGCGCTGGTCGGCGCCGTCGGGGGCTGGGCGATTTACGCGGGCGTGAGGCATTTTTTGAACGGCTTGCGCGGCCGGGTCACCGCGATCTTCTTTGCCGCCTGGTGCTCCACGGTACTGGCCGCACTGGTCTGCGCCGGCGAACTGACCTTTTCCGGCACGCTGCCCGCGCACATCGTCTTTCCCACCATGGCGGGTGTCCACGCCTTGATTGGCCTCGGCGAAGGTCTGATCACCGCACTGGTCATCCTGGCCATCGCGCGCGTGCGTCCCGATTTGCTCGAAAGCGACGTTGCCCCGACCGCCCGGCGCGCGGGCTGGGAGTTCATCGTGCTGGGCCTGATCGTGGTCGCGGGTCTCGCCATTTTTGTCTCTCCCTACGCCTGTGCCTGGCCGGATGGCTTGGACCGGGTGGCGGAACGGTTTGGATTTGCGGGCCGCGCCGCGGTCACCGTGAAAGCGTGGTTTCCCGACTACAAGCTTCCCGGGTTCAGTTCGGCGGCCCTGGCCACCGGGTTGGCCGGCCTCCTCGGCGCCCTGCTGATGTTTGCGCTGGCGTGCGTGGTGGGCCGGGTGCTGGTAAAAAAACCGGCAGTCCCCGTACCCACGGCGGCCCAGACGACGCCCTCGGTCGCCGCGCCCAAGGAATGACCCGTCCAGGGCTTCCCGCGCCATACCGCGACTCGAACACCGCCGGTCCGTTGCAAGAAGATTGTCTTTCAAGCGGGCCGGATTAAGCTACCGCCAATGAAAAAAGAGACCGCCACCCGCTTCAGCGTTTCCCTCCCGCCCGTGCTCCTGAAGCAGCTCGACGCCATGAGCGCGGAGAAAGGATACGATAACCGCTCGCTGGCCATTGCCGACATGATTCGCGCCCAGCTCGTGGAACATCAGCAGCGGTCGGACACCGGCGAAATGGCCGGCACCATCACGCTGGTCTATGACCATCACAAACCGAATTTGCAGGCCACCCTTACCGACATCCAGCACGACCATCACGACGCGATTCTCTCCACGGTGCATGTGCATCTGGACCATCACAATTGCCTGGAAGTGCTGATTGTACGCGGCAAGGCGAGCATTATCCGCAAAATCGCGGATGAACTCATCACGGCCAAGGGCGTCAAGCACGGCAAGCTGACGGTCACCACCACCGGCAAGGACCTGCCGTCCTGAACCGCAGCGGACGGCTCAGGACTCCGGGACCGTCGGCAAATCGGTGATACCCAGGATTTCGTTGATCTTGGCCGCCAGCAGTTTGGGCGTGCACAGTGATTTCAGGAAAACAAAGTCTGGATTCTGCGCCAGCACCGGACTACCGGCGTCCGCGATGCTGGCGTTGGAGAGGACAATCACCTTGATATGCTTCAGTTCCGGGCGGGACCGTATGAATTTCAACACATACGTCCCGTCCACTTTCGGCATCATCACGTCCAGCACGACCAGGTCCGGAACGCTCTGCAAGATGGTTTTCATGGCCACCAAGCCATCCTCGGCCACGGTCACCGCAAACCCCTGCCTTTCCAAAGGCCCGCGATAGACCTGCACGATGACCGGGTCATCTTCTACGATCATTATTGTTTTCATGTTACCTTCTCTGATTGCGCCCTGGCGGCGCTTCTGAACGATCAGTCCGGATAGCCGTCGGGATGCTTCCGGTGCCAGGCCCAGGCCGTCTGCACAATATCCTCGAGTTTGGGATATTGCGGTTTCCAACCCAGTTCACTAAAAGCCTTGTGCGCGGCCGCTACCAGCTTGGGCGGGTCGCCCGGCCGGCGCGGCTTGGAGACCGCCGGGATTTTCTTGCCGGTAACCCGCTCGCACATTTGGATGACCTCTTTGACCGAATAGCCGTCGCCGTTGCCGAGGTTAAAGAAGCCGCTCCGCCCCGGCGCCAGACCCAAAATATGCGCCTGCGCCAGATCCTTGATGTGAATGTAATCGCGAACGCACGTACCGTCCGGCGTCGGATAATCGGTGCCAAAAATGTCCACCTGCGGCTTCTTGCCCAAGGCCACAAACAGCACGTTCGGAATCAAGTGCGACTCAATCCGGTGATGTTCACCGAATTTGTCGCTGGCCCCGGCCGCGTTGAAATAACGGAACGCAATGAAATCGAGTTTGTAAATTTCCCGGTACCACAGCAGCGCCTTTTCAAACATCAGTTTTGATTCGCCGTAGGGATTGATCGGACGCTGCGGCAAGTCCTCGGTCATCGGCACGCGGTCCGGTGGTCCGTACGTGGCGCAGGTGGAACTGAAGACGAACTTCTTGACGCCGCATTCCACGGCGGCATCCGCCAGTTTCAGGGCATTGACGAAGTTATTGTGAAAATACTTCCTGGGGTTGGTCATGGACTCGCCCACGAGGGCAAAAGCCGCGAAATGCAGGATGGCCTCCGGCTGCGCCGCCTTGACGGCCGCCAGGATGTTGCCCTCCTCCTCCGGCCGCCCCAAAATAAACTTTGCGCGCGGATCCACGGCCGAGCGATGCCCCTCGGAAAGATTGTCGTAGACCGTGACCTGATGGCCGGCATTCAAGAGTTCCTCGGTGCAAACCGAGCCGATGTAACCGGCGCCGCCGGTGACCAAAACGTTCATGCCGCCAGTATAATTTTTTTGCCGGCCTGCAAAAGTTCAAAATGAGCCGGCCGCGACAAACGCAAACCTCAGACCCCCAATTTCCTCGAGAACTCGGCGATCTTCAACCAATAGAGAATCCAGCAAATCAGATAACCGAGCCCGCAGAGTCCCCCCAGCAGCGGGATGAACCCGCAACACGCCAGAATGCACATGATCAACCCCAGTTTCTTGCCGGGTTCGGGGTCTTCCGCCTGGCCGCGCTTTTGAAATTCCGCTCCCAGCGTCTTCGCCATGTTGAGGACCACAAAAAAATGCCAGATGAGATTGAAGCAAGGCACCAGCATCAGCCAAGCCATGGCCGGCTGCATCGCTTGGTTCTCCGGCGCACATTTGTTGATCGCCTTCTGCAGCGTAAGAATATAGAAGATCATTGGCACCAGCATGACTACGAACACGATGAGAGCGGCGATGACGACGAAGAGGCCTACGCCGTGAGAGAATAAGGGTGAATTACCGAGGCTATTCATGTGGTGATCTTTCCGGTTTTCGTGGTTGTCTGAGGCCGTACGCCCCAATTTAGTTTGGGAATGGAATAATACCTACCCTCTTCGGGTGACCCCCGTCAACCCACAAATTGACGTCCGTCAGCGCCCGCTGGGCAGGAATTGCGGGTGCCGCCGCAACGCCTGCACCGTTTCGGCCCTGGCGGGCCCCCCCGCGTAAACGGCGGCTCGCAATGGCTCGGCGCTGCCCGAACGCCCGGCCCGCTCCAGCCAGCGCGCATCCAAGGGCTCCGCGATCAGGTTCAACTGGTTGGCCGCCATGGTGGTTTCCTCCTTCAAACCGGTGGCATGCCCCACCCCCACATAAAAACCGGCCAACAACAGCGTGGCGCGCACCAGGGTGCTGCGCGAATACGTGGTGAGCGCGCACGGCCGCTCCGGCGCCAGCGCCTGGAACAGGTGCGTAAAGACCGGCAGCGTCCACATGGCCGGATTCTTGGCCGGCGAAAAGGCATCGTAGAAAATCGCGTGGGGAGCACCCGCTGGCAGCCCAACGGGAATTACCCCCGTCCCTGCTCCGGCCCCGGAGCGCGACCGCCGTTCCAGCCAGGCAGGAAAATCGCCCAGCCGAAACTCCCAGACCACCTCCGTCTTACCGTTGGTGAATTGCACGAAATGGTCGCCCAACAACGCGGCAATCGGCCGCTCGTACCCGGCCAGATAACCCAGCGCGGTCGCATGCTCCAAGGCAAAGGCCAGCGGTTCTATCGTGTTGTCGAAGCTGACCACGTGCAACCGGCCGGCAATGTCCCGGGTGGCCCGCAAGAGGGCAAGGGCGTTGGCGGACGCTCCCAACCCCACGTCCCACACCGTAAACTCACCCTTTTGGGCCTGCATCCGTTCGCAAATTTTAAGCTGACGCACATAAAGCACGTCCGCCTCCGCCGCGGGTCCGAGTCCCGGATGCATCTTCTCGCCAAAGCTCGCCGACAGCAGCGTCTTCTCGCCGTTGGCCAACTGCACTATTTGATAATCACCAGACATGCCGGCAGGTTGGCCATGAAGCGGGCTTCCCCGCAAATGAAAAATGGCTGACGCTGGCACGTGATCCGCCGGCGCCGTTGGCCGGAAAGCCCAGAAAAATCCTACCGTTACCTCGACGCGGGCCATTCGGCGGCAGGCATTGTTTCAAAAGTGATCATATCACCTCTTAGGCACCCCAAAAGGGACCCGAGGTGACAGAAAATTCACCCGCTCAAGGATTCAAGATCACGCGAAAAAAGCAATTGGTGCCATCTGGCACGAGCGCATTCGTCAGACTCACCAGCGGTGCCG
>Ga0326727_10028690_pt1 | contig 10095 bp, 10 predicted proteins | sample MB2enrmetagenome_FD_207643 | JGI IMG/M metagenome (GOLD analysis project Ga0326727, IMG submission 207643) | Lab enriched peat soil microbial communities from McLean, Ithaca, NY, United States - MB29MY | ecosystem: Environmental > Terrestrial > Soil > Wetlands > Peat | place: USA: New York...
GCGAAACCACGGGACTGGTGCTGCCGCTGGGCGGCAACGCCATCCGGCGGTCGCTCGGTGCCACGTCGCACAAAATCATCTCCAAGGCGCTGCGCGATTCGATCCAGCACGCTCTCGATCATCGCGAGCAGGCCCTCGAGTACGCCATGCAGTTCGCCCGCGACCTCGATACCCGCCTGGCCAGCCGCTTTGTGAGCATGTATGTGAACGAGCGCACGCTCGACTACGGACCCGACGGCCGCGAAGCCATCCGCAAGCTGCTCGATATGGGCTACGAGCGGGGCATCATTTCCATCGCGCCGCAGGTCGATTTTGTGGATTGATGGATGGCGCGGTTCAGCGCGCAGAGAATTTGGTTCGTGATTCGTGGTTCGTGGTTCGTGATTCGTGGTTCGTGGTCCGTGGTCGGTGGTTCGTGGTCCGTTGCCAGTGCGCGACCGGTTTTTCACGAGTCACGACTCACGGTTCACGATTCACGGACCACGGTTCACGATTCACGATTCATGACTGTCGCAATTTGGGGCACGAACCGGCGCGTCAATGCCGGCGGCATTCCTTCGGTACTCATCAGGTACGCGCGAAAGTCATGAGAGAAAACTGTAAATCTCTCGTGTCGGCTTAAGTTTTTCCTAATCCTCGCCGATTCAGCCAACCAGAGGAGAGAACCTCACTATGCTGGCTGAAAAGTCGCCCGTCTTCCTGTTGGCCTCGCCCGAACCCGAAATGCTGAATAAGACCGAGCCCGTGCTCCTGAACATGGGCGCCCAGGTGCAGGTGGTAATGACTGCGACGGCGGCGCTGGCGGTCATGACAGCTCCCAAACCACCTAACCTGGCTCTGCTCGACGTGGATCTGCCCGGCATGCCGATCGAACGGCTGCTGGCCGGTGTGCGCGCCTCTGCCGACGGGCAGCGCTACCCCATTGTGCTGATCTCGGACCTAATGACCCAGACCTGGACCGACCGCGTAGCCGATGGCATGGTCGACGATCTCGTTCCGCGCCATGCCCACAGCTCGTGGATGCAGTTCCGGCTGAGCCAGGCGCTGCGCTTGCACCATGTGAAAAGAGAGGCCGAAAGCCTGCGCGAGTCAGTGGTCTTGAACGCGCAACTCGACCGGCTCACCGGCGTATACAACCGCGAGGCGATGCTGGCGACGCTGTTTCGCGAGACCGACCGCGTGCAGCGGCAGAACTGCGCCATGTGCCTGGTGCTCTTCGATGTAGACGACTTCGGCCACTGGAACTCGCGCCTCGGCGTGGACACCTGCGATGAGCTGCTCTGCCAGATTGTCTCGCGCACCAACCGTATTCTGCGCAGCTACGATCTGCTGGGCCGTCCGGGGATGGATGAGTTTCTGATCACCCTGCCCGGCTGCGGCATCGCAAACGCCGTGATGCTGGCCGAGCGGCTTCGGCTGGAGGTCTTCAGCACGCCCTTCCACGTTGCCGGCGAAGCAATCCGCCTCTCGGCATGTTTTGGAATCTCGTCGAGCCAGGGCCGCTCGCCGGTGATTGTTTTGCGCGAGGCAGAGGAGGCGCTGGTGCACGCCAAGCAGGCGGGGCCGGAATCGATCCAGTGCTTTGGCGAATCAACCCGCCCTGCAGCCGCACCGGTTACGTTCCTGTCGCCAACCTCGGGAGACGAGCTGCTGGCGTGGTGAAGCGGAGCCGATAGCGAGTCACTGAAATTAATTTTGGATTCTGGCATAATAGGCCTCGCGATACCGTCCATTCGCTTTTCACTTGGAACTATGGAAGCGAGGACAGTAGCATGCCTAAAATCCGCCTTGGCAATTACGCGAAATTCATCCCGACTTTACTTGTCGTTTTCTCGCTTGGTATCGCGAGCCAGCTGCACGCCGCGCCATTGCCGCGGCAATTGCAGCAACTGAAGGATGCTCACCAGAGAGTGATGGCGCGCATGAATGCGCCCGGCGCCGATGGCAAGCTAACTCAACTCGACGACGCGCGGATGCTGCCGCTGTTAAAAGAGGGATGGCAACTTGTGGGCGAATGGGCCGCAGCGTGGCTGGAAGAACATCCCGGCGCAACCAGCAAAGCGATGGCGAAGCTCTTTGAGCAATTCTCGCCGTCACTAGACGATTCTGGGATATACGACCCCAAAAAGCCGGAGATCTACGCATTGGGCGGATTTGCAACGCCCATCGGAAAGGGCGTCTATGTAGTGACCGCCGCCTATTACGAAACGCAGGGTGCGTGCGGGGCGGGAACCTTTCTGGTGGTAGGACGGGATGCTACAGGGCACTTACACCCGTTGTGGAGCGTAAAGCCAGTCGCGGAGCGGCGCTTCGAGAAGAGGGACGAGGTAGGACACTGGGCCTACCTGGGTTGCGGCGCATACTACAACGGACCGCTCATAGCACACCAGGTGATAACCTTGCCTGCTGCCCGTAATGGCGAACTTCGCTTTGCAGTGGATGCGTATGAGGCGACCAACGGCAGTACCCTGCTCCACCATCTGAGCCTTTGGCAATGGGACGGCAAAGAGGCTGCGAACCTGCTGGCCGGCGCTTACCAGGACTACATCGACGACAAGCGCGGCCCGGTTCTGCAGGACGGCGTGCTGACCCTGCCAACAACCGAAATAACCTCTTCTTTTATGGCATTCGGCGCGGCTCAGGAACCGCGCGGCGAATGGCGTATCCACCTAACACCTGACATGGTGAAAGACCTTGGACACCGCTTCCTGCATCCGCAGGTAGCTTGGCTGGATGCTTTGTTTTCGGCCGTGGCAGCGGGTCACGATGCGTCCGGGCTGGCATCCCCGGCGGCGATCGATCAGGTCCGGGCGGAATGGAAGGAAGAGAACCCCGGCGCCAGCGGAGCTGCTGAAAAGCTGCCATCGGACTCCTCTACTGGGAAGGACGCCAAGGAAGAGCCCTCATTTAATCTGGGTTTCCTTTATCAATACCGCTCGACGGGCCCGGGCTCTTTTGCCGTGAACTGCGACGAGGCGCGGATAAGGGTGACGTACCGAATGCGGGCGGGCAAACCTTACATCACTTCGGTGCGCTTTCTGGATCCGAATTAGAGTAAACCGCTCGTTCAGGCGGTGGCTGAGGAGGGCAGAGGCTCGGCAAGAAACTCGGCAAACACATCGTTGGAAAGCAGCCTTCCGCGTTGGGTGAGCCGGCCGCGATGGCCGTCGAACTCGAGCAGGCCGTCGCGCGCCAGCCGCTCGGCGACTTCACATGCGGGCCGCACGAGGTCAGCGCCAAATTCACGCTCAAGAGCCGCCACGTCGACGCCGGCATTGAGCCGCAGCCCAAGGAACCACGCCTCTTCATGCTGCTGCACGCGGCCCAGCCAAGCAGACTCAACAATGCGCGGCCCGGCAAGATACTCCTTGAGGTCGTCGGTGGTTTTTGCGCGCAATAGCGGCCGCGGCACATCTTCAGCGCCGGCCTGCGTATCGGCCGCATATAGCGCCGACGACGCATCCAGCCCCACGCCAAGATACTCGCGCCTGTGCCAGTAGCGCAGGTTGTGCCGCGATTCGAATCCGAAACGCGCGAAGTTCGAGATCTCATACTGCATGAGCCCCGCGTCGCCCAGCCGCTCGATGGCGCGCTCGTACATGGCTGCGATGGCCTCATCGTCTGGGACCAGCCCGGCGTGATAGCGCGCGCCCCCGGCCAGCATCTCGCGGCCCAGGCGCGAATCCTCGTCGACCTCGAGCATGTACACGCTGGCGTGCGGAGTGCCCGCGGCGACGAGCGCATCGAGCGAGTCATCCCATGAGGCCCGAGTCTGCCCGGCCAGGCCAGCAATCAGGTCCACGTTGATGTTGGCGATGCCCGCGCTGCGCAGCCGCGCGATGTCGTCTTCAACAATGGCGCGGTTATGCAGCCTGCCGCTCACCTGCGCCTCGCGATCGATGAACGACTGCACGCCGAGGCTGACGCGATTCACGCCGGCGGCAACCATGGCTTCAATCGTGGCCGCGGGCAACTGCCCCGGCGCGCACTCCATGGTGATCTCGCAGTCCGGATCGAGATCGAACTCGCGGCGCATTGCCGCAAAGAGTCTTGTAAGCAGTTCCGGCGCGAGCAGGTTGGGCGTTCCTCCGCCGAGGTAGACCGAGTCAACATTGCGGGGCGGCTCGACGCCGGTTACATTCACCCAGCCAGGCGCGCCGCTCAGGTCTTTAAGCAGGCGCTCAACGTAGCGCGCGTGCTCGCTGGCCGGATAAACACCCGACGCGAAGTTGCAGTAGGTGCACTTCGACCGGCAAAACGGAATCGAGACGTAAATCCCCAGCGAGTTGCCGGCGCCAGCATCCATAGCATTGATTTTTTCACGGATGCGCGGACGACACGAACATGGGCGCCCCACGTCCCGATTCTGGGACGTGGGACGGCTGCTCTTACCCCAGCGTCAGCTTGGCAATCGTCGCCAACTGCATAAACGAGGTTCCTTCGTAGATCTTGCCGATCTTGGCGTCGCGGTAGAGCTTCTCAACCGGATAGTCGCGCACAAAGCCGGAGCCGCCGAAGACCTCGACCGCCAGGCTGGCCACGCGCTCGGCCGTGTTCGAGGCAAAGTACTTGCACATGGCCGCTTCCTTGCGGAACTCCGCGCCTGCATCGCGCAGCCGCGCCGCGTTGTACACCATCAGCCGCGCCGCCTCAATGTCGGTAGCCATCCCGGCCAGCTGGAACTGCATGGCCTGGAAGTCCGCGATGGGCCTGCCGAACTGCCTGCGCTCTTTTGCGTATTTGGCCGCGTATCCCCACGCGCCCTCGGCCAGGCCCAGCATCTGCGCGCCGATGCCGATGCGCCCCTCGTTCAGCGTCTCCATCGCGATCTTGTATCCCTGGCCCGGCGCGCCCAGCAGTTGCGCGGCAGGCACGGCACAGTCATCGAATATGAGCTCGCAGGTGCTCGATGCGCGAATGCCGAGCTTGTCTTCCTTGCGGCCGACGGTGAACCCATGCGCGCCCTTCTCCACAATGAAGGCCGTCACGCCCTTGTAGCCCGCGGCCGGGTCAACGGTGGCAAAAACGACAAAGATGCCCGCTTCGTTGCCGTTGGTGATCCACAGCTTGCGGCCGTTCAGAATGTACGCATCGCCGCGCTGCTCGGCGCGGGTTTGCAGGGCAAAGGCATCCGAGCCTGCGCCGGCCTCGCTCAATGCGTACGCGCCGACGGTGTCTGCGGCAAGCCGCGCAAGATACTTCCTTTTTTGCTCTTCGCTGGCCCAGCGCATCAGCGCAGCCGCGGCAAGAGTGTTCTGCACGTCCACCAGCACACCAACAGAGGGATCGACCGCTGAGATTGCCTCCACGGCAAGCACCGAATCGAAGAATGTGCCGCCGCTGCCACCGTACTGCTCGGGAATGGCGATACCCATCAGGCCCAGTTCAAAGAGACTGCGGACGAGGCCTGCGTCCATGTGCTGGTCCTCATCCATGCGGCGGGTGAGCGGCGCAATCTGCTCCTGCGCAAACTGGCGCACTGTCGCCAGAAAGAACTTTTCGTCTTCGCTCAGTTCGGTAAGCGGTCCGGTGCTTCGATCGGGATTCACGTTCAGGCGCCTCCGTGAGAGGAGCTAATTGCCTGGAGTATTATGACAGATGGACTTCCGCGGTTTCCCATGCAGATCAAGGATCATGTTTTTCTGATAACCGGAGCAGCCTCAGGCCTGGGCGCGGCCGTAGCGCGCATGGTGGCAGGTGAGGGCGGCTGCGTGGTGATTGCCGACCTGAACCGCGAGGCCGGCCAGGCGCTGGCAGGCGAACTCGGCGATGCCGCGCGCTTTGCCGCGACCGACGTCACCGGCGAAGCCGACGGCAAGGCAGCCGTGGCTCTCGCGCTGGCCGAGTTCGGCCACCTGCATGCGCTCGTCAACTGCGCCGGGATCGCGCCGGCCGAAAAGGTCCTGGGGCGCGACGGACCTCACCGGCTCGAGTCCTTTGCGCACGCGGTGAGCATCAACCTGGTGGGCACTTTCAATATGATTCGCCTGGCGGCAGACGCCATTGCCCGCGAGGCGCCGGGCGCGGACGAAGAGCGCGGTGTGATTGTGAACACGGCATCGATTTCGGCTTTCGACGGGCAGATTGGCCAGGCGGCGTACGCGGCATCGAAGGGTGGGGTGGTTGGCCTCACGCTGCCCATCGCGCGCGAACTGGCGCGGGCGGGTATCCGCGTGGTCACCATTGCCCCGGGCGTGTTTGAAACGCCGATGGTGACCGGCTTTCCCGCCGAGGTGCAGGAGGCGCTGGGCAAAAGCGTCCCCTTCCCGCCGCGCCTGGGCCGTCCCGGTGAATACGCCGCGCTGGTCAGACACATCTGCGAGAACACCATGCTGAACGGCGAAACCATCCGCCTCGACGGCGCGCTGCGCATGGCGCCTCGGTAACACTGCATGGAGCGGGCTCTAACGAGTTAACAGGCCGAACCCAAAGCAATCGAGCAAAAGGAGCAACCGATGACCCCCGACGATCCTGTAGTGATTTGCGGCACAGCCCGCACGCCCATTGGAGGCTTTCAGGGCGACTTCAAGGACCTGACTGCGCCCCAACTCGGCGCGATCGCCATTCGCGCCGCCGTTGAGCGCGCGGGGCTGGCGCCAGACGAAATTGACGAAGTCCTCTTCGGCTGTGTGTTACCCGCCGGCGTGGGCCAGGCGCCCGCGCGCCAGGCCGCCATCGGCGCCGGGCTAAGGCTCTCAACCGGCGCAACTACGGTGAACAAGGTCTGCGGTTCGGGAATGAAAGCCGCCATGCTGGCTCATGATCTGCTGCTGGCCGGCAGCGCCCGCGTGGCCGTGGCCGGCGGCATGGAGAGCATGACCAATGCGCCTTACTTGCTCGACCGCGCGCGGGCCGGCTACCGGCTGGGCCACCAGCGCGCGCTCGACCACATGTTTCTCGACGGGCTGGAAGACGCGTACGACAAGGGGCGCCTGATGGGGACCTTTGCCGAGAGCTGCGCGCGGCAGTACGCGTTTTCGCGCACCGAGCAGGATGCCTACGCTCTCGAATCACTGAAGCGTGCGCAAAAGGCCGGCAGCGATGGCACATTTGCCGCCGAGATTGTGCCCGTGACCGTAAAGCAGGGGGGCACAGAGCGCGTGGTAAGCCAGGATGAGCAGCCGCTGAAGGCAAAGCCCGAGAAGATCCCCTTGCTGAAGCCGGCCTTTGACGAGAACGGCACGGTGACTGCCGGCAACTCCAGCTCGATCTCAGACGGTGCGGCAGCGCTGGTTCTGATGCGGCGGTCAGAGGCTGAGCGGCGCGGAATCGTCCCCAAAGCTGTCATCGTGGGCCACGCCACGTGGTCGCAAGAGCCGAGCCTGTTCACCACGGCGCCCATCGGCGCCATTCGTGCGCTGCTTGAGCGCACGGGATGGACGCTCGACGATGTCGACCTGTTCGAGATCAGCGAGGCTTTTGCCGTGGTGGCGTTGGCGACCATGCGCGACCTGGGCCTGCCGCACGAGAAAGTGAACGTCCACGGCGGCGCTTGCGCGCTGGGCCACCCCATCGGCGCCTCGGGCGCGCGACTCATTGTCACGCTGCTGGCTGCGCTCGAGAAGTACGGCTTCAAACGCGGCATCGCCTCGCTGTGCATCGGCGGCGGAGAGGCCGTAGCGATGGCGGTTGAGCGGGGTTGAAAAGCCTCGCCGCGGAAGTGTACCGCCGGCCTACACAGGCTGCGAAAAAACTCGTTTCGGACCGAGAGACACCCCTCAGGGGCTAAAGCCCCGGACTCATTTTGGGAGCTTTATCGGCACGAGTAAACTCGTGCCCTGATACAAGACCGTATCCCGGCGTGTTTTTCCGCAGCCTGTGTAGACCGGCGCTGTGTGTCACCACAACCACAGTTGTGCGCCTCTTGACACAAATCTGCACTGGGCAACTCCAGCTAACCATTTTGGAATGAGCAATTTGTATTTGGCCTATCCCTTGCACTTCCTGTTTGCGTACGCGATTCGGGGCAAACGGGGAGGATACGATGAAGAGCTTGACTGCAGGGTTGGCGGCGGTGGTCATGGCAGCGGGATCGGCGGCGCAGGCGCAGACGCAGGGCGTCCAGGGTCCAACACAGATTGCCCCGGCGGCGGCGCAGAGCGCCCGGCTGATCGTAGTGAGCCTCGAAGACCGCAAGCTGGCGCTGATCGAAAACGGCCAGGTGACGAAGATCTACGCGGTGGCCGTCGGCAAGCCCTCAACTCCCAGCCCGACGGGTGAGTTCACGATCGAGCGCCGCGTGATGAACCCCACCTACCATCATGACGGCCGCACCGTTCCTCCCGGGCCGCACAACCCCGTGGGCGACCGCTGGATGGGCCTCAGCAAGACCGGCTACGGCATTCACGGCACCAACGAGCCAAACTCCATCGGCAAAGCTGCCTCGCACGGATGCATCCGCATGGGCAAGGCCGATATCGAAGACCTCTACTCACGGGTCGATGTCGGCGACCAGGTTGAGATCGTGGGCCAGCGCAACGAAGAGACAGCCAGGCTGTTTGGCGCGCCTCAGACGGCTCCTGCCGCGCAGCCGCAGCCCGCAATGGTGCTGGCCAAGGCGAACGGTCCGGCCCCGGCCGCCGCCGCGACAGCAGACTCCTCCAGCCCCGCAATCGCAGCAACCAGCGCGGAGACCGTCTCTGAAGCTGCAACCACCACGCTCCTTCGCGCGGGATCGGTGGTTTCAGGCCTGGTGGTCACCGGGATTCTGTAAGAGGCGGCTATGAGCATGATTGAGAGCGCAGCGGGTGGAACGGGATCGGTACTTTTGGCCCTCGCGTCTGCGCTGTTGTTCGAGGAGCTCACGCTGGGCGCGCTGGTGAGGCTGATAGTGGCGCCGAGGGCGCGCGGCGACGGCCACAGCAAACGTCACCAGAAGAATGCCCGCCCGCCGGGCTAGAGCGATTGGCCGCGGCGGCAGCCGGCCGGCTTGAATCTCTCCTTCAGGCCGGCCAGGTTATCCGGCGAACGGTTCGCTCTTCAGGCTACCGGTTGCGCGCAGTGCGCGCAGCGGCGCGCGGCCAAAGGAATGTCGCTCAGGCACTCGGGACAGGCCTTGGTGGTTGGCGCCGCTGGCGGCGCCGGCTTGTTGATCCTGGCCACCATGTACTGCATAGGCAGCACGATGGCAAAGTAGATAGCCGCGGCCACCAGCAAAAAGTTGATGAGCGCGTTCAGCAGCTTGCCGATGTGAATGTCGCCGGGCGGAATGTAGTTGGCGGGAAGCGGATTCGGCGGCGCGACGTGGTGCAGCACCGGGATGTGAATCACGAGAGAAGAGAAATCGGGCGCGCCAATCAGCGCCGAAATCATGGGTGTAATCACGTCGGCGGTGACCGACGTGGTGATGGCTCCGAACGCCGCGCCGATGATCACCGCAACCGCCAGATCGACGACGTTGCCACGCAGAATGAAATCGCGAAATCCCTTCAGCATCTCTTCCTCCAGTACATGGTTTTGGGCAGATTCTCGAGACAAAAGCAAATTCTATGGACGGGGAACGCCCCAAGTTGAACGGAACCTGAAGCGTGTTCTCTGAGCGGGGTACCGGCTGAAGGCCCGCCGCTCCTGCCCATGCTACACGGAGCGGGTCAAAGCTGGCACCTGCCAGCGCTATTGATCCGACCTGTAAATAGTGTGCCGGCCTCCCACCCATTTTACGAGCGGAATCAAGAAGCAGGTCCTTCGACTCCGCTTCGCTACGCTCAGGAGGATGGGGCACGGTGCTTGTATTTATGGGCCGGATCAACAGCCGGCTTCGCTCATGCCAGCGTCATCAACGCCACAATCGCGGCCAGGATCATGAGATCGGAGTAAAGCATGATGAGCACGCCCGCGTGATAAAGGCTCCATTTGCGGCGCAGGCAGCGCGCGGTTTCAGCCATGCCCCACGCAGCCGCGAGCAACGCGACAATCTGCCAGCGCGAACCGTGCAGGTCTTCGATGCGAGGAAACCCGGCCAGCCGCAGGCTGCCGAAGAACGCGCCCACTGAGAGCAGAATGCCGCGCGAAATCGAGCGCTGCCGCAGGCGAAAGATGAAAAGTCCGGGAAGCTCCACATTTACAACTGTAGAACGCGCGCGCTATCCGGCTACC
>Ga0326727_10028691_pt1 | contig 10095 bp, 8 predicted proteins | sample MB2enrmetagenome_FD_207643 | JGI IMG/M metagenome (GOLD analysis project Ga0326727, IMG submission 207643) | Lab enriched peat soil microbial communities from McLean, Ithaca, NY, United States - MB29MY | ecosystem: Environmental > Terrestrial > Soil > Wetlands > Peat | place: USA: New York...
CTCCAGGATCTCCAGAATCGCCATCCCGGCGGGCAGCGCGCTCACCAGTCGCCCGGTCAGCGCCTCTTCCGTGCAGTTGATAAATGCAGGCAGGTTGCCGGTCAACCTTCCCAGCCCGAAGAGCACTGTGTTGTCGATCATGGTGCGCGTCGCCAGGTTGCCGTCGCCGCTGAACATTATCTGGGGCCCGTTGCGAAAAAGCAGTTCGTACCCGTGCACCTTTCCATGCAAGTCCAGAATCGGCTGCCGCGCCAGGTAGCGCAGCCCCATCGCCAATTCCTGTTCCGGCGCGGCATCTGCAGGCCTCTCACAGTGCGCCTCCATGCGTGCCCCTCCGGAACGTCTATCGGCTATCCGCCGGACCTCTTGAAGGGTTGTCCGGAAACGCTCCGCTGCCCAGCCGACTATGGAATGAACCCCTGTGACGACGCGCTAAGGTGGGATCGGCTTGCCAGCCTCGCGGCCCGCCGGCTTGCTGACCCGCTAACTCGCTGACTCGCTAAGGTCCGCTACCCGCCCATGAACATGCCGCCGTTCACATCCAGCACGTGGCCGGTAATGTACGACGCTGCATCCGAGGCCAGAAACTTCACAGCCTGGGCCACGTCCTTGGGCGTGCCGCGCCGTCCCAGCGGAACCGTGGCCAGCATGGCCTTGGTCACTTCCTCGCTCAGCACCGCCGTCATGGGGGTTTCAATGAATCCCGGCGCCACCGCGTTCACGGTAATGCCCCGCGAGGCCACCTCGCGCGCCAGCGATCGCGTGAGGCCGATCAACCCCGCCTTCGACGCCGCGTAGTTCACTTGCCCCGCCTGCCCAGCGCGCCCCACCACGCTGGCAATGTTCACAATCCGTCCCCAGCGATTCTTGAGCATGGGGCTCAGCAGCGCCTGGGTCAGCAGGAAGGCTCCCGTCAGATTGATCCCGATCACCAAGTCCCAGTCCGCGGGCTTCATGCGCAGCATCAGGTTGTCGCGCGTAATGCCGGCGTTGTTGACGATGATTTCGACCTTGCCGAATTTTCCCAGAATCGCCTTGGCCCCAGCCTCGATCGATTCCTGGCTGGCCACGTTCACCATGAAGGCCGAGGCGTCCGTCCCCTGCGCCTGCAATTCGCCCACCGTCTCGGCCAGTTTGGCCTCATTCACGTCGGCCAGCACAATCGCCGCGCCCGCCGCGGCAAGCTCCTCGGCAATCGCCCGCCCAATGCCCTGCGCCCCGCCGGTTACCAGCGCAATTCTTCCCTGCAAATCACCCATGTCTTTTTCTGTTGACCTCCGTGCGCGCCCTTGAAGCTCAGTGCCGCGAGCCGCGCCTTTCCACGGCCATTATAGATCGGGCCAGTTCCCGCGATCGGCAAGCAGCCAACAGGTCTGTCTGCTGCTGCCTGCGATCGAGTGAATGAAATATCTCGCGCAAGCGGCGGGATAAAGCTCGTTCAAGATAATAGAGCAGCCCTACAGTTGGTGTATCCCGGCAGGGGCTAAAGCCCCAATCGTTCTTGCCGCGTTGATCGGCCCGGCTAAAGCCGTGCCCTTGTTACAAAGCCACGACCGGGATACAGCAACCCTGGTCTTGCTCTAGGTGATGATTTGTGCAGTGGGGGATGACCTTTCATCCCATTCGCGCGTCTACACCGTCAGTTTCCTTCAACATGAAAGGGGCGTTTTATGTATACCTCGAGACTTCTCGTCGCCGTGGTCTTTTCTGCGTCTCTCGCCGCGCAGCAGCCCTCCCAGCCCTCCGCGCCCGCGTCCGCCCTCACCATCTACAACGAGAACTTCGCCGTCGCGCGCACTACCATCGATCTCGATCTTCATCCTGGAACCAACGAAATCTCCACCAACCAAGTCACCACCCAGCTCGAGCCCGACTCGGTCGTCCTTCGCGATCCATCCGCCGCCGCGCAAGCCAAGCCGTCCTTTCGCATCGTCGAGCAGAACTACGATGCCGCAGTCGTCACCCAGGACTGGCTGCTGAAGAAGTACGAGGGCAAGACCATCCAATTCGCGCTCGGGAACACGTTAGGACCCGATGGCCATATCGTCTCGGGCAACACGATCGCAGGCAAAATCATTCGCGCGCCGCAGCCGCCTTCTCCTTACGGCAATCAGTACGGGGTTTACCAGCAGAATCAGCCACTCATAGAGGTCAACGGCGAGATGCAGTTCCAGTTGCCGGGCACGCCGCTCTTTCCCGCAACCACGGACGGCCTGCTGCTCAAGCCCACGCTGCGCTGGCAAATCGACTCGGCCAAGGCGCAAAAGCTCACCGCCGAGCTCGCCTATATCACCGGCGGAATGAACTGGGAGGCGACGTATAACGTGGTCACCGGCGGCGCGAACGGCGCCGGCGCAGCGTCCACGCCCGACGAAAAGGCAGATGTCGTTGGCTGGGTCACCATCACCAACCGCACCGGCGCCGATTTCCCCCAGGCTCGGATCAAGCTCATGGCCGGAGATGTGGCGAAGATCCAGCCTACCTCCAATGGTAGGGCTATAGCCAAAGCGATGATGGTGGTGGACCAAAATGTTGCCGTCAACGGCGAAGTCACGCAAAAACCCTTCGACGACTACCACCTCTACGACCTCAACCGCACCGTATCGCTCAGCGACGGCGAGACCAAGCAGGTGCAGTTTCTTGAGGCCTCCGGCGTCACGGTCACGCGCAGCTACATCTACGACGGCTGCGACCAGAACCGCCAGCCCATCGCGAACTACGGCGGCAACTTCGTCCAGCAGCAGAACTACGGCCTCGGCTCCGGCAACACCAAGGTCCAAATCCAGCAGGAGATCAAAAACAGCGAGGCTAATCACCTCGGCATCCCGCTGCCTGCCGGCCGCATTCGCCTCTATCGCCGCGACGCTGACGGCCAGATCGAATTCGTCGGTGAGAGCGCCATCAATCACACGCCCACTGAAGATACCGTCAAGATTATCAGCGGCAACGCCTTCGACGTGAAAGGCTCACGCCGCCAGACCAACTTCTACATCGATAACGGCCGGCGCACTCTTGACGAGTACTTCGAAATTAAGCTGACCAACCAGAAGGATGTTCCGGTCACCGTGAATGTGCTGGAGCATCTTTACCGCGGCGACAACTGGGACATCGTTCAGAAGTCCACCGACTACACCAAGCTCGACAGCCACACCATCCAATTTCCCGTGCAGGTTCCCGCCAAGGGCGAGGCCACCGTCACCTACTCAGTGCATTACACTTGGTAATGGGCGCGCCCCCACAACAGAACGGCCGAAGGCTGCGAGCTTCATGCTTGCAGCCTTCGGCTCCTCACCTTTTTCCCGATCTGTGTCTTCCCGGTCCCGCAGGCACAGTCTTTCTGATCCCTGGAACCTGACCCCGGAACCTGCTTTTTAAGTCGGCGTCGCCGCCACCGTCACCGGCCGCGGCGCCAGCGCGGGCCTCAGCAGCTCCGCCGGCCACACGTAGACCGCCAGCCGCCGCGAGTAGTGCAGCACTGGCTCCAGCTTCGGCAATTCGATACCCACCGCTGCCGCCAGATCGTTGCGCTCGATCTCCGCCTCGGCATCCTCGAGCGGCCAGGGCACATGGTGCAGGTTGGCGCGGATCGGCTGCCCCGCACGGTTGGTGCTGAAGACGCAATTGCGTTCGGAAAAGAAGAATTCAAGCGATCCCGGCCGTATCTCCGCCGTCTTGTAGGTCGGTCCCAGCCCCCGGTAACGCGCCTTGAAGATCACCTCGGGCCGCGCGAACCGCCGCCGGCTGTAAAACGCAAACTCCCGCTCCGCGCGCGGCTCCATGTGCATCTCCGCCAGCCGGTAAGGCAGGTGGTAAATGGCATGAGCCACCGTCACCGCAAGCAGGTTGCTGGAATCGACCGAAAAAAAATAGATGCCCGGCGTGCGCGTGAACCGGTCGCGCACATAGGTCCGCAGATTCAGGTCGGGAAAGCTGCGCAGCCCCGGAATGGCCGGCATGCCGCGGATCTTGATGCGGTCCAGCCAGAAAGGCACCGCTCCCAGCCACGCCGATCCCTGGTACGAGTCCACCTCCAGCCACTCCGGCAGCAATGCCTCCATCAAGACGACGGGGATCGGCCAGTGGGCAAACAGCAGATCGTTCCAGCGCTGGGTCATGGCCCAGCGCCCAGCCGGCAAAGGCCGCGGCTTGTGCGACGTGCGCACCAAATACTCCCGCAATTGAAACTCCCGCGCCGACAACTTGCCCGGCGCTTACGCGCTTCGCTGGGGGATCGCGCTCTCTCGGGCGCCTCGCCTTCCTGCCCACTTCCAGTCTACTTCCGGTCCACATCCGGCCAGGGGTGCAAAACCCGCCGCGCGCGGACACTCCCTCATGCCGTATTCTGTCCGCGAGACGATGCTTATGTCCAGTGAATCTTTTCTGCCTCCGGGCGCCCGCACCCAGACCGAGGTTTTTGCCGTCCATGGCGCCGATCCCGAAATCCTCGCCTTCGCCATGGCCAAGTACTCCCGCTCCTCGCTCTCCATGCGCGAATCCCTGTCCGAAATCAGCTCCCAGCGCGCCGGGCAGTTCCTGAACACCTTTTATTTTCAGTACGGCCATCGCTCCATCGCCGACCTGGCCCACATCGCCTTCGCCGTCGAGCGCCTCAGCCTTCTGGCCGCCATGGTTCTCCTCGACGAGGCCCGCTGGGATGGCCAGGAACGGTCGACCCGTTATCAAAATTTCCTCGAATCCGGCTGGTTTTTCCCTGGATTTGGAGAAGATTCTGCCTCGGCCCAGCTTTATTCCCAAACCATCGAGAATCTTTTTGCCACTTATCAGCGCGTCTCCGCTGCCGTTTTCGATCTCCTTCGCGCGCGCGTCGCCCGTCCTGAAACCCTCAAGCCCGAGGCCTACGAGCGCACCCTCCGCGCGCGCGCCTTCGACGTGGCCCGCTACCTGCTGCCGCTGGCCACCAACACCTCGCTTGGACAGATCGTGAGCGCCCGCACCCTCGAAACCCAGGTCTCGCGCCTGCTCTCCCACCCCGCCGCCGAAGTTCGCATGCTCGGCGAAAAGCTCCGCGAAGCCGCCACCGGCCCCGCCTGGAATCTCAACGCCAAGGCCGCCCAAGCCTTCGTCGACAAACTCGCCGCCGCGGAAGGACAGGATTCAGGTTTCAGGTTTCAGATGTCAGGAGGCGATGCTTTGAAAGGGCACGAGTTTACTCGTGCCGTGAACGCGGAGAAAAGCGAGGGGGCTTTAGCCCCTGCGGCAAGTTTTTCTTCTTTAGCCGCCGAAGCCGCCGCCCTCTTCACCCGCGAAGTCCGCACCGCGCCTACCCTCGTTAAATACGCGCAGCCGAACCCTTACCTCATCGAAACTCAGGCCGAGCTGGCCCAAGCTGCAACCGAAATCGTAAGAAACCATCCCATCGCCGCCGCTCCTCTGGTGGACCTTGTTGAGCGCACCGAATCCCTCGAAGTCGAACTCGCCGCCACGCTGCTTTACTCGGCCTGCCACCACCCCTACCGCCAGATTCGCGACCTCGTCTCTTCGTTCTCCTCCGCACGCGTCGACGAGATCATCGAGCTGGGGCTAAAACACCGCGGCCGCCACGACGAGGCACTTCGCGCTTTTCACGCTGGAGCAGCGCTGCGCTTCGATCTGTTCATGGACATCGGCGGCTTCCGCGACATGCACCGCCATCGCCGCTGCACGCAAATCATCCAGGGTTTCACCGCTCAGCTCGGCTACGAAACTCCCGGCGCAGCCGACCTGCCCGCCGGACCCCATAACGATTTCGACATTCTGGCCGCGGCCGGCGTCCTCGATGACTACCGCTCCGCTATCGAATCCGCGCACCTGGCAGCAGCCCGGATCGCAGCCGGACCCGCGCCCGAGGCCGCGCAGTCGGCCGAGTATCTGCTCCCGCTCGCCACGCGCATCCGCGCACTCTTCAAGATGGATTTCGCCGAGGCCCAGTACATCGCTGAACTGCGCTCAGCCCCCGCCGGCCACTTCAGTTACCGCCGCGTCGCCTGGGAGATGTACAAGGCGCTCGAGCGCCAACATCCGACCCTAGCCCGCCACATCCGTGTCACCGACTTCACCCAGCCCATCGACCTGTTTCAACGGTGAACAAAGCAGGGAACAAGGGACCAAGAGACCAAGAAAACAGCAGCGTGCCGCGCCAACCTTGCCCCATCCTTTCCGCGCCTTTTGCGGAAAGGGTGGGAAAGGCACCTTCCAACTCTTCACCCGGCTATTCCCTGCTTTCTCGTTCCCTCGTTCCCTTGTTCCCTGCCTTCACCACTCCATCTCCCGCATCCGCTCTAGAATGATCTCGCTGTAGTGATCCATGCGATCGGGCCGGCGTTTGAGCGGCAAGGGAAGCACCGCGGCCAGCCGCGCTGCCTGCTCCCGGCCGATCTTTCGTGCCGAAGTCCCGTAGTACGCGTGGCTCGCCGCCTCCACGCCATACACGCCCGGTCCCAGTTCCACCACGTTCAGGTAAAGCTCCAGAATCCGCTGCTTGCCCAGCACCAGCTCGGCCACCGGCACCAGCGCGAACTCCGCGCCCTTGCGCAGATACGACCGCCCCGTTCCGAAGAACAGGTTCTTCACCAGTTGCTGCGTGATCGTGGAACCGCCGCGGATGCGGTGCCCGCCTCCCATATCGTCTTCGGCGGCAATCTCCATGGCGTGCCAGTCGAATCCGTGGTGCTCGTAGAAGCGCGCGTCCTCGGCGGCGATCGCGGCGTGCTGCATGTCGGGCGAGATTGCCTCAAGCGGCACAAACTGGTAGCGCTTGCGATAGGGCTTCGCGTGAATCCAGGCCTCGGCGCGGCGCTCCATCTGCACCGCCGTGGTCGGCGGATCGATCCACTTGAGCGCGACGAGCGTCAACGCGCCCAGCAGCCACAATCCTCCCACACCGATCGCAAGCCATTTGAGAATGGATCGGAAAGACACCTTTCGCGGCAGGGACTTGGGTCGCGTGGCTGGCTCTTCCGTCACACTTCAGAATACTTGTCGTGCCCCATCCTTTCCACGCTTTTCGCGGAAAGGATGGGACGGGCCGCTAACCCCGCTAGCTCCGCCAACTCCGCTACTTCGGCTCGCCCTCGCTCGCTGGCTTCGGCTTCGCCGCCGGCGCAGGTGCAGGCGCAGGCGTTGCCTTCAGGTAGACGATGCTCTTCGTCCCCCCGCCGCAACTGCCCACAATCTTGCCTTCGGTTTCCTTGCCCTTGTCCACGATCGTCAGGGTGTAGTTGCTCCCGCCGTGGGCGTCGATCTTCTTGGCGATCTCCGCTTTCAGGTCGTCGCACGATTTGACCTGCGCCGAGGCACAAAGAGGCGCGCAAAGAATCACCGCTGCCGCTATCCAAAGTTTCATGCTGAACCCCCTCGCTTTCCTAAGGTCCGGATCTTCCTCAGCCCGGACTTCCAAGCCGGTTTCCCGGCCCACCGGAATGATACACGCCCCACTCGCGCCGCGAAATCCTTGCGGCCTGGCGACGGCCAGGAGTTCTCAAGCCCCGCTCACTCCGCTGGCCCCGCTAACCCCGCTAACCCCACTCGTCCTGCCCTGTGCGAGAATTGAACCTTGCACAAGCAGTCCAGCTTTCGCCTGCTCGTGGTCCGACTCGGCGCCATGGGCGATATTCTGCACGCGCTGCCCGCCGTGACGGCCCTGCGCCAGGCGCATCCCTTCTGGCAGATCGGCTGGGTTGTCGACCCGCGCTGGCAGGCGCTGCTAAGAGCAGGGAACAGGGAACAGGGAACAGGGAGCAACCAGACTCGTGGCAGCGCCATGCCGCTCGTTGACTGCCTCCACTTTGCCCCCAGCCGCGACTGGAAGCGCCATCCGCTCAGTGCCCGGACCCGAAGCCAGATCAACAGCCTGCGCCGCGAGCTATGCGAAGCCGGCTACGATGCCGTCCTTGACCTGCAGGGCGCCATCCGCTCCGCCGTCCTCGCGCGCCTGACCGGGTGCAGCCGCTGCATCGGAGAAGCCAAACCGCGCGAGTGGCCCGCGCACTGGCTCTTTACCGAGCGCGTTTCGACCCACGGCGCGCACGTGATCGAGCAGGATGTGGAGCTAGCCTCGGCCGTGGCCGGCGACCCTCTCGCCTTTCTCCCGCCGCTCCTGCCCGTCGATCCCGAGGCCGAAAGCTGGTGCGCCGCGTGGCTGGCGGAACGCGCGGCCCCTTCCGCCGCCCGGCCGCTCGCGTTCATCGCTCCCGGAGCAGGCTGGGGCGCCAAGCGCTGGCCGGCCGAGCGTTACGCAGCCGTCGCCCAGGGCCTCAAAGAGCGTGGCTTCCAGGTCCTGGTCAATGCCCCTCCCGGAGAAGAATCGCTGGCCGCGCCCATCGCCGCTGCCGGCGCTGCAACACCCTTCACCGCCACGCTTCCCCAGTTGATCGCCCTCACCCGCCGCCTGGCGCTGTGCATCGGCGGAGACACCGGGCCGCTTCACCTTGCATCCGCTCTGGGCCGCCCTGTGGTCGGCATCTACGGACCCACCGATCCCAGCCGCAACGGCCCCTTCGGCACCCGCGCCCGCGTGCTGCGCAGCCCCGCGAGCCGCCGCGACTACACGCATTGCGATGTCCCCGAACCCGGCCTGCTCACTATTTCGCCGGAAGACGTGTTGCGCGCCGCCGATGAACTGTTCGCGGAGGAGGGTGCTTGATGAACCAGCACGAAACTCCTCCAAAGGGCTGCCCCACGCAGTGGCCAAAAGGCTGCTCCATGCAATGGTGGCAATCGTGGGCGCGAAGGATCCGCGTGCCGCTGGGCTTCGTCACCGCGGCCCTCTATCTCTTCGAAGTCGCCCGCCGTCCCGCGCACCCTCGCGCCATCGCGTGGAGCCTCTTGCTGGTCCTGCCCGGCCTGGTCTTGCGCGCCGCCGCTTCCGGCACGGTCAAAAAGAATCGCGAACTCACCGTCACCGGCCCCTACGCCTACACGCGCAACCCGCTCTACCTGGGCTCCATGCTCATGGCCGCGGGATTTGCCGTCGCTCTGCTCAGTTGGCCGCTGGCTCTCGTCCTCGCCGCGGGCTTCGCCGTCGTCTACATTCCCGTCATCGCCGGGGAAGAGCAATTCCTCCGCGCCACATTTCCCGGCTTCGACGACTATTGCCGTCGCGTGCCCCGGCTTGTCCCTCGCATCGGCCACGGTCGGCCTCGCCTCACTCCGGCGCAGGCCCAAAACGGTCAAGAAGTTCCGCCCGGCAGTTCTCCCGCCGCCAACCCTCCCTCCTCCAGCTTCTCTCTCACCCTTTACCTTGAGCATCGCGAGTACAATGCTGCAATAGGGGCCGCACTGCTGTACTTGAGTTTGCTCGTTCTGCGCCCGGCGCTGGAGTTCGTCCTCCACCAGCTTCGCTAAGCAGAGTTCAACAAGCAGAGTCCAACTGAACAGGACCGCCCAAATTCACAAGGAGCGGCGCCGAACCTTGAAGACCCGCGCGATTGCAGTCTGCCTCTTTTGCGTTTTTGCCTTGGCGGCGTCCTGGGGCCAGCAGGCCGCCACACTTGCCCCGCCGCGTCCCGGCTTTAGCTTCCCCCAGCGCCAGACCCTCACCTACAGCGTCGATTGGCGCGTCTTTCCCGCCGGCACCGCGGTCATCCACTTTGAGGCCGCCGGCGACCGCGAGCGCATCTCCGCCTCGGCGGACACCATCGGCGCCATCAACATGCTCTTTCACGTCGCCGACCGCTTCCAGGCCGACTTCGACCGCCAGCGCGGCTGCACCTACGACTTCGACAAGCAGACCGTCGAAGGCCGCCGCCAAATCAACTCCACCCTGCGCCTCGACTACGCCGCCTCAAAGTCCGTCCTCGACGAAAAGAACCAGGTCACCGGGCAGACCAAGCACGCCGAGGCGCCGGTCTCGGGCTGCCTCACCGATCTGCTCACCGGTGTCTTCTATGCCTCCTCGCAGCCCATTGCTATCGGCCACAACTTCGTCCTGCCGGTGGTCGACGCCATGCGCACCGTCGTCGTCACCATGAAGGTCGAGGGCCGCGAAGAGATCAAGACCTCTCTCGGTACCTTCAAGACCCTGCGCGTGCAGCCCACCGCCGACGCCGGCGTCGTCAAAAACCGCGGCAACATCTGGATCTGGTACACCGACGACGA
>Ga0326727_10028693_pt1 | contig 10095 bp, 8 predicted proteins | sample MB2enrmetagenome_FD_207643 | JGI IMG/M metagenome (GOLD analysis project Ga0326727, IMG submission 207643) | Lab enriched peat soil microbial communities from McLean, Ithaca, NY, United States - MB29MY | ecosystem: Environmental > Terrestrial > Soil > Wetlands > Peat | place: USA: New York...
GCTTTTCCGGTTTCCCCGACCGAGTGGGAATACCCGCCCTTGACCAATTGCATGGCCCGTTCGAGGGTGATGCGCCGCGGGGTGAAGATGATGTGCAGGTGGTCGGGCATCACCACGAAATCGTGCAGCAGGTAAGAGTGCCGCGAGCGGTAATCGTACAGTGTCGAAACCAGTAACTTGGCCAGCTCATCCACGCGAAACGGAGGGCGACGGCCCCAAGTCTGGGTGCTGACAAAATAGGTCCCAAAGTTGTGGACGCGTTTCGGTCTCATGTGCTGAACCTCAGCGGCTAAAGCCGCCTTTGTAGGCCATGGTTTTCGGTGCAGCTAAAGCTGCACCCCTCCGAAAACTAAAGTTGGGTTTCCCCCGAAAGCCGAAGCTGGGCCCCTCCCAAAGCTGAAACTGTGTCTCTCCGAAAACCAAATTATGTCCCAAAGCCACAACTCAAGCTCAATTCTCTATGCCCATTTTTGTACCAAGCGCTTGCTGCTGGCGACGAAAATTCGTCACCGCCTGGACCAGTTGTGCCCCTTCTCCTGAAAGCTTTTGCGGGTGGTTGCCAGCTCCGTCGGCTTCCCTTTTAAGCGCCTGCCCTTTGCCGGCGACCTCACGGGCTGCTTTATTGAGTTTTTTGACCAGGTCCTTAAACTCCGAATTTTGGATTTGGCTGAAGCTCTGGAGAAAGTCATGATTCGCCTGCTTGGCCTTATCCAGTGTTGTCTGCAGCGCCGCCAATCGGCCGGCATAGTCGGGAGACTCTGCCGTTTTTGCGAGACTTGCCTGCCAATCTTCCGCCAGCTTTATCGCCGCGTCGGCGCTCTGGGCGGCAGCCTGGAACTGCTTCCGCTGTTCCTGCGTGGCTTGTGCGGCGATTTCCTTACTTATAGTGGCGATAGTGGGGTCGTCTCCGGGAACGCCTGAGCGGCCTGTACCGGCATTGCGTCCCCCGCTACCGCGCCCCGCTCCCCACTGAGCCATGACTGCACAGGGCAACAGCAAGAGGACTACCTCAGCGATCCGCGATATCGGCCCCTTCACATTTCTTCTCCCTAGGACTATTGAGCTTGGCCGCAATTCATCCGGGCCCATCGGCTACTCACCGGAATGGTGCTATTAACTAAGTACACCCTGGGGGGACTGGGGTTCAGTAAAGAATCCGCAACCACGGGCAAAGAATTGTAAATTCCTTTGCGGAATGGTTTAAAGGCACTGACCGGCATCTGCCGCGGCATGAGGGTTGGCAACGTGAATCGCGTTTTCAGGCTTACAGCATGGCGCCGCTTTTTATAGTGAGAACACTCAACGCCATCTCCAGCTTTTCGATGGCTTCTTCCAGTTCAGGATGTCGGTCGAGCTTCCCCCGCAAACTTTTGAGCAAAGAGTGTGCTTCGGCCACATGCTGGGCAGCTCGGTCGCGGTTCTGCCCGGACTTGGGATGGTCCGCGTTTTCTTGTTCCATCGGAAACTCCTTTTCGACATGCCGCAACGAGCGGTTCGGGATTGTGGTTTTGCCATTTATTGTAGCCTGTCTTCTGTAGCGAAGAAAAAGCGAATATGTTAAACTGCCTGGCCGTGGACGAAGGACGTAAACGGGTTCTGCTGATCGCAGCCAGCATCCTGGCAGCACGAAACCTTGCCCAATGGGACGGCAGGCCGTCCCCCGCTTCGGAGGCGGCGATGGCCAACGCGATTGCCATCGCCAGAGCGCATTTTAAGCAAAATCGATGCCCGCTGGCCCGCCAGCAAATAGCGGGTTGCCCCCCTCGCCGTTTTTTAGGACAAAAGGGAGATTCACGTTTACAATGACCGCGCATTCGCTCGGCCAGCAGAAAGTGTGCCGAGCCTGATTTCCGCGAAGGACCAAGCTTCCCCAACCCAATACACGAAAGAAGGAGAATCGCAATGTCGCTGATACGCGTTATCGCGGTTGCCATGCTTTGCGCTACCCTGTTCGCTGCCAGTCCGATGCCGGCGCAACAGGCCGCGGCGCCCAATCCCCTGGATGTCGTGCCGGAAAAGATGTCGTTCGACATACCCTACGGCACCCCGATCTCGCTCGAACAGGCCCAGGCAGCCATTCAGGCCGCCGTGGCCGAGGCCCAGAAGCGGGGCTGGAAATTTAACGTCGCCGTCGTTGACTCCGGCGCCAACCTTGTCGCCTTCCAGCGTATGGACGGAGCGCAGTTGGCCTCCATCGCGATTTCGCAACACAAGGCGCGCGCCGCCGCGATTTTCCGCCGGGAGACCAAGGTGTGGGAAAGCGTTGTCTTTTCTGGCAACAACACTCCAATTACGCTCGATGGAGTCATCGCCTCTCGCGGCGGCATTCCCCTGATCGTGGGCGGCAAACTGGTTGGAGCGATCGGTTGTTCGGGAGGCACGTCATCGCAGGACGAGGTGGCCTGCAAGGTCGGTGCGGCAGTCATTAATAAGTAGTTCTCAGTTCTCAGTCCTTGGTTCTCAGTGCCCAGTTGCGGAGTTTAGTGCCCGCCAACTGAGAACTGAGAACCGGGAACTGAGAACTAGCCTTGCAGGGTCGCGATTTCCTTGTCGAAGACCTCCCAAACCCGTTCACTCAGAGCCGCAAAGAATTCGCGGGTGAGGAACGGACCGATACCCAGACTGTGGTTCGGGCGGTCAAAGATCTCCGCCGGGAGCGTATATTCGGCACGCTCAAATCCCTGCTTGCGTTCCAGCCACAAGCCGCGAATGTAGGCGCGGCGAACCGCGGCCAACAGTTCCTCCGGCGTGATTTCCAGGCCGATCTCGTGCTGCAACATTTGTGCCGCGGCCTGCGGAGGGTTTGCCGAAAACTTGCAAAGTCCCAGCATATCGTCGCGCACCTGATAGAGTCCGCGCTGGGTAATGGCCTTAACCCAGTATTCAAAGCTGGTGTCGCCTTCCATCGCGAGAAGCAGGTGGGTCGCCATCGACATGTGGCCCCCGGCTATCGCCCACGGGTATCCGGGGTTGCTGTCGCCGAGATAGCCCGATAACTCAATCCCCTTGCAGTGCATGGCATAGCTGGTTTCGCCGATTTTTTCCGAGAGCCGTTTGACGCCGCATCCGATTGCGCTGCAACGGCCCCGGCCCGTGTCCTTAATCAACTCCCTGATCTTTTCGAAGTCCCCGAAAGTCGCCCCGTTGCAGATGCGATGGTCCGGGTGCCGCTCGTTGTAGTCGAGCACATAAGAGATGGTCGATCCCAGCGAGATCTGGTCCATCCCCAGATGATCGACCCAGGCAATGAGTTCCGCGGCGAGATGCGGATCGTGAATGCCCACATTCGTGGAGAAGAGGTTTACCGGTTCATAGTCGAACTTGGCCAAAAATTTCCCGCGGGTGCCGTCGGACTTCTTCTCGTAGACATTCTTATGGCACTGGATCGCGCAGCGGAAGCAGGATTCGGCCTTGATGACAAATTGCGGCTCCACGTTATCGCGGAACATGAGTTCCGTCTGGCCATCGGCTTTCGGGCGGAAATTGTTCTGCGGGACGAGGTGATATTTCTCCAGGGGGACGTAGTTGTACCAGGTACCGCCCAGCCCGCCTTTCTCTTTCTCGCGGAACCGGCGGGTGTTGGCCCCGGTCCCGATTTCCTTATTGAGATTGCGGGTTTCCGGCGCCGTCTTCCCGATCTGATCGGGAGCTTGCGCGACGATGGCCAGGACATTCTTGTAACCCAGCACGCTGCCCATGCCGCCCCGGCCGGCGAAACGGCACTTGTCGTCGCCGGATTTCAGCAGGTTCTCCGTGCTCAGCGCGACCGACCCGAAATAACAATTCTCATAGTTTTCGCCCGCCGGTCCAATCACCGCAAAATGAGCGTCCGGGTACTCGTCCTTCAGCGCCAGGATCTTCTTGTAACACTCCAGCCCGATCAGATGATGGGCCGGTTTGAATTCCACGCTGGGACCATTGCTGCCTCGGCGAACCACAACTATGGTCGGTTCGCTCGCTCGTCCTTCCAGAATCAGCTCATCGACACCCGCCCATTTCAGTTTGCTGCCAAACTTGTCGCTTCCCGCCGACCACATCGCGCCGGGCAGTCCCTTGTTGGAAACCTTCAGCGGGCTGTAGGAAGAAAAATATGTCCGCAAGGCCGTCATTACGTTGGAACCGGTCAGAATCCCCGTGTTAACGATCACCGGGTTCTGCGGGGTGTAAGCGTTCGTGATCTCGCGCTCTCCCAGAATCTGAAAAGAACGGCCGAAACCGCCCAGGACCTCTTCCAGGTTGCGGCAGGGCACCTCTTCGAGATGCACCCGGCGCGAATTCAACTCGACCGTGCAGCGGCTATAAAAGACGGATTGGGGATCGTTGTGGGCCTGATTGAAAGCTGTACGCATAAGACTTCTATTATAAGGTGCAAATTCTGAATACTACCTGTCGCCGCGCCCGCGGCGGCTTTCCAGGTTATGAACATGGACATGCTGTCCCGGCCTGATTTCCCGGGTGGCAATACCGATCACCTCCCCATACTTAACGATAGGATCGCCCGGCAGAATTTGTCGGAAGGCGAACTTGTGGGCAAAGGGTATTCTTTCGCTCACCCGAACCGGGGTGTTCTGCCCAAATACATCCAGATTGATTTCCGTTCCCGGCTGGATGTCTTCGACCACGGTGCAGACATTGTCATTGGGCTTCATAACAATCGCTCTGAGCTTGCTCATAGAAACCTTTCTGCGGCTACAAAATGACCAGCACCTGCGCGAGGAACCAGGAAACGCCGGCTGTTTACCGTTGCCCATTCTCGGTTCACCGTTTTCCCGCTACTTATGATCTTTCTTCCGTTGGCAGATTCGGGCTGCTTTGGGAACGGAAAACGGGAGACGGGTAACGGGAAACGGGTAACGCTACATCGTCGGTCCGATACGTTTGATGGCGAAATCATTGAATCCCAGAATTTCGGCTTTGGTCAACTTACCCGAGGCCACCTCCACCATCTCCCGGAAAATTCGTTTTCCTACCTCGCTTACCATTTCGTCTCCGGAAATGATTGTGCCGGCATTCAGGTCCAGGTTGTCGTTCATTTTTTCGAAAAGCCGGGTGTTGGTGGCGACCTTGATGGTGGGAGCGATGGGCGAAGCGCAGGGGGTGCCACGGCCGGTAGTGAACACCACCAAATGGCATCCTCCGGCCACCATTCCGGTAATCTGCTCAATGTCCTGGCCCGGCGTGTCCATCCATACCAGGCCTTTCTTGACCACGGGCGCAGCATACTCGATGACATCTTGCAACGGCTTGCTGCCGGCCTTATAAATGCAGCCCAGCGACTTCTCTTCAATTGAGGAGAGCCCGCCCTCGATGTTGCCCGGCGTCGGCTGGCCGCCCCGCATATCGACCCCCATCGCGGTAGCCGCGGCCTCGCAGCGCTGGATTACCTCATAGCAGCGCCGGGCGACGGTTTCACTCACCGCGCGGGCAGCCACCAGATGTTCGGCGCCTATCAGTTCGGTCGTTTCCGCGAGGATGACGCTGCCTCCGGCCTCAATCAGCAGATCGCTGGCGGCGCCAAGGGCGGGATTCGCCGATATGCCGGAGCAGGCATCGGACCCACCGCATTCGGTGCCCAGGATCAGTTCGGAAATATCGATCGTTTGTCTCTCCTGGACCGAGGCCTGCCCGACCATCCGCCCTGCCGCGCTCACCCCGGCCGCGGTCGCCCGGACCGACCCGCCTTCGTCCTGGATGATCACCAGCTCTACGGGTTTATAGGGGCAGCGTGACTTTATCGCGTGGGCGACGTCTTGCGCGCGGATAGTTTCACAACCAAGCCCGACCACCACTACGCCGTACACGTTGGGATGGGCGCCGTGCGCGGCCAGAACTTGAGCCGTAAGCTCGGCGTCCGCTCCGAGCTGCGTACAGCCATGCTGATGCTCGAACCATGTGGCGCCGCTTACTTGTTGGGCAATGGCCCGGGCCACCCGGTTGGCACAGACAACCGAAGGAATAACCAGAACATGATTGCGAATACCTATCCTTCCATCAGGACGAAGAAAACCTTTGCATTGCATGGCATCAACCTTAATCGCCGGTGAGGATAACTGCGCTATATCCCAGGCCTTCCCGGCCAGGCAGTTCCGGCCGGAGAAGAACAGTGGCTGGCTCGTGGCGAAACGGAGCGGATTATGCAGCAAGTCTCGGGGCAGGTCAACCGCATAAGGCCTACCCTTTCCCCCGATACACGCGCCGAAGCCTAAGCCTCCATCTTTGCCATTGACAAGGCAAGCGGGAAGGGGACAATTGTACGACCCGCCCGAGGAGCGGGCGTCTTGGGATCATCCACGTACAGATCAAATTCGAGCCTAAGGTCTTGATTGCTATGGCAGATCGCAATGGAGAGTCCGAAGACCGGCATATCGCGGGCCCTTCTCTCCTGTCGCGCCGCCTCTGGCGCGGTTGCACTACCGTCTTGGGAGGAATACCGAAATGACCGTTGCTCAGGACCCTGGCATCCCGCAGAAGAGGACCACCACACGCCGCTGGGTTGCCTTCATGATGTGGTTAGCCATAGCCATCAACTATATGGATCGAGGCAATATTGCGGTGGCCATTCCGCTAATGGCCAAGGAATTCCACTTGTCCCCCGCCATTATGGGGGTGGTGCTTTCGGCATTCTTCTGGCCCTACTTCATACTGCAGATTCCCGCCGGCTGGTTTGCGGACCGGGTTGGCCATAGAATCAGCCTCGCCCTTTCCGTTGGCGCATGGTCCCTGGCTACGGCGGCGACCGCCGCGGCTCGGGGTACAGCGTCGCTCGTGTTTTTTCGCGTAATTCTGGGAATTGGTGAATCGGGAGCATATCCCAGCGCCGCCGGCATAACCGCGCGCTGGTTCCCGGACAAGGAGCGCAGCCGGGTGTCGGGCCTTTTCGATAGCGGTTCCAAATTCGGGGCGGCCCTGGCTTTGCCGGTAACCGCCTGGCTGATCCTGGCGACTGGCTGGCGGGCCGCGTTCATAATTTCCGGCGCGGCAGGTTTAGTCTTGACCGCGGCCTGGTGGTTTTACTACCGGGAGCCGGAGCAGCATAAGTATATGAATGCTGCCGAGCTGAAGTATATTCGCGACGGGCAGCTTAAGCGTGATGGCGTAGGCGGCAAGCAGCCTATGAAGTGGTACGAGTTGTTGCGCTACCGGAATATATGGGCCATGTGCCTGGGTTTCTTTACCACCAATTATGTCAGCTATTTTTTCTATACCTGGTTCCCGGTATATCTGACCACCGTGCATAAATTGCCGCTGATGAAGATGGGGCTTGTCGCCTCCGTGCCACTGATCATCGCTATGTTCGCGGAAATAGCCGCCGGCTTGGTTGCCGATCGCCTGTATGCCCATGGTTGGTCCATCACCCGGGTGAGAAAAACCATTCTAATCATCGGCGAACTGATGGGGGCCTGCATTGCTTTCGCGGTGCTTTCTCACACTGTGGCTGGGGCTATTGTCCTGATGACCATCTGCAAATCGGGACAGACCATGGCGAATTCCCAGGTCTGGACGTTGCCCGGTGACGTCTCCCCGCAGAATATGACCTCGCAGGTCGCTTCGCTGCAAAATACCGTCTCCAATCTCGCGGGAGTGGTAGGACCTATCGTTACGGGACTGATTCTTCAGGTGACGCGCTCCTTCGACTATGCGCTGTTCGTCATAGCCGGCATAGCCATTTTGGGCGCAATCAATTTCTTGTTCCTGCTAGGAAAGGTGGAGCCGATTAAACCCAAGGCGAAAGCAGGAGAACTCGTTGTGGCGGCGGCAAGATCCGCCAGCTAATAGTACGGGCACTTGCCTGGAAGTTGTTGGAAAGAATAGCTAGGAAGATCACCACTGGGGCCCGGTCCGGAATGACAGCCGGACAGAGCTACGTGCAGCTAAGGTTCCCGTGCGAATTGGTTTGACATAGAAACAGAATTCCAACAAAATGTCACGGCCATTGGGGCCGTGACCAGGTACTCCAACCGGCTCTACTACTCTGGGCAGATATGGATGGCGTGTGGTCGAGTAACCGAACGCCCCGGTTCCCGTCCGATTTTTTCCGCAAGTCAATTTGGGAGGGACACGTGTCCAGCAAAAACCACAACTGCATCATCAGTTGCGCAATTACCGGCGCGATTCATACCCCGTCGATGTCTCCGTATCTGCCGGTAACGCCCGAGCAGATCGCTAAATCCGCCATCGAGGCGGCACACGCCGGCGCCGCTATCGTTCACCTGCATGCCCGGGACCCACAGACCGGAAGACCGGACCAGCGGCCGGAAGCCTTTCTGCCTTTCGTGCAGAAAATCAAGGACGCGTGTGACGTCGTCATCAACCTTACCAGTGGCGGAGCCCCGACCATGCGGATTGAGGAGCGCATCGGGCCGGCCATGAGGTTGAAGCCGGAAGTGGCTTCCCTCAACATGGGATCGATCAACTTCGGCTTGTTCCCGATGCTGGAACGCTTCAAAGAGTTCAAGTACGCCTGGGAACCCGAGTACCTGGAAAACAGTAAAGACCTCATTTTCCGCAACACCTTCAAGGACATCGAATTCGCGCTCAAGGCCTGCGCCGAAAACAACACGCGCTTCGAATTCGAGTGCTACGACATTGGGCATCTCTACAACCTGTCTTACTTTTTGAACCGTGGAATGGTGAAGCCGCCGCTCTTCATCCAATCGGTGTTCGGTATCCTGGGCGGAATCGGAACCCATCCGGAAGATGTGGCGCACATGAAGCGAACGGCGGACCGGCTGTTTGGCACGGACTACACCTGGTCGGTTTTGGGCGCCGGCCGCAGCCAAATGCCCATCGCCGCCATTGCGGCAGCTATGGGAGGAAATGTAAGAGTGGGACTCGAAGACAGTTTGTGGTCCGGCGCGGGCAGGCTCGCCCCGAGCAGCGCCGAACAAGTTTGCCACGCCAGGCAGATCATAGAAGGCCTCGGGCGGCAGGTGGCGAAGCCGGACGAGGCGCGGGAAATCCTTTCCCTCAAAGGACGCAACCAGGTGGGATTCTAAATGCAATCCTCACCCCCGATTTTTCGAGAGGAGTCGACCCATGGCTGAATATCTGAAAAAAGCAAAAGCGAAGCCGGAAGAGGATATCCGGGCGGTACAGGACACCGTCCGGGAAATGCTGAGCCGAATCAAGAAAGAAGGGGAGGCGGCGGTCCGCCACTACTCCAAAACCTTCGACAACTGGGAGCCGAACAGCTTCAAGATCTCGCAGGACGAGATCCGCGCGGTCAAAAAGCAGTTGCCCCAGAGCGAGATCGAGGATATCGATTTCTGCCAGGCGCAGATCAGGAACTTTGCTCGGGAGCAGATGAAACGGCTGGTGGAATTCGAAGCCGAGACCTATCCCGGAGTGCATCTCGGGCAGAAAATCATCCCAGTAGCCTCCAGCGGCGCCTATGTTCCCGGGGGCCGCTACCCGATGCTGGCCTCCGCGCATATGACGGTAATTACGCCGAAGGTGGCCGGGGTACCACGCGTGGTCTCCTGTTCGCCTCCGGTCAAAGGGCAGGGAATGTGGCCGGCAACGCTCTATTCGATGGTGGCCGGCGGCGCCGATGAGATCTATTGCATGGGCGGGGTCCACGCCCTGGCCGCCATGGCCTTTGGCATGGAGGGTCTCGAGCCGGTTCACGTAGTCTGCGGCGCGGGCAACAAGTATGTTGCCGAAGCCAAGAAACAGTTGTTTGGCGCAGTCGGCATCGACCTGCTGGCCGGGCCGACCGAAATCCTGGTCATCGTCGATGAGACGGCCGATCCCTTCATCGTGGCGGCCGACCTGCTGGGCCAGGCGGAACACGATCCCAACGCTCGCCAGTGCCTGATCTCGCTTTCCCGAAAGATGGCGCAGGAGGTCATGCAGGAGGTCGACCGGCAGTTGATCGATCTGCCCACCCGCGAGATTGCCGGCGTTGCCTGGCGCGACAACGGAGACGTCATCGTGGTGGATTCGCCCGCGGAAGCGGTCCAGGTCAGCGACCAGTGGGCGCCCGAGCATCTGGAGGTGCAGACCAAAGACTGGCGCTATTATCTCGATCGCTGCCGGAACTACGGTTCCATATTTCTGGGTGAAGAGACCACGGTGGCTTATGGCGATAAGACC
>Ga0326727_10028694_pt1 | contig 10095 bp, 11 predicted proteins | sample MB2enrmetagenome_FD_207643 | JGI IMG/M metagenome (GOLD analysis project Ga0326727, IMG submission 207643) | Lab enriched peat soil microbial communities from McLean, Ithaca, NY, United States - MB29MY | ecosystem: Environmental > Terrestrial > Soil > Wetlands > Peat | place: USA: New York...
GCTTCTGCCGGATCTCTTTCGATTGAACCAGAAAAAGAGCGGTCGAGACTTCGTTCGGTTTCAGATCCCGCGCGAAGGGAGATTTCATTTTGTCGGGCTCGAATCCGCGTTCTGAATGGGCGTTTGCGGGATCGGCGACTGCTCTAACGGAGCGGCCTCTTCCGTATCTTTCACGCCGGTCATGCCATAGGGAATGACATGCAGGAATTTCTTCATGTGGCGCGAATTGGCGACTTGCTCCTTGGTAACGGTCTGCGCCTTCAACTGTGCCGGATCTTTCCACGAAGTGTCTTTGTCGGGCGCGGCGCCGGTATCGACGTAGCCGGGCTTGATCTGCAGGAAGGCGTTTTGCCGCAGTGTCGTCAGATAGGCGCGCAGCTTGGGCCCCACGATCGGCTCGGATAGGATGTTGTTGATCTGGCCCTCCACCTCGTCGAGCGTCGCCTGACCGTCGGGTGTATGTTCTTCGACCTTCAGAATTTCGAAGCCGGTGCCGGTGCGGATGGGGTCGGTAACGTAATTCCTCGATTGCTTGAACACCACATCTTCAATGGGCTTCGCGAGCTGGCCCCGGTTGAAGTTCCCGAGCATCCCTTCGTCTTTGACCGTTTCCGGGTTCTCCGAATACATGCGCACCATGTCGGGGAACTTCTCGCCCTTATGGATGCGGTCCACAATATCTTTGGCCTTCTTCTCGGCCGCCGTGCACTTGGCCGGCGTGTCGCACGCGATGAAGATTTCGCGCAGGGTGACCGATTCCTTACGCACGAAATCCTTCTTGTGCTCGTCGTAGTATTTCTGGATATCGGCTTTGGGGATGATGACGTTGCGGTACACCTCTTCGCCGATGACACGCTGGGTCATGATCTGGTTCTTGAAGAGCAGCTTCAAATCTTCGAAGCTTTCGCCCGACTGCTCCCGAATCCAGTCGTGGAACTTGTCCTGATCGGCGATGCCGCTCTGCTTCTGGATCTCGGCGATGCGCTTGTTGACGTCGGAATCGACGTTGATGCTGAGTTCGTCGCCTTTCGCCACGAGGAGCAGCTGGTCGATCTGTTCGCGCAGCGCATCTGCATAAGCCCTGTTGACAGCGTCGGTGAGCGCCTGGCCGGACATTCCCTGCTTCTGGAATTCCTCCTGAATGCGTTCGCGTTGCTTATCGAGATCGCCGCGGGTGATGATCTTGCCGTTCACTTTGGCGACGATCTCCTCAATGACGTGGGTTTGCGGGTCGGGCCGATCGGCGGCGGCCAGCGTGAGCTGAAAAGAGATGAGCAGACCGATGCCGGATGCGGCCCCGGCAAGCCAGTTCCTCGAAGACATATGTAGTTAGTATGCCAAATGCCAGGCCGTGGAGCATAATAGTTTTCCTTTCGCTCAGTTTCCTGCCTCCCAGGGGGCCAGAAATCGCCTGCGGCGGGGGGAAATCGTCGTATGATCTTTGCGTATGCGTCTTCACGGTTTCATGCGCGTTTTGGCGCTGGCGGCCTTGCTTACGGTTGCCGGTTGGCCGGCCGCGGCGGCAGGGAAGACGCTCCGGGCCGACAGCGTTGCAGTGGCCGGGCTGGTCGATATCAATAAAGCGACGGCGGCGGAGCTGAAGGCTCTGCCGGGGATTGCGGATGCTTATGCGGCTGCGATTATCGGCAATCGGCCCTACCGGAACAAAACCCAGTTGCGCAGCAAGGGCGTGATTCCCCTGGCGGCGTACAAAAGGATTCAGGACAAAATCGTTGCCCGGCAATAGAGCATTTCGCGTAGTACTGCTGTCTGGCGTACTGGCCCTGGCCGCGTTGGGCGGCGGTGCGGGATTTCGCACCCAGCATCTCCTGCAGGAACATTACGCCAGGCATGGGAAGGACTTCGGCCAGATCACCATCGACCAATACCTGCATCTGGCGCAACAACTGCGCGATGCGCACGCGGGGAAGAATGTGCTCGAGATAAAACGGCCTACCGGTGGAGGCGAGAAGTTCGATAAGCGGCGGGGCTGGTTCGTATCTTATGACGCCGACGGTACGCTGCGGACATTCTTTGTGCCCAAGGACGGCATTCATTTCTTCGAAAGCCAGGCGCGAACCGCGGCATCCCCGGAGTAATGTGCGACAGGCGCTTCCGCCTGTCGGTTCGGGTCACAAGAATCTTAAGCACTGTTTTCAATCACATCCGGACTCCAGCGCTCCGATCCTTCAGCCACTCATGCTACTTATGAGGCCGAGGAGAACCACAATGTCGTTCAACAAAGAGCTCAAAGATCAACGCAGACTAGAAAAAGACAAGAAAAATCTGGAGAAGCTGCATCAGCTCATCTCCGACCGTCAACAACGCGCCAACGAAACCAACACCCTGAAATCCACGGGACCCCGCACCAAAGAAGGCAAACAGCGCATCCGTCTCAACGGCCGCCGTTACGGCCTGACCGGCCAGGTCACCATCATGACCGACGACAACCGCCGCGAGCATGACGATTTCTGCAACCCCATCCTCGCCCGCTTAAACCCCGGCGGCCCGCTCGAACTCCAGATCGCCAATCTCATCACCCACGACACTGGCGCCTCAACCGCATCCATTCCGGCGCCCCCCAGGCCGACGTAGCGCTCAGCGAAGCAACCACCTTTATGCGCAGCGCCAAAGAGATCCTGCTCCTCACCTACACCGCAGGCACCATTCGCAGCCTCAAAAAAACATGGCCGAGCTCCGCCGCCTCCTGGCCGAACGCAAAGCCCAGCTCGAAACCGATCTCGAAGAGGCCAACTCCTTCACCAACTTGCTGAAAGCAAACGAGAGACCTTCGATCCCGCACAAAATGGCTTTGCTTTTTCAGCGATAGAACTCAACTTCCTGGTCGATCGAAACCGTCAATTGAAGGAGGCTCGCCAACTCTCAAGGAGAGCTATGCCCACGTGGGGCACGTTATGCTAACGCGATTTTGAAACCCACCGCATACTCGGACGGTTTCTGCTCCGGGAGTTCAACGGTCAGCGCGGTTGCGTCCTGGCGCCACTTGAGTTTTCCTTTGTGTCCCAGCAATTCCACGTTGTGGAATTTAGGCACATCGTACTTGCCACCCAGCGCCAGTGAGGGCACCGATACTTCCTTGCCCGGCCATCCCATGGCGAATGCGTAGAGGTTTTTCCCCTTGGTGGTGAACCGCATATCGTCGGCGGTGAGGTCCTTGCGGTTGTTTTCGTTGAAGCGGGTGTTGGTGACTGGGGCGCTCACCAGCGCAGGCCCGGCACCGAAGGTCTTCCAGGGCCTGGTGGCAAAGATGCCTTCGCCATTCACTGCCGTCCACTTAGTGATCTCGTCGAGAATATGCAGCTCTTCCGCGTCGAGTTCGCCGTTATTGGGCAAGGGGAAGTTGAGCATCAGATTGCCATTGCGGCTGACAATGTCGCACAGCATGTCGATCACGGTCTTAGGCGTCTTGTACTTAATGCCGCGCTTGTAATGCCAGTTACCCACGCAGGTGTCGGTCTGCCATGCATTGGCCATCACGCCATCGGCTACGCCGCGCTCGATGTCGTAGACGCAGGTGCCGGTCTCGCACTCATTGCGCCGTTTGCTGGTGTAGACCGCTTCGACCTTACCTCCATGCAGCCTGGCATTAAGATTGTAGTGGTTAGAGACAAGCCTTGAGCCAATGTCCCCGTAGAACATGCCACCGTCGGTATAGAGAAGATCGGGCTGATAGTTGTCGACGAGATCTTTGATGCGGAGAAAGTATTCGTTCTTCCACGACTGGGGCGCATCGGTCATGGCTCCGCCCATGCCGGTCAGGCTGATCTTGTAACCCTCGGGCAGCTCGTGATAGAGGTCTTTGTAGGCGGGGTCGGTGCCATCGTAAGGAACGCCGGCAAGGGGGCCGTTCTTGTCGCTGCCATGCGAAACGGCGAACCAGTTATAGCTGGGGGCCAGGTGCTCGCTGACGCCGAATTTCAGGCCCTGACCGACCGCGGCCTTCTTCCACATAGCCACGATATCTTTCTTCGGTCCGGTGGCGACGGCATTCCAGCGCGGCTGATACTTCGAGTTCCACAGATCGAAGCCGTCATGGTGCACGCCCATGCTCATGAAGTATTTCGCGCCGGCCTTTTTATAGAGCGAGATCAGGTGGTCGGGGTCGAACTTGTCGGCTGTCCACATGCGGCAGATGTCCTTGTGGCCGACTTTCGAAGGATGGCCGAAGCGTTCGAGGTGCGTCTTATATTGCGGGCTGCCCTCGATATACATATTGCGGGCATACCAGTCGCCGTCCTCCGCCGCCGACTGTGGTCCCCAATGCGCCCAGATGCCGAACTTGGCGTCTTTGAACCACTCGGGGATCTGATAGGCCTTCAGGCCTTCGAGCGATCCATCGAAGGGCCCCTTCTCGATTTCGGGGAGCGAGTTCTGTCCGAACGACCTGATGGCGGGGGTGAGCGCGGAAGCCGCTATGGCCGATACTGCCTGACGTCGTGTGATTCGCATGGGGGTTCCTTCGGAGTCTCATTTTACATAAGACAATCATTGCGGGGACGTAAAACCGCCAGGGGAGCCGGGTTGAGCACTGGTTGGATTGGCGGTTGGATTCGAGGTGGGAGTTGAGAATGGGGCAGCGTTTGGTCCGGCACTGTTTGGGCCAGAAAGGGGAGTGCCGGGCGGGGCCTGGGCGGGGGGTAGTGCGCCTGCGCCGCGCGCGGGATCTTTGGTCATGTCGTAGACGAATTCCCACTCATTGTAGGCAGTGTGGTCGTTATAAGACTTGATGCCTTCCTGTTCGAGTTTGCTGGCGACGCCGGCGAGGCCGCCGCCAATGGTTGCGCCTCCCATGCCTTGTCCGGCCGGGGTTCCCAGAGTGGCAGTTGCGGTACCGGTTCCGGCGCCCGCCGGCGCCTGGATGGGATTACCGAATTGGTCGACTCCGCCTGGTTGGGCTCCTGGCTGACCGCCGGCTCCGGGGATGCCGTTCAGGCCGCCCGGGCGTGGTGTCGTCAAAAGCTGATTGATGAGACTTGCGGCCGCAGTCGGTGGCGCACCGGGTTGATTGGGCTGAGTCTGAAATCCGTTGGGCATGCCTGGCTGGGCGGAGAAAGAGCCAGGCTGTCCGGGTTGTCCAGGCTGCCCCGGTTGGCCGGGCTGCCCGGGTTGTTGCGTGCCCGCTTGTCCGGGCGTGGGAGTCGCGGGCGGATAGCCCGACGTGCTGGCGGGCACGATCTGGCCGTTGGGAAGCACCATCACCGGTCCCTGAATCGGCGCGGAACCGGGCGGGGCGTTGGGATCGGTGTTCGGCTGTCCGGGGTTGTTGTTGATGCTGTTGGGATCGCCGGGCGCTCCGGGCTGGTCGCTGGCGCGACGGCGATTGGCGAGATTCACGCCTTCGCTGTTGCCGTTCTGATTGCCGCCGACCTGCTGCATTTCGGTGATGAAGTTCTGCGCGGCGAACTGGTCGGCGGCGGGTTTCTTATGCAGAAGCGAGTCGGTGAAAACGCCTCCGGGACCGACGTGGATGAGGCGCCATTCGCTCTTTCCCGTCATGGGATCGATGTAATGGCGGCGCAGAAAGCGGATGTTCTGGGTGTTATCGAGCGCGTCCATGTCGGCGGGAAAGCGGTTGAACTTGCGCACGTAGAGTTTGATGGCGCGGCTGTATTGCTCGCCGCGATCGATCAGTAATTGCTCCCGGTCGCGCTGGGCTTCAAAGGCGACGCGCGGCAATTGCATGTAGAGCATGATGGCGACGATGGACGCCATGGCTAAGACGAACAGCAGCGCGTAGCCGGATTCGCTGCGGCCTTTTGAGGCCCGACACCTCATGACGCCATCTCCTGTAAGGGGAGCGTTTGCATGCTCTTGAATTGCGTGTCTTCGATGGTTATGGAGCTGACGCCGATCTTGACTACGCGGTAGCGGCGTTTGAACGTATCATTTTCCCCGGCGATCAGGATATCTTCGCCATCGAGCAGGAAGGCGGCCTTATGTCCGTCGAGCGCCGAGATCTTGTAGCCGTAGTATTTGAAGGTCATGGCGGGCGCCTTGGGAGGAGGCGGCGGACCGGGCGGCGGCGGTGGCTGCACGACAGCGACCGGTTGATTCACGAGAATCTTCGGCACCTTCGGCAGGGCGGCTTGCGCGACGGGCGGCGGCGGTGGCGCCTGGCCGAAATCGAACAGGTTGCGGCCGGCCGGTCCGGCTTCTACGCTTTGCACTTTGGCCAGCAGATCAAGGCGGAGCGTGGGGTCGACGGTGGCCGGATCGGGCCTGTCTTCGGGATTCTGGAAGCCGAGACGCGGTTTCCAATCCTTCACCAGGCTGTCGTTATTGGCTGAGCGGTGGCGGGGCGCGGGCGACGAATCGTCGGAAGAAAAGTAGTTGAAATATAAGACCACGAGGGCGACGGCCAGCAAGCCGCCCAGGATGGCGATTTTTTTCGGTTCGGCGCCCAGTTTCATGTGAGACCGTCCGCATCTTCTTTGACGAAGGTATCGAGTTTCACGCCGACGGATAAGATGTCGCTCTTGGCGCGCGGGGTTACGGTGAGAGTTTCGATGATCAGGAAGCGCGGCGAGCGATCCAGCAGGTTGACGAATTTCATCAGTTGCGCGTAGTTACCTTCGAGGGTGAGGGTGACCGACATCATGTCGAGATCGTCGCTGCCCTGGATGGGTTCGAGAGAGAGGGTTGCGCCCGCTTTCATGCCGGCCGTTTTAGCGGTTTCGGTGAGCTCGCCGATGATGGTCGAGTAGGTGTGGCGGCGGCTGGTCATGTAGGTGGAGAGGAATTTTTCCCCTTCCTGTTTGCCGCGATCGACGCTGCCCGCGAGAGTACGGGTGCGATTCAACTGGAGCTGCCAGGCCTGGCGCTGGGCTATGGCGGCGGCCAGTTGCTGGTTCAGGGCTTCGGGTGAGGCGTCGAAAACGTGATAGGCCATGGCGGCGGCTACCAGGTTGGCCACGAAGAGGATGCCCAGGAGCACGCGCACGAGGAACCGGGGATCGGTCACGGATCCGGGGCTGGGCAGGTTGAGTTTGCGGGGCAGCTTAAGGGGCATTGGTGACTCCTGGCTGGGTGGTGGCCGGGGGGGGCAAATGTCTTATGGATCTTGGTCCTCTTATGGGTCCCGATGGGGGCGGTGGTGGCGGGGCCGGGTTGGGGTTGTTTACCGGCTGCGCCTGGGGCACCTGGGGTTGAACGGCTGCGGCTACCGGGGCCTGGGCTACTGGAACCGGCGCCGGCGCTAAGCGAGTTGGGACTGCGGTTTGGGCTACTGGCGCCTGGGCTGGGGTTTGAGCTACGGGCCTTGCGGCTGCCTGGGGAGGTGGCGGCGGATTAGCGGGCAGATCGGAAATCTGCCCCACCGGGCTTAGTGGCTTCATCAGGTTTTGGGTGTAGGTTACGGAGAGGCGGTAGCGGTAGAAGGGGTCGTTTTGGGTGGGCAGGGTTATGGTGCTCACCTGGGTGGAGCCGAAGACGTCGGAGCCTTCCAGTCTGGCGACGAAGCCTATGACCGGTTCCGGGGCGGTCGCTTCTACCGTCATATCGAGGGAGAGATCGTCTTTGGAGTTGACTTGGGGGTGGATCGCCGAGATGCGGACGTCGTGGGGCAGGACGGTTTCGAGATCGGAAAAGATCCTCGTCCAGCTGATGGATTTGCGGCGAATGATGTCGTTGAAGAGAAGGCTGCGGTCGAGCACCACGGCGTTGGCGGGCTGGCGCATGGCGTTCTCGAGCTTCGCTTGTTCAGCCTGCATGCGGGTCAATTGCCGGTTGACGGCGTTGAGCGTGAGGCGCGTCTTCTGCGATTGAGCGCGCTCCGACAGGGCTGCGGAAGAGAGAAAAATCAGCGTGACGGTCAGAATGATGCAGCCAGCGGCGGAGGCGATCAGGACCGGGCGATCGCGGCGGAAAGGTTCACGCGCGAGATTGATGGGCACTCTCATGCGGCCGCCTTTCTGGCTGGCGCGAGGGCGCTGAGATAGCCCTCAAGGCCCGGATGCGGGTTATCGATTGCCTCGGTCGGAATATCCAGCTCGACGGCGAGCCTGGTGGCGGATGAATTCGAGTCGTCGCCGAATCCCGCGATGATCAGCTTTTCCGGGCGGGCGCCGGTTTGGTCTTCGATGTAGACGAGGGTGGGGTAGAGATCCGCCGAGACTTCGGACAGGATATCGCCGTTATGGGTGAGTTCGAGCGAGCGCGCCAGAGTGAGAACGCCCTGCGCGAGGGCGAGCACGGTCAAGGCTCCGGGGCCGCGATGCGCTACGAGGACCGAGCCTTTAACCGGCAATAATTCGAGAAGTGCCAGAGACGAAGAGGTAACGAAGCCGGGATGAATTCCGGCGGCGCGGAAAGGCGCTTCGTAGCGAGCCACGATCTCGATGGGGGAGACGGCGGCGATTACTTTGTTACCTGCCTGAATGTGATACGAGAGGGCGGCTTCGTCGATATCGAAAGGCAGCGTTTTACGCATGCGGAATTTGATGAGGGCGAGGCGCTCTTCTTCTTTAGTGGGCAAGGATTCGAAATCCAGCACGGCGAGCCGCATTGCATTGTCGGGCAGAATCAGAGCGGCAGTGCGCTGTGCGCGGCGCGTGCCGGCGGGGACGAGTTTGACCACGGCGTGGGCAAAGGCCGCAGGATCGAGGACGTTGTCCTTAACGGGGGAGGGCACGATTACGCCTTGGGGTAGGGCCACGTGGTGCACGGCCGCTGGCGGGCGCGTGCGCGACATGGTAATGCCATCGGACGCGATCTCGAAGGCAAACTCCGGCGGCGGGTCTTTGAAGAGCGCCTTGAGTGAGTTAAGGGCGCTCATTCGATGAAGGTCACCTTATTGATTTCGCGCAGCGTGGTAACGCCGGTGCGGGCCTTCTCGACGGCGGATTCGCGCAAGAAGGTCATGCCCTGTTCGCGGGCGAGGCGTTTGATTTCGGAAGCGGGCCGGCGGTCGAGAATCAGCTCGCGGATTTTGTCGTTGAGGTCGAGCAGTTCGTGGATGGCGGTGCGTCCACGGAAGCCGGTGCCGCCGCATTCGAAACAGCCGGCGCCTTCCATGAATTCGACATCGCGCCATTCATCGGGATTGAAGCCGCTTTCGATGAGGAGCGAATCGGGATATTTCACCGGCTTTTTGCAGTGCTCGCAGTTGATGCGGACGAGGCGCTGGGCGAGGATGCAGTTGAGGGCGGAGACGAAGTTATAAGCCTCGACGCCCATGTTGAGGAAGCGGCCGAGCACGTCGACGACGTTATTGGCGTGGACGGTGGTGAAGACGAGGTGGCCGGTGAGGGCGGAGTTGATGGCGATCTGGGCGGTTTCCTGATCGCGGATCTCGCCGACCATGATCTTATCGGGATCGTGGCGGAGTATGGAGCGGAGGCCGCGGGCGAAGGTGAGCCCCTTCTTTTCGTTGACCGGAATCTGCGTAATGCCTTTCAGCTGGTATTCAACGGGATCTTCGATGGTGATGATCTTGTCTTCGTCGTTCTTGATCTCGCTGAGGGCGGCGTAAAGGGTGGTGGTTTTACCGGAGCCGGTGGGGCCAGTGACGAGGACCATGCCGTAGGGCTCGGCGATGTAGCGGCGGAATTTGACCAGGTCGGCGGCGCCGAAGCCTACCACGTCGAGCGAGAGCTTGGCGAATTTCTCGCTCATCGATTCTTTGTCGAGCACGCGGAGGACGGCGTCCTCACCGTGGATGGTGGGCATGATGGAGACGCGGAAATCGATTAGGCGCGATTTGTAGCGGACGCGGAAACGGCCGTCCTGGGGGACGCGGCGCTCGGCGATATCGAGCTCGCTCATGACTTTGATGCGCGAAATGATGGTGGAATGCCAGTCTTTCGCGATGGGGGGCATGGCGTAATGGAGGACGCCGTCGATGCGGTATTTGATGACGACTTCCTGGTCGCGCGATTCGATGTGGATGTCGCTGGCGCGGCGCTCGAGGGCGTTAAAGATGGTGGTGTCGACGAGCTTGATGACGGGCGCGATGTCGCTGTCGCCGGCGGCAAGGCGGTCGATGGAGAGGGTTTCGTCGGAGTTTTCCTCGTCGCCGATGACGTCGAGCGCGAAGCCTTCGGTGACTTCTTCGAGGACGCGCTGGGATTGCTCGGT
>Ga0326727_10028696_pt1 | contig 10095 bp, 12 predicted proteins | sample MB2enrmetagenome_FD_207643 | JGI IMG/M metagenome (GOLD analysis project Ga0326727, IMG submission 207643) | Lab enriched peat soil microbial communities from McLean, Ithaca, NY, United States - MB29MY | ecosystem: Environmental > Terrestrial > Soil > Wetlands > Peat | place: USA: New York...
TAGGTGGCAAGCGGCATGATGCGCTCAGCCGGCGCGTTCTGCGTCGGGCTGCAAATCGTGTGCATCGGTCCAGTCTTGGTCGACTGGCGCCCGAGCAATGCCGAGAAAAGAGGTGTCGTTATAGCTGGAGCACCGACGTTGGAAAGTTGTTCCAAGGAACCAGTCAAAATGAAAATCGGAAATGGGCGAAGAGATCAGTATAGTGTTGCGGCGCGCAACAAGATGAACGCGCCGATGCGTTGGCTCCGCCGAACGTCACGATCTTCGCAAAGGACGGTTGCCATGAATAAGGATCCAAGAAAAGGTTTCGGCCATGGCGCGGCCGTCACCGTCATCGCAGCACTGGCCGCGTTCGCGGTGGCCGGAGCTGCAGCAGCCGAGCCGATCTCCATTCGATTTGGCTATCCAGGCGTGGGGTCGGACAACCGGCCGTTTGCCAATGGCGATATCGTGGCGGTCGCCCATGCCGGCCATTATATCGAGGACGAATTCGCCGGTGATCCCGACATCAAGATCGAATGGACGTTTTTTCGGGGCGCGGGTCCCGCGCTCAATGAATCGCTGGCCTCCGGCCATCTCGATTTCGCTTCAGGTCTTGGCGACCTGCCGGCGATTGTCGGCCGCTCCAACGGCCTGCAGACGCGATATCTTCTGACCGACAAGGTGCGCGATACCATCTATCTGGCGGTGCGGCCGGAGTCAGGTATCGAGCGCATCGAGGATCTGGCTAACCACAGGCTGTCGCAGTTCAAAGGCACGAACCTGCAACTGGCCGCGGACAGGGTCCTCGCGGCTCATGGCCTCTCCGAGCGCAATGCGAAATTCATCAACCTCGACATTGGCGGGTCGCTGGCGGCGCTGACGACCGGCAGTATCGATGGTACCTTCGGGAGCGTCGAACTGCTCACGCTGCGTGATCGCGGGATCGTCAAGATCGCCTATTCCACCAAGGCGGAAGCCGCGAACTTCGGGCGGCATTCCGCGATCTATGTCACCGAGGCATTCGAGAAGCAGCATCCGGAGCTGGTGCAACGCGTGGTCGATGCGTTCGTCAAGGCGGCGCGCTTCGCGGCAGATGAGGTCAATCGCAGCGCGGTGTTCGAATTGTGGTCCAAGTCGGGCTATCCAGGCGCGGTGTTCGCCGAGGATTTTGATAACGAGCGGCTCGCCAACCGCCTGACGCCCGTGATCGATCCGTATGTCATCTCGCGCTACAAGGATCTCGCCGCCAGAGTGCGCGAATACGGCCTGGTTCGCAAGGACATCGATGTCGACTCCTGGTTCGAGCCGAAATATCTCGATGCCGCACTCAAGGCGCAACATCTTGAACATTTCTGGCCGCGCTTCGATGCTGACGGCGGCAAGCTGACCGATGGTGAGGTCGAGAAAACTCAGGTCGGGTCGCGATGAGCGGCAGCCGATCAGCCGTATGGGACCGAGCGTCCGCATCCTGGCCAGGGCGGGCGGTGATCGGGCTGATCGTGCCCGCGCTGCTGGGCGTGGTCTGGTTGATCACCGCGCAAAAGGGCTGGCTGCCCGACCAGTTGCTGCCGTCCCCGGTTGCGGTTTGGCAGGCGCTGGTTGACACCGCCACGTCCGGGGACCTCTGGACCAATAGTCTGATCAGCGTGACTCGGGTCGGCGAGGGATTCGCAATCGGCGCTGCCCTGGGTCTGATCCTTGGCACGGTCCTCGGCCTGTCGCGCCGTGCCCGCGAACTGGTGGACCCCTTGTTTCTGCTGCTGGCGCAGGTGCCGCCGCTCGGCCTGATCCCCTTGGCCATTCTTGCGCTTGGCATCGACGAGGCCATGAAGGTGGCCGTGATCGCCTGGGCGAGCTTCATTCCGGTCGTCCTCAATGTGAAGCAGGGGGTCGGCGACGTGCCGCAGTCCCTGCAGGAACTGGCGGAGGTCCTGACCTTCGGTCCCTGGTATGCGCTGACGCGGGTGGTGCTGCCGGCCGCCGTTCCGCCGATCTTCACCGGGCTGCGCGAGGGTCTTGCCAATGCCTGGCAGACCATGGTGGCCGCGGAGCTGTTCGCCTCGACCGAGGGGCTCGGCTACATGCTCGCGCTGGGTCGGCAATTATTTCAGTTCGACATGGTGCTCGCCGTCGTGCTGGTGTTGGGCGTGGTTGGGCTTGCGGTCAACGGCACGCTCGCGCTGGTCGAGCGGCGGCTGTTGCGCTGGCAAGGGCAGGCGGCATGAGCTGGATCACGCTAACACGCGCACGGCCGGCGCGTAGCCTGTGGCCCGTCGTGCGCCGGTCAGTGCTTGGTCTCGCGTTGCCGGCGCTGCTGCTGGTGGTGTGGCAGGGAATCTGTGTGGCGCGGCTGCTCCCGCTTTACATCCTGCCTTCGCCGGTCGCGGTGATCGCGCGTTTTGCGACCGAACTTTCGGGCGGCCAATTTGGGACCGACGTTCTGGCGAGCCTGGCGCGCGTCCTCAAGGGGTTTTTCCTGGGTTCCGCCGCCGGACTTTCTTTCGGTGTGCTGCTCGGCCTGTCGCGCTGGGCCGAGCGGCTGCTTGCGCCGCTGTTCCTCGCCTATCGGCAGATCGCGCTGTTTGCCTGGGTGCCGCTGTTGTCGATGTGGTTCGGCGGCGGCGAAACCGGCAAGATCGCTTTTGTGACCTTGAGCGCCTTCGCCCCTGTTGTCGTCAACACCTGGCGCGCCATCCGCGCCATTCCCGATTCGCTGAACGAACTGGGGGCCGTGCTGACGTTCGATCGGCTCGATCAGATCAGCCTCATCGCGCTGCCGGGTGCGTTGCCGGGTATCGTCACCGGGGTCCGCAGCGCCCTGATCTATGCGTGGCTGGCCACCGTCGGCGCCGAACTGTTCCTCGACATCGCCCCGGGCATGGGGGGCCGATTGAACGAGGGCCGCGACAAGTTTGAGATCGATCTGATGCTGGTCGCGCTGTTCGTACTGACGGGGCTCGGCCTTGTATTCAGCCAAACGGCGGCGCTGATCGAGCGGCGGCTGGTGACATGGAGGTTGGGATGAACAGTCATGTAGGCAATTGTTCGGTAGATCACTTGATAGATCACCTGGCCTTCGAAGCCATCGGGGTCAGCCCGGCGCTCGAAATCGACCATGTCAGCAAGACGTTTCGCGTCGGCGGTCGGTCGCTGGAGGTGCTGCGCGATATCAAGCTTTCGGTGCGGACCGGCGAGTTTGTTGCGATCGTCGGCGCGTCCGGCTGTGGAAAGTCCACTTTGCTGCGGCTGGTCCTGGGACTCGATACCGACTATGAGGGCGAGATCAGGCTCGAAGGTCAACGCGTCCGCAGGCCCGGCCTCGACCGCGGCATGGTCTTTCAGGAACATCGGCTGCTGCCGTGGCTGACGGCCGCGGGCAATGTCGCGGCGGCGCTGCGGCGAAGCGGGCTGCCGTCGCGGGAGCGTAAGCGGCTGGTTGCCGAACATCTCACCTTGGTGGGGCTCGCCAACTTCGCCCGTGCCTGGCCGCGGCAGCTCTCCGGCGGCATGTCGCAGCGGGTTGCGATTGCCCGTGCCCTGGTCAACCGCCCGCGGTTTTTGCTGCTCGACGAGCCGCTCGGTGCGCTCGACGCACTGACCCGGCTGCGTCTGCAGGACGAATTGGCGCGCATCGTGCATCGCGAGAACAGCACCGTTCTCCTGGTCACCCACGATGTCGATGAAGCGGTGTTCCTGGCCGACCGGATCGTCGTGCTGCAGCCCGACCCCGGACGGGTGTCGCGGATCGTCAAGATCGATCTCGATCGCCGGAACCGCGACCGCTCGGCGCCCGCGTTCCTGCGGCTGCGCGACGAGGTGCTGGACGTCCTCGGCGTCCGGCATACGGCACGAGAGGCGGCCGCCTGAGGGAGAAACTGCACCAACAATCCAACGAAAAGTAAAGGAGAATGGATATGAGTTACGAAACCATCGAAGTAACGAAAACCGCGCCGCATATTGGCGCCGTGATCGGCGGCATTGATCTGTCGGACGCCTTGAGCAATCGACAGGTCGACGAACTACATCGGGCGCTCGACGATCATCTTGTGCTGTTCTTCCGGAATCAGGATCTCAGCTATGATGCCGCCAAGCAGTTTGGCCGACATTTTGGCGAACTCGCTATCCACCCCAACACGCCTGGGCCGGCAGGCCATCCGGAAATTCTGCCGATCCATGCCGACGCCGACTCCAAGCTCATCAACGGCGAACGTTGGCATTCCGACGTCTCCTGCGTCGAGGAACCGTCCTATGCGAGCATCCTGCATCTCAAGCAGGTTCCCGACGTGGGTGGCGATACCTTGTTCGCAAGCCAGTATGCCGCCTACGACGCGTTGTCGCCGCGGCTGAAGACCTATCTTGAAGGGTTGACGGCGCTGCATGACGGCGGCCCGTCCTACCGCTACGCGAACGCGAGGCGCGGCATCGCCGAGACCGGCAAGATCTATCCGTCGGCGGTGCATCCGGTGGTGCGGACCAACCCGAAGACAGGACGCAAGGCGCTGTTCGTCAATGAGGGATTCACGGTCAGGATACTGGGAGTGCCTGATGACGAAGGCCGCGCGCTGCTGGGCTTTTTGACGGCCCATGCCGCGCGCCCGGATTTCCAGACCCGCTTCGCCTGGCAACCCGGCTCGGTCGCCCTCTGGGACAACCGCTACACCCAGCATAAGGCCATCTGGGATTATTATCCTCAGACGAGATCGGGATTCCGCGTCACGATCAAAGGCGAGAAGCCGGTCTGATCGCCCGACATCCTGGCTCCCCGCTCCTCATCCCCAGGGAGCATCGCGCCAGCGATGGTTTTGAAGGATGAGGACCGAGAGCCGTGAAGCTTAGCGTTCCCAAGCTCTCGGCCCTCATCCCTGTGAGAAGCCCGGCGGAGCCGGGCATCTCGAAGGATGGCCGCTTGCCCACCGCCTCCCGCCATCCTTCGAGACGCATCGCTTGCGCGATGCCCTCAGGATGAGGACCGCGGGTACCAGGCCGCGTTTACGAGCCCAGCTTCGTCGCGATATCGGAGACGCGCACTTCTTTTGGAATCAGTTTCAATTGGTAGAGAGTATCTGCGAGCTTCTGCTGATCGGCGAGCACCGCATCATCGATCGACTTGATGCCGTAGGATGCGCGTTTCAGTGCAACCTCCAGGATCGGTACCGGCAGGCCGATCGACGGACTGAGCTGCCCGGCCACGGTATGGATGTCGGACTTGGCCCAGGTATCGATCTCGCGCAGTTCCGAAAGCACGAGATCAAGCACCGGGGCTTGTGTGTCGACGAATTTTTGCGACGCCAGATAGAACTGCGTGTTGGCAACGATCCCTGTGCCGTCGGTCAGGACCCTCGCACCGAGGTTAGCCTGCGCCGCTGCCAGATAGGGGTCCCAGATTGACCAGGCGTCGATCGACCCGTGGTCGAAGGCGGCGAGACCATCCGGTGGCGCGAGATAGGCCGGGGTGAAGTCCTCGTACCTCACACCGCCTTTTTCGAGAGCCTTGACCAGCAGATAATGCGCATTCGAGCCCTTGGCGACGGCAACCTTCTTGCCCCTAAGATCGGCCAGGCTTTGCAATGGGCTGTTCTTGGGAACCAGGATGGCTTCGCCCGTCGGCGCCGGCGGCTCATAGGCCACATAGCGGATCGGGGCGCCGGCGGCCTGCGCGAACACCGGCGGCGTCTCGCCGGTATTGCCGAAATCGATGGAGCCGACGTTGATCGCCTCAAGCAGCGGCGGCCCGAATTGAAATTCGGTCCACGTCACCGCATAGCCGATCGCCTTCAGCTTGGGCTCCAGCGATCCCCGGCTCTTCAACAGCACGAGCTTGCCGTACTTCTGGAAGCCGATCCGAACTTCCTTGGTGCCTTGAGCGAAAGATCGTGACGGCACCGCGGCCGCCGCGATCGCGGCCGCGGACAGTTTCAGAAGTTGTCGACGCTCCATTTCCATCTCCTCACCAAAGGCGATCGCAGCGGCTGCGAACGCGCGGCCCGAGGATAGTAATCAGGTTTCCAAGTGTCGAGGGCGGTGAAGAAATAGCAATAGACACACTGCGCGCCGCACGCGCGCTGGAACGAACTCGCAAGCCCGGACCAGGCGCGTGCCAAGCAATTCTACGCGAAGCACTTCGGCTTCGGATTCAACAACAGCATGCCGTGAACGCTGGGCAGTTATGGCTTCATCGATCACGGCGGCGTTCGCCTCGGCGCCATCATGCAGAGACCCCCCGCAGAACCCGAACGTAGCATGGTTGTTCTACTTCGGCGTCCCCTCGATCACGGCGCGCGAAGGCAGCCATCGAAGAGGGTGGCGGCAAGGTCATGTGCAAGGACAGGTGGGACCTCTCTATTGGTCCGATGTGGAGGGCGCAGGCGCGGCGATGGGTGAGGCGTTCACCCGTGCCAATAAGTACGTGCTGACACGCGGCGACCAGCCGCTCGCATGGGCGAACAGCCACCGATTGAAAAGCATCGACGATGTCGCTGCGCTCAAACAGGACCACGGCCCCGATCTCATCATGCAGGGATCGAGCACCCTCTATCCGCCGCTGCTCGCCGCCGGCCTGATTGACCGGCTGATGCTGATGACCTTCCCGGTGATGCTGGGCAAGGGCAAGCGGCTGTTCGGCGATGGCACGCCCACCACGATGCTGAAGATGGTCGATCACGCGGTCACGGCAAGGGGCACGGTGATCGCGACCTACGAGCGCGGCGGCACGCTTCCCGACTTCCCGCCCTTCGGGCCGCAACCCAGCACAAGCCCGCGCGAGGCTGCACGCCAGCGCCGGATGGCAGAGGGCAGCTGGTGATCTATCTTGGCCTGTCATCGGCAAGCGACATTTCTTTTCGGAATGTTTGACGGCAAATTGTGGCGGACGGAATAGTCTAGGATCTCGGAAACGATTGAGTGGGAGTAGCCATTGGCCTCGATGTATTCGCAACACCACCATTGGTCGCCGTCTGAAAAGAAGACCGCTCGCCGGGCGTTCGATGCGGCGCTTGCGTTGGCTCTCGGCAAGATCATCGCCGAATTCAAGAGCAAGGCGGCCGCCGTGTCGACCCCCGACGCCATGTGGGACATCGAAGATTATCTGCGTCAGCAACGCAAATATATCGACGAGACATTCGACTATCGCTACTCCCAACTTCTTGTGGTGTTTGCCCGTCTTATTTTCGATGGACTTTTGCAGCCGGAACAGCTGGCTGGCTTGGCCGAAGACAAGCTGCAGATCGTTCGCGGGTATCTGGATTTTGCCAACAGAGATTGAGTCGCGCCACCGCATCCAGCTGTTATAACCGCCGGATCGCGCGCGCCACATCACACCGCCTGCCGAAACGGATCGATGATCCGCAGCCCCTCGTCGAGGATCATGCCGTGCTGCATGTCCTCCGACCAAAGGGTATCGCAGCCGGCGTGAAGCGCCGAGGCGGCTATCATGGCATCGTAGGTGGAAAAGCCATATCGCTCGGCCAGTGCCAATCCGGTTTCGTGGGTCTCGATCGTAAGCGGATGAACCGTCAGCAGGCCGCGCAACGTGGTGAGTAGCGCATGGGTCTCGTCCCATGACATTTTCATCTTCCGACGCGCGACCTTGGCGAGCTCATTGAGAACCTGCACGCTGATCGCTCCACCAGCGGCGATGGCCACCTCGGCTCGATCGGCCTTTGCCGTATCGCCGGAAGCAATATAGACGAGGATATTGGTATCAAAGAAGCTAGCGGGCATTCGCCTCATCCCGGTCGAACTTGAAGTCGACGGGCAGCCTGCCGCGGAAGGTGCGCAGACGTTTCAGTAGCTCCTCGCGCCCGGGTTTCCGCGCGATGCCAAACTGCCTGAGATCAGCGACATGGATCTCGATCTCATCGCCTTCCCTGAGTTCGAGCGCTTCGACCACGGCGGCGGGAAGCCGAACCGCAAGACTGTTTCCCCATTTGGCGACCTGCATGCTCGGTTCTCCCGTTTGATATACAATTTTACAATGTATATCTATTTGCGGATGGTTCAAGTGCCGCACTGGCTCCTCGTCATGCCTGGGCTTGTCCCGGCGTGTCTTGGGCAACGCTGGACGCGCAGATCCAAACCGCTTGATAGAACGTATATCGAACACACGCCATGTGCGATCGATCGGTATGGCCGAGGCGTACGCCTTTCTCGATCGGCTCGACGTCTCGGCGTCGGATAGGAGGAGCGCCGTCTGATCCATGACCCTCGCGATCTACTGGTTCAGAAATGACCTCAGGCTGACGGATGAGGCGGCGCTTAGAGCGGCATCGCGGGCGCCCGAGGATATGGCGCAGGAGGCTGCCCTGCGCGACGCGGGTCTCGACGACCATGATGTCCGGCAGTCCAGCCTGTTGCACGCGCCATGATCCAGGTGGTGTGGTTCAAGCGCGACCTGCGCACCTGCGATCACGCGCCGCTGGCCGCGGCCGCGGCTGCCGGACCGGTGCTGCCGCTTTATGTGGTCGAGCCTGATTACTGGCATCTCGCGGACACATCGACACGCCAATGGGTGGCCCAGCGCGCCGCGCTCGTAGAGTTGTCGCAACGGCTGTCGGAGTTGGGCGCTCCCTTGATCGTGCGCGTTGGGACGGTCGTTAAGGTTCTGGAGAGGATCCATTCCGCCATGGGGATCGCACGACTGCTGGCGCATCAGGAAACCGGCAACCTCTGGACCTTCGGGCGCGACATCGCCGTACGCGGCTTCTGCGAACGTCAGGGCATCACTTTCGCGGAATTCAGCCAGACCGGCGTGATCCGCGGCGCGGGCGCCCGCGATCGTTGGGCCGCCCACTACAACCGCTTTGTATCCGCGCCAGCCGTGACCGAACCGGTCAGGCTCACGGTGGTGACGGCGGCGAAGCTCACGGCTATTCCGACGGCTGAAATACTCGGACTTCAAGATGATGGCTGCGCTTCGCCGCAGTCGGGAACGCGAAAGGCCGCGCTCGCCTTGCTCGACAGCTTTCTGGATGGCCGCGGGGCGGATTACCGCCGTGGCATGTCGAGCCCGCTGAGCGGGGCTGTGTGCTGCTCGCGACTGTCGGTCGGATTGGCCACCGGCGCGGTTTCCGTTCGCGAGGTGCTGCAGCGGCTAGACAAAGCGAGACGCGCGCTGGTCGAGGCCCCACCGGAACTAAGAGCGATCCCGGTCACGGCGCTCGACAGCCTGATCGCCCGGCTGCATTGGCGGGGCCACTTCATGCAGAAGCTGGAGAGCGAGCCAGAACTGGAAACCCGCTCGTTCCATCCGCTTCACCAGGCCGCGCGGTCATCAACCGCGCCGGACGATCCGGTGCTCGCGGCATGGGCGATCGGACGGACGGGCATTCCCTTCGTCGATGCCTGCATGCGAAGCCTGATCGCCACGGGTTGGCTGAACTTCCGCATGCGCGCCATGTTGCAGTCCTTTGCCAGCTATCAATTGGGGCTCGACTGGCGCGTCAGCGGCGAACGGCTGGCGCGGCTATTCAGCGATTATGAGCCCGGCATCCATTGGCCGCAGGTGCAGATGCAGTCGGGCCAGACAGGGATCAATACGCCACGCATCTACAACCCGGTGAAACAGGGTAGGGACCAGGACCCCGACGGCCGCTTCACCCGGCAGTGGGTTCCTGAACTGGCGCATCTTTCGACAGCGGTTCTGCAGACGCCGTGGCTGGCGACCGGCGCTGATCCTGCGGATTATCCCCAGCCGATCGTCGATCCCTCTGCCGCGGCGCGGTTGGCGAAGGATCGGTTGACGATCCTGCGGCGGTCGGCAGGCTACCGCGAGGCGGCGCTTGCGGTCTTTCAGAAGCATGGCAGCCGCAAGCGTCGGTTCACAAATGACGGCGATCGCGGTCGGCAGGCGCCGCGCAGGCTTCCGCCGACGGCACCCGCACAACTCAGTCTGGGATTTGACGAACCGGAGCCGCCGGTTGACTGATGCCATTCTGATTCCGGCCAGCATCGCTTATTGGATAGCCTGATCAAAAGTCCGTTTGCGGACACGCGAATGCTGGCTGAAAAGATCGCAGGACGTTAAAATGAGGAGAAGGTCGACACCCGGCGACGGCTTTGTCCAAGAGATCCGCTGACAACCCAGGCTTCGTGCAGTTCGAAGGAGGCGCCCTTGAG
>Ga0326727_10028697_pt1 | contig 10094 bp, 8 predicted proteins | sample MB2enrmetagenome_FD_207643 | JGI IMG/M metagenome (GOLD analysis project Ga0326727, IMG submission 207643) | Lab enriched peat soil microbial communities from McLean, Ithaca, NY, United States - MB29MY | ecosystem: Environmental > Terrestrial > Soil > Wetlands > Peat | place: USA: New York...
AGCACTCTGGAACCATTCAGAACCACAGCTCTCAATAAGGTGGCCGCAACGCATTCAATCAAAAGTGGTTATTTTCTGTCGATTTCAATACGTTTCAACAAGTCGATGAAACTGGTTCGGGACCAGGGGGTCGGAGGTTCAAATCCTCTCTCCCCGACCAATAAAATCAATAACTTACGAAGGGTCAGTTGTTGAACCTTGTGGATCCTGAGGGAATTTGCAGCTACAGAATCGTCTGCATTGCTCTGGTAGCCGCCGTTAGTTCTTCTTTATCAGGTACTTGTGGCAGAGGTTATGCGGGTCAGACCCCCCGGGTTTGCACTTGGGGGGTCGGCGATCTGGAAAACATCGACCCCGAAGCTGAGTACTCTCAACTTCAAAGTGGCTCGGCTTTTGGGTTTTGGTTCCGGTTCTTGATGGGAACGTCCTTTATCATTCACCACGCTTGAATGCATACAGCGTGGAACAGCCATCGAGCGCAAAGAATTCCGAGCATCCGAGAGGCAGAGAGCCTGCAAACCATCATTCACGCCGAACAGTGAGCGATTGTTGCGTGGAATGTTGATCAAGTGGTAATTGAAGGGTAGCCGGTGATCCGCCCAGAATGCCGAATTCTGGCGCAAACCCCTTCGATAACGCTCGACCCTACCGTCTTGAGAGACGCCCGGAAGCCACCCGTGTGGCCGCGGCGCTCAAGCTGTCGGCCAGCGGTTGCCGGCCAAGCGGGCACTCAGCACGGTGAAGCCGGTGATGGAGTCGATCTCGGGGACGAAACCAGGTTTGGGATGCGCTGGATCTTCGAGGGCGTCCGCTCCCGCAGCGCCGCCGCAATTGCCGGTATTGAGCCCGGGAACATTTTGCTCAGCGCCGATGGCAGGGCCATCACGCCACCTGAGCATCCGGTCTTCCCAATGGGGAAGCAGACCAAGGTATCGATGGAATTGCCCCAGAAGTTCAAAGTGTTGGGATTCGTGGTCGAAGGTGGTACGGCCCACGAGAGCACGGCTCGAATCCGCGCAATGTTCGCAATCTCGTATCTTGTGCGGTGCTGACTGAGATCCACGGGTAACACGGCCATGTAACAAAGATCCTCGCCGGTGGTCCGGTTGATGTCATGTACCTTCACCGGCACCGTACCCAGATAGGTGAATGCGCACATGTTATCCCAGTCGGCCCAGAAGGCGACGTATTCGAAACTGCCTGCCGAGCAAAGATTGCCGGAGTATCCTGCAGTCTGCTTGATCCGGAAGGAAGCTACAAGCCGTTCGGAGCCAGGCATGCCCTCAAGCCCAACGCAATCCAATTGTTCGAAAGTAACGTCTGCGTCTTTTTCCGTCAGGGCCCCGACAGTGCTTGACCAGTCGATCTTTAGCGCCGCAAATTCGGCCATCTTGTTCGCCACCAGTTCACTGCTGACAGCGGGAGCTGAGAGCGCGCTATGCACATCCACGTAACCAAAGCGATGAGCTGGGACCTGACTTTCCTTTCCGCTGTACAGTTCGGCCAGTTGGGCCAGGGTCAGTGGCGCCGATTCCGGGGGTGGGATCGGAATTGAGGGAACTGTCGCCGCCTTCTCTATAGCCCCAGCCGGCAGGATGCTGTCTTCGCACAGGTCCTCGACGACATCGAGGATCGTCGCCGCGCCGGGCTTCAGTGGGATGTGGCAATCAAGCGAATTGCCCCAGGTAACCGGAAACTCAGGGCCGGTAGGGATGGACTGCCAGGATAGAATGGCTCGTACCAAAGGCAGAGCAGGATCATCGCAGTCCTCGCAGTTTGGCGGCGAATACGGCACGGACGCTGCATAGCTGAGCGGCTCAACCGGATGCGTGGCGCAGTCCGTACTATTCGGCAGGTCATGCACATTGATCGCGACCAGGCCGGCGTGCTGGAATCCGCTGCCGGTGTCCACATAAAACCGAATGTACTCATAAGAGCCGGGACTGCTGCTATGGCCCAAATACCCAGACGGCCGTTTGATCTGGATCACCGCCTCGAGCACGCCAAGATCCGGGTTGTAGCCCACGTAGGTCAGTTCTTCAAATGTCTTGTCGTTTGCAAAGGGGTCTGCCGGCGGGAGTTTGATCTCCGCAAAGTTCCCGAAATAGTTGGGGTTATCTGCAATGAGTTGGCTGAACTCGAGACGATCGGCATGTCTTCTTGCCTGGTCGACAGAACTCTTATGCTGGTTGGTGTTCGCCATTTCTACCTCTACGGGGCGTGAGTTTGTGCGCGTGGCCTTGGGGGAATCGGGCAACGAGCCAGGCCGGATATCACGTAGTGATCCCTGGATGGTTTTCGTTTCAGAGTTTGCCTGTGGATTTCAGATAAGGCAGGCCCGTCTTTAGACGGCGATGGACGGACGAATGCCGCGTGCATCGCTGCGCTGCTCTGCCCAGGTTCAGTTACCGCATAGAAATATCCCGAACCTGAGATTCAAGATTTTCTTTTTTGCGCATTTGAAACGCTTTACCGGCGAAATGCACTACTCAGTGCGTCCCGAGATTGGGAGTTCGCAGGAAGAGGGCGGCTATATCAGCGACGGTGTGACACGTTCACCCTGACGTTCGAAGCGCCTGTACCCAGCGCGAGCACGCCTCCCCGGTCGCGTCATTCCCGCGAACCAGACGGAACCCGCTCTGTGGAGCGGGCTCCGTCTGCACTGAGCACAAAGGAGGATCCGGTTCGTGACAGAGATGATTCATTTCTCCGCGCACCTGGCGAAGGTGGCTTCACTTTGGCGCCGCAGTCCCGAACCCGTTCGGAACGGGCTCAGAGCGATGATGAAGGCCGTCCGTTCTGGATCGAAAATCATCCGGATGAATGCTGTCCTTTTTTCCCTGTGGCTTCTGTTTCCGTTGTTTCTCCTTCTGACCAGGGACTGGATTGGACTGCTGGTTGTTTTTCAGGCTATGACCGCAGCGGGGCGTTTGCGAAGCACGCCGGCCGCGAAGAAGCTAGCCGCGTTCTCATCAATGAATGCTGCGCCCGACAGATGCAAAGGATAAGATCGTGTACGGTATCGTGCCTCAAGTCGCCGCGGACGGATACGAGATTCCTGGTTTCCAGCACTCTGTCTGGAGTTGCCCAGTGAGCTGTTCCGTCCATCCCGGCGCAACACTCCATAGCATTTTCCCGCGCTCAACACGCAGGCGCATGGCCCGAGCGCGCCGGCTGCGCTTTCCAGCGCCCGCGATGGTATACTTGAGCCCTCCCCCCGTTGTGGAGCCCCCGTTGCAATTCCACTCATTCGACGCGGTTTACGTAGAGAGCCTTTGCGAAGGAGACCGGCAGACTCAAGAACATTTTGTCGGCTACTTTTCCGCATTGCTCCAGGTCAAGCTGCGCGCGCGGCTGCAGTCGCGGCACGCGATAGAGGATGTGTGCCAGGAGACCTTTGCCCGCGTATTTGCCGTGTTGCGTAAAGAGGGCGGCCTCAAGAATCCAGAGCGCCTGGGCGCTTTTGTCAACAGCGTCTGCAACAATGTGCTCTTTGAGACCTACCGCTCTTCGGGCCGCGTGGAGTCGCTTGATCTCGAAGACCGCCCTGAGCCGCGGGCCACCGGTCCAGACGCATTGGCTATAGTTTCCGCTCGCCAGATGAGCGCTAAAGTTCGGGAGATTCTGCTGGCCATGGCGCCCCGCGACCGATTCCTGTTGAAGGCGGTTTTTTTAGAGCAGCGCGACCGCGAAGAGGTGTGCCGCGAGTTTGGCGTGGACCGCGAATACTTGCGCGTATTACTGCATCGGGCCAAACAGGAATTCAAGACGGAGTATGTGAAGCGCCATGGGGGCCCTGTGCCGCTCGATGCCGGAGCGTGAAGGTGATGCATGCCGTGGCGCGCAGGAACCACGGCGGATTTGACCGGGAGGAGGGCCAAAACGATGAATCATAACGAAGCCGTAGAACAGATGACCGTGGAGCGGTACCTCCTGGGCGAGCTGGATGCCGACGCCCGTGAAGATTTTGAAGAACACATGTTTTGTTGTCCGGATTGTGCCTTGGACTCTCGCGCTGCGACATTGTTTATTGAAGAAGCCAAAGCCGAGTTGGGTAAAATCGCGCCCATTCAGCCTGAAATGAAAGGCGCCGGCAAGCGGGAAAAAGGCCGAAGTCGTTGGTCTATATGTTGGCGGCCGGCATTTGCCGCTCCGGCATTCGCTGCCCTGGTGGCGGTGATCGGCTATCAGAATCTGGTGACGCTTCCTGTCCTCCGCAATGCAGCTAGCCAGCCGGCCGTGGTTCCGGTTGCGCCGTTATCGGGAGCTGCACGCGGCGAAATGCGCACGACCGTCGTCGCTGACCGTGGGCGCGGCATTGCCGTGCCCGTCGATATTCCCCTCGACCCGGGCATTGGCACTTTTGTCTCCTATTCATTCGAACTCTATAACCCACAGGGGAAGCTCGCATGGTCAGGCACGATCCCGGCGCCTGCACAGGGATCGACTGGCGATCTGCAGCTCTCGTTGGTGATGCCGGGCGGAATGTTGAAGGACGGAATGTACTCAGTATCGATCTCTGGAACCGGGGCTCATGGCGAAAGCACGCCCATCGAACACTACGCTTTTAATCTAGTGGTGACGAAATGATCGCCCTGGACAGTGAACGGCATGCACGATCCGGGCTTCGCAGCCCGCGTTTTTTGCCGGCGCAAGAGAAAAAAGTTTCCAATACTGGTTGCCATCCGCTAGAATCCCCGCATAAGTTGAAGGAAAGTGAGGACGCCAATGACTGAAAGCACCAAGAGACAGCATCACTATCACGCGTCAGCAACCGCCATCTCCGGCCATTTGAAGCTTCCGCTTGTGAGGAAGATTGAGCCGCAGGCGCACACCGAGCTGCCGAAAGAGGGTGGGCACTTTTCGCAACGCCTCGAGAATTTCAGACTCGAGGAAGTGCTTTCCTTCCGCTCGGCCAGCACGCGCGTCTCCGGCAATAAGAGCACGAAGCCCGGGCAGGGCTGGACGACAATGACCACTACCACCGTTGAGGGGCTCAATGTTCTGGAGGTGGTGACGGCCGACCGGGTTGTGATGCAGACCATCACCGAGCATCCTCTTGAAGGCTATGTGCCATCGGTCTCCTTTCTTGGAACTCATTTTGAGAACCTGCGCGTTGCCGGCCATCGTGTCGAGCTGGATATCGACCCAAACATCCTTGGCGGAAAGCCGGATGGCGATGGGGCATTCACCAAAGAATCGGGTCTGATTGGCCGCGTGGGCAGTCAGTACCGCCGCGTGCTTGAGAGCAAAGGGCTTCCCGAAGACCTGCGCGAACGTTACAATCGACTTTCCTCGACTCTCGGGAGCGCGGAGGAGATTGAATGTTCCCTGGTGAATCGTGCGAACGGCTCATACCCTGGCCATTCGTTCGGTCACATTATTCACGTGCCCAATTTCGGCAAGATTATTTTGGCCAGATTGAAGGTGAGTCACGGCCAGTACGACACGCCGACCGGAGCTCCGAGGATAACGAATGTTCAGCTCACAATGGTGGACCTGGAGCTTGGCTGCGTAGCCGATGGCAGCGTGGCGATCGCGGGCGGGGTGGACAACGGCGGGACCGTTCCTTAGGTAGGGCGACACTCTCGGAATCCCGCTCGACGGCTCAGACCGCGAAGCCCTCATTTCGTCCTGTCATCGGGCAAAGCCGCGACGCGGCGCGCTTCCGATGGCTGGCGCTCCTACTTCTACTGTTTCTTCTGCCATTCGAAGACAGCCGACCCCAATCGGCCCAAGTCGCCTACGATCATGCGTGGCGCCTCCTTCAGCAGGGCGACCTCGTCGGTGGCCAACAGGAGGCTGCGCTGGGTTACCAGCGGTTTCAGTCTTCCAATCCGGCATGGGCTGCAAAGTTTAAATTGCTGCTTGCCCAGGCCTTGCTTTACCGGGGAATGTACGACGCTGCACTCAACAATCTCCCTTCCTATAACGATTCGACGAACCAAGAGGGCACAGTTCAGAAGCTGGCCATCGAGGCAGTCGTGTTCACGCGTCAACAGCGGTTACCGCTTGCGGATCAAAAGCTGACCCAGGCCGAGGCGATCTGCGGCAAAACAGATCTCGAACCTTGCGGAGACGTCTATACGGCGCGCGCAATCTTTGAGGCCAAGCAGGGCCAGTTTGCCGAAGCAAGGCAGTCTTTCCTGCGAACGCTGGCTTTTGCCCGCAGCCGCCACAATCCCTGGCTCGAAGCCAGTGCTTCCCTCAACCTGGGTTTTACAGCCCTCCAGGTCGATCACTTCGACGAAGCAGTTGACTGGTCCAGGTCTGCATATCGCGGAGCAGCTGTCTCAGGTTATCAATACTTAGCGCAGGCCGCCGCGGGCAATCTCGGATGGGCCTATTTCGAATTAGGCGATCACGAGAGAGCGTTGGAGCAGTTTCAATTAGCTGAACAGTCCGCGTCGCGGTTGGGCAGCGTGCGCTATGAACTCAAATGGCTCAACAACGCCGGATATGTATACCGGGATAGCGGCGATCTGTCACGCGCGCTGGACTGCTATCGCGAGGCATACTCATTCGCCCAACAACTCGGCAGCAAGGAAGACATTGAGAACACGCTCGAGGATCTGGCCCACCTCTCCGTGATGAATGGAAACCTGAAGGATGCGGGCGCCTATATCGATCAGGTTGCGCCAATGGAGACCGAGGGCGGAGAAAGCCTTAGCCCAAGCTTAATGCTCATCGAGGGGATGCTCGCAGCCGCCCTGCATCGGGACGGAGAAGCGGAGACCGACTACCGTTCTGTTTGGAATGACCACAACAGCCTGACAATACTGCGTTTGAGCGCCGGCTCTGAACTGGCGAGGCTCTATGAATCGCAACGGCGCCCGGGCGCCGCAGAACAGATGTACAAATCCACGCTGGCGGCCTATGAGTCGGCGCGCGCGATACTCCGGAAGGAAGAGGAGCAGCTCCCATTCGGCGCCAACGCGACCCAGGTTTATGACGAATACATTCACATGCTGGCCGGGCAGAAGCGTACCGGCGATGCGTTGGCAATAGCCGAACAGAGCCGCGCCAGAACCCTGGAGCAGGGTCTGGATGCCGATGCGGGCATAAGCGCATCTGGTTCTGCATCCATCGATCCGCGACGGACGGCTCAAATCGCCGATGCGACCCTGCTCTTCTACTGGCTGGGCGAAAAGCAGTCCTATTTGTGGACCATTACGCCGGCGCGAGTCACGATGTTCCTTTTGCCGCCACGCGAGCAGATCGCCTCCCACGTCAAGAGTTACAGCAACGCAATTCTCAACTTTCAGGATCCGCGGGCAGACGGCAATCAGGATGGGTTATGGCTTTACAACGCACTCGTCGCGCCTGCGAGGGCATTGATTCAACCCCGGAATCCGGTCGTCATTTTCGACGATGGCGTACTCAGCGAATTGAACTTCGACACGCTTCTCGTTCCCGGCCCCGGTGCGGCGAAGGACAACGATGCGAACGCGACGGCGCATTACCTGATTGAAGATTTTCCTCTGGTTTCCGCACCCTCCCTTGCGATGTTCGGCGCACACAAAAACACGCGGGATCGAGGAGCGAGGATGCTCCTGCTTGGCGATCCTGTTTCTCCCAGCCCGGACTTCCCGAGTCTGCCTCTATTTGCTTATGAGATGACCAAGATTGAAGGCCGCTTCAGCAAAGATCGGCTTACGGTCTTTCGCGGAGTCCAGGCGACTCCGGCGGCTTACCTCGCAAGCCATCCCTCGCAATACTCGTACATCCATTTCGTCTCGCATGCGATAGCCAGCAAGAACGACCCTCTGGATTCAGCGATCGTACTTTCCGGTTCCAGCGCAGACGAGCACTCGTTCAAACTTTACGCACGCGAGATCATCAAGGAGCACATTGACGCACGGCTCGTCACCATCTCCGCCTGCTATGGCAGCGGAACGCGGTACTATGCGGGTGAAGGTTTGGTGGGGCTTTCCTGGGCGTTTCTCCGCGCCGGCGCGCACAGAGTGATTGGTGCATTGTGGGAGGTAAGCGACACCTCAACGCCGCGCCTGATGGACAATTTCTATGGCAATCTCGCAAACGGGAACTCGCCCGAGTCCTCGCTGCGCAACGCCAAGCTGGATTTGATTCACTCGCGAAGCAGATTCAGCCTGCCATTCTATTGGGCTGTGTTCCAAATGTACGATCGCGAATAATGTTGAATCGTCCTGCGCCGGGCCGGCACTCAGGAGCACAAGTTCGGCATCAAATCCCTTCGCGATGCGTCCGCTGCGAGTCCGGTAGCCGAAGCGCCGCTTGTTTTCGAGCCTTAAAGCATTTTCACTATTCCTATAGGGTGGGTTTCGTGGTTCCCCACGCTTTTCACAAAGAACGTGAAAAGGATGGGGCACGGAGTTTCCTTACACTATCAGTGAAAATGCCGTAATTTGTACCGCGGAAACTGTTGGCATGGCGTGGCGTTGTAGCGACCAGAACAAGACCAGGGTTGCTGTATCCCGATCGTGGCTTTGTAACAAGGGCACGGCTTTAGCCGGGCCGATCAGCGCAGCAAAAACGATTGGGGCTTTAGCCCCTGCCGGGATACGCCCACTGTAGGGCTGCTCTAGTGTAACGGTCTGCAACAAAATCACTACAGCCGACATCCCCAATGAACATTCATTTGGAGAATTCCCCGACATTCTTTCGAACGATTTCCGGCTTCCGCAGCGCCCCATCTCCACGCGCAGGTTTTGTAGCCTTCTCTTGGCAGTTAAGACTATTGGAAATGTGCAGTTTAAAGCACTGGAAGGCCTGGCCTTTCAGAGCCAAAACACGGCGAGTTCCGGACGGATAAAATCCTGGCGAGCCGGCGACAGAGCGCTTCGATGTTGTGCGCCTGGGCAGGGACGCTTTATATTAGTTTGAGAGTCGAACTCGATCCGCTGGGCCCCTTCCCACTGGACCCCTCAACACAAAGATCCGGGCGCAGGCGTCGAGAGTATTGCGCCCCTTGAAGCAGCTGCCGAGCCGGCGGAACCGCAACTGAATTCGAGATTCAGCAGCCAAGGAATGAATCATCTCCTGCGACGCTGATTGAGAGGTCGAAATGTTGCCACAACAATGGGAAACGTTCAAACGTGCGGTGCGCCGCGAAAAGATGGACAAGATCCCCATGGCGCTGATTATCGACAGCCCCTGGATTCCAGGCTACCTGGGGATCGAACACCTGGACTATTTCCTCGATCCGGAGCTTTGGTTTCAATCCAATCTGAAAATCATGCGGGAGTTCCCGGAGATCATCTTCATTCCGTCGTGGTGGATGGAGTACGGGATGGCGGCGGAGCCATCGGTGCTGGGCGCGAAGATCAAATTCTGGCAGGACAATACTCCGAGCGAATATCAGTCGCTCTATCACCTGGAGGACATCGACAGATTTCCCGAGTACGAAGTGGAAGCTGATGCGTTTGCGGGGCTGACGCTGCATCGCATCAAAATGGCGCGGCAGAGAATTCTCGATGCCGGCTACATTCTGCCGATGGTGACCTCGCGCGGGCCGCTGTGCACGGCGGGATTCGTGCGCGGCACCACCGAATTCATGATCGACCTGGTGGAAAACCCGGCGGGCGCGCACAAGCTTATCGATCTGTGCACGCGGGTGATCATCGACTGGCTGAAGGCGCAACAGAAGGTGATGGGCGATACGGTCGAGAGCATCTTCATCCTCGACGACATAGTGGGTTTCGTCAACGAGGAGCACTACCTGGAGTTCGCGCATCCCTATCTGAAGCGCATTTGCGACGCTTTCCCCAAGGATTGGGTGAAGCTTTATCACAACGATGCCGAAGTGGATGCATGCCTGGACCATCTGCCCGATACGGGTTTCAACGTGTTGAACTGGGGCAAGCAGCGGCACATTACTGAAGTGAAGCGGCGCGTGGGCGATCGCATGTGCCTGATGGGCAACGTGAATCCGCTGGAGGTGGCGGTGCGCGGCACGCCGGAAGAGGTGAAGGACGAGACGCTGGAGGTTTTGGAAGGTTCCGGCGGCGAGGGAATTATCCTTTCTGTGGGCGGAGGCACCAGCCCTGGCATGCCCCGCGAAAACATCCTGGCCATGCTGGAAGCACTTGAGGAGTTCAACGCGAAGCGCGCGG
>Ga0326727_10028698_pt1 | contig 10094 bp, 6 predicted proteins | sample MB2enrmetagenome_FD_207643 | JGI IMG/M metagenome (GOLD analysis project Ga0326727, IMG submission 207643) | Lab enriched peat soil microbial communities from McLean, Ithaca, NY, United States - MB29MY | ecosystem: Environmental > Terrestrial > Soil > Wetlands > Peat | place: USA: New York...
GAGTTGGTGGTGATATGAAGATCGCTGCCATTCAGCTCCAGCAGCTTCTTCAGCAGATCGCTCAGTGTTACCGCCATCGATTCTCCTTGCCGCTTCCCTATTTCCCGTGGTCGCCCGTTCAAGCCTTCCTTTGGCTTGAGCGGCGTGCTAGCTCACTGTCTCGCGCAGCACTTCTTCCATCGACGTCAGCCCGGCCATGATCTTGACCAGGCCGCTGCGGCGCAGCGTGATCATTCCGTTCTCAATCGCCTTCTTCTTCAGCTCCAGCGCCGAGGCTCCCACCAGGATCAGCTCGCGCAATGCGTCGTCGACCTCCATCACCTCGTAGAGCGCCGTGCGTCCCTTGTAGCCGGTGCCATTGCACTTCTCGCAGCCGCGCCCCTTCTTCACCTTCACCGTGCGCGCCTCCTGCGGAGTAAAGCCGATCTTCTGCAGCACCTGTACCGGAACATCGACCTGCTCGATGCAGCCGGTGCAGATGCGCCGGATCAGACGCTGCGCCAGGATCAGGTGAATCGAGGTGGCAACCAGGAAGGGCTCGATGCCCATGTTCATCAGTCGTGAAACCGTCTCCGGAGCGCCGTTGGTGTGCAGCGTGCTCAGCACCAGGTGGCCGGTGAGCGCCGCCTTGATGGCAATTTCCGCCGTCTCAAAGTCGCGGATCTCGCCCACCAGGATGATGTTCGGGTCCTGGCGCAGGAAGCTGCGCAGCGCGGCCGCAAAGTTCAGCCCGATCTGCTCCTTCATCTGCACCTGGTTGACGCCCTGCAGTTGGAACTCGACCGGGTCCTCGGCGGTCATGATGTTCGTGTCCGGCTTGTTCAGCAACGAGATCGCCGAATACAGCGTGTTCGTCTTGCCCGAACCGGTCGGCCCCGTCACGAGCACCATCCCGAAGGGCTTCAGGATCGCCTTCTGGAACTTCTCCAGCGACTCCGGCTCAAAGCCAAGCTGCGTCATGTCCAGCCGCAGATTGTCCTTATCCAGAAGACGCATCACGATCTTTTCGCCCCACAGCGTCGGCAGCGTGCTGACACGCCAATCCAGTTGGCGGCGGCGTCCGTCGATCCTCATGCGGATCATAATGCGGCCGTCCTGCGGCAGACGCTTTTCGCTGATATCCAATTTCGCCAGAATCTTTACGCGCGAGATGATCGCATCACGCAGCTTGATCGGAGGCTTGGTCAGCTCCTGCAGAACGCCGTCCACGCGGATCCGCACCCGGTACTCTTTTTCGTAGGGCTCCATGTGGACGTCGCTGGCCTTGGCCTTCACCGCCTCGCGCAGAATCACGTTCACAATCTGCACGATCGAGGCCTCGCTCGCCATTTTTTCCAGTTCCGCCAGCGAAGATTCTTCGCCATGGTCCTCGGCATCGTCTTCGGCGTCGAAGTCGTCGGCCTCCGCCATCATCTTGGCAAGGCTCTCGTCGACCGCCTGCTTGGCCTCTGCCGAGCCCGTCTCCGGAATGTTGTAGGCGAATTCGATCGCGTCCAGAATCGCGGCTTCGCTGCCCTTCAGCGGCTCAATTGCGTAGCCTGTGATGAACTTCAGATCATCAAGGGCGCGGAAGTTCGTCGGGTCCACCATTGCAACCTGCAATGCTGTTCCCGTCTTGCCGCAGGGAAGCACCTTGTACTTGCGGGCGACATCGATCGGAACCATCTTCACGATCTTCGGATCGATGACATAGTTCGCAGGATCAAAGGCCGCGTATTGCATGCCTCTTGGTGGAGTCGACAAGGCCGTTCCTCACTTGAAAACTTTCGCTCAACATTCTAACCACGCACACCGCCAGCTCCGCGCGCATCTCCAGCTTCGGGAGACACGGAAGTCACACCGCGACTGGTGCCCGGCGTACAAAGCCAGAGCCTGAGAGAGCCGTATACCCGCCCGGCGCAGGACATGTCCAATGCAAAGCGGGCACACATAGCGAGCTATTATCGGCAGAGTAACAGGTTGACATTAGTTGTCAATCGTGTGGACACACTTAAGTTACAATCGAAGGAACTAAACCCTGCCCCAAAGGGCTTAGCACTTTACGTTTCCGGCGCGCATAAAGCTCCCCCCATGACTCCCGGCCCCGCCCGCCAACGCAAAATCCGCAGCGCCTTCCGCATCCTGGAGGCCGCCTTGGGCGAGCAGCACTGGTGGCCCGCCGGCTCGGCCTTCGAGGTCATCGTCGGCGCCTACCTCACCCAGAACACCGCCTGGACGAACGTCGAGCGCGCCATCGACAACCTGCGCCACGCCGGAGCGCTCTCCATCGACGGCATCCGCTCGACCCCGGTCGAAGAGCTCGAACAGCTCATCCGCCCCGCCGGATACTTCCGCCAGAAGGCCGCGCGCCTCAAGCGCTTCATCGAGCACCTGGACGCCGGCTACTCCGGCTCGCTCGGTGCGCTCTTCGCCCGTCCCGCCGAAGAGCTGCGCGACGAACTGCTCTCACTCAACGGCATCGGCCCGGAGACCGCCGACTCCATCCTCCTCTACGCCGCCTGCAAAGAGGTCTTCGTCGTCGACGCCTACACCCGCCGCATCTTCGAGCGTCACGCCCTCGCCACTCCCGCGACCCCATACGACGAGATCCGCATCAGTGTCGAGCAGGCGCTGGACGCAGAGGAGGTACATTTCGAGAAAAGAGAGCGCGAGGGCTCGATCGCGGTGCATCGTCGATGCAAAGACGACTCCGGCAGCTCGGCGAATCACGCCGTCCCCGGACTCGCCATCCACCTGCCCTCGGCCGCCTCGCGCCTGCCGCGCAGCGAGCTCGCCCGCCGCTACAACGAGTTCCACGCCCTGCTCGTCCAGACCGCCAAGCACTTCTGCCTGAAGAAAGAAGCCCGCTGCGAGCACTGCCCCCTGCGCCCACTTCTGCCGCGCACCTCAAGACCATAGGTGAACCATAGGTACACATAGGTGCCCCATATCTGCCCTCCTTTGGCAGATGTGGGAGGAGAGATCACGATCTCTTCGAGCGCGCCGTAGAGAGAAAACAAAAAGGGTGAGTGCGGTATCCGCGCTCACCCTCCCTGAATCTAAAGCCTGAAGTTATTGAGCCCGCTACGCTCCCGCCTTCTTTTCGATCTTCGCCCAGGTGTCTTTCAGTGGCAGGGTACGGTTAAAGACCAGCCTTCCGGGGCGCGAGTCGGGATCGACGCAGAAGTAGCCGATGCGCTCGAACTGGTAGCGATCCTCAACCTTGGCCTCGGCCAGCGAGGGCTCCAGCTTGGCGTCCGTGATAATCTCCAGCGAATTCGGATTCAGGTTGCTGAGGAAGCTCTCGCCCTCGCTGGGATCGGCCTTGGTGAAGAGCTTGTCGTAGAGGCGCACCTCGGCCTCGATCGCCCGCGCCGCCGAGACCCAGTGGATCGTCGACTTCACCTTGCGTCCGTCGGGAGAGTTGCCGCCGCGGCTCGCCGGATCGTAGGTGCAATGCACCTCGACGATCTCGCCCGCCGCGTCCTTCAGCACCTTCGTCGCGGTGACGAAGTAGGCATTGCGCAGCCGAACCTCCTTGCCCGGCGAGAGCCGGTAGTACTTCGGCGGAGGCACCTCGCGGAAGTCATCCTGCTCGATGTAAATCTCGCGCGAGAACGGCACCTGGCGCACGCCCGCCGCCGCATCTTCGGGATTGTTCGCCACCTCGACCAACTCTTCCCCCTCGGGATAGTTGTCGATGACGACCTTCAGCGGACGCAGCACGGCCATCGCCCGCGGCACGCGCTTGTTCAGATCCTCGCGCTGGAAGTGCTCCAGCATCTCGACATCGGTGGTGCCGTTGGTGCGCGAGGCTCCAATCGAGGCGCAGAAGTTGCGAATCGCCTCGGGGGTAAAGCCGCGGCGGCGAATGCCAGAGATCGTCGGCATCCGCGGATCGTCCCAGCCGTTGACGCGCTTTTCCTGCACCAACTGCAGCAGCTTGCGCTTGCTCAGCAATGTGTAGGTCAGGTTCAGCCGGTCGAATTCGATCTGCTGCGATGGGAAGATGCCTAGCTGCTCGATGTACCAGCGATAGAGCGGCTGGTGGTCGGCAAACTCAAGCGTGCACATCGAGTGCGTCACCTGTTCGAGCGAATCCGACTGCCCGTGCGCGTAGTCGTACATCGGATAAATGCACCACTTGTCGCCCGTGCGGTGATGCGTGGCGTGCAGGATGCGGTACATCACCGGATCGCGCATGTTCAAGTTTGGCGAGGCCATATCGATCTTCGCCCGCAGCACGCGCGAGCCATCGGGAAATTCGCCTTTAGCCATGCGCTGAAAGAGATCGAGATTCTCTTCCACCGGGCGGTCGCGATAGGGACTGTTCTTGCCCGGCTCGGTCAGCGTGCCGCGATGCTCGCGAATCTCCTCGGCGCTCAGGTCATCGACATACGCTTTGCCTTCGCGAATCAGCTTCAGCGCCCACTCGTAGAGCTGATCGAAGTAGTCGGAGGCGTAGCAGAGCCGCTCCCACTCGAAGCCGAGCCAGCGCACGTCCTTCATGATCGAATCGACGTACTCCTGCTCTTCCTTCTCGGGATTGGTGTCGTCGAAGCGCAGGTTGGTCTTGCCGCCGAACTCATCGGCGAGCCCGAAGTCGATGCAGATCGCCTTGGCGTGGCCGATGTGCAGGTAGCCGTTGGGCTCCGGTGGAAAGCGCGTCTGGATGACGGCGTCGCCGAACTTCTTCGTCCGCACATCCAGTTCCATGATGTCGCGGAGAAAGTTGGAAAGACGCGGGCTTTCGGCAGTAGTGGCTTCGTGGGTCTCCGGCTTCGATGCACTCATCGGAATATTTCCTTTACTGATGGCCGGCAGCTTCCGGCTGCCTCGCAGGTTTCTCGCTGAGCATGGAGATGGCATGGGCGATGCGGCGCAGGCAGAGTTCGCGGCCCACAATCTGCATGCTCTCGAACAGTGGCGGCGCGTTCCTTCTTCCGCAAACGGCGACGCGAATGGGCTGGAACATCGGTCCCGCCTTCACGCCCAGCCGCGTGGCGGCCTCGCGCATCGCAGCTTCAAGCGTCGCATGGTCGAACCCCGGAAGAGCGCCGGCGATGGCCTCCGCCTCCAGCAGAATCTTCTTCGCCAGCGCTGCATCGCCCTTCGGCGGAATCAGCTCAAGCACATCATACGGCGGAAGCGGCTCGACAAAGAAGAAGTCCGCCGCCGCAACCGAGTCGCCGAGCAGCTTAATCCTCTCGCGAATCAGCGGCGTGACGGCCAGCACACGCTCCGGAGTGACTTGCACGGAATCGCCTCGCGTTTGCCGGTTGCCGCCGGATACGACCATGAGAGCGGCTCTCCGCACCTCCCCGCTGTCGGCGGATGCGAGATCGTAGGCGTTCCTCAGCAGCGGCAGCAGCTCAGCGGCCAGCCGCTCCACAGGCAGGGCGCGAATGTGCTCGGCATTCAGCCAGACGGCCTTGGGATCGAAGGGATCTTCTTCTTTGAAGTTCACCACCGCGTTGGCGCGGTTGACGCCCTCCATCGTGAAGGCCTCGCTCAGTTCGTCGAGCTTCAGGAACTCGCGATCGTTCTTCGGCGACCAACCCAGCAGGCAGAGGAAGTTGATGAACGCCTCCGGCAGAAAGCCCGCATCGCGATAGGTGGTCACGCTGACCACCGGCCCGTGCCGCCGTTTGCTCAGCTTCGTCCCGTCGGGAGCGACCAGCAGCGGCAGATGCGCGAACTGCGGAGCCTCGGCACCCAGCGCCTCAAAGATCAGCAGGTGCTTGAAGGTGTTCGTCAGGTGATCCTGCCCGCGGATGATGTGGCTGATGTGCAGGTCGGCATCGTCGGCGCAGGAGGCCAGATGATACGTGGGCATTCCGTCGCTGCGCAGCAGCGCGAAGTCCTCAACCTCATCGGCCAGCTTCGACTGCTCGCCGTAGACGGCGTCGGTAAAGCGCAGCACGCGCTCCGTGCCGCGTGGGACGCGGAAGCGCAGCGCAAACGGCTCACCCGCGGCCGCCCGCCGGTCGCTCTCCTCGCGTGAAAGCTCGCGCATCTCGGGATTGCAGAGCCAGGCACCCTGAGGAGCGTCAGCCTCACCCTTTACCGCGGGGGTGAAATCCCGATAGGCCAGCCCCTTGGCGAAGATTGCCTCGGCGGCCGCGCGATGCAGCCCCAGCCGCTCGGACTGCTTGTACTCCTCGTCCCAGCTCAATCCCAGCCAGCGCAAGCCGTCGAAGATGGAGTTGACGCTGGCCTGGGTGTTGCGCTCCACGTCGGTGTCATCCAGACGCAGAACCATCGTCCCGCCATTGTGGCGGGCAAAAAGCCAATTGAAGATGAAGGTGCGCGCGCTGCCCACGTGAAGAAAGCCCGTGGGCGACGGCGCAAAACGTACTCGTAGCATAAGTTTCCAGTATAAATGCCCGGAGAGCATGTGCGGTGCGGAATGCCAGTTTGCCTTATCTGCCTCCCGCACCGTAAAATAAGTTGTTCGGGACTGAGTTCCGTTAATTTCTGAGGATACAGGGTAAGTATGGCGAATCATGTTTCGGCGCTGAAGCGCGCACGACAGACAGAGAAGAAGACGACGGCCAACCGCGCCAACCAGTCGCGCGTTCGCACCGAGCTGCGCAAGCTGCGCGCCGCTCTCACCGCCGGCGACCAGAAGGCGCTGGACCAAACTTTCCGCGAGACCGTTTCCGCGCTCGACAAGAGCGTGCAGAAAGGCGTTCTGCACAAGAACACCGCCTCGCGCTACAAGAGCCGCCTTTCGGCTCGCGTCAAGGCCGCAGCCGGCAAGTAAGGCCGCTCTCTCGACGATTCCATTTCCTCAAAGCGTCGCGCCATTTCGGCGAGGCGCTTTTTGCTTTGGCCTAAACTGCCCCACCCTGGCCGCGAAAAACGCGGCTAAGGGTAGGCACCCAAGTCTCCCGACGCCTCCGTTCCCATTGACCACACAAGAGTTACGTCCTTCCCGAGCTTCCCTTTCACGGCCGGTGCTCTGATCTTCGCTCAATTATCCGAAGGGAATTAAGTCCTCGCAGCCGCTTCCGGCATCTCTTACAGAGCGAACTGGCTGCGATTTTCGCTGGAAAACTCTGCCGCAGCCTCCATTTCAGCAATTTCTATCGCCATGCCGGCTCCATCGAGCAGCGGCTTGGATTATATTGTGCAGCGCGGCCAGCGTGCCGCGGAAAGGACGGCGCCATGATTCAGGGGAGTGTGTTGCAGAGCTTTCCCGAGCTCTTTGGCATGAAGAAGGCAAACGGGCGGGAGCTCGACGTGGAGCAGACCATCGCCACGCTGACGCGCGAGCTCGATCCGGAGATCGCAAGGGCACTCTCGGAGCGGCGCGCGCTGCTGGAATCCAAGGCTCCGGTGCGCGAAAAGTACGGATGGCCGAAGTGGAATGAGCGCTTCCGCGATCCCATCGGCGGCGGCGAGTGGAGCTTTCGCGAGATTGTGCAGGGGATGATCGATAACTTTCTCGATCATGAGAGCCCGCATCGCTGGCGGCTGAACGACGAGGTCCCCATCCCCGCCGACGCGCACCCGCTGCTCAATCCCGGACTTGAGCTGACCGGGCCGTGGTATCCGCTCGATATGGCCTTCAATGCGCTGAACAGCCCGGCGCCGATGAACATGCCGGACTTCGAAGACGCCTCGCCGGCGCACTTCCGTCCCACCGGCTCTGCGGCCAGCGAGCCGATCGGCGTCTTCGGAGCCTTGCGGAATGCAAAAGAAATCTTTGAGGGCCGCTGGCAGGGCCGCGCCTACGAGGTCGTAAAGAAGAACAAGACCCGCCGCTATGAGATTGGGAGAGCAGCCGGCGAGTGGCCGATCCGCTTTGTGAGGCCGCCGAGCATTCATGTCCGCTTCGACCAGATCCTCGTCGATGAGCGGCCTGCTCCCGGACTGGTGGTGGTCGCCGTGCTCTGGACGCTGAACAATTACGAGACGCTCCGGCGCTCCGGCACCGGGGTGTACTTCTACATCCCCAAGATGCAGACGCCGCACGAGGCGCTGATCGTCGAGAAACTCTTCGCGCGACTGGAGGCGATGATTGGAGTTCCGGCCGGCACGCTGAAGATCAAGATGCTTTACGAGGAGGGCAACGGAGGCCGCTTCCTGCCGGCCATCGCGTGGACGCTGCGCCGCCGCCTGCTGGGCACCAACGTCGGCCGCTGGGATTACCTGGGCAGCCTGATCGAAATCTGGAAGGACGATCCGCAGGGAATCTTCCCCGATCCGCAGACGATCGGCATGGCCTCTCCCAACATGATCGCCTACCAGCGCTACAACGCGCTGATGATGCTGATGGCCGGGATGAAGCACGGCGAGTTCAGCCAGGCCGCGCCCATCGGCGGCATGGCCGCGGTGATGATCTATCAGGCCGGCGACACCTACGGACGCGCTCGCTACAACCAGCTTGCCCTGCGAGCCATGGCGATCGACAAGCTGCGCGAGCGCCTGCTGGGGCTGATCTTTGTGCCGGAGTCGCCGCACTCCGATGCGCATCCGACGCTGGATGCGATCCTCGCCGGCAAGGCGAAGGGGAAGCTCTACGACGCCTACAGGCAGAGCTGGGTCGCCAGCCCCGAACCAGCTTACGTATCGGCCGGAAACGCGCCGCTGAAAGCAACGCTCGCCGAGCTGCAGGAGATGATTGACGCTCCGCGGCAGATGGTGGAGGTGAATGGCAAGCCGATTCCGATGGTGGAGAGCGGACTGGTCGATAGCGAGCGGCAGCTCTTCCACTCGCGCGGCCTCATCGACGCGGAAGGCCGCATCACGCCGCAGGTGCTCGCGCGCGAGTCGGTGAACTCTCCGGAAAAGCTGCTCTCGCCGCAGCTCTGGGAGTCGATCTATGGCGTTCCGAAGGGCGACGTCACCATCGAGCACATTCAGCATGCGTTCTACATGGCGGCCAACTATGGCTTCCAGATCCTGAATGGAAACTTCGCGGCGGCGATCGACGATTACGAGCTCTGTCTGCGCTTCATGAACGACCTGGCGACCTATCGCATCGACATGTCATGGCTGTGGACGCTGGTGCAGCACCAGGCGACGATCACAAAGGATGGCTTCCTGAAGCGTCCGCTGCTGACCGAAGACGGCGTGGTTCCGGCACAAAACGCAGAGGCCGTGAAGGCCGGAACGCGCTTCAGCCGCGAGCTCTTCGAGAAGCTCTGGACGTATCACAACCAGTGGACTGAGGCATTTTTCGCCGAGCAGGATCGCCACGGCGATCCGGGACGCTTCGATCGCTCCAAGGCCGCCGTCATCATGGAGCTGCTGAAGCGGCAGTTGCTCTCGCCGCGCTATATCCAGCACAGCGCGCGCGTTCTTTTCGTCGTGGGAGCAGCCGGCGAGCAGGAGCGGGCGCAGCTTCTGGATGCGATCTTCACACACTCACGCGAAGAGTTGCTGAAGGGAGTAGCGGCCGGAAGCATCGGCAAGAAGGCGCTGGAGGCGCACGATTACGTCTTCGACATTTTCACCGAGGAAGACGCAGCGGCGCGCTGTGCCTGAGTCGCTGAGGAATCGATAGCTGATCTACGGCGCGGCAGAACCCACCCTGAACTCGCCAACTTCCGGCGAGTTCAAGGGTAGGGTACCCTCTGCTCTGCCGCGCTTTTTTTCGCAGCGCCCATCGCTTCCCGCTGAACGTGGCTATAATGTCGCAACCGCTGTTCCTCCGTGGGGCCGTCAGGGTGGAGAAATTCAGATGAACAACAAGGTCGAGTTGGCTTTTGGCCGCCGGCAACTGCAAGTCTCGCTGCCGGAGGGCGCACAGGCAACCATCATTCGCAAGGTTCCACTGGCGACGCTGGCCGATCCCCGGCAGGAGGTACGCCGCGCTTTGGATCATCCCATCTCGGCAGAGCAGCTGGCAGAGCTGGCCCGGGGACGGCAGAGCGCCTGCATCCTGATCTGCGATATCACCCGTCCGGTGCCCAACCAGCTCTTCCTGCGACCGATGATCGAAGAGCTGATCCGGGCAGGCATTCCAGCGGCAAAGATCGTGGTGGTGGTCGCGACCGGACTGCATCGTCCGAACGAAGGTGCAGAGCTGGAAGAGCTCGTCGGAGATCCCTGGGTGCTGAAGACGGTGCGGGTGGAGAACCACTTTGCCCGCAACGATGCCGATC
>Ga0326727_10028699_pt1 | contig 10094 bp, 9 predicted proteins | sample MB2enrmetagenome_FD_207643 | JGI IMG/M metagenome (GOLD analysis project Ga0326727, IMG submission 207643) | Lab enriched peat soil microbial communities from McLean, Ithaca, NY, United States - MB29MY | ecosystem: Environmental > Terrestrial > Soil > Wetlands > Peat | place: USA: New York...
GTCTCCTGGTTGGTATCATAGCTGCATTTTTCGCCCAATACAAAGCCTGCAAACTGCAACGCTCACCAAAACAACTGCTATCGGCTGGGCTGCCCCATGCCTCCAGTTCCATCGCGCAGCATCTGAATGGCCTGCCGGTAGTCGATTCCCGCCGGCGCCGGCGCATACTGGGTCATCTCTTCCACGGTGTCGAAGCTTCGGGTCTTGAAGAGCAGGCGCAGATTCATCTTCATCTCGAAGCGCGCGATCCGCCACTGCCCCTGGCCCACGTCGGCCTGCTCGATGACGATCCATCCCCCCTTGTCGAGCTTGCCCAGGATGCCCCAACCGTAGTTTGTGTCCTGCTGCAGGTGGCCCTCCAGGCGCGTCACGCGCTCCTCGGCGGCGTCGATCCAGAGTTCGCCGCTCATGGCGGTCAGCGCCTGCGTTTCGAAGTCGGGCGGGCTGAAATCCGGGTTGGGCCGGAAGGCAAACTTCTCCACCTTGCCGGCAGACCCCGCGCCCGCGCCGGCATACTGGTAGAGAAAGGCGTTGGGCAACATGCGCAACAGCTTCAGGACGATCCCCAGATCCCCTTGCTCGCCCTGCTTGCGATGCCGCTGGCGGCTTGGATCGTTGAGCAGCGCATCCAGGCGCGCCTGTTCCGCCTGCTCGTCGGCCGGGCTTAGCGGCTTGTCGAAGATCGACACCAGGCGGGCCACGTCGCCGTCGCGGGTTTCAACAATCTCCTTGACTGAGGTCAGCCGCGGGCTGGATTTTCGCAGCCGGTAACGCATGGGGTGGTCTGCGTCTTGCGCGGTGCGCAATTCGGTGGCCAGCGCCCGCTGCACCAGCGCCTGGGCCTGGGCGGGCGTGAGGGCGGGCTGGGCAGCCGAAGCGTTCTGGCCCCAGGCCGAGACGGGGAATGGAACAGCCCAAGCCAGCACAAGGAGGAGGGAAAGCCTGCGCACAGCCTTAGTCTAGCGGGCATTGTCCCCTTCGGTCGAGTCTTGAGCTGCTTCCTTCGCTCTTGAACGCCGAGCCGCTCGTCCGGATTCTGAGACCCTGTATTGAAGCAAAGCGGCCGGGTTGCGTATAGTTCGGGCAGGGCCCTGTTGCGGCCCAGGGAAGGAACAAGACATGGCAGTGGAGAATGCTCCCGCGCGCATCGGCAAGACCGTGGTGATTTTTGGGCAATTGCAGGGCAGTGAAGACTTGATTGTGGATGGGCGCATCGAGGGGACGATCAACCTCTCAGAGAGCCGGCTGACGATTGGCCCCAATGCCAACGTTGCAGCCGACCTCTTCGCCAAGGACGTGCTGATTCTGGGCCAGTTGAAGGGCAACGTGGTGGCCAGCGGCCGCGTGGAACTGCGCGCCGGCTGCAATGTGGAAGGCGATGTTTGCGCTCTCCGCTTCGCAGTGGAAGACAATGCGGTCTTCCGGGGCAAGGTGGACCTGACGCAGGGCGCGACCAAGCCGGGCGATGCCGCCTATGCTCCATACGCCGCCGGCGGTCTTTGAAACGGCGCCGGGTTCCGGTCTGCCGGGCGGTTAACCGGCTGACCGCAAGGGGAATCTGAGTTGTTCAGGCATTGGTTCAGCAAGAAGCAGGAGAGCAGTCCCCCCGCCCTGGCTCCGGGCTTTAGCGGGCCCAGGGTGCCGCGCCACTCCAGTGGCTGGGGGGCGCTGCGCAGGCGGCTGGAAACCGAGGCCGGCCTGCGCATCATCGACATCGGCCATACCTCGCCCTTCAACATCAACTACCTCACCGGGCTGGGACATAGTGTCTTCATGGCCGATCTGGTCCATGCCGCCAACACTGGCGACTGGCAGAGCGCCACGGACGAGAACGGCAATCCGGTTTGGGATATTGCGGGTTTTCAGGAGCAGGTTCTCAATTTCTCTGGGCGCACATTCGACGTGGTGTTGTTGTGGACGGCGCTCGACTACCTGCCCGAACCGCTGGTGGCGCCGGTGGTGGCGCATTTGTTCTCTGCGATGAATCCCGGTGGGCAAGTGCTGGCGCTATTCCACACTCGCATGCAAGGCGAGGAGACGGCGCACTGCCGCTACCACGTGACCCCCGGCGACGATGTCGAGGTGCAGTTGGCGCAGCCGTTTCCCATCCAGCGCGCCTTTACCAACCGAAGCATCGAGCGCCTGTTTGCCGGCTGGTCGGCCCACAAGCAGTTTCTGGCCAAGGACAGTGTCTCCGAGGTTATCATGACGCGGTAGAGCGTTCGCGTGCCGGAGATTCTCCGAGGGAGGAAAGATGAAGTCATTGACGGGAACGCGCATCATTTGGCTGGGCCATTCGACCGTGCTGATCCAGACCGCCAGGGGTACTAACATCCTGATCGATCCGTTCATGGCGCAGAATCCGAAATACCCGAAGGACTTTGCGCTGCCCGCGAAGATTCATTACATCCTGCTAACCCACGGCCACTTCGACCATATCTCCGACGCGGCTTCGATGGCTGGCAAGCATGATTCCACCGTGGTGGCAATCTATGAGTTGGCGGCCTATCTGACGGGCAAGGGCGTGACCAAAACCATCGGCATGAATCTGGGCGGAACCGTGCAACTGGAGGACGTGGCGGCCACCATGGTCGAGGCCAAACACTCCGCCGGAGTGCAGGATGAAAATGGAACCCACTATGCGGGCGTCGCGGCCGGATATGTGCTGACGATTGCGGACGGTCCCGTGCTTTACCATGCAGGAGATACCGCGGTCTTTGGAGATATGAAGCTGATTCGCGAGTTATACCGGCCCAGGGTCGCCATGCTTCCCATCGGGGGGCACTTCACCATGGGGCCGAAGGAGGCGGCGCTGGCGGCGCGCTTTCTGGAGCCGGAGGTCGTGCTTCCGCTGCACTGGGGCACATTTCCCATACTGACCGGCACACCGCGGGAGCTGGCTGCGCTGGTCGATGGCGGCGTCCAGGTTGTGCAATGGCAGCCGAGGGAAGAGTATTCGGCCTGAGCGATCCGCGCCATGGATACGTGTGGACAGGCTAGATAGAACTAGAACGCGGAGCCTTGGAAGGGAGCGGGGGCAACGCTGGCGGAGTTGCGCCGGGCGGGTTGCTTGAGAGGTTCGGGCTATCGAGACGCGGGGCGGCTGGCGCTTCAGCGGCGCGATAATTGCGCAAATCGCGCAGTATCTCCTGCTTCTCGCGGGCGTATTGACCGGCCAGCCGAGTCAAGGCGTAAGTGATGATGTCGCTGTGGTGCAGGTCGGGCACGGAGGGATCGCGGCGCATGTTCACCCACAACCGGTGCACCAATTGGACGTCGTCGGGACTCAGGGCGGGCGCGTGCGGCCCTATGTAAAAGACCTTCACCTGGCCGGCGGGGCCGATGACATAGTAGTTGAACTGGCGCTTGGGTCCAGGCAGGGCCTCCCATGCCTGCCCCATGTGAAAGGCCTGGTCCTGGATTGTCATCCTGGTGGAAGCCCCGGAGATGACCGAGTCCACCTCCAGCGAGTTTGCGGTTTGGGCCATCGCGGCGAAGATATCCGCTGCGGGAACCACCAGCAGCGAGACCTTCTTGCCAAAGCTCTCGGCAACGGAGACGGCCTTGGCAAAGAGCATCTGCTCGTGGTCGCTGAAGCTCTGCTGCTCGGCGCTCAGAAACTCCGGTCCGCCCACGCCCACCATGCGGACGCTGATGACCACGACGTCCTGTTCTTCGGTGCTGGTGTGAGAGAGCGCCCATTTCAACGCCAGGGGATTGGCGGGATCGCGCATGGTCACCATCACACCTCCGGGACGGATCGCCGCCGACTCCCGGCTGACCGTGTCCTGGTGCTCCAGTTCGAAGTTTTGGCTCATCTGCCGCGCGGTCAGCGCGTGCTTGCGCAGGTTCTTTCTCTCGGAGACGGTGAAGACGATGAAAAAGGCGGCGGCAAACGCAATGCCGCTCACGGTGGCTATGGACTTGGTGAAGAGATTGACGACAGCGATGGAGAGCAGCGCTAGAAAAACAGAGATCAGGCCAATGGGAATCTCTATCTTGCCGACGCGCAGGTTGGGAGGAACCTTCCAGCCGCGTTCGCCATGATACTTCCAGCGCAGCACCAGCATTGCCAGGGTGTTGAAGGTGAAGGACCAGATGACGCCGAAAGCGTACGCCTCGCCGAGCAGGATGACGTTGCCCCTGCTGGCGACGATGGTGAATACCTGCAGGATGCAGACCAGGTGTATGATGCGATGGCTGGTGCCGAACTTGGGATGCGGCTTACGGAACCAGTCGGTCAGCACGCCGTCCTCGGCCACGCGCATCAGCACGCCGGTAGACCCCACGAATGAGGTGTTGATGGCGCCGGAGAGAATAAGGAACCCAACCACGACAACGAAGATACGCAGGGCGATGCGCAAGAAGAGCGGCCCCACCATATACATGGCCAGGCCGGCGATCAGGTTGTTCTGATAGATGTGCGTCCGTTCCCAGGCGGGAATGAGCATCGAGGCCAGCAAGGTTATGCCGCCGGTGAAAATGAAGCTATAGATGGCAATCACGATTGCCGCGCGCTTCAGGTTCCTGAGCTTGGGATGCTCGATCTCGCGGTTGACCTGGGCCAGGCTCTCCTCACCGCTCATGGCCAGGATCGAGTGACCGAATGCCATGAGAATCCCGAATAGGCCAAAGAGCGGCACCAGCCTGGTTCCCTTCAGAAAGCCCAGGGCATCGTCGCTGAACTTGAGGTTTGAGGGTATTGGCGCCGGGGGCAGATGGATGCCGTTCACAAAGATCGAGTAGCCGCCCCAGGCAAACAGGATCACCACCATCACCGTGGTGATCTGCATGATGCGCACCGCCCGCTGGCTGGACCGTTCGTTGCCCTTGATGTTCAGCCACCAGTAGTAGTACGTGATGCCCGCGGCGAACACGGCCGCGGTGTGATCCATCCTGAACTGGAAGGGGTGGTTCTGGGCGTCCATGAGAGCTGGCGGGAGCCAGTGGCTGTTGTTTGCCACCGTCAGCAACTCGTTGATCAGGCCGGTGATATATTGGCCGGCTGAGACGCCGGAGATGGGCCCGGTAAGCACGTAATCGAACATCAGGGCCGACACGCTGAGCTTGGCGAAGCCGCCGCCCAGGGCCTCTTTGACGACGCGGTAGACACCGCCGCGGGTATACATCGAACAGCTCTCGACGTAGACCGCGCGCACCGCGAAGCTGAAGAGCATGATGGCGAGAATGAACCAGGGCGCCGCCGCGCCCACCGCCTGCTCGGCGATGCCCCCGGCGTAAAAGGCCGAAGAGCCCAAATCGGTTAGGACAATCGCCGCCGCCTGCCAAAAGGAGATGAACGTGAGCATCACGGAGGATGCCACGATGAGCCTGACGCGGTTCGAGGGTGGGGCTACGATCGTTCGGGTAGATGCCATCGCATAATAGCCGGCGTGCTAGCCGGCGGGAACGCCGGCCCTATGGAGTCGAGAGAGCGCATCCGCCTCCCGCCCTGCGGTGAGTGTATTTCCAAATCGAACCAGAGTCAACCAATAAAACCGAAGACGCCGTGCTCAAGGGGCACGGCGCGGTCCGGGATGAGCTACTTTTCGTCCTTGCCGAAGAGCTCTTTCCCGTCCTCGATGAAGCTAATGGCGACCACAACAGCCGACCCCGCAAGGCCGACGAAGAACATTACCTCAAGCAGCCGCATGGCAAAAATGGCAAATCCCATACACACGATTGTAGCCCGACTTTCGGCGCATCGGCGCAGAGGTTTGGGCTCCGACCGGAGGAAGCCGGCGACTGCGCGTGAGGAAAGACGGAGCGAGATTCCGCGAGGGCTCCGGCGGCTGCCGAGATTCTTTTCTTTTCCGTGAAAACCTTTGCGGGCTCCGCCGCTCTTCTCCGCCGGCGGGCGCCCGATGCGATAAACTCGGCGCAGTATGCACCGTACATTCTTGAAGTCGGGAGCCTGGAAGTTGTGGGTCGCCGCCGCTCTCTCCGCCGGCCTGCTGGAGTTGCCGTTTCCGCTGGCCGGGCCCATGCCTGCCTGGCGCGGCGTTTTCGCCTGGTTTGGCTTGGTTCCTCTGCTTTGGGCCGTCCTGTCGCCGGCTTGTGCGGAAGGCCGCCGGCCGCTGCGCCGCGCCTTTCTGCTGGGCTATCTCTGCGGCTTCCTGTGGTACATGGGCAACTGCTACTGGGTTCGCGACACCATGTCCCGCTACGGCGATATGCCGCCGATGGCGCCCACGCTGCTGCTGATCGGGTACAGCCTGGTGCTGGGGCTTTACTTCGCCTTCTTCGGCCTGGGCGTGGCGCTGGTGCGGCGGGCCTCGGGCAGCACGCGCTTGGCGCTGGCCGCTGCGCCCATCCTGTGGACCGGACTGGAGCTGGCCGCTTCGCGCATCACCTCCGTTCCCTGGGATCAGCTGGGTTACTCGCAGGTGGATAACATGCTGGTAAACCAGCTCGCGCCCTGGACCGGCGTTTACGGGATCAGCTTTGTGCTGGTGGCGGCCAACGCAATGTTCGCCGGGTTCAGGCTTGCGGATAAGCAACACCGCCGATGGCTGGGTTATTCAGGCTGGGATTTCGTTGCGACGCTCTTTGTCACTTTTCTCGCGAGTGGATTTCTTGTGTTGCCGCTGAACCCCGCTGCCACAGCCACAGCCGTCCTCATCCAACCCAACCTCGACGTATCGGCTGACAACCTGTGGAATACGCCGGGCGAGTGGGACCAGCAGATTGCGGAATTTGCCAAGCTGGCCGGCGAGCAGTGCAAGACCTACATTGCTGGAATCCCTCAGACCGGCGCGCCAACGGGCGAAATCGTCTGCCCGCCCTATCCCACCCACCCGGACCTGGTGGTCTGGCCGGAGTCGCCCGCGCCCTTCGTGGAGCGAGACCCGCGCTTTCAGCAGGCGCTGGCCTCCATCGCCCGCCAGACCCGGGCTCCGCTGGTGGTGGGCAATCAGAGCGCGGATTTCTCTCAGGAGGAGCAGGAGTGGCACGACTTCAACTCCGCGCTGGTGGTGGGCGCGGACGGGGCGCGCGTGGGCCGCTACGACAAGATTCACCTGGTTCCCTTCGGCGAGTACGTTCCCTTCCAGCGTCTGCTCTTCTTTGCCCACAAGCTCACTGGCCGCGTCTCCAAGTTCACGCGCGGCGACGAGCGCAAGGTCTTCATTCTGAGCAGTCAGGACGGCGCCAGGCATCGCTACGGGGTTTTCATCTGCTATGAGGCGGTCTTTGCCGACGAGGTGCGCCAGTTCGCCCGCCTGGGGGCCGAGGTGCTCGTGAACATCAGCGACGACGGCTGGTACGGCGACACCAGCGCGGCCTGGCAGCACCTGAACATGGCGCGCATGAGGGCCATCGAGAACCGCCGCTGGCTTTTGAGGGACACCAACACCGGCGTCACCGCGGCCATCGATCCCTATGGCCGCGTCCGGCAGAGCATTCCCCGCCACGCGCTGGATGCGCTGCCGGCGCAGTTCGGCTTCCGCGACGACATTACTTTCTATACCGCCCACGGCGACGTCTTCGGGTGGGTGTGCGTTTTCCTAAGCGCGGGCATAGCCGGCTGGTCGGGTAGAGAACTTCTGCGCCAGTGGGCGGCTGCTCTCTCCGCGGGAAGGCCTCGGCATAGGCCGAAGTCTTGAAAAGGGCGGGCTGCAAAGCCCATTTCGCGAATCTAGCGTGAAGAGGCGTAGTTCTTGGTTCAAGGCCGGCTCAAAACGGGCCGAAACTGGCCGGCTCTGTTTACCGATCGGTTAACGGGCGTAATTCCTAAGATGATTATTCATAAATACTTACGAGAAGTATCGGGTTTGAAAGTGGGCTCCCGGAGCGGTAGGGGGTGGTCGTTGGGGGAGTACGGACCGAGGGATGGTTGACATTTCAGACCGGGCGCATCGCTGACACCTCAAGCGATGAGCAAGGGCATGGGTTCCCGCAACCTTTTGCATGATTCATTGTGCGCTGGCGCCGGCATTTGCCTGCAAAGAGCGGGCATCGATTCCCATATCCTCCGTCGAGGCGGACGGGAGCCGGGGCACAGGGAGACGGATTGCGCGCGACTTTGCAAGTGAGGAAGGCGGCGTGAGGCGGTTCAATTCCACATCTCAAGATCGCGGTATGGAGTGCCCGGGCGCGTTGTTGAAAGAACCAAGGTGGCCCTTGAATTTGGAGTGGTCGATCTTTGCTCTTGTCGATCGTGTGGCGATCTTCGAAACCATAGAGACGGACAATCCTCGGGCCCCTTAGCGCTGGCGGCAGGCAATCGGAATCGGGAAATTCCAGTGAACAATCCAGTATGCCATCTCTGAGAATGCTCTAGAATCGTAAGGATGCCGCTCAATCGCCAGCAGGCTCTCGATTACTTCCACTCGACCGACCTGATCGGCCTGGGTTTCGAGGCGGATGCCGTCCGCCGCCGCCTGCACCCCGAGGGCGTGGTCACATACATTATCGACCGCAACATCAACTACACCAACTTCTGCACCGAGTACTGCACCTTCTGCGCCTTTTACCGGCCGCTCAAGGGACCCCGGTCGGAAGAGGGCTACATCCTCGACTTCGAGAAGATCTACGAGAAGATCGCCGAGACCCAGGAGATGGGCGGCACCGGCGTGCTGATGCAGGGCGGCATCCATCCCGACCTCAAGATCGACTGGTTCGAGCGGCTGTTCAGCGGCATCAAGCAGCGCTTTCCGCAAATCTGGCTGCACTGCCTCACCGCCTCGGAGGTGCTGGCCATCGCCAAGTACTCAGACCTGACGCTGCGCGACACCATCATCCGCCTGCGCGACGCGGGCCTGGACTCGATCCCGGGCGGCGGCGCGGAGATTCTGGACGACGACGTGCGCCGGCGCATTGCCCGCATCAAGTGCAACACCGAGGACTGGGTGAGCGTGCACCGCACCGCGCACCAACTGGGCATGAGAACCACGGCCACCATGATGTTCGGCGTGGGCGAAACCTTTGAGCAGCGCATCAACCACTTCGAAGTGGTGCGCCGCCTGCAGGAAGAGACGGGCGGCTTTACCGCCTTCATCCCCTGGAGCTTTCAGCCCGGCAACACCGCCCTGGGCGGCCACGGATGGGATGAAGCCACGAGCGTCGAGTATCTGAAGGTGCTGGCTATCTCCCGGTTGTATCTCGATAACATCGAGAATGTGCAGGCCAGCTGGGTCACTCAGGGCCTGAAGGTGCTGGAGCTGGGTCTGCACTTCGGCGGCAACGATGTGGGCTCGGTGATGCTGGAAGAGAACGTGGTCAAGGCCGCGGGCACGTCGAATTGCACGACGGAAGAAGAACTGCGGCGCATCATCCGCGACGCGGGGTTCAAGCCGGTGCAAAGGGATACGCTGTATCGGACGATGTTTTTGAACTGATGCGGCGACCCGCCCGCTTGTTTCCCCCAATAAGATCGAACCGCCCCAAGCTGTCATCCCGAGCGGAGCGCAGCGGAGTCGAAGGACCTGCGGTTGTTTTGTTCTGCGGCGGGCCGACTTAATTGAGGGAGAAGCGCTGGCATCTGTTACCCTACCCACGGATATGGAAGCTCAACTTGCATGATTCGCCTACTCATTAAGTGCTTTGGCGGCGGTTGCATAGTCGCTGGACCAGTCTTCCTCATACTTGCATTTGCCCTCGTGTTCCAAACTCAAATCTTTCTTGCGAGCAGTATCACTGCAAGCGGAACAATTGAGAGTTTTGCGCCGGTTTACAACGATGATCATGAGATCTCCGGCTATGCGCCAGTCTTTTCCTTCCAGACAATTGATGGGCAGGCATACACTGTGACCTCTACGGCCGGTGCGAATCCCCCGGGTTTTGTTGTAGGGCAAAGAGTTAAAGTTTTGTACGAAAGACTCGATCCAGCGTCTGCAAGGATCGCAACCTTCTGGCAGCTCTGGTTTCTTGCATTAAATTTCGGACTTGCCGGAGTGGGAGCTACCGTTATCGGCTTCTTCTTTTTGCGATACGCACGCAGACAAGGTTGGAAGATATTCCTCTAAGCTACGCAACAACGCAATGGGCGGGCAGAGGTATAGAATGCTTCCGTGTACGAATGGGACGAAGCCAAGCGCAGGTCGAATCTGAAGAAGCACGGCTACGATTTCGCCGATGCGGACATGGTTTATGAG
>Ga0326727_10028700_pt1 | contig 10094 bp, 9 predicted proteins | sample MB2enrmetagenome_FD_207643 | JGI IMG/M metagenome (GOLD analysis project Ga0326727, IMG submission 207643) | Lab enriched peat soil microbial communities from McLean, Ithaca, NY, United States - MB29MY | ecosystem: Environmental > Terrestrial > Soil > Wetlands > Peat | place: USA: New York...
GACCGCTTCGCTTGAACAACGAAAAGGATTTGCACCGCATGCCGGTTCCTCCTGAAGCGGCGGAGACTTTGATTGCCTACCTCCCACCCATGTCAGGATTGGCGGCCACTGAACCGAAATGGGAAGCGGGGCGAATCAACGTCCTGCTCGGGGAAGGCCAGACCGCGCAAGTGCTCCGCAATCTTTGCCACCAACTCCACGAACAACCAGAGCCGAAAACGGGCTGGCAGGAGGTTTTCAACTTCATTAAGTCTCTTTTCGGCGCTCAACTACACCCACCAGAGTTCATCAAGGAGCGCGGAGAAATTACCATGCGCTACAAGGACCAGGAAGGTTGTTTGCTCGATCTCTCCTGCGCGGGTCGCGGCCTGCAACAGACGCTCCTGCTGCTCGCCCACCTTTACGCCAATCCCAAGACGGTCCTCTTGCTCGATGAACCCGACGCGCATCTGGAAGTTCTTCGCCAGCGCCAAATTTACCAATTGTTGACTGACGTGGCTGTGCGACAAGGCTCGCAGATCCTTGCCGCCAGCCATTCTGAGGTCGTCCTCAACGAAGCCGCTAACCGCGATATCGTCATCGCCTTCGTTGGGCCTCCTCACCGGATCGACGACCGGGGCCAGCAAGTACTCAAGGCGCTCACGGACATTGGTTTTGACCAGTATTATGAAGCCGAACTCAAAGGCTGGGCTCTCTATCTTGAAGGTTCAACAGACCTTGCCATTCTCCAGGCATTCGCCCAAATCCTCCAACATCCGGCCGCCAGCGTGTTGGAACGTCCTTTCGTCCACTACCTCACCACCAATCTGCCGAGCCGCGCTCGCGAACACTTCTTTGGGATTCAGGAAGCCAAGCCCGATTTGGTGGGGTTCGCTCTGTTCGATCGCCTTGACAAGCCGCTCGCCATCGGCACGCCCCTGACTGAAACAATGTGGCAGAAGCGCGAAATCGAAAATTATCTGTGCATGGAATCCGTCCTGATGGCTTATGCCCGGCATGATCAGCCCGATGACTTGTTTGGCGCCGCTGAGGCGCAACGGCGTGTGCAGACCATGCGCGCTTGTATTCGGGAAATCACCCTCGCCCTTCGAACGCTTGGCCGCCCGGATCCGTGGTCTGCCGATCTTAAAGCCAGTGACGATTTTTTAAACCCGCTCTTCGACCTCTTTTTCCAAAAAATAGGACTGCCCAACTTACTAAGGAAGACAGACTATCACGCTCTCGCAAGGCTTGTGCCTAAGGATAAAATCGACCAGGAAGTCGTCGCCAAGCTGGATGGAATTCTTGCCGTCGCGCACAAAGCCAAATCCAAGGAAACCTGAAATGCCCCCAAAAGCCATTTCCAAATCCCCCACCCCCGTCCTGGCCACCACGCACAAGGACAAGCGCGCCAACATCCCCACCGAGGAACTGCGCGACTTCGTGGCCGACGACGAAAAAGCGCCCAAGAAAATTCTCTACCCGCGTGACCCATCGCTTGACCCGCAACTGGTTTGGAAGGGCATGGATGAACAGGATACCCACCCGCTCGAAGTCCCCGCCGTCCCGATTTACATCCAGGAGAAAATTCATCCCCAAGTCATCATCGAGAACTTGCGTCAGACGGCGAAGGCCGGGGAAAAGGAGCAAGCCGTTCAGTCGAGAGCGGAGTATTGGTAGAGATTATACACGATTTTCGAGAGTTTGGCGCTATGCTAGGACATCGAGCATGAGATGTCTCGGGTGGAGCAGGCTATGCTCCTCGCTCGCTCCTTGCCAGCCACCAAAATCCCGGCGTCATATTTGTAAATGTTATTTCCTGACGGCTCCTAAGCGCGCGCTAAAACAGTCTCCCCTCGCCATATCCACGAGACGTTACTGAGGAGTCCGCAAGATAGGCGACAGGAGGCAACCCCTCACCCCAACCCTCTCCCCGCTCCTTCGTCGCGGGGCGAGGGAGAATATCTGGCTGGCGGTGCGCGCCGTGTAGTCTATCCAATGGACTGCTCTGTATGCCCCAGCAAAACAGGGCGGCAAGTTGAATTCGCCGCCCATTCGTCATCTGCCGGAGAACCGGAAATTGTCAAACGCCGTCACACTGTCGGCTTTGGTCCAGACGCCGACGGCTCCGGCTTCTTTGAAGGTCTGGTCATCCCATTCGATTTCCTCTTGGCCATCGAACAGGACGACGATGTGGGCCGCTTTGAAATCCACCCGCAAGGTGTGCCATTGATTGGGCGAGACTTTGACGGGGACGCGACGGAGTTGCTTGCGCACGCCTTTGACGGTGCGGAAGAGAATGACGTTGTCCTCAAGCGCGTTGCCGCGGGCGACGTAGTAGTCGCCGCCATCCTGCCAGCGCCAGACGACGCCGCCCGCCTGGTCTTCCTGGCCGGCCAAGGGCTTGAACTTGACCTCGACGAAGCCGTCCTTCAGCGCAACGTTCGTTTTGACACACCAGGGGTAGCTGCGCGAAGGGACGGCGGCGGACTGTTTGAGGACATTGGGCGGACTGGGGGCTGAAGGGTCCGCGGTGACGGCCCAGTGCGCCGTGCCCGCGCCGGTGACGCCGGCGAGCCAGCCGTCGGGCAGCGCGCCGGGGGCGGTGGCGTCGAAATTGACCGTTTCAACCGGGGCCGGGCCGGGAGTTGAACAGGAGGGGAGCAGGCACAAAGCCAGCGCGGACGAGAGAAGCAAAGAGACGATTTTCATGGCATTTTTCGCGGAGACGGTAGCTTGAAACGCCGCGCGGTGTCAAACCAGCGTGAGATGGGGCAGTGCCTTAATTTGAAATTGTTTCATTTTTTTGGCGAGATTGGCATAGATTTTGTGCATTCGTTTCGACGTTGACGGCGTGGCTTGTCAGGTGTCTGCTGGCCGCCATGAACGACACTCTGCTCGACAGCTTTTTCCTAGTCGCCGTTGACAAGCTTTGAGGATGTCAAACAAGTCATCCATGAACGAGAATCATTCCGATAAAGATACCAACAGAGAAGGCGATCAGGATAACGACCGTAAATTCAATTCGGTCTTTGGATCGGGCATCCGCGCAAGGCTCGCTCGCAACGGGATCGAATTTGTTTCCGGCATTGGATTTTACGCATTCGGCGACGATTGTACAAATTGGGGATATATCTATTGGGGATTCTTTTTTCATTATCTTTGCATTGCATCTGGCGCGCTCATAGTGACCGAACACGCTCTGGGGTCATGGCCACAAAGGAAAAATCGTGTGTGGGCTGCGTATATTGGGTTGTGCATATTGTTGGCATCCTTTTACGTTAAATCTTCTTGGCCAAGACCGCCGCCACGCGGACGAGGCGTGGATTTATACTTTGCGCTTGCTGGACAACGCGGACACCTCCCACTTCCGCTCACCAATGACCTGTTTAAATTCACAATGAAGACCAACCCGTTCGTGAGCGAGCCACTCAAAGTACGTGGCGTTATTATGATGCCGTTACTCCCTGGAACAACCAGCGTCACAACGGAATTTGTACTGAAAAACATTTCTTCCAACGAAATTGATCGTGGCAGCGTGAAAATTATTCTTCCATTGCGTGCAGGGACCAATAAATACATAATCAATTCCTCTTGGATAGAAGACCGGCTTGCGTTTGGTCCGGCTGCTGGATATGGATTCGCAATGCCATATATGCGTCCAGGAGAATTTCAATCGCTTCCCCAATTAGGCTTTGAGGCTGACGGAACCCCGCCAGACGCGTTTGGGGTCATCACCATGCCAAAAGACATGGATGCCCAATTGTGGCAAATGCGCTTTTGTTTTATAGAGGTGCCACCAACGGTAGAGCCGTGGCCGTTTGTCACGTTCCCAAAAATGATAGACAATGGGAATGGCACCTTATATTTCCAGCCGGAGTGGACTGCGGTAACAAACACTAATACGGGCCAAATCACTTTAATCGGCAAAGGGCCATGAAATCTATGTTTCATAAGGCAATATAATTCATTTTGGCGTGGACAATTATGAGATTTCAAATTAAGGCACTACCCAAGTGGGGTATGTGGAGTTACGCCGGGCATAACCACTGAACCTATTCGTGAGACGGGGTGAGGGAACGCGGGAGCGGCAGCGGCGCCTCCGCCGCCTGGTATGCCATCACCGCCATGGCGGCGGAGCAAGCGGCCAACTCGCGCGGGTTGAGCTTGTCGATTGTGTCCGCATCGGTGTGGTGGAACCAGAAGTATTTCGATTCGTCATCGATCAAGGCCATGGTCGGCACGCCGTCTTGCTCCAGTTGGGCGACGTCGGCCTCGCTGCCTTGCGCGAAAATTTTGTCCGCGCCGATTCGGGCCAAGGGCGCGGCCCATTTTTCGGCGGCGCGACGGGCCTCCTTGGTGCCGACAACGGAAAAGCCCTCGGGGCGGAAAGTGCCGCGATCGGATTCGATGGCGAGGACGTGGCGGGGCAATTCGCTTTTATGCCGCCGCTCGTAACCGCGCGCGCCAGCCAGGGCGGTTTCCTCGTTGACCCACAGCACCAGGCGCACCGTGCGGCGGGGGCGCAGGCCGAGGTTGTGCATGAGGCGAAGGGCTTCCCACGCGGCCATCGCGCCGCCGCCGTCGTCCATCGCGCCCTGCCCGACATCCCAGGAATCAATGTGTCCGCTGACAATAACAATTTCATCCGGCTTTTCGCGCCCGGTGATTTCGGCGATGACGTTGCGCGAAGGAGTGTCGGGCAAAGTTTGCGCGTTCATGGTGAGGCGGACGATGATTTTCTGGCCGCGATCCTGCATGCGTTGCATCATCTCGGCGTCTTCGACCGTAATGGCCGCGTGCGGGATTTTCGGGACGGAATTACTGTAAACCATGACTCCGGTGTGGGGCGACTGGATGGATTGCGGGGTCACGGACCGGATCAAACTGGCCACGGCCCCGGCGCGGGCGGCCTCGATCGCGCCGCGCACGCGGATGACGACGGTTTGGCCGTAGGTGGTAAACGGTACGTTGAAGAGCACAATTTTGCCCGCGGCCTCGGCGGCCCGCTCCTTCAACTCGGCAAAACTTTTCACGACCAGCACCTCGGCCGTGAGGCCTTCCGGCGGCGTGGCGATGCTGCCGCCGAGACCGAGCATCGGCAGCCGGCGCGGGCGCGGCTGGAGCATTTCGGCCGACTCGACCCCGCGCACCCAATGCGGCACCATGACCTCCTCGCCGTGGACATTTTCCAAACCGTCATGTTTCATTTCGGACAGGATCCAGTCGAGCGCCGCCTCGAGGTTGGACGTGCCGCTGAAGCGGGGGCCGAAGGTGTCGCAGAGAAAGGCCAGCCGTTGATAGGCGAAATCCGAGTTGGTGGCCGCGGCCATCAGGCGGTCGGGCGCGCCGGCGTCCGCGGCCGACGCCATGAGGGAGGCGCAACAAACAAAAACAAATCGTTTCATAAACACATCGGCTTGCAGTTTGAACCCGAATATGGGCGAATAGATAGCGCAGTGAAAGCATCGCGGAAATGAAAAAGCGATTGGTCCTGGGAATCATGTCGGGCACCAGCATCGATGGCGTCGATTACGCGCTGTGCCGGATTGACGGCCGCAAGATCGAGCTGCGCGCGTTGTGGTCGGCCCGATTTCCGGCGGCCTTGCGCGAGACCTTGCACGCCGCCGCGCGGGGCCAGTTGCCGAGCCACGCCCTGGCCCAGGCGCATCACGATTTGGGCCGGTTTTACGCGGCGCACGCGATGCGAGCCGGGGGACGGGCGGAGTTGGCGGGGCTGCACGGCCAGACGGTGTTCCATCATCCTTCCCCCGGCAACCCGGCCACGCTGCAACTGGGCGAGCCGGCTTATCTGGTCGAGCGGCTGCGCGCGCCCGTGGTCAGCAATTTTCGCGCGGCCGACATGGCGGCGGGCGGACAAGGAGCGCCGCTGGCCACGATCTTCCATCAATTTGTTTTTGCCCGGCGCGGCGAGCACGTGTGCGTCAACAATCTGGGCGGCATCAGCAATGTCACCTCGCTGGATTGGCGACATGGGGCGCGTCCGCGCGTGCTGGCGTTCGACACCGGGCCGGCCAACGTGCTGATCGACCTGGCGATGCGCTACTTGACAGATGGGAAGCAGACGATGGACAAAAACGGCCGCTGGGCCGCGCGGGGCAAACCGCGCGAGAGCCTGTTGCGCCGCTGGTTGGGACACGATTACTTCCGCCAGCCGCCGCCCAAGAGCACGGGGCGGGAACTATTCGGCGAGCCGTTCTTGGAGGTGGCCATGCGCCGAATGCGGCGCCTGGGCCCGTATGACATTGTGGCGACGCTGACGGAGTTGACGGCGCGATCGCTGGCGTTGAATTACCGGCTTCACCTTCCGGCAGCGCCGGGGCGGATCATCTTGACAGGGGGCGGGGCTTTCAACCGGACATTGGCGGCGGGGATTGCGCGGCAATTCGCGGGGGAGACCGTGGAAATTGGGACCAGCCAATCGTGGGGCTGGCCGGCGCGGGCCATCGAACCGGCGGCTTTTGCGTTGCTGGCGTATTTGCGGATGGCGGGACTGGCGGGCAACCTGCCGGCAACGACGGGGGCCAGGCGGGGGGTATTGCTGGGACAAGTGAGCGAGCATTTGTCGAAAAGATATTGAAAAGCGCGCCGATGTCCGCGACAATTCGGGGTGTGAGGGATGCATTGGGTCGGGGCGTAGCGTAGCTTGGTAGCGCGTCTGAATGGGGTTCAGAAGGTCGTGAGTTCAAATCTCACCGCCCCGACCATCTTAGTTTCTGGAAACCTCATGGCGTCGCATCTCCGAGTCTTTCTGCGTCCGCCTTTCCGGCATTTGCCGGTTATCGAAACCAAGTTTGTCCTAATCGAGTTTGACAAACTCAAGTTGGATGACAAGATTAACCCATGAATAAATGGCATTTCGTGGGCCGTGAGCGTGAGCTGGACGCTCTGGAAAAGCAGTATTTGCTGGCGGAATCCAACCTGATTCCGATCTACGGGCGCCGGCGGGTCGGCAAGAGTGAATTGATCCTTCATTTCAAAGGGGACCGTCCGGGCATCTATTTTGTGGGGAAACAGGCCCCGACGGCGCTGCAAATCCAGGAATTCCTCATCACCGCCGCCAACGCGCTGGAGATGCCGTTGCTCGCCAAGACAGCGATTGGCGACTGGAAGACTGCGTTTTCAGAGACGGTTCGCGCCTGGACAAAACCGCGGAAATTAATCCTGGTGCTGGATGAATTCCAATGGAGCGTTGAGCAAGACCGAAGCCTGCCCTCTGTTCTACAGGAATTGTGGGACCGGGAATGGCAGCACACTGGCAAAGTTATGTTGATTATTGCCGGCTCTTACGTCAGTTTCATGGAACGGGAAGTCCTGGGCAGCAATCAGCCGCTGGGGGGCCGGCGCACCGCGCAGATCCAACTCCAGCCTTTCAAATTCACGGAATCTGCCAAATTTCATCCTGGGTATTCCCGCGAAGACCAGGCGCGTGTTTACTTCATAACGGGAGGGGTTCCGCTCTATCTGCTGGCTTTCAAGGAAAACCTTTCCGTGGCGCAAAACATCTGCGGCACATTCCTGAACGAGTTTGCGCCCCTGTCGCGCGAACCCGAGTTTCTTCTCCGGGAGGAGTTGCAAGGGCTACAGAAGTTTCAAGCGGTGCTGGATGCGCTGGCACTCGGCCGCCAATCGTTACGGGACATCGGCAAATCGCTCGGGCTGGATCCGCGCGCGATCACCTATCAACTTGGGACACTCATGGACATCGGCTATGTGGAACGAGAATTCCCTCTAACCCCAAAAAAGCCTTCGCCGAAAGACGTGCGATACGGTCTGAAGGATGCATTGCTTCGGTTTTGGTAAAGATTTGTCTTTCCCAATCTCTCGCGCATTCGTGAAAACCCGAACGCGGCCTTCGAAACCTTGATCGCTCCCCAATTGGACTCGTTCTACGGGGCCTGTTTTGAGCGACTCTGTCGGGAGGCTCTGGCCCAGCTTTACTTGAAGGAGGCGGCCAATGCCTCCACGCAGGTCGGCGAGTATTGGCGGAACAAAGAGCTGCAAATAGATGTTGTCGGCATCCGGAGCGATAATTGGATTGACCTGGGAGAATGCAAATGGGGAGCAGTCGCTTCGGCGCCGGCCCTGGCTTCAGAACTCGAGGCCAAAGTCGAAAAATACCCCAATCCTAAAAATGCCACGTTGGGACGCATGCTGTTCACCCGTCGCCGTGTTCAAATAAAGAAATCCAACCTGCGGCAATTTTCATTGGAGGACATGTTCGGGCTTTTTGGCTGAGGATAGATGACGACGAATGACGACGGTGCAAAGATGGATTGCGTTTCATAAGTGTTATTCTCTGAATGGGGTTCAGAAGGTCGTGAGTTCAAATCTCACCGCCCCGACCATTTTCATCTGCAAAACGCTCTCGCTTTTACCTCTTAAAAGCTGCTTTTTTAAAACACTGACGAATGCTCCTTGGGACCAAGGAAAAAGGCGCCGCAGCGGCTGAGAGCGGAGTTTATTGCGTATTTTATTTATTGGAAACGTCGTCTGAACAAAATTCAGAGGCGCTAAGATATTTGACTATCGCCGACCCAGCCTTCGAGAGAAGGATCCACAATCCAGCTCAAATCGCGAGCGACCTTCTGTTTGGGCCAGGGGAGATTTCGACAGACTGCAATGCCTATATTCTGCTATTGTCCTATTTCCTGTATGGCTGATGTCCGGATTGAAGAACTAAAGACGCTGCTGCCGCAATGCCTGTTGCCCGACTGGGTGCGGCTGGGGCGGCGGCTGGCCCGGCTTTTGCGCGATCGTCATCACCCCGACCAGCGCGATGCACTGTTGGAGCGGTTGCGGCAACAAGTTCACGCTTCCGTGGCCTTGCGGGAAGAGCGCCGGATCAATGTTCCAACCACTACCTACCCATCGGAACTGCCGATCACGGCGCGCAAGGATGAGATCGTCGCCGCGATTCGTAGTCATCAAGTCGTGGTGATCGCGGGAGAAACCGGCTCCGGCAAAACGACGCAGATCCCCAAAATGTGCCTTGAAGCGGGCCTGGGAATCGAAGCCAAGATCGGATGCACGCAGCCCCGGCGGGTCGCGGCGCTTTCCATCTCGCGCCGCATTGCCGAGGAATTGAACGTCGTCTGGGGCCGCGAAGTCGGCTGCAAAATTCGCTTTGACGACCGGTCCAGCGCCCAGACTTACATCAAGATGATGACCGACGGCATTCTGCTGGCGGAAACCCAGGGCGACCCAGACCTTGCGGAGTACAATGCGATCATCCTCGACGAGGCCCACGAACGCAGCCTGAACATTGATTTTCTGCTCGGCCATTTGAAGGGTCTGCTGTCCCGGCGCAAGGGCCTGAAGTTGATCATTACGTCGGCGACCATTGACACGCAGGCCTTCTCGCAGCACTTCGACAACGCGCCCATCATCGAAGTTTCTGGCCGGTTGTATCCGGTTGAAGTCCAATATCAGCCGTTGGACGCGGCGTCCGAGGAGCAGGGCGAAGTCAGCTATGTGGATGCCGCGGTGCAGGCGGCGGAACGAATTCTTTATGAGACCCACTCGGGCGACGTGTTGATTTTCATGCCGGGCGAACGCGATATTCGCGAAACGGGCGACCAACTGGAAAGTCGTTTTAACGGTGAAGCAGAAATTATCCCGCTGTTCGGCCGCCTCAGTGCGGGCGATCAACAACGCGTTTTTGCTCCCTCTTCGCGGCGCAAAATAGTCATCGCGACCAACATCGCCGAAACCTCGCTGACCATTCCTGGGATCCGTTACGTGATCGATGCCGGTTTGGCCCGCATGAGCCGTTACAATCCGCGCACGCGCATCAAGCGCCTTCCGATTGAACCAATTTCACAGAGCAGCGCCAACCAGCGCAAAGGCCGCGCGGGCCGGGTGGAGGAAGGCGTTTGCATCCGGCTCTACGCGGAGGAGGATTTCCAGGCCCGGCCGCTGTTCACGCAGCCTGAAATCCAACGCGCCAATCTGGCGGAAGTCATCCTGCGCATGAAGGCGTTCCACCTGGGGGACATTGAAACATTTCCATTTATCCAACCGCCTTCGCCCGCTGCCATCGCCAATGGCTACGCGCTGCTTCAGGAACTCGGCGCACTGAACGAATTGCGCGA
>Ga0326727_10028701_pt1 | contig 10093 bp, 5 predicted proteins | sample MB2enrmetagenome_FD_207643 | JGI IMG/M metagenome (GOLD analysis project Ga0326727, IMG submission 207643) | Lab enriched peat soil microbial communities from McLean, Ithaca, NY, United States - MB29MY | ecosystem: Environmental > Terrestrial > Soil > Wetlands > Peat | place: USA: New York...
CGTCACCCTCAGATCGATTGGAGCCTGCTCCCGCTCGATCAATTGCTTCGCCAGTTGGGGTGTGGGAGGTCTGGCGAAGGAACTCGGAGCCGTGGTGGGCCTCGCCAGAGTCGTCCAGGGATAGAAATTGCGTGGGTTGAAGAGATCTTCATTGACCCGAACGAAAGGAAACCGGCGCGATCGCGGATTGCCATCGTTCGTGGAACCAGCGGCCACGCACTCGTGACTCTCGATTTCTGGGAGGCAGACGCCGGGCGGGTGGTTCCAGCATGGGACGAGGCGATGAACTCGATCGATATGGGACTGAAGGTCCAGGACCCGACCCTGGGAGAGCAGCGGATGTAAATAGGCCCGTAGGCCGCAAGGTGCATGTCTGGCCGTCACGACAACGGCAGAATCATAGGGGCCGGCAACGAGGGAATGCGAGGCGCTGCCCCCCGCGAAGGAATCCCCGCGCATAATCTACTTGGTAATCACACCACAGGCAATACGCGGTCCGGCATTGCCGGCCGGGTCGGTTTTGTTATCATCGGGGTTGGCGTGGATGACGAGGGAGGTACCTTGCGGCTGAAACAGAGAGTTCGGCCCATCACCCAACGTGACACCCGTCACCACCACCTTGACCTTCGCCTTGCCCTTGGCGTCCACGGTGAGGTTTTGCAGGTCGCCCGCGTGGTGCCCCTCGGGGTTCTCCCAGCCGTGCTTCTTGCCTTCGGGATTGAAGTGCCCGCCCGCAGTCTTGAAGTCCGGCATTTCGCATTTGCCCTCGGCGTGGATATGGAAGCCGTGCACGCCCGGGGGAAGATTCGAGACTTCGAGAGCCAGGCTCACTCCCTGGGGAGTCTCCTTGAATTTCGCCGTTCCGACGTTCGCTCCCTTGCTGTCGTTAAGGTCGGCCTTGGCCGTCGCCGCGCTCTTGCCGAAGGCCATGCCCGCCAGCAGCAGTGCGCAGCCGCAAACCAGGATGATCTTTTTCATGATTGTTGTCCTCCTTGAGATTTTTGTGCTTGCTTTGATGGTACCAAAAGATTGGCCAACGCGCCGACGGAATCGGGCCGAGCGACTCGAACGACTACTTCTGGGCAATCACCGCGCAGGTGCGAGGCGCAAGGCGGATCGTGGCGGGCAAGGTCTGGACCGTGTCAGGTTGGAAGGGCATCAAAACCTCAACCGGACTTCCCTCCCCTCCCGGCCACGTCACCTCGGCGGTTTCCAATTCGTTTCCGAAGTTGACAACCACGCACGCCTTGCCGGGCTTATCCATGCCCTCGAAGACGGAGTGCCGCACGTCGGGGCCTCCCTTGACTTCGGCGCCGAGGGTATCACGGAATCGTCCGAAAAAAAGGACGTCCTTATACTTGGAACGAATGCGAATCAATTCCTGCACGTACCGGGAGAGCGGCCGCGTGAGCGCTTCCTCCATCGAGTCGTTATAGTGGCGGGGCTGCACGGCCCACACCAATCCGTAACGCATGCCGTTGTTCATGACATTGAAATCTCCGGGGGCCTCGGCACAGATGGTCGAAGTCCACTCGGGGAAGGTGTATTTGAGCGCCGGCGTGGGCATATCAATTTCGTTCATGCGCGCGTAGGAAACATCCACGAACGGGAAGGCTCGGTCCCAAAACATTTCTGAAGCGATGGCCACTTCCGGGTCAACTTCCCGCGCTTTCCGAATGATGTCGGCGTACGCCTGGAGCATCCCTTCCGGCAGAGATCGATCTGGTGAGGTGGGAAGATCCGGGTTGAAGTCCAGGAGCGAGGTGATTCCTGCCTTGTCCAATTGGAATCCCTGCCCGCCGTCCTTGACGCGCTCAACCAATTGGTCCACCAGGAATTTGCGGAATTCGGGATGCGCCGGACTCACAATCGTCATGTTGGAGTGGGTAAGCGACAGACGCGCGCTGATGGTGCCTTCTCCCCAACCCATCAGGAGGTAGTCGGGAGCCCATTCTCCCCTTACCGCGAATCGGTTCAGCTTTTCCTGGAAGAGAGGAGTGGCGGTATCCGCCACCTGGATATTGGCAAACAGCAGTGGATGCACTCCGAGGCGCCGGATTTCCGCAAGCGCCTGCCGAAATTCCTCGTGTGTGCCCAGGCGAGGGTCGGGTGTGTACTGAGGATAGCCGCGGTCAATGCCGCCCACATTCCACCCAAGGATTTCAAAAGTAGTTACGTCGTACTTTCTGGCGTCGGCGGCCAGCTTGGGCCAATCCTTGCAGCGGTAAAGAACCTCATCCTCGCAATTGGAAATGATGACGGATTGCCACGCCATTTCCTTCCGCAGCCACGTGGGGGGACGGCGAACCTGAAAGTGCTGATCGAACCATTGGCGGTAGAGCGCGCTCCCTTCGTGCCAATCGCCGTGGTGAACCTGGAGGGCGACGGGGCCGAAGCGGGACGTTCCCTTCTTTGCGTAAGGAAAATTCAGCCAGCCCATGGTCAGCCCGATGGGTTCGCCCGCGGGTACGTCAGCCGGCGTTGGCCACTTGTCTCCCACCACGGCGGTTTTGGTGAAAGGACGAAGCTCATAGTAGATGCCGGCGAGCCTGGGTTCGGGATCGTGGTAGGCATAGTAGAGTCCGATCTTGGCCCGGGGATTGTAGAACTCCGTCCATCCCATCACCATGTCGAATCCCGAATACAGAAACCCCTGCGCGGAATAACGAATGCCCAGGTTGCCTCCGCCATAACTCCCGGCGAAACCCTGGAAAATGCCAGACGCCCGGTTGGAGTACAACCCCGGGACCAGGGATTGGGTATCCGGCCGATTGATCAAGCCGTTTTGGCCTCCGATAATGCCGAAGAAGACTTCTGCCAGGGGCAACTCCGTGGCGTTCTCGATTTCCAGGGAAAGTTCCAACCGCCCTTCGACGGCGCGAAGATGGTAGGCAGCTTTAACATTGATCTCTTCCCGCGCGTTGCGCAGGGAATCATAGTGGCAGGTCACGCCGTCCAGCCGCTGCTCAATGTGGCTCACAACTTGTTGGCTGCTGAGAAAATAATTTGCTTCATAGCCCGGGCGCGGAAAACGCAGGCGGAAGTTTTCTCCCAAGCGCGGCTCCTGAATAATCTCCAGCTTCGGGTCCTTCCAGGTGATTCCGCACAGGTTTCCGGTCAGCGAATCGAGACGGAGGGTACAGAGGGGGTTTTCGAATTCCTTCAACTTCAGATTCGGGATTGCGACACTTCCCTCCCCTGCATCGCCTCTCACGGCAGTTCGCGAGGAGGCTGCAAACAAGCCGGCAGTCACTTCCAAAAAAGTTCGGCGGCTTACGGGTGGGAGGTGATCATCTCTGCTCATGTTCTCAGGCTTTCAGCTCCGCGGCGCAAGTTTGGCGGTGCGTTGCGCCTGGCGGAGCGCGGTGTGAATCGTCAACAACTCGCCCACGTGGTCCATGGTGAGCAAACCTACCAGCCTGCCATCATGCAGGACCGGCGCGGACCGGCATTTCGCCGCGCGCATCGTGGCGAGCGCCTTTTCCAGCATTTCGTGCGAATCCACGGTGGCAAAATCGCGATTCATCGCGGCACGGACCGGCAAGTCAACCCCTCCCTGGGCGAGCGCCCGCGTCAGACTTTCGCGCGTCAGCATACCCAGCACGTGGTCGCCAAAAACCACCGGGAAATCCTGCTGCCAGCCGTCCAGGACGTGCTCGACCGCCTTGGCCAGCCGGTCATCGGGCTGGATAATTCGGAAATTGGTGAGCATGGCTTGCTGCACAGGAATTCCGCCCAGTGAGTCGTGCATCTGCACCATGGCCGATTCCTGTTCGGCGCCCGCCCAAACGAAGAGCGCAATGAAAACCAGGAACGGGTCGGTAAACAGCCCGGCGAAGCCAAATATTAAGGCGATGGATTGGCCCACTCGCGCCGCGACAAGGGTGGCGCGTGCATATTCCAAGCGCGTGGCCAGGAGGGCGCGCAGCACCCGGCCGCCATCCATGGGAAAAGCCGGAATCAGGTTAAACGCCAGCAACCAGAAGTTCACCACCATCAGCTTGTTCAGGAAGCTGCCGCCCGCCCAGCGAAAGGCTGCGAGTTCAGGGCGAACGCCAACCAGAAAGCCGACCCCGAAAAGCCCCGCAGCGATAACCGCATTCACCGCCGGCCCCGCCAGCGCCACCCACAGTTCCTGAATGGGAATGTCGGGCATGCGCTCCAGGCGCGCCAATCCACCGATCGGCAAAAGGGTGATGTCGCGCGTCAGAATGCCATAGTGCCGCGCCGCCAGTGCGTGGCCTAATTCGTGAAACACGATACACGCGAAGATGGCCAAAATGAAGAGAACTCCCGCCATGGCCGTGGCCAGCGACTTCCCTTCGCGCCAATTCATGAAAAGAATAAAGAGAATCAGGAGCAAGAAGGTAGCGTGAACATAGATACCGATTCCCGCCAACCTGCCGATTCTCCAGGACCACCGCATGACCTTGCCTTTCTCCCGCCGCACCTTACCACAAATCAACTTCCCTTCCCAAATTAACACTGCGGGTTAACCAGCCGCAAGCAGATGGGGCGGTTGGTAGTGGTGCGGTTTGAAGCTGTAGCGGCGAGTTTACCTCGCCATAGGGCGGCCTAAAGCCGCCTCTACAACATACCGACCCACTACCAAAAAACAGCCAGAAAACAGCAGGGTTGAAACCTGCGCCGTGATGATGTACAACAAGCGCCGGTATAAAGGACGGATTGACCAAGGGGGCTATGCCATGGAAATTCGCAAACAAGACGCGCTTGATTACCACCGCTCCGGGCGGAAGGGCAAGATCGAGGTGGTTCCCTCCAAGCCTTGCCGCACGCAGTGGGATTTGAGTTTGGCCTATACCCCAGGCGTGGCGGAACCGTGCCTGGAAATCCACGAAAAGCCCGAGTTGGGATTCGAATACACCGCTCGCGGGAATCTGGTGGCGGTGATCTCCAACGGCACCGCGGTGCTGGGTCTCGGCAACATTGGACCGTTAGCCGGCAAGCCGGTTATGGAAGGCAAGGGCGTGCTGTTCAAACGCTTTGCGGACATCGACGTCTTCGACCTGGAAGTGAATTCCGAGAACCCCGACGAGGTCATCCGCCTTTGCCAGCTTTTGGAGCCGACCTTCGGCGGCATCAACCTGGAGGACATCAAAGCGCCTGAGTGTTTTCAGATTGAACAAACCCTGCGCAAGACGATGTCGATCCCGGTGTTTCACGACGATCAGCATGGGACGGCCATCATTTCCGGCGCGGCGCTGCTGAACGCCTTGGAGGTAGTGGGCAAAGGCATCGGCCAAGTGCGCGTGGTTTTCAATGGCGCCGGCGCCTCCGGCATTGCCTGCGCTGAACATTACGTGCAACTCGGCGTAGGCCGCGAGAACATTATCCTCTGCGACACCAAGGGCGTGGTCTACCAGGGTCGCGAAGACAACATGAACCCGTACAAAGCGCGCTTTGCCTCGAAGACCGAGCGCCGCACCCTGGCCGATGCCTTGAAGGATGCGGATGTTTTCGTCGGCCTCTCGGCCGCCAAGTGCGTCACCCCGGAAATGCTTCGCACCATGGCTGACCATCCCATTGTTTTCGCTTTGGCCAATCCCGTCCCCGAAATCAGTTACGACGAAGCCAAGGCGGCGCGGCCCGACGTCATCATCGCCACCGGCCGGTCCGACTATCCGAACCAGGTCAACAATGTGTTGGGATTCCCCTTCATTTTCCGCGGCGCGTTGGACGTGCGGGCGCGCGCCATCAACGAGGCCATGAAGCTGGCGGCCACGCGGGCTTTGGCAGCCCTGACCAAAGAGGACGTGCCCGATTCCGTGCTGCGGGCCTACGGCATCAGCCGGCTGCACTTTGGGCCGGAGTACATTATCCCCAAACCCTTTGATCCCCGCGTGCTGATTTGGGAATCCGCGGCGGTGGCGGAAGCCGCCATGCAAAGTGGCGTGGCGCAAATCAGCGTGGACCTCGATGAGTATCGCGAGCAACTGCAAAGGCGCCTGGGCCGCACCTACGCGGTGATGCAGAACATTCGCTATCGAGCCAAGGCGGCGCCTAAACGCATTGTTTTTTCCGAGGGCGAGCACGAAAAGATCATCCGCTCGAGCGTCCGCCTGGTGGAGGAAAACATCGCTCACCCCATCTTGCTGGGGCGGCCGGCCGTGATTGAAAGCAAATTTCAGGAGCTGGGCCTCGACAAAGGCGGGATCGAGATCATTGAGCCCACCCGCTCGAACCGGCTTTCCACTTACATTAATGAATTTTTCCGGCTGCGCCAGCGCTCCGGCATTACCCGCGCGGAAGCCCATGAGTGGATGCTCAACAGCAACTATTTCGGCGCCATGATGGTCCACATGGGCGACGCCCACGGGTTCGTGGCGGGCGTCAGCCAGCATTACCCCGATACCCTGCGCCCGGCGCTCCAAATTATCCGCACGCGCCCGGGGGTGCAACGGGTTTCCGGACTCTATGTGATCGTGACCAAAAAGGACGCTTACTTTTTCGCCGACACCACGGTGAACATCGAACCCACTTCGGAGCAACTCGCCGAGATCGCCATCCTCTCGGCGGAAGTGGCGCGCTGGTTCAACGTGGAGCCGCGCGTGGCCATGCTCTCGTTTTCGAACTTCGGCAGCACTCGGCACCCGCTGGCCGACAGAGTTCGCAAGGCCACCGCCCTGGTGAAAGATAAAGTGCCGGGGTTGATTGTAGATGGCGAGATGCAAGCGGATACCGCCATCGTCCCCGAACTGGTGGTCGAGGACTATCCCTTCTCCAAAGTCAAGGGGGACGCCAATGTGCTGGTCTTTCCGAGCTTGGAGGCGGGCAACATCGCCTACAAGCTGATGATGCGCATGGGCGGCGCCGAGGCCCTGGGACCGATCCTCATGGGCATGGCCATGCCCGTACACGTTCTGGCGCGCGGCGCCGAAGTCGAGGAGATCGTCAACATGGCCGCCATCGCCGTCGTCCACGCGCAAGTCGGCGTGCTGGGAATTCGGCATCCTCTGACTCGCGCCCCCCAGCCGGCGGCATAAGACGGGGAGTGCACGTGTGGAGCGCACCCGCACGGAGACAACACTCCAGGGATGGGAGGAGCCCTGCCATGACCCAAAAGGACCTGCAACTCGCGTTGGCCATTCGTTTCCTGGCGCTCGGCGCCCTGGAGTTTCTACATTTTTCACGCCGCGCCGGCCGGGGTGCGGGGGCGCTAAACGGGTTGAATATCGGAGACCCGCGACTCAGGTTTTCCTGCCGGTAGGAAAAGTGACGCCAGTTTGTACGATTTTTCCTACCGGCAGGAAAAACCGCGCAGAATTCCCTTGACGGGCAACAGGGGCTCGAGCTTAGCCTAGAGGGAAGGGAGGGGTGCGAAAGGCGGCGCCCTCCCCCGGTCGCCCGGAGGAGATGACGAATGCCCAGACCGACGCGGAAAACGCGGGACGAATCATCCGACGCAGGGGAGGTTCCAGGGTCGCGGCGGGGGGAAAAAGGCGCGCAGGGGGCGGGAAAAAGAAATTAATCACGATCGAAGCCGGAATCTGTATGAAAACAAACAAAACGACGACAATTTGCCCGGCAAAAAAGCGACATTTTTGTATAACGAAGCGACATTTTATGCAAAGGCACACGTATTTTGCAAAAATCGGCGGCTTTTCTGTCACTTTTCGAGCGTTAAGGAACGCATTCCTCGCTTCAAAATGTACAAACTCGAGGGCGCTCTGCGCCGTGATGGGAATGGCCACTTTAGCCTTCGTTCCCTTTTCCCTCCGCGCGCAGACTCCCGTGACCGAAACCTTTCAGCGCGACCCTACGCAGGCCATCGACGAATCCTACACGCAGCTCATCAGGAAGTACACGACCGCGCCCGCCTTGAATTCGCCTCTTACCGATTACCTTCCGGCGTCCAGCTCCATCCCCACTCCCGCGAAGGTTTTGGGCGATGTGGCCGGTGCGCCCGACGTTCTGCCCTACGCGGAAGACGTTTACCAATATTTTCGCTTGCTTGCGGATGCCAGTCCGCGGGTGAAGGTCTTCACGATGGGCCATAGCGAGGAAGGGCGCGAGATGATCGCCGTCGCGGTGGCGGATGAATCGCTGCTTACTCAAGCCCAGGAGAATGGCGCACGCCTGGCACAGCTTGCCGATCCCAGGCGCCTGCAACTGGATGACGCCAAGGCGCAGGCCCTGATCAGCCAATCGTTTCCGGTTTACTACATCACCGGCGCCATCCATTCCCCGGAAACCGGCGCGCCCACCGCCCTGATGGAACTGGCTTACCGGCTGGCTGTCGATAATGCTCCCTACGTGCAATACATTCGCACCCACATGATCACGCTGATCACTCCAGTGGTGGAAGTGGATGGGCGTAATCGCATGGTGGACCTCTACAAATGGCATAAAGCGCACCCTGGCCAGAACTGGCCGCACCTGGTTTACTGGGGCCACTATGTTGGGCACGACAACAATCGCGATGCCATGGGCATGACGCTGGAACTCACGAAAAACGTTCTGAATACCTATCTCGAGTGGCATGCGCAAGTCCTGCACGACCTGCACGAATCCGTGCCGTTTATCTACGACAACACGGTGGGTGATGGACCTTACAATGCGTGGATCGATCCCATCCTCACGAACGAGTGGTCGATGCTCGCCTCCGACAACATGGCGCGCCTGCAAAGTTTTGGCATGCCGGGCGCGTTCACGCATGGAGACTTCGATACCTGGAGCCCCGGCTACCTGATGTTTCTGGCAGGCTTGCACAACGGCATCAGCCGCCTATACGAAACCTTTGGCAACGATGGCGCGGACACCGAAAAGCGCGTGTTATCGCCCGATGAGTATTCGCGCACGTGGTACCGGCCCAATCCGCCCTATCCCACCGTCTTGTGGTCCCAGCGTGACAACAATAACTATGAGCAAACCGCGCTGCTTTCCACGCTTTCTTACTTCGCGCAAAACGCCAGGTTCTTCCTGAACAACTTCTACTGGAAAAGCAAGCGCTCGGTGGAGAAGCCCGCGAACGAGGGGCCGGCCGCATACGTGCTGGCGCAGGACGACCGGGCCTGGAACCGGCAGATGCAATTATTGAAAGTGCTGGCGTTGCAGCATGTCGAGATTCAGCGCCTGACGCAAGCGGCGACGGTGGCGCTGCCTCCGCCTCCCCACAAGGAGGAAGAGGAGGAAGAGAAACCCAAGCCGGGCACCCCGCCAGCGCCCACCTCCCAAAAGTTCCCGGCCGGCAGCTTCATCATTCGCATGGACCAGCCCTTCTCGAGGGTCGCCGATGCTCTGCTCGATCGCCAGTTCTGGTCGCCCGAAGACCCGCAGAAGTCGCCCTACGACGACACCGGCTGGTCTTTCGGAGATCTTTTCAACGCCAAGGTGTCGCGCGTCACCGACCGCAGCATCCTTTCCGCCCCGATGTCTCCGGTCCCCGACCTCAGCCAAATCGCCACGGCTGAAGCGGGACCGGGACCTTTCTACGTGGTGAATAACTCCGCTCAGGTCACACTTGCTTCGCTGGTCTATGCCTTGCAGGGTTCCGCCGATGTGTCGATCGGCGAAGAGAACTTCGAAAGTGGCGGGCACAAATTCGCCGCCGGTTCGCTCATCATCGGCCGCGTGGAAGGGTCGAAACTGAAGCCTTTATTGCAGCAATTCGATCTGTCAGCCGTGAGCATGACCCAGCCGCCATCCGTAAAGATTCACCCTGCCGCGGCTCCTCGCATTGCTTTCATGCACACCTGGCTCTACACGCAGACGGAAGGCTGGTGGCGCATGGCGTTCGATAAATTGCAGGTGCCCTTCGCCTACATCAACACGCAAACCGTATCCAAACAGGCGGACCTGCGCTCGCAATACGATGTCATTGTTTTCGCGCCGGGGGCCGGCGGATCCACGCAGCAAATTGTGGACGGCCTGCCGATGTGGGGTAATCCCTTGCCGTGGCAGACCAGCCCGCTGACTCCCAATCTGGGAAAACTAGACTCGACGGATGATGTGCGCCCCGGCTTGGGCGAAGCGGGCTTGACCCATCTGAAGGATTTCGTGCAACAAGGCGGCTTGCTGATTACCGCGGAGGATACGGCCGAGTTCGCCATTGAAGAGGGCATGGCGCCTGGAG
>Ga0326727_10028702_pt1 | contig 10093 bp, 6 predicted proteins | sample MB2enrmetagenome_FD_207643 | JGI IMG/M metagenome (GOLD analysis project Ga0326727, IMG submission 207643) | Lab enriched peat soil microbial communities from McLean, Ithaca, NY, United States - MB29MY | ecosystem: Environmental > Terrestrial > Soil > Wetlands > Peat | place: USA: New York...
CAAACCCGGACAGAGCATGATCGCTTACGGCACCGGTCTCGGAGCGTATGCCGCGGGGGACAACGCCGCTTCTCCCGTGTACGACTTCAGCAAAACTCTGAACATTCAGGCCATCGTTGGCGGTGTTCCCGTTCCGGTGGCTTTTGCCGGACTCGCCGGGTACGCCGGGGAGGATCAGATCAACTTCACCCTGCCCGCCAACGTTCAGACCGGCTGTGCGGTGACGCTGCAGATTTCGGTGAACGGAGTTCTCAGCGCGCCCACGTCCATCTCCATCGCGCCCACTGCCGGTTCCAGCGCCTGTGTCATGCCCGGCTATACCACCGCGCAGTTGCAGAGCCTCGACCAGGGCGGGACCATCGTCACCGGCGGTTTCTCGATCACGCAGTTCACCATATCGGACCCGCAGCTCGGCACCCTCAAGTCGGATTCGATTGGCGGGGGTTTCACCCAGCTCACCGGGTTCCAGTTGGCATCCGCCGCTCAAGTGAATGTGTCCGTCATCCAGCAGGGGAGTTGCCAGGTGATTTTCGGGACCTCCAGCGGGACAAGCACTTCCACCGGCAGTCTGACCGATCTCGACGCCGGCGCGGTTACCATCTCCGGCCCGGCCGGTTCCGGCCTGAACAATCAGGCCCTCCCCGAGACGAACAACAGCTACTCCCTGACCGGCGAGGAAGGCTTCAGCATCCCAGGCCAGGTGAGTTTCTCGCTTCCGGCGGGAGGCTATACCCTGAACGGAGCCGGCGGCAACGACGTCGGATCCTTCAGCACCTCGCTCACCCTCTCATCGCCGCTTGTTCTGTCCAGCCCCTTGCCCTCCACGGTCAACCGCAGTTTGCCCCTGACCCTCAACTGGACCGGCGGCAATGCGTCGGATCTGGTGAAGATCCTCGGATCTTCCTCGACTTCCACCGGAACGGGGAGCAGCAAAATTACCAACTCGGCCCAATTCATTTGTGTCACTACGGCGGGACAGGGTACGTTCACCGTGCCCGCTGCGATTCTCGGCCAGTTGCCGGCCACCACCGCAGGTAGCCTCGATGTGGCGTCCGGAAATCAATCGGCCACGTTCTCGGCCACTCTGAAGTCGAACGGGTCGGCTATCCAGAGTACCTTCGGGAGCTTCCTCGGTATCGGCGGCGCGCCCGCATACCAGTAAGTACCGGCGAAGAGCACGCGGCCTCCTCCGGGTATTCCGAGGGGCCGTGCGCTTTCCCGACGGGCGGGGCCACGGGTTGGCTGCGGCCCGCGCCTCGCGCTAAGGGTTTGAGTGCGATTCGGCCGGCGGTGCGGCAGGTTCGGCGGGCGTTGTGGTGGTGATCGTCACGGCGGGCGAAGCCGCCGGCGCGGCTGGTGTTGCGGGGGCGGGCGGCTCGTACTTGGGTCCCAGCCCCAGGGCGATCAGGGACAACGAGTTGAGCTTGCCGGTGGAATCCAGTTTCTGATCGGCCTGAAACTTCTTCAGCGCGTCAACGGACGTCTGGTCCCATTTTCCGCTGGCCTCTTCGGGCTGCAGATAGCCTTTGGCGGCCAGCGCCTCCTGGATCTCCTTGTAGCGTTCCGGGGTGGGCGCCGCCTGGCGATTGCGCCACGTGGTGGTGGGACGCCGGGGCAGGCCGGATGCGCTGGCGCGCCGCGTTCCCGTAGGGGTCCTGGCCGCACCCGTACCCGCGGCAGCCGGTTTAGCGGCAGCCGGCTTGGGCGCCGTTGTCCTCGAAGCTACGGAGGTCTTGCCGGCGGCCGCCGCCGGTTTGGGCGCAGCCTGCGTCCTGGTGGGCGTACCGGGCGCCGGTTTATGCGGCGCGGCTGTGTCGGCGGCGTTGGCAACCAGGATCAGAGCCGCGGTGGACGCCGCGTAACATAGCAACTTCCGCATCGATTGATATCTATTCTACTAACAAAAAAAGGGCCGGGTGTGAACCCGGCCCCAAGAGAAGTACTAGCACTTATCGCGGATTGGCTGGCAATTCGCCGGCCCGGTAGGTGGATGTCCAATTGCCGCGGCGCCCGAGACCATCCGGGGCGGCCGACAGGACCTTGAAGGCCACGGCGTCGCCGGGTTTCAATTTGGCCTGCTCTTCCTTCAGGTCCTGTACGGAATTGAGCGGCTTGTTGTTGATGGTGAGCAGGATATCGCCGGCAGCCAGGCGGATGTCTTCGGCGAAAGAGCCGGGCTCCACATCGATGACTTCCAGGCCGCCGGACTCCTTGATGCCCAGGTTCTGGCGCCGCAGATCGGTGAGCGGCTGCACGGACATGCCGAAGCTGACCGTGGTACCGTCGGGCTTGTTGGACCCCGACGACTGCTCCCTGCCCGATTGATCGGGAAGTACCTGGTTCCGGTCGGCGATCACCACCGTGTAATCGCTCCGCTTGCCGTCGCGCACCGCCGTCAGGGTCACCGGCGTGCCCACCGGGGTATTGGAAACGATGTTCACCAGATCGGTGCCGTCGCGCACGGCTTTGCCGTTGACCGCCACGATGACGTCGCGCTCCTTCACGCCGGCCTTCTCCGCGGGGCCGCCGCTCTGCACGGATTCCACGAACACGCCCTCGTTCACGCCGGCGCGCTTGAGCAGCGCCTCGTTGGTCTTGGCGTCGGTGCCGTAGGTAACGCCGATGGCGCCGCGCGTCACCTTGCCGCTCTTGATGATATCGTTATAGACCTTGGCGGCCGTGTTGATGGGCATGGCGAAACCGATGCCTTCATAATGGCCCGACTGCGAGGCGATGGCGGTGTTGATGCCGATCACTTCGCCCCGCATGTTGAGCAACGGCCCGCCGCTGTTGCCCGGGTTGATGGCGGCGTCGGTTTGCAGGAAGTGCTGGAACTGGGTGGTATCCCCGGGGACGTCGCGCTGCTTGGCGCTGATGATGCCGGCCGTCACGGTGGCCTGGAAACCGAATGGCGACCCGATGGCGATGGCCCAATCGCCCACCTGCACGGCATCGGAATTGCCGATCCTGGCCGCGACGAACTCGTGCCCCGGTTCCACCTTGATCACCGCCAGGTCGGTGGCTTCGTCCACGCCCACCACCTTGGCTTCGTAATCCTTGGGGCTGTCCATGAACTTCACGCGGATGCGCGTGGCGCCGTCGACCACATGGTTATTGGTCAGGACATAGCCGGCCTTATCCACCATCACGCCCGATCCCAACGCGCTCGACCGTTGCGCCTGGGGCATCTGGCCGCCAAAGGGATTGCCGAAAAACCGGAAGAAATTGTCCATCCCGTTGTCGTCGTCGGGCGCCTGCGGCTGCTGGCGCCGCCGGCCGCCCCCGTTGTTGCGGGCCTGCGGCCGCTGCTCCGGAATCGTCTCCGTCTGAATGTGCACCACCGAGGGTTCCACCTGTTTGGCGATGGGGGCGAAGTCGTTGGAAAGCGGCACTGGGGCCGGAATGACCAGCGGAGTGGCGCCGGGCGCCGCGTTGTTGTCCTTTTCCGCCCTCACGCCGGAATTCACCAGCGTGCCGATGACGATCCCAAACGCCAGCGTGAAAAGGATGAGCGTAAACGAAAGCAGCTTCTGTGTGCGCAATTTGTCGACGAATTTCATGGACCTTAAACTCCTTGAATACGCAGTCGGAAACATTCTATCTCTATCTTCCCGCCCGCGGCCTCTATCCCGATGGATGTGGCCGCGAAGCGAACGGTTTCAATTCCACCAGCAAAACCCCGCTCAGGATGAGGACCGCGCCCGCGGCGGCGCGCGCTGCCAGGCCCTCTCCCACGAGAACATACGACGTCACCCAGGCAACCACGGGTTCCAGCAGGTAGATCAACGCCGTCCGGGTCGAGGTGGTGTGCCGCTGGGCCCAAGCCTGAATGGTGAATGCCAACGCCGTGCAGAGCAACCCTGTAATCAGTATCCCGCAGACCACCGCCGGGCGCCACACCAGGTGGGCCGGTTCGATCCACACCAGCCCCCACGACAATCCGGCGGCGGTGGCGATCTGGCTTAGCGACAACAGTTCGAAGCTCATCTGACCGGCGAAATGGCCCAGCGCGACCACGTGGGCGGCGAACCCGGCCGCGCCGACAAGCGTGAGAAGATCGCCCACGCCGATGGAAGCGATAGTCCCCTCGAGCGTGAGCAATCCAAGTCCGGCCGTGGCCACCAGTACGCCAACCACCTCGGAAACCTGGGGTCTAACTTTATAGACGCATGCCGCCAGGATTGGTACCATGGCCGACATCAACCCCGTGATGAAGGCCGACTTGGGCGCGGAGGTCAGCCGCAACCCCAGGGTTTGAAAAAGGTATCCGGAGAACAGGAAGACGCCCGCCAGAGCCCCCGCCCGCACGGTCTTCCAGGCGTGCGGCGTTCCGCGGGCGCCGCGGAACAGAACCGGCAACGCGGCCGTGGCCACCGAAAACCGCAGGGCGAGAAAGAGGACCGGCGAGACGTCGTGCAGCGCCGCCTTAACCAGCACGAAGGTTGCGCCCCAGACCACCGTGTTGGCCGCCAGCGCCGCTTCCGCGGGTCCGCGCAGGCTCACTGGCCGGCGCCCTCGATCGCCGGCGGCAGGCCCTCGTTCATCGTCAACAACAGTGTGAGAAAGATGCGCTTCAGGGCCAGGTCGCGGCCTTCGGGACGGTACCACTCCGCGGTGGTATGCGTTCCGCCGCCCGTGCCGCCCGCGCCGATGGCAATCGCCGGCAGCCCCAGCGACAGCGGAATGTTGGCGTCGGTAGAGGAGCAATCCAGGTGCGAGCGTATCCCCAGGTGCGCATCCACCGCGCGGACGTACTGCACGATGGGGGCGCTTTCCTCGATCGAAGCCGCCGGACGCGAGCCGATATCCTTCAGCTTGCCGGTGACCTTGCCGGCGGTGGCGCGCTGGTTTTCGGCCTCGCGCGCGCGCTCCACGGCCGCCCCGAGCGACTCCACCAGTTCGTCCATCTTCCGGTTGCTCTCCGAGCGGATGTCCACCTTGGCGCGGGCGGTCTGGGGGATGGCGTTCACGCTCGACCCGCCCTCGATCAGCCCCACGTTGAACGCCGAGCGCGGCGCCGCGTCGATGCGAGTTTCCGAAAACAGCGTCACCGCGCGGCACAGCGCGTGCAGCGGATTGCCGACGCCGTAATCGCTCCAGCTATGCCCTCCGGGACCCTGAAAGAGAATCTCGAAACGGCGGCTGCCCAGCGCGCGGTTAGTGATGTGGTCGGTGCCCACGCCGTCCACCACCAGGAACGCGGCGATCTTCCCGGCCAGCGGCGACTGCTTCGCCAGGTACCGCATGCCCAGCAGGTTTCCCTCGCCCTCCTCGCCCACGTTGGCCGCCAGCAGCAGCCCGCGGGGCGACTCGGGAAGATTGGAACAGGTCTTCCACAGCCGCGCCACCGACAGCAGCGCCGCCAGTCCGGCTCCGTTATCGGCCACGCCCGGCCCGCGGAACCGCCCATCGGCCTCGACGGCGATCTCGTCCTTGTTGCGCGGCGCGAGGACGGTATCGAGGTGCGCGCTCAGCGCCACATAGGGGCTGGGTCCGGCGAAGGCGACGGCATTGCCCGCGCGGTCGATGTGCGCGTCCCAGCCGAAGGTGCGGAAGCGTTCGAGGACCCACGCCGCGCGTTCCTGTTCTATGAAAGTGGGCGCCGGGACGCGGCAGAGTTGCAGGTGGATCTCGTTGATCCACTGCTTCTCGCGCGTGAACCACTGGAGGCACTCGCGCACCCCGCGATGTTCGACCCACGGACCGATTGGAATCCCCGCTGCGGAATTGGCAGCCATGCTGATGACAGTGTAGCAGGGGGAAGAGAATTGTCGCCGTAGGACGGCCGGATCTGGCACCGGAGATGATTGTGTCCGGCCAACTGAGGCACCAAGATGCGGGGGGCGCGGGATAACTTCCTGGTTTGTCGGAAATGGACGGGGGGTACAATGGCGGGGAAGAGGCTAAGGGTTGGATCGGCCAATCGGGGCACAGTCCGCCGGTTATCTCGCTCATATCGGGGAGGACGGCAGATCCCAGCTTTTGGAGCACCATCTCATCGCTGTGTCGGAAGCGGCGCGGAGAAGATCTGCCAAGCTGGGACTAGGCGCCGCGGGCGCGGCGATTGGGCTGCTGCATGATCTCGGCAAGTATTCGCGAGACTTTCAGCAGTATTTGCGCCGAATGGCGCTCAATCAAGACACAGAGGATCCGGAACTAGAAGGAGGCAAAATCGACCACTCCACGGCTGGAGCGCAGACGCTTTGGAGAGGTCTTAAGTCCAGGGGTAATGCGGACGCGGTAGCGGGGGAAACCCTTGCCCTCTGTCTGGCGTCCCACCATTCCGGCTTGATCGATTGCGTTACCCCGTCGGGGGCCGACAATCTATCGCGAAGGATGAGCAAGGCGGACTCCGATTCCCACCACGACGAGGCTTGGGCCAGCGCGGAGCGACTCGTTCGGGATCTGAACGAGGTGCATCTGACCGATCCGGACTTAGTAGGGGGTCTGCGTGGCATCATCACGCGGATGTGCCAGATCGATTCGAGTGAGACGGTCCGCCGATTCAAGATTGGCCTCCTGGTCCGATTCCTATTCAGTTGCCTAATCGACGCGGACCGGACGGACACGGCCGATTTCTGCAGGCCGGCTGCTTCGCTGCTGCGGCAACATGGCCGGTACGAGGGATGGCCAGCGCTCAGCGGCCTTCTGGAGCGTGAGTTGGCCGGTTTTTCGGTGGACACGGAGATCAATCGGCTCCGCCAGCACGTCAGTGAGTCCTGTTTGTCGGCCGCCGGCCGCGCGAGAGGGACGTTTACGTTGACGGTACCCACCGGCGGGGGAAAGACCCTCGCAAGCATGCGCTTCGCGTTGAGTCATGCGGCTAGATGGGAGATGGACCGCATTATCTACGTGAGCCCCTACACCTCGATCCTCGATCAAAACGCTGCCGTAGTTCGTAAGATTCTGGAGCAAGGTGAGGCCGAGTTCGGGAGCGTGCTACTGGAACACCACTCGAATCTGACTCCTGAGAAACAAACGTGGCGAAGCAAGGTGCTGTCCGAGAATTGGGATGCTCCGGTTGTCTTCACGACGGCGGTGCAGGTATTGGAAGCGCTCTTCGGGTCGGGCACACGGCCTGTGCGGCGCCTGCATCAGATGGCCAATTCCGTCCTGATCTTCGATGAGATCCAGACTCTACCGGTGCGCTGCGTACACCTTTTCAACAATGCCATGAATTTCCTGGTGGAACAGTGCGGCGCGAGCGTCGTGCTCTGTACGGCGACGCAACCGCTGCTGCACAAGGTCAGCAAGGACAAGGGCGCAATGCGGCTGAGCAATAATGCTGAGATCGTGCCGGATTTACAGACACTATTCAGGAAGGTGCAGCGGACTGAAGTGCTCTACAGGCGGAAGCCCGGTGGCTGGGAGCACTCTGCGACCGCGGAACTCGCCGCCGCGGAAGTGCAGCGGACCGGGAGTTGCCTGGTGATTGTGAACACGAAGAGCGAGGCGCTTTCGATCTTCAAGGCATGCCGTGCCGGCGCGGACGGAGCCACCGTGTTCCATCTCAGCACGGCAATGTGCGCGGCCCACCGAGTTAACGTCCTGGAAGAGGTCAGGCAAAGGCTGAGCGCCGGTTTGCCTGTGATCTGCGTGAGCACGCAGCTGATCGAGGCCGGAGTTGACATCAGCTTCGGGTCCGCGATCCGTGCCCTTGCCGGCCTGGATTCCATCGCTCAGGCGGCGGGCCGCTGCAACCGTAACGGATCGGACCAGTTGGGCCGAGTATACGTGGTGAACCTGGCCGGCGAACTGCCGAAGGCACTCGGCGATATCCGGGAGGCTCAGGAAGCCGCCCAACGAGTTCTCGATGAGAAGGCGAAGCCCGGCGAGGTCCTGAGCATAGACCTGTCCGACCCGAGTTGGATCGAGCTGTATTTCCAGTACTATTTCTTCGCGCGCAAGAATGACATGGACTACCCCGTAGGCCCGGAACGCGCGGAGCGAGCGGAGCGCGACGACACCCTTCTGAGAATGCTGAGCGGGAACGAATTGGCGGCGAACCGGTCGCGCCCGCCAGTCTTCATGAAACAGGCCTTCATGACCGCTGCCAAGGCATTTCAGGCCATTGACGCCGGCACGCAGGGCGTGATCGTCCCCTATGCTCCGGAAGGAAAGGACGTGATGGCCGCGCTCTGCGCGGCCCACGGGCCGGAAGAGCGGTACGGTTTGCTGCGGCTCGCGCAGAGATATTCGGTCAATGTCTTTCCGCACGTATTGGAGAGGCTTCATCGGGCGCAGGCGGTACACGAAATTGGGGCAGGAACAGGAATCCTCTGCCTGGAGGATAAGTACTACAGCAGCGAATTTGGGCTGAACGCAGAAGGCACGGAAGAAATGGAGTTCACGCATGTATAGCACACCGCGCAACACGATTGATTTTCGCGTCTGGGGGCGGTACGCAATGTTCACGGATCCGTTGACGCGGGTTGGCGGGGAGAAATGCTCGTACCACATCCCCACCTATGAGGCGCTCAAGGGCATCGCCAAATCGATCTACTGGAAACCGACGTTGATTTGGGTGATCGACGCGGTACGGGTGATGAAGAGAATCCGTACTCAGACGAAAGGGACAAAGCCCCTGAACTACTCGGAAGGGGGCAACACTCTGGCAATATACACCTTCCTCACAGGAGACCCCGGCCCGGCGATGGCTGTCCCCCGGATCGAGTATCAGGTGCGCGCCCACTTCGAGTGGAATGAGCACCGCCCGGAGTTGGCGAAGGACCGGGTCGATGGCAAGCACTACCAAATCGCGCTGCGCAGTTTGGATCGCGGAGGGCGGCAGGACATATTCCTTGGCACGCGCGACTGCCAGGGCTACGCGGAGCCGTGTGAATTTGGCGCCGGGCCGGGAGAGTACGACGGGAAAGGGGAACTTGGCTTCGGTCTCATGTTCCACAGCTTCGATTATCCGGATGAGACGGGGGACAGGGTGCTGAAGAGTAGCTTCTGGTGTCCGCGGATGGTGGATGGCGTGGTCGAGTTCCCTCGTCCGGAGCAGTGCCAGGTGAAGAAGGAGGTGCGGGAGATGGCTCCGAAGACGTTTGGAGTCGGGCAAAACCTGCTGAGCGTCGAGTTGGAGGAGGCGGGAGGATGAGATGAGCTGGATCCAGAAGCTGTACGAGACGTACGAACTCTGTTACGGGGCACCGCAGTTCGAGAGATCGCCACTGAATCCGGTGTCCTCGCTCTATCAGAAAACCCAGATTCAGGTCACCCTGGATGGCGAGGGGAACTTCCTCCGCGCCGAAAAAGGGGAGCTCAGCGATACCCTTATTCCGGTTTCCGAGAAGTCGGCAACCCGCTCGTCAACAAAACCGCCGCCGAACCCCTTGACTGACAAGCTATGCTACTGCGCGGCTGACATCGACGCATACGGAGGTGACAGTCGGCGCTATGCCGGTTACGAACAGCAGTTGAGGGACTGGTGCAGTTCCGAGTTCAGCGATCCAAAGGCGCTGGCGGTCCTTCGTTACGTGCAGAAAAAGACCCTCACAAGGGACCTAGTCAATGAGAAGATCCTCGCATACGATGGCGGGAAACTGTCCCGTCTGAAGATGACTCCAAAGGAGCCTCTCGATGCAAAGGACGCTTGGATCCGCTGGAGGGTCGAGGTTCCTGGCGAGGAGGCTCCGAACGCCTGGGACGACCTGAGGATGTTGGAACGGTGGCGCCAGTATGAGGAGTCGCTGGAACACGGGCAGGGAACCTGCATCGTCACCGGCCAGCGCTCCCGGATCGCGAGTTTCCATCCCAGAGGGATTCGTTTCAGCAGCGACCGAGCCAAGCTGATCAGCGTCAACGACAAGAGAGGGTTTACCTTTCGGGGACGATTCACCGACTCCGATGAGGTTGCCACGGTCTCATACGAGGTGACGCAGAAGGCGCACATCGCACTCCGATGGTTGGTCAAGCGCCAGGGCGCCCGAATCGGGAGTCAGGTGTTCCTGGCGTGGTGCGCCGAGGGTGCTGAGGTGCCGGATCCACAGGAGAGCACCAGTGCCTGGCTTGGCCTGGACGACGCGCCGGACTTGGACGACTTGTACCAAGGAGACGCTGGTCAGTTGATAGCGCTACGGCTGAGGAC
>Ga0326727_10028708_pt1 | contig 10090 bp, 6 predicted proteins | sample MB2enrmetagenome_FD_207643 | JGI IMG/M metagenome (GOLD analysis project Ga0326727, IMG submission 207643) | Lab enriched peat soil microbial communities from McLean, Ithaca, NY, United States - MB29MY | ecosystem: Environmental > Terrestrial > Soil > Wetlands > Peat | place: USA: New York...
TCCTGTCCGACAAGGCCGCCGTGGAAAGCGCCCGGCTGAACCTCGGCTTCTGCAACATCACCTCGCCCATCGACGGCATCGCCGGAACCGCCCAGGCGCAAATCGGAGACCTGGTCGGGCCGGGCGGTGCGGTGCTGACGACGGTATCGACCATTGATCCCATGCGGGTTTATTTCAGCATCAGCGAGCAATCTTACCTGGCTTTTTGCCGCCAATTCACCAATGCGGTGGAAAGGGCCGCGTATCGGGCGGACATGCCATTGCAACTGATTCTTTCCGACGGCTCGACTTATCCTTTGCCGGGCAAATGGTTCTTCACCAGCCGGCAGATCGATGTCAACACCGGCACGCTCCAGATAGCGGGCTTGTTCCCGAACCCCGACTACATCCTGCGCCCCGGCCAATACGCGAAGGTGCGGGCCAAGATCGAAACGCGCCGGGGAGCCATCCTGGTGCCGCAACGCGCGGTGATGGAATTGCAGGGTTCCTACGTGGTGGCCATTGTTGACGCGCAGGACAAGGCCCATCTCAAATCAGTCCAGGTGGGCGAACAGGTGGGCAACAACTGGCTGATCGAAAAAGGCCTTGAGCCGGATGAACGGGTTGTCGCCGAAGGCGCGCAGAAGGTCAAGGACGGGACGGTGGTGGATCCCCAGCCGTATCAGGCTCAAATGACGAATAACGCGGCACGCATGACCAGGGAATGACGAAGCCCCCATCGTAAATGTACCGCTTCTTCATCAACCGCCCCATTGTCGCCATGGTCATCGCCATTCTCATGGTTTTGGTCGGCCTGGTTTCGATGTCCACCCTGCCCATCTCCCAGTTTCCCAAAGTCGTCCCGCCCGAAGTCCGCATCCAAACCACTTTCGTCGGCGCCGACGCCGAAACCGTGCAGCAATCCGTCGCCACGCCCATCGAGGAACAGATGAGCGGGGTGGACAACATGAACTACATGTATTCGATCAACGCCAACAACGGCGTGATGCGAATGGTGGTCAACTTCGACGTGAAAACCGACCCGAACGTGGACCAGATGCTGGCGCAATTGCGCGAACAGCAGGCCGCGCCGCAATTGCCCGCCCAGGTGCAGAATTACGGGGTCACCATCTTGAAGTCGCCGACGACGCCGATGTTGCTGGTGGCGCTCTTTTCGCCGAACGGAACGTACGACGCGACGTTTCTGGCCAATTACGCCTACATAAATCTTGTTGACCAGATCACGCGGGTCAAGGGCATCTCCAACATCAACGTCTTCGGGGCCGGCCAGTATGCCATGCGCTTCTGGCTCAACCCGGATCAATTGGCCAAACTGGACCTCACCGCCAGTGATGTCATCAAGGCGGTCAGCAGCCAGAACACGGTCAATCCTGCCGGGCAAATCGGCGGGCCGCCCTCCCTGCCGGCCCAGGAATACACCTACACCGCCATCGTCCAGGGCCGGCTGATCACGGAGCGGCAATTTGGGGAAATCGTCGTGCGCGAGAACCCGGATGGCTCGGTCGTGCGGCTCAAGGACGTGGCGCGCATTGAGCTGGGCGCCCAGCTTTACAGCCTGGCCGGCCGCCTCAACGGCAAACCCTCCGCCGTCCTGGCCATTTACCAATTGCCCGGCTCCAACGCCCTCGATGCCGCCCGGGACGTCAAGGCGCTGATGAAGGAACTCAAGAAACGGTTTCCGCAGGACTTGGACTACACCGTTTCCCTGGACACCACGCTGGCGGTCAGCCGCGGGGTCCACGAAACCCTGACGACGCTGTGGGAGGCGCTGCTGCTGGTCACGATTGTCGTCTATATTTTTCTGCAAGGCTGGCGCGCCTCGCTCATTCCCATGCTGGCCGTGCCGGTGTCGCTCATCGGCACTTTCATCCTCTTTCCGGCCTTCGGTTTTTCGATCAACACCTTGTCCCTTTTCGGCCTGGTGCTGGCCATCGGTTTGGTGGTCGATGACGCCATCGTGGTGGTCGAGTCGGTTGAGCGGCACATCGAGGAGGGCATGGCGCCGAAGGACGCCGCCCTGAAGGCCATGCAGGAAGTGTCGGGGCCGGTGGTGGCCATCGCTTTGATTCTGGCGGCGGTCTTTGTGCCGACGATTTTCATCGCCGGCATCACGGGCCGGCTTTACCAGCAATTCGCGCTGACCATTGCCATTTCGGTCATCTTTTCCGCGTTCAACGCGCTCTCGCTCAGCCCGGCGCTGTCCGGGTTGCTTTTGAAACACAGGGTGCCGACACAGGGCCCGCTGTCCCGGTTTTTCGGCTGGTTCAATCGCGTGTTCAGCCGGGCGACCAACCAATACGTGCATTGGAGCGAAAAGTTGATCCACAGGAGCGGGTTGAGCCTGGTGCTGCTGGCCGGCGTGGCCGCGCTGGCCCTGTTCATCGGCGGCAAAATGCCCTCCTCATTTCTGCCGGAGGAGGACCAGGGATACATCTTCATCAACGTGCAATTGCCCAACGCCGCGTCCCTGCCGCGCACTTCTGAATACTGCCGGCGGGTGGAGCAAGTTCTGGCAAAGACTCCGGGGGTCAAGACTTACACGACGGTGCTGGGCTTCAGTTTGCTGAGCCAGGCGCAAACCACTTACAACGCCCTGTTTTTTGTCAACCTGAAACCGTGGGACGAGCGCAAAAAAGCCTCCGAACATTACGGCGCCATCCGGGAGCACATTAACAAGGAACTCGCCGCCATGCCGGAAGCCAATGCCTTTGCCTTTCCGCCCCCGTCCATCCCGGGCGTGGGCACGGCAGGCGGGTTCACCTTCATTCTGGAGGACCGGGCGGGGCTGGACCCGTCGTTCCTGACGACAAACCTGAATGCCTTCATGGCCGCCGCCGCCAACACCAACGACTGGCCCGAGCTTTCCGGCTTGAGCACCAGTTACCTTCCCAGCGTGCCGGAGGTGTTCATCAATGTGGACCGCGACAAGGTGCTCAAGCAGGGATTGGACCTGGGGGAGGTATATACCACGCTGCAGACCTTCATGGGCGGCTATTTTGTCAATTATTTTAATCGCTTCGGCCGGCAATGGCAGGTGTATGTGGAAGCGGACGACAAATATCGCGCCAGCCTGGACAACATCGGCTTGTTTTACGTGCGCAACCGCCAGGGCCAGAATGTCCCCCTCTCGGCGGTGACGCGGGTGGAACACCGCACCGGGCCGGAATTTGTGATGCATTACGACGAATACCGCTGCGCGCAAATCAACGGCAGCGCCGCCCCCGGCTACAGCTCGGACCAGGCGACCCGGGCGCTGGAGGAGGTGTTTGCCAAAACGATGCCGGCGGGGATGGGTTTCGATTATTTCGGCATGTCCTTCCAGGAACAGCAGGCGGCCAAAGGCGTGCCGCGCATCGCCATCTTCGGGCTGTCGCTGGTTTTTGTGTTCCTGATCCTGGCCGCGCTTTACGAAAGCTGGTCGCTGCCTTTCAGCGTTTTGATCAGCACGCCGGTGGCCGTGCTGGGCGCTTTTCTGGCCTTGTGGTCGCGCCACTTCGAAAACAATGTTTATGTGCAAATCGGCCTCATCATGTTGATCGGGTTGTCCGCCAAAAACGCCATTCTCATTGTCGCATACGCCAAAACCGAAGTGGAAAAAGGCAAGTCCCTGGCCGAGGCCGCGCTGATCGGCGCGCGCATCCGGTTGCGTCCAATCCTGATGACCTCGTTTGCCTTCGTGTTTGGGTGTCTGCCGTTGTGGTTCGCGGCCGGTTCGGGCGGGATGTCCCGCGAGACGCTCGGCACGGTGGTCATCGGCGGAATGCTGGGCTCGACCTTGCTGGGCATCTTCATCATCCCCGTCAATTTCTACGTGGTCGAGAAATTGGGGATCCGCTGCATGAAGCGCCCGCCCGCGCCGCAACCGGAGCATTAGTCTCATGCGTCCCATCACTCCCATTTGCGCGCCGTTTCTTCTGGCCCTGCTGCTGGCCGGTTGCGCCGTCGGGCCGGATTACAAACGCCCGCCCGTCAACGCGCCGCAAAATTTCCGGGGCGACGCCATGGGCCTGACCAATTCCCTGGGCGACATGCCGTGGTGGGAATTGTTCCGGGACGAAACATTGCAGGCGCTCATCCGCGGCGCGCTGACCAACAACTACGATGTCCGGATCGCCGCGGCGCGGGTGGAACAGGCGCGCGCCATCCTGGCGGAGAATCGGTCGGGATATTTTCCACAAATCACCTACCAGGGGGAGGCCGGGGTCGGCAAAAACGTTCAAGAAGGCACCGCCACCTCGAACGTCAGGCAGAACCAGTGGTACGAGGGGCTTGGCAATTTGTCGTGGGAGATTGATTTGTGGGGCCGCATCCGCCGGCTCAATGAATCGGCCCGCGCCCAATTCCTGGCGACGGCGGAGGCGCGCACCAATGTCATGCTCACATTGGTGGCCACCGTGGCGGCGGATTATTTCCAACTGCTGGCGCTGGATCGTGAACTCCAAATTGCCAGGGACACCACCAACTCATTCGGGCAAAGCCTGAAGATTTTTACCGAGCGGCTGCACGGCGGCGTCTCCTCGAAGCTGGAAACGGCGGCGGCTGAGGCGGAGCAGGCGTCCGCCGCCGCGACCATCCCCGAACTGGAGCGGCAAATTGTGGTGGAGGAAAACCAGATCCGAATACTGCTCGGGATGAATCCCGGCCCGATCATTCACCGCAAGAAATTGCTCGAAGAACTGCTGCCGCCGGATGTGCCGCCCGGATTGCCCTCCACACTGTTGGAAAGGCGCCCGGACATCCGGCAGGCGGAGCAACTGGTCCGTTCGGCCAACGCTCAAATCGGCGTGGCCAGGGCCAATTTTTATCCGCGATTCACCCTGACGGCATTGTTTGGGCAGGTCAGCCCGGAAGTGTCCACGTTCACCTCAGGCGGGGCCAATGCGTGGAGCGCAGCGGCGAGTCTGGCTGGCCCGGTTTTCCAGGCCGGGCTTTTGAAGGGGCAATTGCAGCAAGCCCGCGCGGCACGGGAGGAAGCGGTGCTGCAATATCAATCCGTCGTGCTCAACGCCCTTCAGGAAGTGAGCAATGCGCTGGAGGCGCGCCGGCAATTGGCGCGGGAACGCATCGAACAAACGCGCGCCGTGACGGCCTACGAGGAAGCGGTGCAAGTGGCCGGCGAGCGTTATACCGCCGGGCACGCCAATTATTATGAACTGCTCCAGGAGCAGCAATTGCTTTTCCCCGCCGAAAACGCGCTGACCCAAACGGAACTCAACCAACTGCTGGCCATTGTGCAATTGTACCGCGCCCTGGGAGGAGGGTGGAGATAAGAAAGGCTAAAGGCTGAATGCTAAATGCCAAAGTAAAACACTCAAACCCCAGCGGCCTGCTTCTAGCTCTTCATTTAGCATTTAGCATTTAGAATTTAGCCTTTCAAGGCCACTACGGGCCTCCGCAACACTTGCCCTTGATACGTATAGCCGGCGGCGAGGGTGTCGGCCACAAGGGCGTTTTCCACCGGGGCGGTGTTTTCCGGCAGTTGATGCAACTCCGGGTCGTAAGCGGCCCCCTCCAAGCCGGCTGTCTGCGCCAGCCCGATCCGGCGGGTGGCTTCGCGGCAGGCATTCTGGAATTGGCCGATTTGTTCCACCAGGGCGGGCTGCCCGGAATGCCGGGCAGCCTGGAACAACGCAAAAACATGGTCCAATATATGAATGATGATTTGCAGCCGCTCCCCTTCGGCCCGCCGCAACTTTTCCACTTCGACGCGCAAATGGGCTTTCTCAGCCTCGCCGGCTCTTTGCATGAATTCAGTGAAGGCTTTGGCCTCGGCCTCCATTCGTTCGGCCACTTGTTTGGCGCTTTCGGCGGCTTCGGCGGTGTGGGTTTGCAATTCCAGCCATTGATTGGTCGCGCCGCTGATCTGGCCCGCCAGTTGGTCCAATTTTTGAAGTTGACCGGCCGCTTCCGCCAGCAGTTTGGCCTGGGAGAGGCCTTGTTCATCCGCGTTGCGCCGCAGGAATGGAGTCACAAAACTCCATGCGCCCAACGCCCCGCAAAGAACCAACAAACCCGCCTCCTGCCACAAGAGCGGACGGTGGCCCACTTTCAGCAGAATGGCGGCCAGCCCCAGGAAAAGGGCATCGACCACGACAAAGGGCCACAAAGCCAGCGGCGGTTTCGCATTGCTCATGTTCCCGCTAGGGTAGTTTCAATTTGGCCGGCCCGGCAAGTTCCTTCCGTCCCCTCCGTCCCTTCCGTCCTTTTTTAAAATTGGTGTGCGAGGCGGAGAAAGGCTAAACTACGGTGCCAAATGACCGGCAGCGCCACAATCGAAACTAGAGAGATAGCCGCGGACGAACTTCCCGCCTCGCTGCCGCGCCCTGAATTGGTCGCCCCGGCGGGCGATTGGGAGTGCGCCAAAGCGGCGGTCGAAAACGGCGCCGATGCCATCTACTTCGGCCTGGAGCGATTCAACGCGCGGATGCGGGCCAATAATTTTACCGAAGGGGAGTTGCCAAAACTGATGGAATTTCTGCATCGGCGCGGCGTCAAGGGTTACGTGGCGTTCAACACGCTGGTCTTCGCCAATGAAATGACCGAGGCCGAGGGCTGGTTGCGGACGCTGATTGCCGCGGGCGCGGACGCCGCCGTTGTTCAGGACGTAGGCATTTGCCGGCTCATTCGACGGCTTTCGCCGGATTTCCCGATTCACGCTTCGACGCAAATGACCATCACCAGCGCGGCCGGAGTGGAATTTGCCAGGGAGTTGGGCTGCAACCGGGTGGTGCTGGCGCGCGAATGTTCGCTGAAGGAAATTGCCAAAATCACCGGAGTGCTGCCCGTCGAGGTGTTTGTTCATGGGGCGTTGTGCGTGGCCTATTCGGGGCAATGTTTGACCAGCGAGGCGCTGGGCGGCCGCTCGGCCAACCGCGGGGAGTGCGCCCAAGCCTGCCGCATGCCCTACGATTTGATTTGCGACGGCCGGCAGGTTCCGCTGGGCGACCGCCGCTATCTTTTAAGCCCGCGCGATTTGGCCGGTTTGGAAATTTTGCCGGAATTGATCCGCACCGGCGTTGCCTCCTTGAAAATTGAAGGGCGGCTCAAATCGCCCGAATACGTGGCCAACATCACGCAGGTCTATCGGCGCGCCCTGGACAAGCTGACGGCCCGCCCCAACGCGCCGTGGGGCGCGGACGGCGACAGTCGTTACAACCTGGAAATGGCCTTTTCGCGGGGGCTGCACACCGGATGGTTCGGCGGCACCAATAATCAGGCATTGGTCCACGCCCGCTTCGGCAAAAAACGCGGCGTCTATCTGGGCGCGGTCCAGCGCGTGGAATTCCGGCGCGTGCGCCTGCGGCTGGAAGCCCCCTTGAAGCCGGGCGACGGAATTGTATTTGACTCCGGCCATCCCGACCAGGAGGAACAAGGCGGACGGGTCTATGAGGTCGGGCAGTCCGACCAGTCCGACGAAACGGCCATCTCCTTCGGCCGCGGCGACGTGGATTTGAGCCGCGTTCACCCCGGCGACAGGGTCTGGAAAACGAGCGACCCGGAGTTGGACCGCAAGCTGCGCCACACTTTCGCGGGCGCGACGCCGCGTTTTCGGCGGCGGCTGGATGTGGAGGCGCGGGGCGGGGCCGGGCAGGCGCTGACTTTGACCGGGCGCGACGAACTCGGGCACGTCGTGCGGCTGGATTCGGCAATGCCGCTGGCCGCGGCGCAAAAGCAACCGCTGACCACGGAACGATTGCGCGAACAATTGGGTCGGCTGGGCGGAACGCCCTTTGCCTTGGGCAGCCTGCAAAACGCGCTCAAAGGCCGGGTCATCCTGCCCATGAGCGAGTTGAACCGGTTGCGGCGTCAATTGGCCTTCGAGATGCAGCGTCTGCGCGTGCAGCCGCAACGATGGATTTTAAACCAGACCGGACCGGAAGCCCCGGCCACAGCATCGGCCGCCCGGCCGCGCGGCGCCGCGGCTGACGCGCATCTGATCGTGCTGGTGCGGGACATGGCCCAGCTCGAGGCGGCCATGGCCGGCGGCGCTTCCGCGATCTACTGCGAATTCGAGGACCCCAAAAAATATCGCGGGGCCGTGGCCTGTTTTCGCGCGCGGCAGTCAGCCGGGAGGCTGAAGTCCGAAATTTTTGTCGCGCCGCCGCGCATTTTCAAGGCGGGCGAGGAGTGGATTCTCAAACAAGTCCGTTCCTGCGAAGCGGACGGTTATCTGCTGCGCAATTACGATCATCTGCAATTCTTCGCCGACAGCCGGCGGGTGGCGGATTTCTCGTTCAATGTGGCCAATGGTTTGTCGGCCCAATACTTCAAGAACCGGTTCGGGCTGGAACGCTTGACGGCGTCGTATGATTTAAACATCACGCAGCTTGAGGCGCTGCTGCTTTCCGCCCCGCCGGAATGGTTTGAGATCACCCTTCACCAGCACATGCCCATGTTTCACATGGAGCACTGCGTCTTCTGCGCCTTCCTGACCAGCGGAACGGATTACACCAATTGCGGACGGCCTTGTGACAAGCATAAAGTGGACCTGCGCGACCGGGTCGGCCTGGAGCATCCGCTCAAGGCGGACGCGGGCTGCCGCAACACCTTGTTCAACGGGCGGGCGCAGACGGGCGCCGAATACGCGGGGCGGTTGATGGCTTTGGGCGCGCGCCATTTTCGAATCGAATTCGTCAACGAGACCGCGGACGCGGTGGCGGCCACGATCGGCAAATACCGGGCCTTGCTCGACGGAAAGCTGGGCGGGGCGGCATTGTGGCGGGAACTGAAACTGTACAATCAACTCGGTGTGACGCGCGGGCCGATGGCGGGATGAAACAAAATTTTTAAAAAAATCGCTTGCGCGCGCCGCGCGCCGGCCCCATACTACCCATCCTTTAAAAAAGGAATTGCAGTTATGCGACGGCCCAAAGGCATTAAAACAAAAAAATCCGTGGCGAAGCGGTTCAAGATAACCGCCCGGGGAAAAGTCATGCGCATGCGCGCGGGCAAACGCCATTTGCTCCAAACCAAGGGGCCAAAACGCCGGCGCCATTTGGGCACGTCCAAACAGGTCGATGCAACGGACGCGTATCGTATTCTGCAGAATTTACCCTTCAGCCACTAACCAACCCGCTATTCCGACTGACCAACCCGCCATTCTTTTATGCGTGTAACCAATTCGCCCGCCTCGCGCAAACGCCGCTCGCGCACGATCAAAGCCGCCAGGGGCTTTCGATTGAAGCGGTCGAAACTCTATCGCTATGCCTCCGACGCGCTGGATCACGGGATGCAATACGCCTATCGGGATCGCAAAACCAAAAAGCGAAACTTCCGCGCCCTGTGGCAGGTGCGCATCAATGCCGCGGCCCGCGCCGCCGGCACCACTTACAGCCGGTTCATGGAGGGCCTCAAGGCCGCCCGCTGTCCGCTCAACCGCAAAATGCTGGCCGACCTGGCTGCGCAGGACGCCGCCGCCTTTGGCGAATTGGTCCAGACGTCCAAAAATGCGTTGCAGGCCAAGGCTTCCAAAGCGTAAGTTTGCCCGCGCAAACTTATGGAGATTGAACCGCTCAAACAAGCGGCCCTGGCCGAGTTGAAGGGCGCGGCCGATTTGACGGCGCTCGAACGGGCCAAGGGAACATGGCTCGGCCCGCACGGCAAATTCACCGCCTTGATGAAGCAGCTCGGCGCTTTGCCCAGGGAAGAGCGCCCCGCCGCCGGCAAACAAATCAACCTGGCCAAGGCCGAATTGGAAACCGCCCTCTCCGAACGCCGCGGGGAACTGGAACTCAAGTCCGCCTTGCCCAAAGAAACCACCGATTTCACCCTGCCGGGCCGGCGCCGTTCCCTGGGGAAATTGCATCCGTTGACGCAGGTGACGGAGGACATTGTGCGGAGTTTTCGCAAGCTCGGTTTCGCGGTGGCCGACGGGCCGGAGGTCGAGGATGAATACCACTGTTTCGACGCCCTGAACACCCCGCCCGATCACCCCGCGCGCGACACGCAGGACACGTTTTATCTCAGCCTGGCTGACGCGCAAGAGAAGGCGCTGCTGCGCACCCACACCTCCCCCGTGCAAATCCGGGTCATGGAAAAACAGCGTCCGCCCGTGCGGATCATCGTGCCGGGCCGGGTTTATCGGCGGGAC
>Ga0326727_10028709_pt1 | contig 10090 bp, 7 predicted proteins | sample MB2enrmetagenome_FD_207643 | JGI IMG/M metagenome (GOLD analysis project Ga0326727, IMG submission 207643) | Lab enriched peat soil microbial communities from McLean, Ithaca, NY, United States - MB29MY | ecosystem: Environmental > Terrestrial > Soil > Wetlands > Peat | place: USA: New York...
GCTCATCGGCGACCCACTAGCCCGATGGGCGATGAAACCACAATTGCCTCGCAAAACACAATGCTATTCCGCAGCCCCTCGCGACACGATGAACAAGGTGTGCGCAATCTGTCCCTGCGAAGCAGGACGTTTGGAACTCCGCCGCCCTGGCCGATCTCCAGCCCCCTCCCCTGCCCTTGAGCCGGCTAGGAAGAGTCGCGACCTCTTTGACCGTCCTTCCCAGCACCTGTCATCAATCCCCCCGCGCCCTTGCCGGAAATAGTTTTCGGTTCTCGCGCACCAGTGGGAATAGCATAGTAGAATGATGATCCGTCCCTCGGATGCCGAGTTGCTCAAGCGCTATCTCCAAGACGGCGCCGAGGATGCCTTTGGCGCGCTGGTCGAGCGCCACATTGCCTTGGTTTACGGTGTGGCGCTCCGCCGTTCGCGCGATCCGACCTTGGCGCAGGAGGTGACGCAAACCGTCTTCATCACTCTCGCCCGGCGAGCCGTCTGGCTGACAGGACACTCATCCTTGGGCGGCTGGCTCTACCGCACCGCCGTTCACTTGACCCGGCATCAACTCCGCACAGAACAACGCCGCCGTCGGCGCGAGGAAATCGCCCTTGAACTCGGCACCTGTATGAAAATGGACGAATCGCTGCTCCCCAATATCGCTCCGCTCCTCGACGAGGCCATGCTGGAACTGCGCGCCTCCGACCGCGAAGCGCTGTTGTTGCGCTACTTCGGGAACAAATCCCTGCGCGAAGTCGGGGCCGCTTTGGGCATCGGCGAAGACGCCGCCCAAAAGCGCGTCGCCAAAGCGGAACAAGCCCTCGCCGAACGATTCCGTCGGCGTGGGTTCCGGGTAATCGGCGCTGCCGCTTTGGCTTTGGCCCTCCAGCAGGCCTCCGTCCAGGCCGTCCCCACCGGCCTGGCTCTCAGCACCACCAAACTTGCCTTGAGCGCCGGTGCTGCCGCTTCACTTGGCAGCTTGACCGTACCCATTCTGAAAATCATGAGCATCACCAAAATCCAAACCGCCGCTCTCTGTCTCACCATCGTCGCCCTGCCACTGGGTTACCAATGGCATGAGCTGGCCCAAGCCCGCTCTCGGAACGAGCAGATCACCACCCAGCTCCGGCAACTCCGCACCGACGCCTTCGCTCGCGAACGAGATCAGGCCCGCGCCGAACGCCGTGTAGCCGCTGCCCAAAATGAGCTGTCCCGCCCCCCCGCAACCCCGACCGCGGAACCTTCCCGCAACCAGCCGGACCTCTATGTCTGGGACGAGAACTCGCCCTATGTCCGCGTCCCGAAGCAGGTCCTCTCCAAAGTCCGCTTCGCCCCCTTCGCCTCCCGGCTCGCACGTGACGGCAGGGTCGAATCCTATCAGTTGCCTCCCTTGATGGCAGACGGTTCGCCACAGCCCGCCCTGGAAGCCGCGCTTGGCCTTTCCGCGGACGAGGCCGACACGCTGCGCTCTATATGCCAGAGTGCCTTCGCGGATTTCTACCGCCTGGCCGCCAGCCATAGCCGATTGACCGAGGTGCCGTGGGCGGGCGGACCTATGGCATCGGTCAAATACGACACCGCTGCATTTCCTGACGAAGGCGCGCAATTTCGCGATCAGTTTCAGGCACAAGTGACGGCCCTCCTGGGCCCGGAACGCGCCGCTGCATTTTGGCAGCAGGCGTCTCCCATGTTCAGCCAGTTGTTTAATGACTCCGGCGCGCAAGCGCGCCAGTTGCAGCTCATTAACAATCCCAGCGGATTGGAACTGATGAACGCGACGAAGGTGGGCGCCGCCATTGGAGCCTTGAGCCAGCGAAACGGCCTGCCCCTGCCGCCGGCGCTCCAGGCTTATGCGGATGCTTGGAGTCAACCCACCGCCCCGGCGAACGCGCAACCGCCTCAACACCCATGAAGAAATTGCTCATTATTGCCCTGGTGTCTGCCTTCACTTTCCTCGCCTGGCACCGCCTGCGCCCCGCGCTTCAAGGCGTCCGGATTCAGAACCAACGCCTCGCAGCGGTCGCCGCTGAACTCAAAGAACGCGCCCAGCGGGCCGATTCCGCCCGGCAATCCGCCGAGCAACAACTCGCTGGTCTGCGCGTCGAACTCAACTCGCGCCCGGCAAGAGCCTCGGATCAGGTGAACCACAAGCTAGGCCCGCAAACTGCGCCGCCGCCCGAGCCGGATCCCGCGCATCAAGGCGGTTGGCCCTCCGGCGCGAGCTTCTTCTATTTGCCCAAGCAATGTCTCACCAATGCCAGCTACCAGCTTTTGAGCACCGGCCAGTTGACCGATGAAGCCGCCGCCCCGCTCGGCATGTCTCCTGCCGAACGGGAATCCGCCGATAACGCTTTTGGCGAACTCCTAAACCAGTTTCGTCGCGTGGAAATCCAGCGCATGGAACCCGTAGCTCCGCCGGCCAATTGGTCGGTCGGAGCCTCAGGTTCGACCGGCGCTCCCGGCCTGAATTTCGACTCGGCGCTGACCTATCACATACCCGATCTGAGTGAAGATATCAGCGCGGCGCAGACGGCGTTTTTGGGCCAGCTTCAGCAAAGCCTGGGCGCGTCTCGCGCGGACATCATTGCCTCCGCGGCAGACTCCTACCTCCGCCAGAACCTGGATGACCTCGGAGCCGGCGACCGTATCGTCGGCTTCGTATGGATGCCCGAATCGGATGGCACTCACTCGCTCTGGTATGCCGCCGCAGATGCCCGCAAAGGTGAGGGCGCCTTCCAACGCGTCGGCGAGGACCTCGATCCCAATTCCCAAACCGCCTACTACGCCCAACTATTTGGCATAAAGCTGCCGGGACACTAAAAATAGTTTAAGAAACCCCTTGCTTCCGCTCACGCCCTGAGGCTAAAGTAGGGCGCTTCAGGCGAGGTTGCTGCAAACGTGGCGGTGGCCTCAACCCCTGGGCCAGCCAGTGTCCTGAGCCAAAGGCTGCACATGCGGCGGTCGCCAGATCGAAGCCGGGATGAGATTTCGCCCTGGATTCCTGAGAAGGGAAGGTTTGCACATCGAAGGCGCAAACCCACGGCGACAGGCCTCCGTCTGAGCTCCCTCCCACCTTTCCCGGCGTACCTGACGTGGCAGACCCTAAGCTTGCAGTGGATTCTAGCGCGCGTCGCTCCTGCACGCCCGCTAGTGCACCCGCACTGGGTCCCCGCCCTGCGGCACCTGGCCGCAAATCTCCCAACTCCTAGTTCTCAACCCTCAGACATCGTACGAGAGCGGAATCCCCTATGAAAACAAAGGCAGACTTTGGCAACCGGTCCCGGAAAGCACCCGGCAAGCGCGGACCCGCACACCCGATCATCATCACGAAAATCGGATTGGTGGCACTCCTCGTGACATGCGTTGGCTTCACTGCCCTCGCCCAGAGCTTCTACAACTTAGATTTCGAGCAGGCTTCCTTGATTCCCATTTACGGGGATCCTTACGGCCGGGTGGCATTCGGCGCCGCGCTGCCCGGCTGGACGGGCTACTGCGGGACCGACGTGCAGACGGCCGCCAATTACGACTTCGAGTTCCTGGATTCGCCCGGGATTTCAATTCTTGACAACAATTACACCAACCTACCCATTAGCGGGTTGATCCACGGCCGTTACTGCGTGCTGCTGCAAACAGGTGAGGGTTTCATGTCCCCCTTCGTGGCGACGGCGATCGCACAGACCGCAACCGTGCCGGCGGACGCCAGAAGCATAATCTTCAACGCCGGCTTAATCTCCAGTATTACTAACCTGGCGGTGACCTTTAATGGAGCCGCGGTTCCTTTGGTAGTACTCACCGCGCAGCCTAATTACGTGGTGCTAGGCGGTGACGTCAGCCAGTTTGCCGGCCAAAGTGGCGAGTTGCGATTCACCGCGCCCGTCCTTTGGAACGGGTCTCCCCCACAGCCTTATTGGAATGACGTCCTTCTCGATTATATCTGCTTCTCCAACTCGCCGCTCGCCCTTCCGCCAACCATACTAACGCCTCCGCAAGGCCAAACAGCCGACGTGGGCGCCGCCGTTGACTTCACGGTAAGTGCGGATGGCGCTCCTCCGCCGGCCTACCTGTGGTTCTTCAACGGGACCAACGCTCTCAGCGGTGCAACCTCCTCTGACCTGCACCTCACCAACCTCCAATTGTCCCAGTCCGGCACCTACACTGTCGTTGTCACGAATGCTTTCGGAGCGGTCACCAGTCCACCAGCGACCTTGAGTGTCATTGGCAGTTACCCGACAATCCTAAGGTCGCCTCGCAGCCAAACGGGCATCGTTGGGAGATTCGCAGAGTTCACAGTGAGCGCCGGAAGCACGCTGCCGCTGACATACCAGTGGTTTTTCAATGGCAGCGCCATCTCGGGTGCCGGCGGTACTAGTCTGCACATGAGCAACCTGCAGGTCTCTGAGGCAGGTACTTACAATGTGATCGTGACTAATGCTTTGGCAGCCGTAACCAGCCCGCCCGCTGCGCTCACAGTGATCGCGGTGCCCACCCCAACGTCAGGCACCGTCGCCGCTTGGGGAGACAATTCTCATGGCCAGTGCGCAGTGCCGGCGGGACTGAGTAATGTGATCGCCGTCGCAGCGGGATATTGGCACAGCCTGGCGCTGAAGTCGGACGACGCCGTTGTCGGCTGGGGAGACGAACCTGGTGCTGGCGAGAGCACTGTGCCAGCGGGGCTAAGTAACGTCGTCTCCATCGCGGCGGGAGATTATTACAGTCTGGCCCTCAAATCCGATGGGACGGTCGTCGGCTGGAGCTCGAGCTGGGTGCCGGCCGGTTTGAGTGGTGTCCTCGCCATCGCGGCGGGAAGTGCTCATAGTCTGGCGCTCAAGTCCGATGGCACGGTCGTCGCCTGGGGTGACAACTCCTTTAACCAGACAGCCGTCCCAGCCGATCTGAGTGACGTCCTCGCGATCTCAGCGGGATATCACCACAGTCTCGCACTGAAGTCCGACGGTACGGTCGTCGCCTGGGGTGCAGGTGGCCCGGGACAGTTTAAGGACCCGCACCACGGGCAGAGCATAGTTCCGGCGGGTTTGGGTGAGGTCATCGCCCTCGCCGGGGGAGGGTATCATAGTCTGGCGCTCAAGTCGAACGGCACGGTCGTCGCTTGGGGAGATAATTACGACGACTCCGGGCATTTTGTGGGGCAGAGTACGGTACCGGCGGGTTTGGGTGGTGTCATCGCCATCGCGGCGGGACAGTATCACAGTCTGGCACTCAAGTCCGATGGCACAGTAGTCGCTTGGGGAGACAACGCCTATGGCCAGATCGCGGTGCCGGCGACTTTGGGCGGCGTCATTGCCATTGCCACGGAAGGTCTTCATAGTCTGGCGCTCGTCGCAGGACCTCCCAGCCTGCTGACCCCTCCCGCAAGCCAGACGGCTGAGATAGGATCCACAGTTTGGTTCCGAGTCACTGCCGATGGATACCCGCCCCTGGCCTACGGGTGGTTCTTCAACGGAACGACTCTCCTCGGAGGCGCTACGAACTCCGTTCTGCAGTTAGCTGATGTCCGGTCCTCTCAGACCGGGGCCTACACGGTCGTCGTCACCAATATCGCCGGGGCCGTGACCAGCCCCCCTGCCGTGCTCAGTGTGATTCCGGCCGTCGAGCGAAGGTTAGTTCCGGCTCTCACATTGATGGGCCGGCCGGGAAGCTCCTTGAACCTGCAGGATGCCGAGGCCCTCACCCCGTCGCCACCTTGGGCGACGTTCGACAATGTGGCGCTGACCAACACCTCCCAATGGTATTTCGATCTCTCCACGCCACTGCCGCCGCAACGCTTCTACCGTGCCTGGCAGCCCGGTCCCTCCAGCGCGGCTCCAGCCCTGGACCTCCACATGGCGCCAGCGCTGACCTTGACTGGCGCAGTCGGAAGCACTGTGCGCGTGGATTGCATCAACCAGTTCGGCCCGACCGACGCTTGGGTGACGCTGGACACCGTGACTTTGACCAACACCTCACAGCTTTATTTCGATGTATCCGCCATAGGCCAACCGCTGCGGCTCTGGCGGATTGTACCGGTGCCGTAGGCGGGAAAACTCGGTTCAACCATCCAGTTGCTCCTGTACAAACCTAAAATGTCTTCCACCGCTAACCGGCCGCATTCTCACTTGACCGCGTTGGCTCTCGCCCATACTCTCAAACCCAATATGGAAAGGGCCAAGAGCCAGTTTCCAGTCCGCCCACCCCTGGCAACACAACAGGAGAGTCTTCCAGGAAGTTAAACCTGCAACCAGCGCACGCTTATGAATACAGAACAAAAGCCCGTCCACCCGGTTCTCGAAACCCCCTACCTCCAACCCGCGGTCGCTGACGAGTTGACGCGCGTGAAAATCTTCCTGGGTATCCAGGCGTTCTTTCTCGTGGTATCCGTCTTCACTGGCGGCTTCAACTTCAAGCTATGGTCCATGCTCGACACCGCGCTAATGATCCAGTCCATTGGCGTCACCGCCTTGGTCCTTGTTCTTGAGGACGCTAGGCACCGCCGGCTGGCCTTCAAAGTCGCTATCATCATCTATCTGCTCGCCGTTCTGGACATGGGCATCAATGTCTGCATCTCCGGCATCGTCGGATGGAAGACTTAGCCGGAACGATGCAGTTGGAAATGGGGACCACGCCCGCCGCGGGCGTTTCCACCCGGCGCCCTCGCCGGGTGGCTTCCCGGCCTCCGGAGTCACTGAACGGTGAGTCCGTTGGAGAGGCCCAAGAAGTGATTGGCGAGGGCGCCAGTCACTACGCCCGAGGTGGGCGCGCTCCCCTTCTTCATCATAGTTACGGCTTAGGCTCAGGACTCCTGATCTCGTGGAATTTGACTGGGCCGGGTCGGCTCAAAAATCAGGCGCAGATCGGTTCCTGGGTAAATGGTTTCTGTGGCGGTCAGTTCGGCGCACAGATGCTCGAGTACCCCGTCGTGGATCGCACTGCTTAAGCGATGCAGTCGCACCGTGAGAGTCTTTTGCTTGAGGTTAGGGCAGAGATCCACCGCGCTTTCAAAGATTTGCCGGACCAAGGAGCGCGCGTCCTCTGAGCGGGCTAACTTCTCGCGGGCCAAGGCGACCAGGGCCGTCTCCGCCCGATAGGCAACGAGCTTGATCGTGTCCACGAAGTGTTTCTTGGTGGTGCGCAGTTGAGGGAAACGCTCTGCCTGGGGCAGGTCTTTGAGCGCCAGGTGGCGGGATAAGGCTTTTCGTTGGGCTTTGAGTTGCGCCAACTTTTGTTCCGCGTGCTGGAGCAGTTCCAGCAGGCGGCCCTTCTCTTGTTCGTAAGCGGCCATGGACTCGGGTTGCGCCTGGGCCGGAAGGCTCAGGGCGCCAAATTGCGCTTGTTGTCGCACCAGGGCGGCGCGTTGCCGTCGCACCTCCTGATCCTTTCGCCGCCAGGCCGGATTGACCACCACGGTGGTGTCAGGAAGCGGCTCGGTCCCATACTCGATCAAGCGGTCTAAACCATAATGCCGCCCCATGTACTGGAAGAAGTTTTCCTGGCACCACCGCGCGAACAGCGCCACGGCCACTCCCCCCAGGTCGCGCAGGTAATCGGTCGCTAACATGGCCGTCTGATGCCCCGTCTCATCCCGCTGACGCACTTCCCGCACCCAAAAACCGTTGCTCAACCGGGTGCCGCGCTCCGCCAGTTCCAGCTCCACTTCCTCGCCGCTGACCAACCGGACTTGGCGCGGACTAAACTCCGCCTCGGCCCACTGGCCCTCGGGAAACTTGTGATAGGTGATGAGGGCAATTCGCTGCTTCCAGCGCTCCTTGAAGAACTCCGGCGAATAGCCCGCCCGATCAAAGATCATCGTGAAACGCGCCCGATACGGGTTGGCTGCCAACGCCTCCGCGCTGGGTTGGCCGGGCACCTCCGCCAATAATTGGGGCACGATGTGTTGCTCCAGCGTCTGGAGCAGCCCCGGATCGGCGGCCTGCGTCACCGCAAAGAACGGCTGCCCATCCATCGCGTTGACCCAGTAGTCGGTGGTGCCGCGCAAACAGAGCCGTTGCCGGGCCACGTAGCGCCGGGGCAACTCGGTGAGCTTGCCGTTATAGACCCGCACGTGCCCGTCAATGTAGAGCGTGCCGGCGCTCTCCGGTTGCGCCTCCATCCACTCCCGCGCCAGTTTCCCGCTCCAGTCCCGCACGGCCTGGGCCGCCTCACAAAGCACCTCCAGTTTCGCCCGCAGGGTCCGCACCTCCGGAATCCGATCCAACCCCAGGAGCTTGCCCCATTCCCCCGGCGGCTCATAGCGCAGGGCCTCCAAGCTGGGCACCCGCGCCAGCGCCAGAAAGGCGACCGACAGAAAAATCGTCTCCAGCGGATAATAACCCGCCGGCAGAGAAAAACTCTCCCGGCTGTGGCGCAACAAACCCAAGGCCAATAGCGCCGGCAACGCGCACAGAACCCCGCCCTTGGGCACATCGCTCACCGCTTCAAAACGGATCGGCGCTGCCTCCAGTTGGCCCAAGGAAGCCAGCAGTCGCTCCTCCACCCGCGTCGCGGCCACGCCCAGCGCCGCCTCGCTATCGCTGGCGCTGCGCTCACTCTTGGTGCTGAGGGCTACGGCCGGCTCGTCGGGCTGGTCAGGGTCTTTTTTTTAAACTGCTTGAGCCGGCCAGCATCGATGGCCTTGTGCAGCGTGCTGGTCAGAATCCCCAACTGGGCGCTGATCGCCGGAATGGTTTTTCCCTCCTCCAGCAATGCCTGCGCTTGCGCCAGCTTCTCAGGTGTCAGCCGGTGGCCCTGCCGGCGCGCGGGCGGCTTGAAAAACGCGCTGGCACCCCGCTCGCGGTACAGCCGACAGCACCGCTTGACTGTCGTGAGCGGCACGCCAAACGCCTGGACGATCTCTCCCTGGCTGGCGGTGCCATTGACAATGAGCTGCGTGGTGAAAAAGCGAAAGCTGGCCAGATCCTGGGCGGTGAGGGTGAACACCGGCAGATGGCCATTGAAGTAAACCACCTGATCCTCCCGATGCTCGAAGGCCAGTTCCGTGTTGATGGCGGTCGTGCCGACTGGAAACACAGGCAACTGTAGTTGAGGCATGGCACAGAGTTCTTGCACGTCTCGGCCCTTCGGGCAAGCCCAAGACTCGCCCGTCTGCACCAGCCCTTCACACCATTTTCGGGTTCACCGGTTTTCCACGCCCCGTCCGCCGTCACGGTGCGAAATCAGGAGTCCTGAGGCTACTGAATCTGGCGCACTCCGAGAAAGGTGGACAGGATATGGCAGAACACCCGCAAGCCAGCCAGCCGCAGAGGGCTGTCATTCCGCGGTGGTGAGCACCAGGCTCGCAGGTGCAAATGCCCCGACCTGCACCTTAAAGCTGCCGTTCTCGACGGCGATGGGCTTGCCCATGGGGCGCCCGCGCAGGTCCACCGGTTGGACTTGTTTAATTGTCGTTCTCTCGGGCAGCCGAACTCTCACCGTGCCGGATTGGCCCGCCTGTTCCCAAAGCCGTAGGACGGTGCCAGGGCCGTCGGGATTGCTGCCGAAGGCAGTGACCAGGATGCCCTTGCGTGAAAGCTCCAACCCCCGCCCTCTGGGTGGCAACGCGCCGGGAGCCCCGTCGGCCACCGCCGCAAGCAATGGATACCGGGCCTCAAGCGATGGGGTGATGAGGGCCGGCTCGGCTGCGTAGCGCCCGATGGCCCACAACCGCACCCGCGAAGTCCAAGTGCCTTGATTCCAGAGCCGGAAATTGGTATCCCATTGGTTGTTGAACAGGTTGACGTAGGCCACCGGCTTCCTGGGCACAAAGTCCAGGGAGTAGCGCCAGCATCCCGGCATATCCAGACTGACCAGCGGATAGTCTATTGAACAGAACCCGACGCCGCGACCGAGCCCGTCGGTGAGGCTCACCCCTGTGTTGATGCCGAACAGGCACCGGTTGGCGCCGGCGATGATGTCGCGCGCGGGGTCAATGATCGAGCACAGCCGGCCCAGGCGGAACTGCGGCGCATTCACGTTGAGCGGCAGGCAGAGCCAGCCGGCTTCAGGCCAGGAATCGAAGGGCTTGTCATGGAGCCTGATTTCCAGGTCGGCACAACGCTGCTCGCGGTAGAGAATCAGGCGAGTCGTCACCGCGGGCAGGTTCGTC
>Ga0326727_10028710_pt1 | contig 10089 bp, 12 predicted proteins | sample MB2enrmetagenome_FD_207643 | JGI IMG/M metagenome (GOLD analysis project Ga0326727, IMG submission 207643) | Lab enriched peat soil microbial communities from McLean, Ithaca, NY, United States - MB29MY | ecosystem: Environmental > Terrestrial > Soil > Wetlands > Peat | place: USA: New York...
AGACGATCGAAATGCTCTCCGAATACGTTTTGGCACAACAACTCCCCGATGACCGGCCTCTTTTCGCCCTCAAACAACGACAGGTGCGCAACATCGTCAAGCGTTATGGGTCGGTCATCGGAAAGGAGGTCCACCCCCATACCTTCCGACACTCATACGCGATCCACTGTGTGCGAAACGGGTGGGACATCGGACGGCTGCAGCAGGTGCTTGGGCATTCGAGTTTGAACGTGACGGCGGTGTATCTGCAGTTCAACGACCAAGATATTAAAGAGCTCTATGATAGGACGCCGTTCTAGTCTCATTTTTTATTTTCGTCCACATCACGCTTAACGTATGCATTTAAGAACCGATGAACCTAGCTCGTAGCATCACAGAAAAAAATTTTGCCCATTTGCTCTACGCAAATAGCATTGTCTTGTAATCTTTCAAAGATGTTAATAGAGGGTAGCTTAATATGCGTGGTAGCCCAGCTGCTTGTTGAGATGTGAACCCCACGCCTAGGTGGAACATGGATGCAAGACTAAAAAAGTTTTACAAGCGTTGGAAAGTCCCGTATGATGAGGCAGAACAATTTGGAGAGTTCAAGAACAGAGTTCTCAACTCGTTTGATTTCTGCTTGGGTCGATTCTTTTTACAGTATCCTGAAGAAGGAGAGAAGCTGATAAAACGTCTTGGCAGAGTTCCAAGCGTTCCATATTCGAGAGTTCCCATCCCTAGTCTTCAGGAACGGCTAGCTCGCGCCGCAGGTGTTGGGACAGATGCCCTTTTCAGTCAAACCAGGGTGTACGCCATTATTTCGGATTTTGGTGAAGACGATTTTTTTAAACTGATTCAGATCATAGAAGATGCTTTTTACCTACCAGTCCGTCCCGACTTGCTTGATAAGTTTTACAAGTGCATTAAGGAGGATATTCGGTTATCAGGAGTGCAGGTAGTAATTAGGCGATGGGACGGCAACTGTATACTCTATCCAAAAGGGGCAAGATTCCTAGACGAAGGTCTCGTCGATGACGAATTTGAGTGGCTTGGCAAGTATCCAAAAAAGGTTCGAGACTACTTTGCTTCTTCACTGAAACTATATGAGGAGGGCCAGTATCGCGATTCAGCAAATAAGATGCGTTTATCGCTTGAGAGTCTCTTGAAATCCATTTTAGGTAATAGAGCACTAAAAAATCAAGAGAAGCATCTAGGGAGATTCCTCAAGGACAAGGGAGTCCCAACCGAGATTAGGAGCATGTATGCAAAACTCCTGTTTAGTTATTATTCAGAGTACCAAGATGATTACATAAAACACGATGAAGCTTCTGGAAAAAAGCCACGCGAGATCTCTGAAGTCGAGGCGGAATTCATAATCTACTATACGGGGATCTTCATGCGGCTCTTGAGACGGGTGGGTACATCGGAGTAGATGCGACGCACGATGCAATTCAGAAAGGGTGCGTGCTGACATGAATCACGATGAACTTGTGAACCTGATCAAAACGGGAGAGTCGGAGATCACTGAGCGTAAGCCGCATTTTCGCGACGACGTCATATACACGGCCGGGGCATTTGCCAATAAGCGCGGCGGAACGATTATTATTGGCGTCTCCGATGAAGGTGAGGTGAGAGGGATCACAATCGGAAAAGAAACACTGGTTCAGTGGTCAAATAAGATCTGCAACTCTACACATCCCCGTATCGTGCCTGACATAGAGCAGCACGAAGTGGACGGGAAATACGTTGTCACCATCTGAGTGACAGAGTCGCCGATTAAACCTATTGAGGCTAAAGGGCGGTACCTTAAGCGGGTAGGAGGAAGCAACCAGCGCATGTCTCCACAAGAGATTGCAGAAATGCACCTCCGTTCAGTCGGGCAGAGCTGGGATAAGCTGCCAGCCCTAAACGCATCGCTTGATGATCTCGATTCGGACCTCGTCAACAAGTACGTCCAGCTGGCAAGCGAGGTGCGTGGAAAGAAAGTAGGGCACGGCGAGTCCCCCGAGCAGATCCTCGAGAAAATGGAGCTCATAAAAGATGGAAAGCCGACGTGGGCAGCACTCCTCCTCTTTGAAAGACGCCCCCAACGCTATCTCTCGCAGGCGGCGGTTCACTGTGGCCAATTCAAGGATACAACGGTAGTGATTGATGACAGCATCATAGAAGGCACGATTATTGAACAGATCACGGCGACGATGGATTTCATGCGCAAGAACACCAAGGTGCGCTTGGTCATCACAGGCGCGCCGACCCGTGAAGAGGTGTGGGATTACCCCCTCAATGCGCTGCGGGAGGCGGTTATTAACGCTGTTTGCCATAGGGACTACACGATTCCCTCACATATTGAAGTACGTATTTACGATGATGAGCTGATAATCTGGAGCCCGGGAGGGTTGCCCGAAGGCGTGACCATTAAGGATCTCTACAAGGATCACCATTCATCGGTGCTGCGGAACACTGGCATATGTGAAGTATTTTATGAGAGTGGCCTGATCGAAAAGTGGGGCCGGGGAACGTCAGAAATGCGGAAGGCATTTAGAGACGCAAGACTTCCAGAACCGCGATTTGAAGAGTACCAGCACGGCTTTCAGGTAGTGTTTCGGAAGGACATCTACACAGAAGATTATCTACGAGAAGTGGGCGTAAGCGAGCGACAGATAGCGGCGGTGATGTACGCTAAGGAGCAAGGAAAGATTACAAATCAGGAGCACCAGCGAATCTCTGGTATTTCAGAGCGAACAGCGACTCGTGACTTATCAGACTTGGCTTCCAAAGGTCTGCTAGAGCAAATTGGGAAAACTGGCAAAGGGACAGAGTACGTCCTAAGACGTCACAAAGACGACAAAGGCGCCACAAAGGCGCCATGAACACCAGGTGAGGCTCACGTCACAAAGACGACAAAGGCGCCACAAAGGCGCCACAAAGGCGCCATGAACACTAGGTGAGACTCACTGCAAGTTTGCAAGTGCTTGTTAGCCCACTTTCAGAGATCTTAAGTGCAGCAAAAAAATTGCTATTGGCTTGCCTTTTTTGATGCTAATTTTTAGAACTATCCCGAGACTACCTCGAAAAGGCCGAAGACTTAACGTCGGTGATTGAGGCCGTTATCTATGAAGTGCTCAACGAAAAAAATGCATGCTGCGCTTCTCGGGCCCTGGCCGCAAGCCTAAGCGTGACACGCTTCAACCGTAGAGGTACTTCGTTCTTTGGAGTTTCGCTGGAGCCCGTTTTCTAAGAAGTTTTGCAAGGTTGAGAGTACATGTACTACACGTAGTATAGTACATGTACTCTCAACTGTCCAAAAACGAGGGTCTGTGTGGCAGTTAGTGACTGTAACACGTTCGGAGTTCATATCCTCAAATTTCTGATTTCTTTCCGCTATTGCTGAAGAGGATCGCGGCCTTCACCCTAGGCAAACATATGACTGAGACCTCCCACATAGGGAACCACATTAATGGATACGCGTACGTTGCACCACTTCCTAAGAGCCGGCTGCAACTTGAACCCGGGCGAAGGCACAGCACCTTACTTACGGACGCATAATGGTGGTACCCCTTCAGGCACTGTTGCTTCGCACTAAAAAGCTGTCTCAACCTGAGATGCTGAGATCATACTCAAAATCAGCGCTAAAAATCATTCTTTTTTTGATGTCGGAAGGTGTTAGCGCGAGGAGCTCAGAGGCCCGCGTGCCCGTCCTCCCACATGGTCCGGATGATGAGATAGTCTCGCGGCTGCAGGTCCTGGCTGCGTCGAGCATGGCGTGCACTTGCTCTGGTTCGAGATAGTCACAAAGGTGCTTAATTGCAGTCTCCTTCATCTCATGTATTTTCTCGAAAAAACGACGATAAAGGCAGCCCACAAAAACGCGCTAACCATTGCTTCGATAATCGCAATTATTACACTTACGTGAGGTTGTACGAGTGCAAATCCAGGAGCGAACGCGGCGGCAGCGCCGAAACCGATATTCTCCAATTGCCAGCTATTCGCTAGCATACCGCTTGCGACAAATGTGAGCACCCCTAGTATGAATGCCACTGACGCCCACGTACCCACTAGTCTCGCTGGAGAGGTCCCATATTTCAATGCACAGTCAATAAAGAGCCACTCAAGAAATCTCATGGGCCGGAGTTTCTGTCTCCGTCTCGCCACCATCTCGCGATAGAAGTACTCATCAGCTTCTTGTCTGACCCCCCCGTCGTTCGCAGTTTTGCTTTGCTGCCCTGCAAGCAGATTCTTCCGCACGTGGCCGTTTAAACGTCGCACCTTGAAAGCTCAGCTCGCCCGATATGCGATCCGTTCCTTCAATCCATATATTTCCATCAACTTTAGCTGATTTAAACAGAACAGCCCCATTCACCGTGACGTCGTTAAACCAAACAGATCCTTTAACGATGATGTCTCTAAAGTATGCATTTCCTACGATTGTCGCTCTATCAAACGAGACATCCTTTCGTATTTCTAAGCCATCAAACCATGAAGCTGGCAGTGTAGTACCTGTAAACGAAAAATCGCCCTTTATCGCAGGGCCCTCTTTAACTCGGTAAATAGCAACAAATCCAGATATTGTCGCTCCATCAAACGAGACATCTCCTTCTATCGTGGCATCGGTGATGCGGACTCCATCCCCTATATAGGCGCCTTTGAAATTTACATTACCGCGTATTTCAGCATCCGTGAGGTCCACATTACCGATATCTTGCCGTCCAGCCCCATCAATTTCGTAAATACGCGCTCCAATAAAGTTAAAATTGCGACTGTCTTTTTTCTCGTTAACTTTCTGTTCTTTATGTCGTTTTATGACCTCAAAATCCGGAGCGCCGTCTTTAGGGAAATCATGATGTAGTATACAGTATTCTGAGTCGCCATATGACTGCTCTGGGCACGAAAATTCAAAAAATGCGCGACCCAATGTGTGGGTCTCGGGGTATTTATCGATCAAAGAGTAATTACACGTTCCCATGCTCGTCGCTTGGTTACCGGATAATTATTTGATAATTACAGCAATTGCTCAATAGGCCATTGAGCAATAAGGGTTGTCATTTTGGCCTCGGTTCAGTTGCTTCAAACGTGAGGAACGATTTGTGTATAAAGAAGCTAAACCATTTGCCTTATGCGGACAAAATCTGGAATCAAGTGTGCATGTTTTAAGCAAGGTTCCTTGTTTAGATCACATGGTCTTGAAGCATGAAAGAACCGTGCTCAGCAAGAACATGATCATATAATCTTCAAAAATCTAGAGAGCTCAAAGAGCGCTCCGATAGATATAACGTAATACGTCCGTTATTTTGTTTCATGGTTCTACTTCCTCAGACATATCTCAATAGTGTTATTGCAATTGGCCTTGCCGGGGACATATCCGACTCAGACCGCTGGATAGAAACGGGCTTTTTAGTTGGTAGGCCATTTGAAAAAGGCGGCGTCATGGCCCAGCACGATTTCTTAGTTACGAACAAGCACGTGCTAAAGGGTCTGAAATCCTTCGTAATTGGATTCAATCCTAAGGCTGGTTCTGAGGGGAGTAAACTGATCTGCTATCGTAGTCAACTTGTCAGAAATCGAAAGCGTGTATGGACCGGCCACCCTCACAAGAACATAGACATTGCCGTAGTCGGCATAAACGCCCGCGCGCTCATCGACGATGAACGGATCGTTGAGCCTTTCGACCTGCGTGAACTTATGTCCATTACCGAAATGAAGAAACGCGGAGTCTCCGAAGGGGATTTTATCTACATACTTGGCTACCCCATGGCTGCGGAACTTATCGATCAAGATTGGCATGACCCTATTGTTCGATCTGGAACTATAGCACGCATAAGAGATATGCTGGATGGACGTAGATCAGAGTTCCTTCTCGACACATTCGGCTTTCCTGGAAACAGTGGAGGACCGGTCATCTTAAAACCAGAACACACAGCTATTGCGGGAACGGAGCCGATCGATTTTGCCTGTGTGATCGGCATCGTTTCACATCACTTGTCCCATTATAAAACGGAACAACACTCTGGATTAACAAAAGCTGTCCCCGCAGAGTATATTCTAGATACTATAGAGGCCCACGTAAAAAGGACGAGACTTGGCCCTAACAGTTCGCTGTATTTAGATTTGGATTAAAGCACATTCTGATGAACGTTTCGATAGTTTAGCGGTACGCTCCTCGCGATAACCGTCTCCGTAGATTTCGAGCACAGAAATCGCAAGCTTTTCTGCATCGTGCGTGCACATCACCTGCTCCAACACGTCAATGATCTGGCGAAGGGGTGGCTCAGCAGCACTGTCAGTATTTAGGCGCCTAAGCGGCTGAGTTAGAATCGACATGACAAACGCAGCGAGGGTCTGGGCAAGCTGCTCTTTTAGCTCAAGCGCAAACGTTCGTAAATACGATCCGTCAAGCCGCTCGGCTCTGGCGAGGCAGTAGCTGCAGGCCGCCCCATATATCACTACATATCTAAGCTGTGCATCTCGCCGTGCACGTTCAAAGCTGTCGATCAGTTCTGAAAGGGGTACCGTGTGAAGGTAAGCAGCAAAGAGGTTGTAGATGGCTTCTCTAGTTTCGGCTGTGCTATGATGAAAAAAGAAAGAAGCTTATTATGTGGCCTCGTCGATAATCCGTTTCAAACGTTCCTCGAAAGCCGTACAGCACGTCTCTAGCGCGTGCGCCTCCGTTTCCGTGAGCTTTTCCGATGTCTCCTGAAACCGTGTTGCGAGCTCGTAAAAGTTATTCACCGTAAGCATCGCGTACGCCGCAACACTCCGCTGGCGGGAGACCTCCTTTGGGGAAAGCGCGAAGCGCTCAAACATGTCCTCGATCATCCTTCGGAGCTCGCGCACCTCGTCACGAATCGCCGTACGCTTCGACATAGGCACGTCATCGCAGACGATCTCGTGGAAGTCTGAGGGTTGTTCGAGTATTGCTTCAATCCTGCTTAGGTTATCAAGTGCCACGTGCAGAGTTGCACCAACGCTAATCTTCTGATTTTCTTTCATGTCATCCTTTCCAATGGCTGAGCTCAATAAGCGCTTTGAGCGCATAGTAGGTGTTTTCGAGGGTCGAGATGCCCGAATCGACCGCCCGCCGAAACCCGCCGTTGGCGTTTTGGAGCTGGCCGATGAACCGAGCGGCCTCCTGTTGGTAGCGGGGGCGCTCGTTCACCGCCCGCATAATGAAGAGCCCCCGGTGAATTTCATCGAGGTAGTTGGGTGTATTCATGGGTGTCTGGGAGAATCCGCCCGTCTTCCACTCACATCGCCGTATCCACTGAGAGACGCCTGTGAGGCCGTCTGACGGGGAGAAGGAGAGCGCCTGCATTGCATTGTAAGTCGAATAAACCGACGCGTGGTCAACGCCGAAGCCTCCCTCAGGACGCTTATACTGACTTACCGCTGCAATGATCTCAGTCTTGACCTCTAGCGAGGGCTCTTCGTGCCGAAGTGCGAGGATCGCAACGGCCCTGCCCAGAGATTGAAGGAACGAGTTACTGAGCTCGTAGTACGGCTGAGATACGATACTAAGGGTACGCTTCAACTGGCTGTGCAGAAAGCCGTTTGGATCGAAGAGTGGTGGCACCCCCAAGAGATCGAGTGCGCGGAGAACGTAATCGGCGGAGTAGATGCTCTGAAAGGAGCCATCGCCGTCTTGGCGCTGTTGCAGGAAGTCTGCCGTCAGCCCAGGCTCCGGCACGGGCCGATTAAGTGCCGTGAGCACATATACTGCATAGAAGGTGTCAGCTGCGTTCGACTCGTTAAGGCGATAGAAGCAGTACCCGCCGTCGTCGCTCCTCGTGCTCTCGACGTATCCGACGAGTTGACGCACGTCAAACCGCAACAGTTTCTCGTTCACGTTTCATCACCAAGAGTGACTCACCCTGCGCGAGTCCACCCGTAAGACCATGAGCAACGTGACGCAGCACAGCCCTCATTACGTCGCATTCGCACCTCCGTTGAGATCGACCACATCCTCAGAGTGGACGGGCATGAACCACCTTTGAGCAATGAAGGTCGGGATGACCGCCGTTCCTACCACCACGCCGATCAGCACCGAATACTGCACCTGATTGATGTAGCCCGCAGTCAAGCCGAAGAGGGCTGAAATCGTGCCGAAGGTCAGCCCTGTGCTCATGAGGAGGGTGGTATAGACGCTGCCGTGAGGTATGTACTTCTTTGCCAGGAAATACACGCCGATGAACTTGGCGGAGAGTTTAATCGCTAAGAATGCAACAAACAGCCAGAGCGCGGTGAGGATGAGGGGTACGGAAACGTTCGTCCCTCCGACGATGAAAAATATCGGCGTTATTACCGCATACGCGACGGTCCTTAGCCGGTTGCGCACACGTTTTGTCTCAGAGCTCTCTAAGAAGTGTTTTGACATGAACAGCCCCAAGAGGAACGCGGGCAACACCGCCTGACCGTCACCTAAATTGGCAAAATATGAGAACACGATCAGGAGAACTAAGAGGTATTTTATTTCGGGCTCAATGACTTTGTTTTTCAGCTGCGGGTGGTCAAAGACGATGTGGGAGAATTTCGCCGCGAGAACGATTACCACTACCGACACCACAATGAAGACGACGGTGTATACGGTTGGCTTGATGAACAACACGGTGAGCGCGATGACCGTCGCCATGTCGGTGACAAAGCACGACGCCATGAGCAGCTTGCCGACGTCGGTTCCCGTCAGGTTGCTCTCGACCAGCACGGAATATACGACGGCGAGCGATGTGGTTGACAGGGCCGTTCCCGCAATCAACGACGCTTCGAGACCCCACTGCGCACCGAAATAAGCAAAGAGAAACACTCCGATGAATGGCATCAGAAAGGAGAGAAAACCAATTAAGAAGGCCTGTATAAATTTCTCTCTCATCAGGTCAGTATCGATCTCGGTTCCCGCGAGAAACGTTAAAAGGATGCCCCCAAAACCGGCCACAAGCGACATCCGGCTCTCTACGTATAAAACGCCCAGATTTCCAAAAAGAGCGCCCAAGATAAGCTCGATTATGGCCACTGAGAGGCCTAACCGTAACGAGATCAAACTTGCTAGTAAAATAATGATGCCAACGAGCAATAGAGTTGCATCAGGATACACGGTGACTCCCTCCGTTTTCGTGCGAATTCGGCAGGAGTCATCAGCCTTATGCGATTACGGTGAACTCCATCACCCGTATACGGCACATACAAATGTTGTTATTTAAATATTGCGGATGCAACGCTATATTCCAGACAAAGCATAGCGTCACAATTAGGTCTGAGTTTTACGAGCGGCGAATCTCACCAGTCTGATAGTCGCCCTTCGCCAGACTGTACTTGTAGATTTCGAGCACAGAAATCGCAAGCTTTTCTGCGTCGTGCGTGCACATCACCTGTTGCAACACGTCGATGATCTGGCGCAGAGGTGGCTCTGCCCTTTCGGTATCTAAGCGCCCGCGCGGCCCCCGCTAGAATCGATGTGACAAATTTGACAAGGTCTGAGCAGCTGTTCATTCAGCTCAAGCGCAAACGTCTGGAGATAAGATCCTTCGAGCCATACGGCCCTGCCGAGGCAGTAGCTGCACGCCGCCCCGTATATCACCACATACCTTAGTTTAGCGTCTAGCCGGGCCCGTTCAACACTTTCTATTAGCTCTGCCAGCGGTATTGTGTGAATGTAGGCAGCAAAGAGTTTGTAGAGGGCCTGTTTTTTGTCGCCTGTGTCAGTCTGCGGATGTATTGCTTGCACAAAGGTGGATCCGCGCGACAGGTAATAATCCCGCGGCAACACCGTGCTGAAAGTGACTTTATGTGTGTGCAATGCTGGGCCGGTTTGTGGCCTCTCTTTGATGCGACCCTGATTGGTTCCGGCATCGTGTCCCGAAGAGACAACCCCCTAGCAGCTAAAAAGAACGTAGCGACAGCGTGATTCGTTTATCCTCTGCTTATCTGCCAGCTCGTTGTTTCTTTTTTCGATTTCAAATACGTATAGGGCTCAGTTCGCGACCTGACCCAAGAAGGATGGAGTTAGGGCCACAAAGTGGTTTGCGCCAAGGTCAGATGAAGCAAAATGACGCTGTAACTTAGATAAAGACTAGACACCTTATGCATGATTCGTACTGCTGCTGAGGGCGATGCCGTGCCAGA
>Ga0326727_10028711_pt1 | contig 10089 bp, 8 predicted proteins | sample MB2enrmetagenome_FD_207643 | JGI IMG/M metagenome (GOLD analysis project Ga0326727, IMG submission 207643) | Lab enriched peat soil microbial communities from McLean, Ithaca, NY, United States - MB29MY | ecosystem: Environmental > Terrestrial > Soil > Wetlands > Peat | place: USA: New York...
CCGGAACTGCATGATGCGCTTCGGCCGGACGCCACGCTGGTATTGAACGACCACTGGTTTGTTCCCGCCTTCCAGCGCGCCCTGGAAGCGGCTCAGCATTGCAGCAAACTTGTATTCTATCTTCCGGTCGATGCCCGGGTGCTGGACCCTCATCAACTCGACCCGCTGCGCCGGCTTGATGCCGTGGTGGTCTATACCGAGTTTGGCCGGCAGGTCGTGCTCGGGGCCATGGCGTCCACCGGCGGCATCAGCGGCAGGCTGCGTTCGGTCGTGACCATCCCGCACGGCATCGACACCGCCACATTCCGCCCGGTGCCGGACGACCGGGCGGCCGCGCGCCGCGCCCTGCTCGGCGCCGCTGCTCCGGCCGGGGGGTTCTGGGTGCTGAACGCCAACAAGAATTCACTGCGCAAAAGACTCGATTTGACGATGATCGGGTTCTCGCTGTTCGCGCGCGGCAAGCCGGCCGACGTGAAGCTTTACATGCATGCCGGGCGGCGGGATACCGGGCCGGATCTTCAGCGGCTGTCGCGCAATCTCGGGTTGGCAGACCGGCTGATCGTGACGGACGACACGTATTATCATCCCGATGTTTCGCCGAGCCGGCTGAACCTGATCTACAACGCCTGCGATGTCGGGGTTAACACCTGCGTGGGAGAGGGCTGGGGGCTGGTTGCGTTCGAGCACGGCGCCACCCGGTCGGCCCAGATCCTGCCCCGGCACAGTGCGCTGGCCGAATTGTGGCCGGATGCAGCGGTGTTTCTGGAGCCGGTCGGGCCGGTGCGGTTCAGGGACTTCCTGGAAGGGGATATGATCTCCCCCGAGCATCTCGCCGAGGCCCTGGAGCTTCTGTATTCCGACCGGGAATACCTGGCCCTCATGTCCCTCGCGGCACACCGCAACGCCATGCGGCCGGAATGGTCATGGAAGGCGGCCGGCGCGCAGTGGGACGGGTTTTTTCAGTCTTTGCTGACATGCTGATCCGCCGGGCAAGCAAGCAAGGCCGGGGCGCTGCCCATCGGGCCGTTCTTCTTCCGAAAGTCCAACCCGGACTCCCGGCATGACCGGCCACCGCGCGCTGACCAGCCGGCTTTGCACCCATGCCGATTTCGACACCGCGTGGTTCCGGCCATGGCGCCCGTTTTTCCGCAGCCACCGGGCCAACCATATCCGCCTCGGCGGCACGTTCCATCACCGGAAGGAATGGGAGTTCATCGCCATCAGCGAAGTCCTGCGCCAGGGCGGCCTGCTCGGCGCCGGTCGCCGCGGCATCGTCTTCGCGGTCGGCCGGGAACCGCTTCCGGCATTGTTCGCGCGCTTCGGATGCCACATCCTGGCGACCGATCAATGCCCCGGCGAACCGGGCGCCTGGCACGGGCTTTGGTCCCCCGGAAAGGCTGCGCTGAAGCGGCCGGAAATCTGCGACCCGGCGGTCTTCGACTCCCGCGTCGCCTTCGCGCACCTCGATATGCGGACCATTCCGGCCGACGTGAGCGGATTCGATTTCGCCTGGTCGTGTTGCGCGCTTGAGCATCTCGGCAGTCTCCAGGCCGGGCTCGACTTCATCATGGCCCAGTTCGCCTGTCTGCGCGCCGGCGGCCTGGCGCTGCACAGCCTGGAATACAACCTGACGAGCAACACGCACACCGTGACCTCAGGGCCGACGGTCGCCTACCGCCGCCGGGACATCGAGCGCCTCGCGACGATGATCCGGCGTGCCGGTCACACGCTGGCGCCGGTCGATTTCCGGCCGGGCTGCGCCGCCGAAGACCGCTTCGAGGCGCGGCCGCCATTCCACTGCATGGCGAGCAATCTCGCCCATCTCCGGGTCCGGTTAGATAGGTTTCAGGTCACGTCCCTGCTGCTGATCATGTGGAAGGGCCGGTAACGCCGGCGCGACCCGTCAGAACGTGGCGATCGAACAGCCGGCGCCTTTGGCCTTCACCTTCTCGCAGAAATCGCGCGCGTGGCCGAGGTCGGCGAAGCCGCCGGTGCGCAGGCGGAAGAAGGTGTGGCCCTCCCGTTCGGCCTTCACCACGGCGGGCTGATGTCCGCCCAGCACGTCCGGCATCTTCCTGGTCAGCCGCTGCCACTCGGCCAGCGCCGCTTCCGGCGTGGCCAGCGCGGCCAGTTGCACCTGCGTGCTGCCGGCCGCGGCGGGTGCGGTGGCCGGGGCCGCGGCTGCCACCGCGGCGGTGGGCAGCGGGGCGGGCGGTTTCGGCGCCGCGGCGTGGGCGGCGGGCCGGGCCGGCTTGGGCTCGGCGGCCGGGGCCGCCGGCACCGGTGCCGGCACGGCGGCGGCAACCGGCGGGGGGGCTGCCGGCTTTGCCTCCTGCGCTTTCAGGGCCTGCGGGGCCGGCACTTCGGGCGGCGGCGCCATGGATGCCGCACCATCGGCGTCGCCCGACAGGATCGCCGCGTCCTTGTCGGCGATGTCGAGCCCGCCCGGATCGGCGGGCTTGACCCGCATCGGCCGGCTGTCGGCCTCGACCACCGGCACGCCGGCATGGTGATTCCCGGTGGCGGAATACACGCCCACCAGCAGAACCAGCGCCGAGGCGATGGTTCCGGCGGCAATCACCAGGTGCTTGGTGTTCTGATCCATGCCCTGGTGACGGGCGACCCGGTAGCTCGGGACGGGTCCCGTCGGAATATCCAGTTCATCGCGCATGGTGTGGCATTCTCCCTGCGCTGGCGTCAGCGCATTTCCTCGACCGGGGTCACCCCCATCACGGCCAGACCGGACCGGATCGTCACCGCCGTGGCGGCCACCAGGGCCAGCCGGGCGAGCGTTTCGGCCGGCTGGTCGGCCTGCAGGAACCGCAGGGCGGCAGCGTCGCGGCCCCGATGCCACAGCATATGAAAGTCGGCTGCTAGATCATAGAGAAAAAACGCGATTCGATGCGGTTCGCGGGCCAGTGCGGCGGCCTCGACACAGCGCGGCCAGGCGCCCAGCCGGCGCAGCAGCGCCAGTTCCGCCGGGTCGGACAGGCTTTCCAGCGCGGCGCCCGCCAGCGCCGCGGACGTCACCGCATTCTCGCCCAGCGACTCGCAAGCGGCGCGCAGCACGGAGCGGCAACGGGCATGCGCGTACTGCACGTAGAAAACCGGGTTTTCCCGCGTCTGCGCCACCGCCTGGTCGAGGTCGAATTCCATCTGCGCGTCGGATTTGCGCGTCAGCATGGTGAAGCGCACGGCGTCCGGCCCGACCTCATCCAGCAGGTCGCGCAGCGTGATGAAGGTGCCGGCGCGTTTGCTCATGCGCAGCGGCTGGCCGCCCTTCAGCACATGCACGATCTGGCACAGCACCACGTCCAGCGTGCCGCCGAAGGCTTTTGCGGCAGCCTGCATGCGCTTGACATAACCGCCATGGTCGGCGCCCCAGATGTCGATCATCAGGTCGAAGCCGCGGGCGATCTTGCCGGCGTGATAGGCGATGTCGTTGGCGAAATAGGTGAAGCTGCCGTCGGATTTCTGCAACGGGCGGTCCACGTCGTCGCCGAACGAGGTGGCGCGGAACAGCAACTGGTCGCGCGGCTCCCAGTCCTCGATGGTCTTGCCTTTCGGCGGGTCGAGCCTGCCCTGATAGACCAGCCCCTCGGCCGCCAGCCGGGCCAGCGCGTCATCTACCCGGCCCTGCGCGACCAGCTCCCGCTCATGGACGAACACGTCATGCACGACGCCGAGCGCCGCCAGATCGTCCCTGATCTGCGCCAGCATCGCCGCGATGGCGGACTCGCGCACCGGCGCCAGCCAGTCATCCGTGGCGCCGATCCAGCCCTCCGCCGACAGCAGCGACGGGCCGAAACGCGCCGCCAGCGCCTCGCCGAGCGGGATCAGATAATCGCCGCGATATTGCAGACCGCCCGGCACGATCTCGCTGAAATCGGCTTCCGTAATGGCGATGCCGAGCGCCTGCAGGTAGCGGAAATACGCCGCCCAGGCGAGCGCGGTCACCTGGTTGCCGGCGTCGTTGACATAGAATTCCTTGGTTACGTCGAAGCCGGCCTTGGCCAGCAGATTGGCCAGCGCGTCGCCCACCACGGCGCCGCGGCAATGGCCGATATGCATCGGACCCGTGGGGTTGGCGGAGACATATTCCACATTCACCCGCACCCCCGCGCCCAGGTCGGAGTCGCCATACGCCTCGCCGGCGCGGAGAATGAGCGGCAGCAGCCCGCGCCAGGCATCTTCGTGCAGGCGCAGATTGACGAAGCCGGGCCCGGCCGCGGCGGCACCGGCCACCAGCGGACCGGCCGGCAGCGCCGCCACCAGCGCGGCGGCGATCTCCTGCGGCTTGCGCCCGGCCGCCTTGGCCGCGACCAGGGCGGCGTTGGTGGCCATGTCGCCATGCCCCGCCTCGCGCGGCGGCGTCACCTCCACCCGCGCCGTCACCTCCGCGGGCAGGCCGGGTACCACGCCGTGCAGCGCCTGCACCACATGGGCGCGCACCGCCGCAAAGATGTTATCGTCCATGATAATTCCTATGGAGACATATCAGCCGGGGACGGAAAGGTCCGTCAGCCGCAAATGTTCCTCGCGGGCGTAGCGGTCGGTCATGCCGGCGATGTAGTCGCACACCACGGCGGCCGAGCGCGGCGTGCCGGCCTCGCCCGCGCGGGCGCGCCAGTCATCCGGCAGCAGGCCGGTATGGCCGTGCAGCAGGGCGAAGATGTCGGCCACCACGCGGCGCGCCTTGGCGGTCATGCGGTTGACCCGCCAGTGGCGGTACATGCGGGCGAACAGGAATTCCTTGATCACCCGGTTGGCTTCCGCCGTCGGCTCGCTGAACCCCACCACCGGCCGGCCGGCCCGGCGGATGTCGTCGGGGCCGTCGGGGTCGAGGTCGGCAAGGTGGCGCCCGCTTTCGGTGACCAGGTCGGTGACCAGGCGGTTGATCACGCGGCGGATGGTTTCGTGGCGCAGCCGGGCGGGCGGCATGTCCAGGCTGGCGCGGCGCGCTTCGGCCAGCGCCTCGCCCACCACGGGCAGATGCTGCAGGTCGGCCGGGGCAAAGAAGCCCGCCCGCCAGCCGTCATCGAGGTCATGGCTGTGATAGGCGATGTCGTCGGCCAGCGCCGCCACCTGCGCCTCGGCCGCGGCATAGGTGGACAGGTCCAGGCAGTGGCGGGCGTCGTACTCGGCCACGGCGGGGGACGGGCGGCGGGGCGGGCCGTTATGCTTGGCCAGGCCCTCCAGCGTCTCCCAGGTCAGGTTCAGCCCGTCGAAGGCGGCGTAGCGGGATTCCAGCGATGTCACCACACGCAGGCTCTGGGCATTGTTGTCGAACCCGCCGAACGGCTTCATGGCGGCCGACAGCGATTCTTCCCCCGCATGGCCGAAGGGCGGATGGCCGAGATCATGCGCCAGCGCCAGCGCCTCGGTCAGATCCTCGTCGAGGCCGAGCTCGCGGGCCACCGAGCGGGCGATCTGCGCCACTTCCAGGCTGTGGGTCAGGCGGGTGCGGTAGAAATCGCCCTCGTGGTTGACGAAAACCTGGGTCTTGTACTGAAGCTTGCGGAAGGCGGAGCTGTGGATGATGCGGTCGCGGTCGCGCTGCCAGGGCGAGCGCGTTGCCGATTCCGGCTCGGGATGCAGCCGGCCGCGCGAGTTTTCTCTCCGTACGGCCCAGGGGGCCAGGGCGGCAGCTTGGGACATACGGGCGGCTTACACCCTTCCGGCGCGCCCTTCAAACGCCGGGGAATCGCCCCTATGTTGCCGGTATGGAAAATTTCCGCCTGACCGACCGTGCCGCCGCGCGCATCGCCGAGATCATCGCCGCCCAGCAGGCAGGGGCGGCGTTGCGTGTCGCCGTGCTGGCCGGCGGGTGCAACGGCTTTCAATATAAGTTCGACCTCGACCAGCCGGCCGCGGACGACGTGCTGATCGAGCATGACGGGGCGCGGGTGGTGATCGACCCCTCCAGCCTGTCGCTGCTGGCCGGCAGCGAGCTGGATTATGCCGACGAGCTGATGGGCGCCTATTTCGCCGTGAGGAACCCGCAGGCGAAATCGTCCTGCGGCTGCGGCACCAGCTTCTCGGTGGACTGACAGGCCCCGTGCGGGTCGCCACCTGGAACGTCAACTCGGTCCGCCAGCGCGAGGCGCATGTCTGCCGTTGGCTGGCGGCGCACCGGCCCGACCTGCTGTTCCTGCAGGAGATCAAATGCGAGGCGCCCGCCTTCCCGCGGGAGGGCTTCGAGGCGCTGGGCTACCGCTGCGAGGTGGTCGGGCAAAAAGCCTATAACGGGGTGGCCGTGCTGGCCCGCCTGCCCTTCGAGGTGACTCACCGCGCGCTGCCGGGGCTGGGGCCGGACGATGTCCAGGCGCGGTATATCGAGGGGACGGCGGCGGGCATCACGTTCGCCGGCATTTACCTGCCCAACGGCAATTCCGGCGGCGAGGCCGGTTTTGCCTATAAGCTGCGCTGGATGGCGGCGCTGCGCGACCGCGCCGCCGCGCTGCTGGCGGAGGATGTTCCGCTGGTGATCGCCGGGGATTTCAACGTCTGTCCGACCGATGAGGATGTTGCCCCCGGCGCCTTGCCGCCGACGGATGCGCTGGTGCGGCCGGAAAGCCGGGCGCGGTTCCGGTCGCTGCTCTGGCTGGGGATGACGGACACCGTGCGGGCGCTGCACCCGACCGGACCCGTCTATACGTTCTGGGACTACCAGGCGGGGGCGTGGCCGCGCGATCTGGGGCTGCGCATCGACCACGTGCTGCTGTCGCCGACACTTGCCGAGCGGCTGACCGAGGCGGCGCCGGACCGGCGGGAGCGTGGCGAGGACAAAGCCTCCGACCATGTGCCGGTGGTGGTGGGGTTTTAAGAAACCAGGCCGGCGCGCTGTCCCGGCAGCTCCGCCACCTTCGGCAAGTCCGCCAGCGCCGCCTGCAACGCCGCGTCATCGTAGCCCCGGTCTTCAAGCTTGCCGGCAAAGTAGTCGATATAGGCCTGCATGTCGAAATGGCCGTGCCCGGACAGGTTGAACACGATCGTCCGCGCCACGCCCTCCTCCCGGCAGCGCAGCGCCTCATCGACCACGCAGCGGATGGCGTGGTTCGCCTCCGGCGCCGGCAGGATGCCTTCGGTGCGGGCGAACTGCACGCCGGCCTCGAAGCAGGGGGTCTGATGGTAGGCGCGCGACTCGATCAGGCCCAGCTCCTGCACCAGGCTCACCAGCGGGGCCATGCCGTGGTAGCGCAGGCCGCCGGCATGAAAGCCCGGCGGCACGAAGCCCGAGCCGAGCGTGTGCATGCGCACCAGCGGCGTCAGATGCCCGGTATCGCCGAAATCATAAGCGTACAGCCCGCGCGTCAGCGTCGGGCAGGCGGCGGGCTCGCAGGCGATGGCGCGGATGCGGCGGCCGCCGCGCAACTGCTTGCCGAGGAAGGGGAACACCAGACCGGCAAAATTGGAGCCGCCGCCGGTGCAGCCGATGACGATGTCCGGGTAATCGTCCGCCAGCTCGAACTGTTCCAGCGCCTCCAGCCCGATCACCGTCTGGTGCAGCAGCACATGGTTCAGCACCGAGCCGAGCGCGTAGCTGGTGTCGGCGTTCTGCGCCGCGACCTCGACCGCTTCGCTGATGGCGATGCCGAGACTGCCCGGGGTGCCGGGATGCTCGGCGAGCGCCCGGCGCCCGGCGGCGGTTTCGCGGCTGGGGCTGGCGACGCAGCTCGCCCCCCAGCTCTCCATCAGCGCCCTGCGGTACGGCTTCTGGTGGAAGCTCGACGTCACCATGAACACGCGCACGTCCAGGCCGAACAGCGCGCCGGCATAGGCGAGCGAGGAGCCCCACTGGCCGGCGCCGGTTTCGGTGGTCAGCCGGGTGATGCCGGCCTCGCGGTTGTAGAAAGCCTGTGCCACCGCCGTGTTCAGCTTGTGGCTGCCGGCGGCGCTGACGCCCTCGTATTTGTAATAGAGGCGGGCGGGGGTATCGAGCGCCGCTTCCAGCCGCCGGGCGCGGAACAGCGGCGAGGGCCGCCACTGCCGGTAGATCTGGCGCACCGGTTCGGGGATGGCGACATGGCGCCCGGTGGCGACTTCCTGAGCGATCAGCTCGGCCGGGAACAACGGCGCGAGATCGGCCGGGCCGACCGGCTGCCGGGTGGCGGGATGCAGCGCCGGCTCCGGCGGACCCGGCAGGTCGGCCACGATGTTGTACCAGTCTTTGGGAATCCTGGTTTCGTCGAGCAGGTATCTGACCGTCTCGCTCATCGCCCGGCATCCTCGGGTTTCGTAGAGACCCAGTCTACCGGCGCGTGACGGATAAGTGAAACAGGGACATCGCCGGCGAGCGGGCCGCGGCGAGGCGGCGGCCCGCCCGCCGGCTGGTTCCGGCCGCGGTCAGCGCCAGTGCGGCGGCACCCATTCCCAGACTCCGTGCCGCAGTTCCCAGCCGCCATGCACCCATTCATGCCAGTGGCGCTCGCGCGGGAAGTAGCGGCCGGGCTCCCAAACATAAACGCGGCCGTTCCACAGCCAGTGGCCGGGGCGCCAGATATACTCGCCGGGCGGCGGCGGCGGCACCCTTTCCTCGCGCAGCGGCGGCACCGGCGGGTAGCCCGGCGGCCCCCCATAGGGCTGGGCCGAGGCGGCGGCGGACAGCGCGGCGAGAGCGGAGGTCAGCAGAAGGCGGCGGGTCAGGACATCCATGACCGGGTCTCCGTTGAGGGGCGTGAGGACAGCATGCGTCGGATGGCACCGCATGAATGGGGGACTCGGGGGCGTGAACGCAAGGAGCGACGGCACGGAAGGCCGGGGCGCTGCCCCGGCGGGACGGCGCCGTTCACCGGCTCTTTACGGCACCGTGCCAGCATGCGCCGCGTTCCCCCGCCGGATGACGCCATGTTTCTGCTCAGCCGCCTCCGTCTGCGTACCAAGCTGGCCTTGCTGCTCGGACTGTCGGCGCTCGGCCTGATCGCCGCCAGCGGTCTCGGCGCCGTCATGCTGCGCCAGGGCATGACCGATGCCCGGCTGGAAAAGCTGCATCTGGCGGTCGATTCGGCGGTCTCGATCGCCCGGTCGCTGGAGGCGCAGATCACCGCCGGGAGGCTCACCCGCGAGCAGGCGATGGGTCAGTTGCGCGACCTGGTGCATGCCATCCGGTTCGATGACGGTGCCGGCTATTTATCCGTCTATACCGAGTCCGGCCTGGTCGCCATGCACGGGGTGGATCCGCGGCTGGAAGGCAAGCCCGTCCCGGTCGAACCGGCCTCCGGCCGGTCGGTCTTCGCGCTGGCGACCGACGCGCTGGGCAACGGCGACAGCGCCGTCATCACTTACCGATTCCCCCGGCCTGGCCGGACCGAGCCGGTGCAGAAGGTGGCCGTCATCGCCCGGTTCGTGCCGTTGCAGCTGATGTTCCTGGTGGGCGCCTATACCGACGACCTGGACGCGGCGTTCCATGCAGCGCTGCTGCGGCTGGGCGGCATCGGCGCGCTCATTCTGGCGGTGATGCTGCTGGCCGCCTGGGCGGTGAACCGCGACATCGTCGCCTCGGTCGGCCGGCTGCGCGCGACCATGCAACGCCTGTCCGGCGGCGATCTTTCCGGCGACATCCCCGGCACCGAGCGGCGCGACGAGGTGGGCGGCATGGCGGCTGCGCTGCGCGTGTTCCAGCAGCGTCTGGCCGAGGCCGAGCGCCTGTCCTGCGCCGAGCAGACCGCCCTGAGCGAGCAGACCGCCGCCGAGAAGCGGAAGGCGCTGCAGGTGATGGCCGATACGATCGAAACCGAAACCAGCCGCGCGCTGGGCGAGGTGATGCAGCGTACGGCGGCGATTAAGGGGGCGGCCGGGAACATGCGCGAAGCCGCCCGGCGCACCGGCGAGTCGGCCCGCAGCGCGGCCGACTCGGCCGTCCAGGCGCTGGCGCATGTGAACGCCATTACCGGCGCCGGCGACGAACTGGCCGGCTCGATCCGGCAGATCGGCGATCAGGTGGCGCAATCCACCGCCATCGTGCGGCGCGCGGTGGCCGCCGGGCAGGAAACCCGCGCCAGCATGGAAGCGCTGAATGCGCAGGTCGGCCGTATCGGCACGGTGGCCGACATGATCGGCGACATCGCCGCCCGCACCAATCTGCTGGCG
>Ga0326727_10028712_pt1 | contig 10088 bp, 9 predicted proteins | sample MB2enrmetagenome_FD_207643 | JGI IMG/M metagenome (GOLD analysis project Ga0326727, IMG submission 207643) | Lab enriched peat soil microbial communities from McLean, Ithaca, NY, United States - MB29MY | ecosystem: Environmental > Terrestrial > Soil > Wetlands > Peat | place: USA: New York...
GATGGGAAAAATCCCGTTCCGACGGACGCAGATCCAGCGGCTCGGTCAGCGCCACTGCCGGAGCCGTGGGCAGCTCGGAGGCCTCCTTCGCGGGAGCCTTTGCTCCCGCTCCCGGCACTAGCTGGGCAAACCCGGCGGGCATGATCGCCGCCGTCAAGGCCAGCACGAACGCCGCTACCGCGCACCGCCATTTGCCTGCCCGTCCACGTCCTGCCTTATCGTGCCTTGTTTCTTCTTTGGGTCCTGTCTGTCCGCTTACCTCTTGCACTTTATCCTCCTGGCCATCAAACGCACTCCAACCGAACAACTGTATTGTATGGTTTCCGGCCTTATCGCATGGTCCCCGGCCTTCAATCCGCGCCCGGCCACGTCAACCCGCATTCGGTCTGGCTGCCGATAGTAGCTTTCAGGGCGTTCTTATTCTGGACGTAGAACGAGCCTTTTCAGACGCAAATTTCCGCTCTTCCCGCACAATTTCGCTGGCGGCTGGCGATCAAACTCCTTCTTAGCGGTCAATACGCGCGCGGCTGCCGGTTCGTTCTCCGGACTCGTCTCAGGATTCGTTCAAGAACCAAGCGCTTGAAGGGGACGGGCTTCAGCCCGTCCGTTGAGCGCCAGGTCGAATTCTGGCTTGAGCCGCTGATGAAATGTGAATTTTTGCAGAAGCTGCCTCAGGGGCTAAAGCCCGTACCCCGTTTCTCCCTGAGATGTATGGGCTAAACCCGTACCCTTCACCCCCACCAGCAGCGTGGTCGGCTACCCTATTGTCAATGCCCGGTACCGTGAACGAATCCGCCCAACCCGCGCCCCCGCTTCAGACCTGGAAGCTGACCCTGGCCTACGACGGCACGAATTTCCGCGGCTGGCAGGTGCAGCCGGACGAACGCACCGTCCAGGGAGAACTGCAGTCTGCCCTGGGACGGATTACCGGCGAATCGCCGCTGCCGCAGGGCTCGGGACGCACCGACGCCGGTGTCCACGCGCTCGCTCAGGTGGCCAGCTTTGCGCTTGCGGCCCCTATCCCGGCGGAAAACCTGCACCGTGCTCTCAACCGGACCCTGCCTCCATCGATTCGAATCTTGGAAGCGAGAACCGTGCGAAGCACATTCCATGCGCGGCACTCGGCGGCGGCCAAAACCTACGAATATCGGGTTTTCAGCGAGACGATCTGCCCGCCTTTTCTGGCTCCCTACGTCTACGTCTGCCCTTGGCCGATGGATGTGGCGGCATTGCGGCGCGCCGCACAGCTCTTCGAGGGTGAACACGATTTTCAGAGCTTTGCCGCCACCGATCCCGATCTGACCAGCCGCAGCCTCGACCCCGATGCCAAGCAAATCCAGAAACTTTCTCAAGAGTCCGCACAGAAATCTGTTTTCCGCGCGGACTTTCAGTTCGAAGTTCCCACTGTGGCGGCCACGGTGCGCAGAATCTTTTCCTCGGCCTGGGAAGAGCGGAGCAGCGAAACCGGCTCGTTGCTGGTTTACCGCGTCCGGGGCAGCGGCTTTTTGCACCACATGGTCCGCAACCTGGTGGGAACCATGCTGGAGGTGGGCCGCGGACGCCTGCATTGCGAGCAAATCTCCGAGATTCTCGCCGCCCGTAACCGCGGGGCCGCCGGACCGACGGCCCCGGCGCGGGGACTGTTCCTGCATTCGGTGGAGTACGACGAGCGGGAATCGGCAGGAGGACCGAATAAAATCTTTTGATGGATGGAACCCAAATGTTGCTAGAAGTTCTGGCTCTGTCCGACAAGAAGATTAAGGCCGGAGAGACGGTCCCCGTCGAAGAGGTCCTGGTGGAGTTTAGTGTGGAAGCCATGATCGCCGATGGGAGGCGAAACCTGGCTTCGCTGCTGGCTAGGCGATTACCCGGCGCGTGAACCGAATTCTAAAGTTACCGATCAGCCATTTACGCCGGTCACCGGGATTCCATGCAATCTGCATCGGTGCCAGCCTGCTACCCTGAAGCCACTCTATGCCGCTCACTCCTGCCATCTCGGCCTTCTCGCGCGTGACGGCGCTGGCCAGCCAGCGGCCGGTGCATGCCGCCTTTCGCTGGCTGCAGGGCAACCCCAAGACGATCATGGACTGGCAGGCGGAGGTGACGGCCATTCCCGCGCCACCCTTCGGCGAACAGGCGCGCTCGGAGTGGATGACGGCCCGCTTTGTCGAGGCCGGTCTCAGCCGGGTGGAAACCGACGCTCTCGGCAACGTCCTCGGCTGGCTGCTGGCCGCCCATCTGCCGCCCGAGAACACTGGCCCGGTGGTGGTTCTTTCGGCGCATCTGGACACAGTCTTCCCGGCTGGGACGCCGCTTCATCCAGTAGTCGATGGCGACCTCATCCAGGCTCCCGGAGCCTGCGACAACGGCGCGGGATTGGCGGGAATGCTGGCCATCGCCCACGCGCTGATTAAGTCTCAGGTCGAGTTGCCCGCGCCGCTCCTCTTCCTCGGCAATGTGGGCGAAGAGGGCGAAGGCGACCTGCGCGGCGTCCGCCACTTTTATCAGCAAAGCGCGCTGGCCAGCCGCATTGTCGCCCACATTGTGCTGGACGGGGCGGGCGCGGACTCGGTCACCACCAAGGCCCTGGGCAGCCGCCGCTTCCGGGTCACAGTCACCGGCCCCGGTGGGCACAGTTTTACCGACGCCGGGACGCCGAACCCCATCGCCGCGCTGGCCGCGGCGCTCACGGCCTTGGCCGAGACCCCGCTGCCGCAAAAGCCGCGCACCACGCTCAATTTCGGAACGATTCACGGCGGCACGAGCGTGAATTCCATTCCCGAGAGTGTGCAAGCCTCGATCGATTTCCGCTCCTCTAGCCCGGACGAGGTTCCGCGCCTCGAAGCCGCCCTGCAGCGCGCCGTGGAAGAGGCCGTGGAGCGCTGCAATGCGCGGGCGAAATCCCTGGCCGCCAGCGGCCGGGGCCTGCTGGCCTTCAAAATCGAGAAGATCGGCGACCGGCCCGCCGCGCAACTCGCCGCTGGCGCGCCGCTGCTTGAAACTCTGCGCGCCGTGGACCGTCATCTGGGCCTGCCCACCAAACTGCAATTGGGCTCGACCGATGCAAACCTTCCGCTTTCGCTGGGAATTCAGGCTTTGTCGATGGGAGCGGGCGGCGATGGCGGCGGTGCGCACACCCAGGCCGAGTGGTATTCGGCCAAGGGCAGGGAAGCGGGGCTGGAGCGGATTCTGCTGCTCACGCTGGCCATGACCGAATGGGCCGCCGGGCAATGACCGCAAATCGGCAGCCAGTAGAACCGTGACCGTGTGGTTTGGAATGCCCGCCAAGAAAGTTTGAGTGCCCCAGGTCCCGTTTTTGGAACTTGGGAAATTACAAATTCACGCGGTCGCAGCAATAGCAGGGAAGTCAAGCCTGGAGCGCGAAGCAGAGCAAGTGCGCTTTCTGCCCGCGCAGAGCTGCTCAGCGCATAAGTCGCCTCCATCCGCCGAAGGCCATCCTGCTCGAAAAACTCAGGAAAATGCGCGGTCAGGAATTACACTGGGTTTGTGAAAACCTCTTCCAATCCCGTCCAGCCCAGCCGCAAAGAGTTTCTGGCGCTTGCCAAAGAGCACACACTCGTTCCCGTCTGCCGCACCCTGCCGGCCGACTTGGAGACGCCGGTTTCGGCGTTTCTGCGCGCGGCCTGGCCGGAACGGGAGTGTTTTCTGCTCGAGTCGGTCGAAAATGGCGAGCAGGTGGGCCGCTACACCTTCATCGGCCTGGCGCCGTTCAAGCGCATTGTGGCGCGAGGCCGCGAGATTACGATCACCGAAGGCAAAAAAGTCGTCCAGATCGAGGACGACATCTTCGCCGTTCTGCGGCGGGCGCTGGGCGGCCACAAACCGGCGCGGCTTCCGGGGTTGCCGCCGTTTACCGCTGGGGCGGTAGGCTTTTTCTCCTACGATGCCGTGCGTCAGATCGAACGTCTGCCCGTGCTGGCCAAGGACGAACTCGGCGTTCCCGACGCCTGCCTGCTGTTTTTCGACGAGGTGCTGGCCTTCGACCACGTGCGCAAGGAGATCTGGCTGGTGGTGACGGCCGACCTGACGCGCGGCAAGGCGGACGGCGCCTATGAAAATGCCGTCGCCCGGCTCGACAAGCTGGAAAAGCAGCTTGCCCAGCCGCTGCCCCGCTTTGCCGAGTACAAAGGCAAGAGCCAGCTCAAGGTGCGCCACCGCACGGCCAAAAAAGATTTTCTGGCCTCCGTTGACCGCATCAAGGAGTACATCGCGGCCGGCGACGTTTTTCAGACCGTGCTCTCGCAGCGCTTCGACGTGGAGCCGGAGATCGACAGTTTCCAGATTTACCGTGCACTGCGAACCGTCAATCCCAGCCCTTATATGTACTTTTTGCGCTTTGCTCCGGATGGTCCGCTGGGGGGCGCGCCGGACAAGCCAAAGGGCCTGTTCGGGAGGCTGAAAACGCCCAAGACGCGGGCCATCGAGCTGGCGGGCTCCTCGCCGGAGCTGCTGGTGCGCGTGCATCAGGGCAAGGTCGAGTACCGGCCCATCGCCGGAACGCGTCCGCGCGGCGCCACTGAGAAGATCGACCAGGCGCTCGCCGAGGAGATGCTCCGCGACGAAAAGGAGCGTTCCGAGCACGTGATGCTGGTGGACCTGGGCCGCAACGATGTGGGCCGTGTGAGCCAGTTCGGCTCGGTCAAGGTGGACCGGCTGATGTTCGTCGAGCGCTACTCGCACGTCATGCACATTGTCAGCTCGATCACCGGCCGACTGCGGCCGGAGCTGACCGCCGTCGATGCCTTGCGGGCCTGTTTTCCCGCCGGCACGCTTTCTGGCGCGCCCAAGGTGCGGGCCATGGAGATCATCGAGGAACTGGAGCCGACGCGGCGCGGAACCTACGGCGGCGCGGTGCTCTACGCCGATTTTTCCGGCAACCTGGACTCTTGCATCGCCATCCGGTCGATGCTGGCCATCGGTGGCAAGGGCTACGTGCAGGCTGGCGCGGGCATCGTGGCGGACTCCGTGCCGGAGCTCGAACACCAGGAGTCGATCAACAAGGCGCAGGCCATGATCCGCGCCATCGAACGGGCCCGCGAACTCTAGGCAGCCTCTCCGCACTTTCTTGATTTATCCTTAACCAGTGGACCACTTTCGCCGCATCGGCCAACTGCGCCGCCGTCTGACCAAAGCTGGGCTCTCCGGCCTCGTGGTCACTCATCTTCCCGACCTCCGCTATCTCTCCGGATTTACCGGCTCCAGCGCCGCTCTGGCGATTACGCGCCACATGGCCCGGCTGTTTACCGATGGCCGCTACACCACGCAGGCCGCCGAGCAGGTTTCCGCCGCCCAAGTGCAGATTGTCTCCGGTTCGCCGGCCGTGGCCGCCGTCGAGTGGCTGGCCGCGCAACCCGGCGTCGAGTTGGCCGGCTTTGACCCCGCCAAGACTACCGTCACCGAACTGGCCCGCTGGAAGGCCGCCCTGCCCTCCCGTTTGCGCCGCGGTTTTCTCTCCACGCTCGCCGCTCCGCTGGTCGAGCCTCTGCGCCGGATAAAGGACGAGGACGAACTGACGCTGATGATCGAAGCGGCTTTGATGGGCTGCAAGCTCTTCGAGGAGATTCTGAGTTTCATCCGCCCTGGCCTGGCCGAGTTTGAAGTCGCGGCGGAGATCGAGCACCGGGCGCGCCTGCTGGGAGCCGAGGGAATGTCCTTCGAGACCATCGTCGCCTCCGGTCCCCGCTCGGCCCTGCCGCATGGGCTCGCCACGGCCGCGCGGCTGCCGCGCAACGGCTTCGTAACCCTCGATTTCGGTGTTATTCTCAAGGGTTATTGCTCGGACATGACCCGTACCGTCCACCTGGGCAGGCCGAAGGCCACGGAACGCGCGGCTTATGAGGCGGTGTTGGAGGCTCAGGAGGCTGCCGTTGCCGCGGTGGCTCCAGGCGTAAGCTGCGGGGAGGTTGACGAGGCTGCCCGCAGCGTGCTGCGCCGGGCGGGATTGGCGGAGGCTTTTTCTCACTCCACCGGCCATGGTGTCGGCCTGGAGATTCACGAGTCGCCGCGCCTTGCCGCCGATCAGCCGGCCAAACTCTTCTCCGGCATGGTGATTACCATCGAGCCGGGAGTTTACCTGCCCGGCCGCTTCGGCATTCGCATCGAGGACATGGTGGCCGTAACCGGATCTGGAGGTCAGGTGCTCACTCCGGCGCCCAAGGCCCTGATTGAACTCTGAACTGACTCTGATAGAACTTTGATCGAACTCTGATCAAACTCTGATTTAACCCTGATCGAACCCCTCCTGCCTGCTGGCCGGAGAGTCAAGGAACGAATGAAAGCTCAAGACATCGCGGATCTGAAACAACTGATTGAATTCCTGAAGGAGTACCAGGTCGCCGAGTTCGATTTGGACCGGGGCGACCTGAAGATTCGGCTCAAGTTCAACCAGCCGGCGGCCTCATCGGCGGGCTCGTCCGATCTGGCGCGCCTGCTGACCGCGGCTCAGGCCACCTGCGCGCCGCCCGCGGAAGCTCCCGCCGAGCCCGCAGCTCCCGCGGATTCCGAGGTTTCATTGGCCGCGGAAACCGACGTCTGCCTGCACACCATCAAATCGCCCATCGTCGGCACCTTTTACGCTGCGCCCTCGCAAGAGGCCGACCCCTTTGTCTCTCCCGGCGATCAAGTCGCCAAGGGGCAGGTGGTGGGCATCGTCGAGGCCATGAAGCTGATGAACGAGATCGAGTCGGACGCCAGCGGCGAGGTCGTCAAATGCCTGGTTGCCAGCGGCCAGCCCATCGAGTACGGGCAGCCCCTCTTTTTGATCCGGCTGGGGTAAAAAAGACAGTGGAGCTAGTACCGTGACCGTGTGGTTTGGAATGCCGGCCATGAAAGTTTGGGTGCCCCAGGTCCCGTTTTTGGGGCCTGGGAAATTACGAATCCACGCGGCCGCAGTACTAACCCCGCTAACAACGCCAACCCCGCTAACAATGCGCAAAAGGATTTGAATGCTTCGTAAAGTTCTGGTTGCCAATCGCGGTGAAATTGCGTTGCGCGTTCTGAGCGCCTGCCGGGAACTCGGCATTCGCACCGTCGCCGTCTACAGCGAGGCCGACCGTGATGCGCTGCACGTGCGTTTCGCCGACGAGGCCATCTGCATTGGCCCGCCGCGTCTGGCCGAAAGCTATTTGAATGTGCCGGCGGTCATCTCGGCGGCTGAAATTGCCGATGTAGACGCGATTCATCCCGGCTACGGCCTGCTCAGCGAAAACGCTCACTTCGCCGAGGTCTGCCGCGCCTCGAACATCAAGTTCATCGGTCCGTCGCCGGAGGTGATGCGGTTGATGGGCGAGAAGGAAAAAGCCCGTCAGGCGATGAAAAAGGCCGGGGTGCCCATTCTGCCCGGCTCCGATGGCCTGATCGACACGGCCGATGAGGCGTTGGGGTGGGCCCGCAAGGTGGGCTATCCGGTCATCCTCAAGGCCAAGGCCGGCGGCGGCGGGCGCGGCATGAGAATTGTGCGCGCTCCCGAGGAGCTGCCCGCTCTCTTCCAGGCGGCCAGCAGCGAGGCAGACGCCGCCTTCGGCAACGGCGAGCTCTACATGGAGAAGTTCATCGAGCAGCCGCGCCACATCGAATTCCAGGTGCTGGCCGACGAGCACGGCAACGTAACAACGCTCTTCGAGCGCGAGTGCTCCATTCAGCGCCGCCATCAAAAACTGATCGAAGAGGCTCCCAGCCTGCAGGTGACGCCGAAGATGCGCGCTGAGATCAGCCGCACCCTCTGCCGCTGCCTCACCGAGATCGGCTACCAGAATGCCGGAACGGTCGAGTTTCTCATGGACGAGGACCGTCAGCTTCACTTCATCGAAATGAACACCCGCATCCAGGTCGAGCACCCCATCACCGAGGCCATCACCGGCGTGGACATTGTGAAGGCGCAGTTGCTGATCGCCTCCGGGGAGCGGCTGGACACGATTCTGCCCGCCAAGCTTGAAATCCGTGGCCACTCGATCGAGTGCCGCATCAACGCCGAGCACCCGGAGACCTTCACCCCCTCGGCGGGCCGGATTACAGCCTTCAATCTGCCCGGCGGCAACGGCATACGCGTGGACACGGCGCAGTACGCCGAGGGGGTGGTCCCGCCCTACTACGATTCGCTGATCGCCAAGCTGATTGTCCATGGCCGCGACCGCGCCGAGGCCATCGCCAAGATGGAGCGCGCCCTCAGCCAGTTCGTGGTGCGCGGCATCGAGACCTCAATCCCGCTGCACCAGGCGATCTTCGCCGATCCCGGCTTCCGCGCCGGCCAATTCGACACCAAGTTCATGGAGCAGTTTTTGGCCAAAGAGCCCGAATAATTCCTCGCTCACCTTCAAATTTCACCCCGTACAGGCTGGATTCCACACCGGATTCCAGTCTTTTTTCTGGCCCGCGAATCGAAACTTTCCGGAAATTAGCTCTTTTTCACCTATAGTGGGGAGCAATGCGGACGGAGGGGGTGGAAACGAAGATGAGTATTATTCAGAATCTTCCGAACATCATTGCAGCGATCGGCGGATTGGGAACCGCGGCCTTCGGCCTGGTCGACGCCACCAAGCCATTTGCCGGTGGGGTCAATCGCATCGGCTTCAAGCGGATCGAGACCGCGGTCAAATCGCTCACGCCCGGCGCGGCGGTCAATGGGCTCACGCAAGCCAAAATTCTGGACACTCTGCGGGCGAACTGGTACAACGGCAAGGACATCGCCAGCCAGAAGGCCATTGCCAAGTCGCTGATCAAGGTGGGCCTGAACTCCGGCAATGCCGCCGCCCTCTCGACAGCTACTGGGGTCAACGCCGACCTGCTCAAGACCGTGGCGGAGAAGATCGCTAGTGGCTCCGCGCTCCAGACGAACGAAAGCGACGCCTACGCCCGCTTCGATTTCATTCTCACCGCCCTGCTCGATGAGGTCTATCAGCACTCCGATCAGGCTTACACCAACGGAACGCGCATTCTCGCCTTCGGTTTCTCGCTGCTATTGGCCTTTTTTGGAGGATGGAGCTTGAAAGGCGGCTTTCTAGGCGATTATTTGTGCTCGAACGACCTGGGGCTGGCGCTGCTTGTTGGCCTCCTGGCCACTCCGCTGGCGCCCATCGCCAAGGACCTTTCCACCGCCCTGGCAACGGCCGTGAACACCATGCAACTGGTGAAGAAGTAGGGCCGCCATGACGCAATTCATCGATCTTCGCCTCGCGTCTGTCGGTGGGGAACTGGCCTCTTCGGCCGCCCTCCATCTGGGCTCCTGCCTGCAGGACTATACGAGCCTTCCACCGAGCCAGTTGCTGGCCTCGATCCGTGGCCGCGATGTGCTCATCGCCACTCACGGCTTCAACGTCAACCGCGCCGATGGAATCCTCTATCTGTCGAACTGGGAGAGCCTGCTCCAGCTTCCACAGCCGCACTCGGCCTTTGTGGGCCTGCTGTGGCCGGGGGACTCGGTCTGGGCGCACGGGCTCGACTATCCCGAGGAGCCGCGCGTCGCCGACGAGGCTGGCCGCCTGGCCGCCGCGTTTATCGACGCCAACTTTCAGGACGCGGCCAGCATCTCCTTTGCTTCGCACAGTTTAGGAGCGCGTGTCGTGCTCGCGACCGTCTCCCATCTGAGCCTGCCCGTGCGCCGCCTGACGCTGATGGCCCCGGCCATCGACGACAACTGCCTGACCAAGGAGTTCAAGGCCGCGGCGGCCAAAGTCGGCGCCATCTCCGTCCTCGCCTCGAAAAAGGACGAGGTGCTTTCGATGGCTTTTCCGCTTGGCAATTTTTTTGCCGGCATCATCGACGCTGGCCATCCCTGGTGGCGCGCTGCTCTCGGCCATTGCGGCCCGATCAAGCCCTGGCCAGCGAACTTTGTGGCCCCCTTCGAGATTCCCGACGGCTGGAAGTTCGGGCACGGGGATTACCTCCACATCGATAAGCCCGAGCCGCCCTCGCTGCCGCTCCCGGTCAACGTGCCGCCCCAGGGCTCGCCGCGGCCCCTGCTTTTACCGGACGGCAAACCTGTCCCAGGCTGGCAGGAGGCCTTCTCCTCGGCCTTTGCTTCCACGCGCTTCCAGTAGGGCGGCGAGGCCTATTTCGAGGTCGGTTCCAAA
>Ga0326727_10028713_pt1 | contig 10088 bp, 7 predicted proteins | sample MB2enrmetagenome_FD_207643 | JGI IMG/M metagenome (GOLD analysis project Ga0326727, IMG submission 207643) | Lab enriched peat soil microbial communities from McLean, Ithaca, NY, United States - MB29MY | ecosystem: Environmental > Terrestrial > Soil > Wetlands > Peat | place: USA: New York...
CGCCACAGGGTTGCTCGTCACCATTTTCGCTTACCGAAGCCACATTATAGGCATGTTTCTGCCAGCAGCGGGTGCAAGTGCGGACCAGATGCGGATTGGCAGATGGCCATGGAGTTGTGCAGACGGAGGCTAATCAATTGCTCTTTGGAGACCGCTGACGGCTACTTTACCCCTTAGCCGCTGCCAGTTCTTCGATGTACCCGTCAAGCCGTCCAAAAACGCCCTCTTCGGCATCCTCGCTGGCGTCTCCCTCGGCAATCGCCGCCTGCAACGCTGCCATCTTCTCGTCGTACTCGCGTTCGTCCCTCTCCAGCAGGCGCAGGGCGGCGCGCATCACCTCCCTGGCGTTGGCATAATGCCCGGATTCCACGCGAGAGGCGACGAATTGATCCAGTTCCTTGGTCAGGCTGACATAGCGGGCACCTCGGTTGCCATAATAGAAAACGCCGCCCATTTTCAGGCGGCGTTTTCTTCGATTGACAAGACAGGAATCAGTTGCTTTCCTTGATTTCAATCCTCATTCCATAGAACGACCGGTGCACAAAGAACATCGAGACCAGGAAGAATACGACTGTCAGCACGTGTGTGAGCATCGGATTGCTTGCACTGAGCGTCACGGCAAGCTCAACCGCAAGCAATCCGAACAAGGTCGTGAACTTGATAATCGGGTTCATGGCCACCGACGAGGTGTCTTTGAACGGATCGCCGACGGTGTCTCCGATCACGGTTGCGTCGTGCAGAGGTGTCCCTTTCTGTTTCAGATCGACCTCGACGACCTTCTTCGCATTGTCCCATGCGCCGCCGGCATTGGCCATGAAGATGGCCTGGTACAGGCCGAAGATCGCAATCGAGAACAGATAGCCGACAAATAAGAATGGCTCCATGAACGCGAACGATAGCGTAGCGAAGAAGACGGCGAGGAAGATGTTGAACATCCCCTTCTGCGCGTACTTGGTGCAGATTTCCACCACCTTCTTGCTGTCGGTGACAGAAGCCTTGATGTACTCGACCGCGCGGTAAGCGCCGGTGGTGACCGCCTGCATGGAAGCGCCAGCGAACCAGAAGATCACCGCGCCACCGCAGATCAGCCCCAGCATGAAGGGCGCGTGCAGTAGAGAGAGTTTTTCGACGTTCTGGGTCAGTCCGTGGGTCAGGGCCATGATGATCGAGAACGTCATGGTGGTTGCGCCCACCACGGCGGTGCCGATCAGCACCGGCTTGGCCGTAGCCTTGAATGTATTGCCGGCTCCATCGTTGGCTTCCAGCAAATGTTTTGCGCGTTCGAACTTCGCGTCGATGCCGTAGTCTTTCTTCAACTCAGCTTCGATGCCGGGGATCGTTTCGATCAGCGACAGCTCATAGACGGATTGAGCATTGTCGGTAACCGGGCCGTAGGAATCGACGGCGATCGTTACAGGTCCCATGCCCAGGAAGCCGAAGGCGACCAGGCCAAAGGCGAAGACGGCGGGAGCCAGCATCATGGCAGCCAAGCCTGGGCCTTGACTGAAGAAATAGCCCATGCCCATCAGCGCCACCATGCTAAGTCCCAGCCAGTAGGCCGACATATTGCCGGCCACGAGTCCCGACAGGATGCCCAGGGAAGCTCCGCCTTCCTTCGCGGAGGTGACCACTTCTTGCACGTGGGCCGAGTTGGTTGAAGTGAACACCTTGACCAACTCGGGGATGAGTGCGCCCGCCAAGGTTCCGCAGGAGATGATGGAAGCCAGCTTCCACCAGAGCGTTCCGTCCCCTAGGGTGGGCAGCATCAGGTACGTGACGACGTAGGTCAGGGCGATGGAAACGATGGAGGTGATCCAGACCAGAGAGGTCAAGGGCGCCTCGAAGTCCATATCGTCGGAATTGACGTATTTCGCCTTGGCGATCACGCCATTGAGGAAGTAGGCGGCCGAGCTGGAGATCAGCATGGCCACGCGCATCACGAAGATCCACACCAGCAGTTGCGCTTGCGTGTCGGGAGTCCTGACGGCCAGCAAGATGAAGGTGATCAAGGCCACGCCGGTGACGCCGTAGGTTTCGAAACCGTCAGCGCTGGGGCCAACCGAGTCGCCTGCGTTGTCGCCCGTGCAGTCGGCAATGACGCCCGGGTTGCGCGCATCGTCTTCCTTGATCTTGAATACGATCTTCATCAGATCGGAGCCGATGTCGGCGATCTTGGTGAAGATGCCGCCGGCAATACGCAGAGCCGCGGCGCCCAACGATTCACCAATGGCGAAGCCGATGAAGCAGGGACCGGCAAAATCGCGGGGGATGAACAGAAGAATGAAGAGCATGATAAGCAGTTCGACTGAGATCAGCATCATGCCGACGCTCATGCCAGCCTTGAGCGGAATCGCAAAGAGCTTATACGGTTTGCCGGTCAATCCTGCGAATGCCGTCCGTGAGTTCGCAAATGTGTTGACGCGAATTCCGAACCACGCCACTCCGTAGCTGCCCGCGATGCCTATCAGCGAGAACAACAGAATGACCGGCAAAGTGACCGCAACCGGTTTTCCCTGCACCGGCGCCAACCAGCCGAAGTACAGCGAGATGATGACCGCGATGAAAGCCCAGAGCAGAAGAATGAACTTGCCCTGCGTCACCAGATAGGTTTTGCAGGTCTCATAGATCAGCTCGGAAATCTCGCGCATGGAGCGATGAACCGGCATGTTCTTCAACTGCTCAAAGATCACCAGGCCGAACAACAGGCCGGCGGCGCAGAAGAGCAATCCGATCGACAGAAGGTCATGCCCGTTCAAGCCGAAAAAATTCGCGAAATTCACGGCCTTCAAATCCGGCAGGATCAGGTTGGCTTCGCCTCCGCCCGCGTGCTCCTGCGCGCTGGCGAATGCGGGAAGCAGCAGGAGCACAAGGGCCGCCACGGCTTTATACTGACGTTTCAGAAAGGCCTCGGCGCCTTCCTTGATGGCCCCGGCAATCTGTTGCATCGCCGGAGTTCCCTGGTCAGAGCCGATGACCAGGCGCGCAAAGAAGAAGGCCGCGATGAGCGAGAGTACGCTCACGGCCATGAAAAACAACACACCACACTGTACAGTCACAAGTTCCCCCACTAAAAGTTTGAATCGCCTATTCACAAAACTATCCCCGGAAAAACGCGACAAAAATTCCGGGAAAACGACAAAGGAGGCCGATCATTCGCGCTGCACACTGTCGAGCGATTCCAATGGCTACGCTCTCGAAGGGCTTCCGCGACCTGAAAATGGCTCTCAGGAAGGGTAACGCAACAGGGCTTTGTCTGGCTACTGAATATTAATGTTTATTGTGTCGCCGGGGAGCGGAATTTGCAGGTTCTGCTTCGCCGGCTCGCGCACCTGGCCGCCCGGCAGCGGGTGTAGCTTGAAGAGCACCAAGACGTTACGCTCCGGGTCGTCGAAGGTGCGGAAGCTGGCCACCTGTTCGAGCGAGAAGTGCGTGTGGATGTCCTCGATGGTGCCGGGGTCCAGGTCGTTCCAGGCGGCGTACCAGCCAGGCTGCGCATCGGCGAGCTTGGAAACCAGCTCCTGGGTACCGAAGTCGTCGCACAGGCTGGGCAGGTGGGTCACCAGCGTGATCTGGTCGCCGCTGATGGAAACCAGCAAGCGCTTGCCGTTGGGGTGGGCGTCAATGTAACGCGTAAGCCGCTGGGCCGCATCGACAAAGGTGTACTCGGGATGGGCGGCGTAGTTTAACGTCTGGAGGCCGTTCGAGATGGCGGCCAGCATGGCCAGGGCGACCACGGCCCAGCCGAAGACTGGCGCGCAATGCCGGAATGGGCAGGACGAGGGTTTGACTCCCTCAGCAGAACAGGCGGAGTCATTTGAGCGGGCGCAGCCAGTGGGGGCTTCGGCACCAGCAGAGTGTCCGGCTTCAGTTCCAGAAGAGTGCTCGGCTTCAACTCCAGAAGTGCGCTCCGGGGAGAATTTGTTGACAACTTCTCCGCCTTCGGCCGCCAGTGAGGGCTCCGATTCTTGAACCGGCCAGGCGCTGATGAGCGCATTCGCTCCTTGCGCGACGATAAAAAAGCAGAAAAAGGCCACCACGGCAAAGTAGCGGGGCTGGGGGTGGTCCTGGTAGGTCATGAAGAGGATGTAGCCGGCGGCGGCCAGGATGGAGGCGCCGAAGACCGGGTCGGCGAGCAGGCTGCGGGCCGCGGATTTCCACCGTGCCAAGGTTGGGTGGGGCGCGAAGGAGGCCAGAATTGCGCCCAGGGTGATCAGTCCGGCCAGCGGAATCAGAATGTGGTCCACCCACAATCCACCGTGAAAGGACCACCAGAAGCTGACCAGAGGCCAATAAAACTCCTTTGGTTTGATGTATTTATTCACAAAGAAGAGGTACCTGTAGTCGGCCAGGTGGCCAGACTGGATCACCAGCGTTATCCACAGGCCAAAGGAGGCGGCAAAGGAGCCCGCCGCGGCCAGAACCGAGCGCAGGGCGAGTTTGCGATTGCACCCCAGCGGCGCGAGCATGGCCCAGCCCAGCGCTGGCAGCAAAAAAACGGCGGTGGTCTTGGTGAGCATCATCAGCGTGAAGAGCAGGCCAATGACGATCGATGCGGCTACCGGACGGCGCCAGCGTGGTAAACGCACGGCCAGATTCAGCGCGGCCAGCGTGAAGGCGATCAGCATCGGCTCCAGAATGGCCAGCCGGCTGAAGCAGTAAAGAAAGGGGCTGGTGACGATCAGCGTGAGCGCCAGAAGCCCCATCCAGCGTGGACCGCGCGTTCTGAGCAACAGGTAGCTCAACAGCAGGTTGCAAAAGAAGAAGGCGACGGCCAGCCCGCGCGCGGCCTGAATGGAAACTCCGGTGAAGAAGAAGAGCACCCACTCGAGAAACGGCCACACAGGCACGGCCGGGGCGGGGTTGAAATCTCCGGGCTGGTACCAGTTGCCAAACAGGTGGGCGCGGACAGCCGCATTGCCGTACCAGCCCTCGTCGGTGTACTTGGCCCAGTCCATGAACCACGGCGTGTGGTTGGGAAAGTCGGCCGTAAGATGAAGGGTGTGCAGCAGGGCAAAGCCGCTAATCACGAGCAGCCAAAAGGCGTAACACCAACGCTTTTGCGAGATCGTCAAGGTCTGTTTCTCCGCGGAAATTGTGCGCCCAGGGGCTGACGCCCCGTTAGATGGCTCAAGACAGTTTACCCACGCATTACCCACGCAGGCGAGCATCCGGTCTTCGGGCAGCCAGGAGTTGAACTGGCGGAAGAATTTTTCCACGCAGGCGGAGATCGGCAAAAACCGGGTCGAAAAGCGCCTTGGAAGAGATGACCAGAGTATATCGCGCCCGCATCAACGACTTACTCGGCATGGAAGACGACGTCGAAGAGCAGCAGGCTGACGGTGGTGAAGATGATGTCGTAGCCCACCAGCATCTTGATCCACAACGTGGGGTCGCTTTCGCCGGTGAGAATCGCGGTAGTGGCTTGGACCATGGCCAATAGAGCCGGAATGAAGATGGGAAAGAGAATCAGCGAAAGCAGCAGCTCGCGGTTGCGGCTGCGAATGGAGAGCGCGGCGAAAAAAACGCCGTTGGCGACCAGTGCCCAGGTGCCCAGCGGCAGCACCAGCGCCAGCAGCCAGGCCTGACCAGCAACGTGTAGGTTATAGAAAATAAAGAAAAAGGGCGCCAGAATTACCTGGACAACGGAAACAAAGAGAAAGTTGGCGATGACCTTGGCAAGGTAGAGCTCCGCGCCGGGAGCAGGCGCCATGCGTTGGGCGTCGAGGACCTGGTGGCGGATCTCCCGCGCCCAGGCCTGGTTGAGCGCGCTGACCGAGGCGAACATGGTGGCCACCGAGAGCACGCCGCCGGCAATCTGCTGGGAAAAAGCCCCGCGTGGGTCGAAGGCAATGGAAAACAGCACCACTACCAGCCCGGAGAAGAAGAGCATGGAGACAAAAGTGTCCAGCGAGCGCCACTCGATGCGCAGATCCTTGGCCAGGTGAGTCCAGAGGGCTCGGGTCATTTGCGGCGCTCCTCCGGGAAGGTGGATTTCGTCAGGTCGGCGGTCTGGGCTGGAATGCCGAGAGTTGATATGGCGCGAAGGTAGTCGTCGGGCGAGAGGATGAGTTGGGTTCCACGCGCGCCGGCCGAGACGCTGATCCAGTCGAAGAGGATTACGGTTTCGTCGACGAAGACGGGGTAGGGCTTTTTCGTGCCGAAGACGGTGACGCCGCCGCGGATGTAGCCGGTGAGCGGCTGCACCTCCTTGAGGGGGACCATCTCGGCCTTGCGCAGGCCGGCGGCGCGGGCCTGCTTCTTGAAGTCCAGTTCGGCGTCGCCGGGGATGACGGCGAAGACATAGACCCCTGGGCCGCCGGTGGTCAGCAGGGTTTTGAAGACCTGCTCGGGGGGCATTCCGACTTTTTTGGCGACAGTGAGAGCCGAGAGGTCATCGGGATCGACCTCGTACTCATGGAGTTCAAAGTGAATGCCGAGGCCTTCGAGAATGCGTGCGCCGTTGGTTTTCATCGCGTTAAAACCTGTCCAAAAACTAAGCGTTGAAGGGTGCGGGCTTCAGCCCGTGCGTTCAGAGCCGATTTTAGTCTCAGGCTTTAGCCGCCGAGGGGGTGCAAACTGTTCAAAAGACTTCCCCAGGAGCTAAAGCTCCAACTACTCCTGCTTTTAATGTACGGGCTAAAGCCCGTACCCTTCAGCTAAAGTCTGTGCTATCAGCTAAACCGGCTATTTTGACAGGTCATCAGCGCCCCCAGCTCCATCGACGCCACCCGTCCGGCGTGCAGCGTGAGCAGCCAGTCGGCGATGGGCGCGGCCAATTCACGCTGGTGAGTGGTCAGGACGATGGTCCGGTTGCCCCGGCGGAAGCCAGCCAGCAACTCGACCATCTGACGGGCTGACTCGACGTCCATATTCGAGAAAGGCTCGTCGAGCAGCAGCAACTCGGGGACGGAAATCAGCGCGCGGGCCAGCGAGGTGCGCTGGCGCATTCCCTGCGAGTACTGGCCGAGGGAGCGGGCGAGTTCAGGGTCCAGGCCCACCTGGCGCAGGGCCTCGGCGGGAGCGAGGCAGTTGCGGCCGGGGTAAAGGCTGCGAAAGTAGCGCAGGTTCTCCTGGGCGGTCAGCTCGTCGTAGAGCATGGGGGCGTGGCTCATGTAGCCGATGCGCTCGCGGGCCTCATGGGGTTCCAGGCCGCCGGGTCCGAGAGGGCCTGACTCAGAATTGCCGAAGACTCGGACCGAGCCGAAGCTGGGCCTGAGCAGGCCGGCCAGAATGCGCAGCAGCGTGGATTTGCCCGCGCCGTTTTCGCCCAGCAGGACGTAGCAGCGGCCGGCTTCGAAGTCCACCGAAACCTGGCGCAGCGCGGCGAAGGAGCCGAAGAGCTTGGAGACCCGGTCTAGCCGGACAAAGACAGGCCGGGCGCGGGGCAGGGAATCGGTCGAGGTGGAGGCTGGTGCGCTCATGCGCGTCAGTTGGCGGCAGCCGGGGCGGCGACGGCCGGGCTGGAGGCGCGAGCAGCGGAGGCCTGGGTGGCGGCGCGAGGGCTGGAGGCAGTGGGTTGCGCGGGCGCGGAGTTGGGCGTGGGGCCGGGCTGCATGGGGTGGGATTGCGCCGGGCCTGCCTGCGAACCGGGCTGTGAGCCAGACCGGGCGGGAGCGTACTTGCTGGCGCACTTGGCCTGCAGTTCGTTGGCGTGGAAGACGCCGTCGCGGCCATAGGAACCGTCGGCCAAGGCCTGGGCGTCGTCCTTGAAGGTGTCCGGCGGCGGCTCGGCTCCCTTGTAATTGACCCGGAGCAGGCGGCCCGTGGCGGCCTTGGGCGAGTGGCTCTCGAACTCATTGAGCACGAAGGTTACACGGGGCCCGTCCTGTTCGATGGAGCCGGGCACGACGAAGCCCTCGACGCGCAAATGGCTGTGGTAGGCCTTGTCGCCCATGCCGCTCAGCTCGGCGATGGTGACGTAGTAGCTCTTGCTGGCGCCGTAACCGGACCAGGCCAGCCAGACGATGGTGCCGACGATAATGGCAACCGCAATGCCGATGCGCACGGAGCTGGTGGAGGTTTTCATCGTCCCCCTTAAGATACGAGCCTGAAAAGGTGCGGTCAACCGGTGAAAAAGGCTGCTTCGGCTTTATCGCACAGAGTTCAAGGTGCGGGCGGCCCGGTCCAGCGCTTGGGCGAGCACCGACAACTGCTGGGCGGCGCGGTTGAAATCGTGGGCGTCGAGGGCCTCGTTGACGCCGGGAATGACCACGGCCGCGTAGCCGGTGTACTCGCCGGGAGCGTAGATGGTGTGCCGGTACCAGGGGCGATGAGGCAGGCCTTGCTCCGAGAGCAGTGCGGTTTCGGCCTGGCGGAGGGCGAAATTAAGCCGGGCCAGATTGCCGGAGGAGGCGATTTGCAGACTGTGGGCTCGCTCGGCCGCGGCGGAAAAGTGGGCGGCGGCGGCCTGGACGGGGACAAAATCGTGGGCGTTGAGCCCCTGGCCGGAGGCTTTCTGATCCAGCGACGAAGACCTGTCGCCGGAGATCGCGGCTTTCCGCTTGGCAGCATCAATATAGGAGCGAATTGCGCGGCCGTAGGCGACGTAATCGTAAGGCAGCACGTCGGCGTCGGCCATGCGCAGCGCCTCCAGGCCGAAGACGCGGGCCATCTCCTGCAAATAGACGAAGCTTGGGTCGGCGTTTTGGGTGTACCAGGCGAAGTTGTCGAAGACCGAGTGGTAGACGCCGTAGGGGCCTTCGGAGCCGATGTCGGTCGAGGGAACGCCCGCGTGCTGGAAGAAAGCCGTGAAGTCGGAGCCGGAGCCGAGGTCGCTGATGCGGACCTCCTCGCCAGCCTCGGACGGCGCGTTGGCGGCGCGGCGATTGTCCTGGTCGAGGCTCCCGCTTTGGGCCGGTCGCTCGTTTTGGCTTGGGTGCTCGTTTTGGCTTGGGTGCTCGTTTTGGCGCGGGTGGCTGACGCGCCACTGCTGGTAAACCGTGCCGCCCAGCGGACTGGGAACCGCGCGGGTCAGCTCGCGCAGGAACTGCTTGAGCGAGGGCACGGCGGAGGCGGTGAAATCCGGTCCGGAGACGGCAATGTCAGTGTTGAAGTAGGCCACGGCGCGCTCCAGGGCCGGGGCGTTCTGCTCCACCCACTCGGTAGAGCCGATGAGGCCCTCCTCCTCGGCGTCCCAACTGGCGAAGACGATGGTCCGCTTGGGCCGCCAGCCCTGCCGGAGCAGCCGGCCAACGCCATGGACCGCTTCGAGCATGGCGGCGGTGCCGCTGCCGGGATCGACGGCGCCGTAGACCCAGGCGTCGCGGTGGTTGCCCGCCACCACCCACTCGGCGGGGAATTCCGTGCCCTTGACCTTGCCGATGACGTCCCAGATGATGCGGCGCTGATAGTCCTGTTCGCTGACCAGGTGAACCTTTACGCTGCCGGTGCCCCCGGCCACTCCCAGGTGATAGCGGAAGCCCAGTCCGCCCTGCCACTCCGGTGGCGCGGCGGGGCCTTGAAGAGCCTGCAGAATGGGCGCGGCGTCGTGGAAGCTGATGGGGATGGAGATGATGCGCGGCTGGTTGGCGTAGGGTGTGCCGCGCGCCGAGTCGGGCAGATCCAGCGTCGAGGCCACGCTGGGAGTCTCCGGGTCGCCGGGAAACTTGAAAAGGTACTGCACCGCGCCTCGCTGGACGCCGGTCTCCGGCCGCCAGGGGCCGCGCGGGTAGGCGTCGCCCTTCGCGTAGCCGTCGTCCTGCGGGTCGGAGTAGAGCAGCACGCCGGCCGCGCCGCGCTCTTCGGCGATGTAAACCTTGACGCCGCGGAAGTTGGCGCCGTAGCGCGCCAGCACGATCTTGCCGTGCAGGTCGATGTGGCGGGCGGCGAGCTGGTCGAAGTCCTCCAGGCGTCCGTAGTTGGCGTAGACCAACTCGGCGGTGACGTCGCCCGAGCCGGATGATCCGTTGAAGGGCATCACCACGCGGGGATCGTCCTGGTAGGGGTCGCCCGCAACGTATTCGCGGGTGGGGCCGCTCATCAACAGTTTGCCGTTGGAGTCGTAGGCCTCGACGCGCACCAGTTTGGGCTGGTTGAGCAGCACGCGGTAGGGAATGATCTCGGTTTTGAGCCCCGCGGCGCGGAACTTG
>Ga0326727_10028714_pt1 | contig 10088 bp, 7 predicted proteins | sample MB2enrmetagenome_FD_207643 | JGI IMG/M metagenome (GOLD analysis project Ga0326727, IMG submission 207643) | Lab enriched peat soil microbial communities from McLean, Ithaca, NY, United States - MB29MY | ecosystem: Environmental > Terrestrial > Soil > Wetlands > Peat | place: USA: New York...
CGACCAACATGAACGTGAACGAGGTCCTGGCGAACCGTGCGCTCGAGCTCGCGGGAAAGCCCCGCGGCAACTACGAGTACATGAGCCCGAACGACCACGTGAACCGGGGCCAGTCGACGAACGACACGTACCCGGCCGCGGCCCAGGTCGCGGTGATGTTCGCGCTCAAGGACCTGAGGGTCTCGGTCACGACCCTCATGGAGAGCCTCCGTCGTAAGGGGCAGGAGTTCGGCCGGATCCCGAAGTCGGGACGGACGCACCTCAAGGACGCACCGCCGATTTCGCTCGGGTCGGAGTTCCTCGCGTACGCCACCGTGCTGGAACGGGTCCTCGAGCTTCTCCCGAGCGTCGAGGCCGCCCTCGCGGAGATTCCCCTGGGCGGGAGCGCGGTCGGTACGGGCCTCAACTCCGTCGTCGGCTTCCGGGCCCGCGCCGTCCAAGAGTACGCGCAGCTCACCGGCCTCCCGCTCCGGGTCGCCCGGGACCCGTTCGAGACGATGCAGAGCCGGTTCCCGCTCGGCGCCGCGTCGGGCTGGCTCCGGACGCTCGCGCTCGAACTGATCCGCATCGCGAACGACCTCCGCCTGCTGTGCAGCGGACCCGCGACGGGGTTCGACGAGATCCGTTTGCCCGAGATCCAGCCGGGCTCGTCCATCATGCCGGGAAAGGTCAACCCCTCGGCGGCCGAGGCCCTCGACCAGATCGCCTTCCACGTCGTCGGCGCGGACACGGCCACGATGCTCGCGGTCCAGGGAGGTCAGCTCGAGATCAACGTGATGATGCCGCTGGCCACGTTCGAGGTGATCTTCTCATCGGAGATCCTGACGAACTACCTGCCCGTCTTCGCTCGGACGTGCGTGGACGGCATCACCGCGAACCCGGCGCGCCTCGAGCAGTACATGGTCCGGTCCGCGGCGATCGCGACCATTCTCACGCCCAAGCTCGGCTACATGAAGGTCGCCGAGGTGATCCACGAAGCCGAGCGGACGAGCCGACCGGTGAAGGAGATCCTGGTCGAGCGCAAGCTGCTGACGAAGGACGAGGTCGAGGCCCTGCTCGGGGACGCCGCGCTCCTCAAGCTCACCCAGCCCGTGCCCTAGGAGGACCCTCGGCCCACCCGCCGGGTTAAGTCCCTTCGCTCTGTCCGCGAGCCCACGCCATGGCGACCATCGAGGAGACGGCCGTCTCCCTCGGCAACCAGAACTCGGAGGAGTTCCGAAAGGCCGCGGAGGTGCTCGGGAAGGTCGGCCTGACCCAGTACGAGGCCCGAGCCTACATCGCGCTGGTCGCCCGGGGCCTGGGGGACGCGGCCACCCTCGCCACCGCGGCCGGGATTCCGCGCACGAGCGCCTACAAGGTCTTGGAGTCGCTCGCGCAGAAGGGATACGCCAAGCCGACCGGCGGCAAGCCAATCCTGTTCCGTCCCACGCCCCCGCTCGACGTCGCGGAGACCCTCAAGGGCGCGATCCAGGAGGTGTTCGAGAAGCTCGCGATGCTCCACCGGGTCGTCGCCGAGCACGGGGAGCCGCAGCTCGTCTATCTGCTCTCGGGCCGGGAGAAGGTCCTCCAGAAGATCGGGGAGCTCCTCGACCAGTCGACCGGGGCCTTCATCCTGACGACCCCTCAGCTCGCCGACCTGAGGGACGAGCTCGGGAAGAAGATCCAGCACGCGGTGAAGCGGGGCGTCCGCGTGACGTTCATCACGACGCCGTTGCAACGCATCCCGGAAGGGGTGGAGTTCGTCTCCCGGGAGAACCTCCGCGCGACGGAGGCGCTCTCGGACGGGGCGCACGCCCTCCTCGCGGCGCCGGGCCTCGAGGCGTGCGGCTTCACCGACAACCCGATCCTGATCGCCCATCTGAAGCAGTTCCTCGAGATGGTCCTCGAGAAGGGGCCCGACGAACCGACCCCGTGACGAGGCCCACGCGCTCCGAGCCTCGGGTCCGTCCCCCTCCTCCGGCCGAGCGCGTCCGCCGCCGTCTCGCCGCGGTCGCGGGGGACCGAGTGGCCCGAGAGATGCCGAGCGGCTATCATCGGCTGGGTCGGGTCCTCGTCATCCAGCGACCCGAGTCCCTGGCCCCGTACGACTCCCTCCTCGGCAACGCCTGGCGCGAGGAGCTCGGCGTCGAAACCGTCCTCGTCAAGTCCGGCCCCGTCGAAGGCGAGCTTCGGACGCCCCAGGTCCGATGCGTGGCCGGGGAACGGACCGAGACTGAGGTCATCGAGCACGGGGTGCGCTGGCGGTTCGACGCGGCCCGGATCATGTTCGCGGCGGGAAACCGTAGCGAGCGGATCCGGGCCGGTCGGTTGGTACGGCCGGGAGAGACCGTCGTCGACCTCTTCGCCGGGATCGGCTACTTCGCCATCCCCGCGGCGCTCCCCGGCCGCGCCGCGCGCGTGTGGGCAGTGGAGAAGAACCCGGTCTCGGTGCAGTATCTGCGGGAGAACGCGGTCCTGAACGGCGTCGAAGGGCGTCTCCTCGTCGTTCCGGGCGACAACCGGACCGTCGCCCTTCCCGAGGGCTCGTTCGACCGGGCGTTCCTCGGGTACCTCCCGAGCGCGCTCCCGTGGGTCCCCCGAGCGGTCGCGCTCCTTCGGCCGACCGGCGGCTGGCTCCACGTCCACACGGTGGCGGAGGTCCGGGCCCCGCTCTCGGAGGCCGCGGCGGCCGTGGAGCGCTCGGCCGGGTCGGTCGGAGCCCGTCCCCTCGAGCCGAGCCGGGTGAGGGTCGTGAAGCCGTACGGGCCGGGCCGGAACCACCTGGTGGTGGATGTGCGGCTCGTCCCGCGCTAGCCGGTCCCAGCGGCCGGAGCACGCGCCCCGAGCGCCTTCATGGTGACCGGGAACGCCGCGGCGAAGCGTTCGATGTCCGCCGGCGGGTTCGAGAACGAGACGCGGACGAACCGGCCTCCGTGCTTCGGGGAAAGGTAGTTGCCGGCTCGGACGAACACGCCGTGGTGACGGAGCATCTCGTCCTGCACGGCATCAGGACTGACCCCGGTCGGCGCGATGTCGATGACCATCATGTTCGCCCGCGAGGGATAGACCGGGAGCGTGGCTCCCGGGACCCCGGCGACCACGTCCCGGATACGGGCCCCGTTCGCCCGCGTCTGGCGAACGACGGCGCCGATCCACTGCGACTTGGTGCGCAGCGCGGCGAGCGCCGCCGCCTGGGAAAGGACGTTGACCCCGAGGTCGTTCGTGTTGAACCGGGTGATCGTCTTCAAAAGCTCGGGGCGCGCGAGAAGGCCTCCGAGCCTCAGGCCGGCGAGTCCGCAGTTCTTTGAGACCGACCAGACGGTCACGGTCTCCTCGGGAGCGAACTCGGCCGCGAGCGCATGGCCGTCCGAGAAGTCTCGGTAGGTCACGTCGTTGAGCAGGAGGAGATGGCGGTCGTGAGCAAGCTCCGCGATCGCGCGCACCTCTTCTCGCGGATACCCCGAGCCGAGCGGGTTCAACGGGTCGATGAGGAGGATCATCCGGGTCCGTGGACCGACCGCCTCCTGGATCCGGTCGACGGAGAGCCGGTAGGGAGGCGCGTAGATGTCGAGGTTCTTGGGGGCGGCCCCGCAGAGCTCGACGAACCGGTGGATGATGAGGTAGCTCGGGTCCGAGGCGATGACCTCGTCACCGGGGGAGAGCAAGGCCCGGGTGGTCATGTAGAGCGCTTCCGTCCCGCCTCCCGTGAGGAACGGGGTAAGCCCGGGCGCGCCGAAGTCCTTCGCGATCGCCTCCAAGAGCTCGGGGTCGCCTGTCGCGAGCGGATACCCTTCGAACCGCCGGTCCCGGACGGCGCTCTCGAGGGCGGAGCGGATGATCTCCTTGGGCACGAGGTGGTTCGTATTCTGGCTCAGCCAGGCGATCTCATCGTGATGCGCATGCGCGTATCGGAACGCGTCGGAAGCGGGGGTCGACACGATAGAAACACCGGGGGTCCGAGCTTAACGGCTTTCGTTCGACAGGTTCGACGGCCCTCCCGCCTCGGCGAGGAACGTCGTGACGATGCCGGCGGATTGAAGACGCGTCGTGATGCGGGGGAACCCGCTCTCGGAGAGGAGCTTCAGGATTGCCGCTCGGTCTGGCAGTGAGCGCAAAGACTGCGGGAGGTAGCGGTACGGTCCCGAGCTGCCCACGGCTCCGCCGAGCCAGGGGACCACGCGGTCGAAGTACGCGTGAAAGAGGCGGTTGACCGTCGTCGAAGTGGGCTCCGTGATCTCGAGGGTTAGGAAGACGCCTCCCGGTCGGAGGACCCGACGCACGTCTCGGAAGGCGCCGGAGAGGTCGGAGAGGTTGCGGGCGACGAAGGCGTTCGTCACGACGTCAAAGGACCCGTCCGCGAACGGGAGTCGGAGCGCGGTCGCTCGGGCGAACTCGAGCCGACCGCGCTCGGGCCGGCCGGCTGAGGTATCGAGGGCGTTCTCGAGCATCGCTCGCGTGAAATCGGCCCCGACCACGCGGGTTGTTCCGTAGTGGCGAGCCAAGAGACGAGCGAGCTCCCCCGTCCCGCACCCGATGTCCAGGATGCGGTGGAGCGGACCGGGTCGGCGGAAGCGGTCGAGGTCCCAGAGGGCGCGGGGTCGCCAGAGGAGGTCGTTGCCGAGAGAGGCGACGTGGTCGAACCACTCGTACCCCTGGGCGATGTGCGTGAACATCCGGCGCACGTCCCGCTCGAACGTCGGGAGCGACCGGTCGGGAAGCGGGGAGCCGTCCGACGCGCGAGGGCCACCCGTCTCGTGGGAGGGCATCGGGTCGGCCACCCAAGCGGCCGCCATAACGGTGGGGGTCAGGTGTCGACCCCGATCGACTTCTCGAGCTGCTCCAGACGCGCGGCGAAATCCGGACGGAAGTTCGCGACCCCGGACGTACGGGCCTCGGCAAGCCAGCGGCGGGCCTCAGCCCGCTCGCCTCGCTCCGCCGCGAGGTACCCAAGCCGGAAGAGCATCTCCGAGATCTCGGCCGGGATCTGGAGCTCTCGGGCCTTCGTGAGAGCAACCCGGTAGTGGGCCTCCGCTGTCAGGTAGTCCCCTCCAGCCTCGGCGATCATCCCCTCGGTCATCGCGACCTGCTGGTCGCCGAGCCGGTCCCCGATCGACCCGAGCGCCTGGATGGCGCGGGCGAGGGGCGCCCGTGCGAGCTCGGGGTGGTGGCGCTCCGCCTGCCACTGGGCCATGTTCAGGTTGCAGTAGCCGATCCAGATCGGGGACCGGGAGCGGTCCGCCGCCTCGATCGCCTTTGTGAGGTCCCGGATGGCATCCTCGGGACGGTCCGTGTGGTATTCCATGACCGACTGGTTCATGAGCACCCGTGCCCGCGCTCCGAACTCTCCGGCCGTTTCGAACAGCGTGGCGGCCCGGCTGTAGAGCTCGAGCGCCGGCTCGATCTTGGGGGCACCGACCGGTACGAGCGAGTTCGCGAAATCCACGAGCGCATGCCCGAGCTCGAGGGGGGTCCCCTCTCGCTCGGCAATCTCGAGCGCGGCCCGTTGGTGGTTCTCGGCTCGGCCGAACTCGCCGCGCCGCCAGGCGATGGTCCCGATGACCCGGTGCCCGGCCATGAGGTCCCGCGGGGTCCCGACCTTCTCCAACCGCTCGAGCGCCTCGGCCGCCAGAGGCTCGGCCGACTCGTACTCGTTCCGGGTCGTCAGGGTCTGGGCGAGGCCGAGAAGCGCCCGCCCGAGCTCGAGGTCGGCCTCGGTCCCGCGTCGGGCGAGGGCGACCGCTTCGGTCAGGAGCTCCTGCGAGCGGGGGAGCAGTCCGATCTCCTCGAGGAGCCGGCCCTGCTCGGTCAGCAGGCGGATCTCCATTCGCGGGTCGCGTTCCGGTCGGCGTCGCTCCGCCTCGAGGGCCCGAGCGACGTGGGTGACGGCCGTTGGGAAAGCGAAGTCGCGGGTCGCCGCGCGGGCGGCCTTCAGGTTGTACTCGACCGCCTTCGCGTCGTCCCGGCCTAGGTAGAAGTGCCGGGCGAGCTCGGAATCGCTCGAGCCGGCCTTCCCCTCGAGCGCGCGACCGGCCCGCGCGTGCAGGATCCGTCGTCGTGTTTCCGTGAGGCCGGCGTAGAGGTCCCGACGGACCTCCTCGCTCACGAACTCGTAGACCTCCCCACCCTTCTCCCGGACGAGCCCGTCGTGGACGAGGCGGTCGAGGCTCTCGGTGACCCGCTCCTCCCCGCTTCCCGCGACCATCGAGAGGTTGGCGAAGTGGAACTCCTTGCCCAACACCGCGGCGTAGGTGAGTACCCGGCGCTCGCGGTCCCCCAGGGTCTTGACCCGGGCGAGAAGCATCTCGGTGACCCCTTGGGCCGTGGCGTCGGGGGCGTTCGCGGGAGCTGCATAGCCCGTGGCCATCCGAACGAGCTGCTCGACAAAGAGCGGGTTTCCGTCGGTCTGGGCGTGCCAGCGACGGACATCGTTACGGTCCGGAGTACGTCCCCCTAGGATCCAACGGACGAAGTCCTCCGTCTCCACGACGTTCAACGGTCGAATCGGTATCGTCAGGACGCTCGGGACGCCCGAAAGCTTCTCGATGGCCTCCCGGGTCCGCTCGGGAAGGTCAGTGGACTCCGCGAGCGTGGCGGCGAACGCGATGCGCGATGTGGGGAGTCCGCTCATGAACTTCTGGAAGAAGTCGAGCGTTGAGCTGTCCGCGAAGTGGAGGTCGTCGACCGCGATCAGGAGCGGGTGCTCCTGAGCGCGTTCAAGGAGCTGCTCTCCGAGCCGGGCGAACAGCTCCTCGCGTCGGGCCCCGAGCCCTTCGGCCGCCGTGAGGCCAGCGGGAGCCAGCGGGAAGTCAAGGGCGTCGGGCGAAGCAGCCGCGGCGGTCCCGGTGGGGCTCGTGGAGAGCACCTTCCCCTCTGCCCCGGCCGAAGCCGAGGAGGGCGAGGCCCGGGCCACCGTCCATAGCGGGGGCGGAGCTACGGTCCCCCGGCTCCTTTCGGACGCGAGGAGTTCGCGGAGCAGCGAGAAGGCCGGCGGGAGCTCTTCGGGAAGCGCGCGTCCCGTGAGCAGCGTGAAGCCGCGCTTGCCGGCACCCTCGATGATGGCATTCAGGAGCTGGGTCTTGCCGACCCCGCCCGGCCCGCTGAGAAGGAGCCCGGTGCCCGCGCCGCCGCGCGTACGGTCGAGGAGACGACCGGCTTCCTCGAGAATCTCCTCGCGCCCGAAGAGCGGGGGCGGCGCCGTTCCCCGAGACCCACGCGTTGGCATCATCGAAGAATCCACCTCGCCCGGACCTTATAATCCTCGTTCGTCGCCCGGTGTGGACGCCCCGGGGCGGGCGGGAACGTCTTTCGAGGAGGGGGCGGGGGACGCGAGTCCCAATTGCTGGGCCAGTTCCAGGAACTGGGTCGCGAGGTGCGGTCGAAGGTGCGGGAGACCGAGGTCCGAGGCGATCGCGAACGCGCGGCGAGCCCCTTCCATGTCCCGGGTCTTGTGCCTCAGACGCGCGAGGTAGAACGCCGCCTCCGCCTCGTCGGCGGGGAGCTGAAACCGTCGGTCCATCTCGACCGTCTGTTCGTACGTCCGTTCCGCCTCCTCCCACAGGCCACGGCGCTCGGCGATCAAGCCTCGATTGAGCTCTACCCATCCACGCCCGAGCTCGTCCGGGAGGTGTTCGAGCAGGCGGCTGACCTGCTCGTTGTCCCGCTCGGCATCGTCGATCTGACCGAGCTCGAGGAGCATCTCGGCACCGGCCACCAGGGCGCGTTCCGCGCCCCGACTGTCGTGCACCCGCTCGGCCATCTCACGGGCCTTCTCTAGATACTCGATTCCCTCTTGAGGTCGAGTTTCGCCGTACGTCACTCCGAGGTTCAGATACGCCCGTGAGAGTTCGCTGAAATCGCCCGCGCGGACGAGCCGCTCGATCGCGCGCTCGTACCAGGCGATCGCGACGTCCCGCACTTCCGGGCCGAGCGAGGCGAACACATTTCCCAAGTCGATGGAAAGGCTGCCCCACGAGCGAGGGTCGTCCGTCGTGATCAGGAGGTTGGCGGCGTTCAGGCACTCATCGAGGGATGCTCGATACGCCCCCCGGCGGAACGCCACGCGGGCGAGAACTCGGTGCGCCTGTGCCTCCCCTACATGATCGTCAGCCGCTTCGAACAGTCGCAGCGCCTCCGAGCTGCGTGCGACGGCCGTGTCCTGGTCAAGGCTCTCCCGGGCGACCTCGGCGCGGGAGAGAAGGAGACGGGCGCGGATCTGGGGAGATCCGTCGGCGAAGCGCTCGAGCGCCTCCGTGAACCGCAGGTCCGCGCTGCGATAGTTGCCCAGGGAGAGGTCGAGGTCCCCCAGGGATTCGGCGACCTCCGCCAGCTCCACCCGCCGGTCCCCAGGGAGCGAGGCCAGGTCCAGGAGGACCCGTTCGAGATGGTGGGCGGCGAGCTGCGGTTCGCCGGCGGCTCGCGCCGCCTCGGCGGCGCGGCGATTGTATTCGTACGACTTCGCGGGGACCTTGCCGAGGAAGTAGTGCCGCCCGAGCTCCGTGAGGACCGGGAAGGTCGGGTTGGGGTACATCCGTTCCATCACCTCCGCAATCTTCCGGTGGAGCACCCGCAGCCGGCTCTCGGTGAGCGATCGGTAGATGCGCGCGCGGAACTCCCCCTCCGCGAACCCGAACCGCTCTCCCCCCGTTCGCTCGACTAGCACGCCCCGGTGGACGAGCCGCTCGATCTCCTCCGCAAGCACCTCCTCCTCGACCCCCATGGCCCCGAGGAGGAGCGCGAAATCGAACTCCGAACCGATGGCACTCGCGTAGGCGAGGAGACGGTGCTGCTCGGGAGAGAGGGACTCGAGCGAAGGGCTCGGACCGCCTCCGGGGTCGCCGCCCTCAGTCACCCGGTCCGCCATCGAGTGAATCCTATCCGTCGGTCGGAGTTAAGCCCCTGCCTACGGACCGTTTCCGACTTGCTGCTGGACCGACCGTCCCGCAAGGGTTATCTAACGCGCCCCAGGTCGGCGGCGCACGATGGCGATGGCCGAGCCGACGGCTCCTCCTGCCCCTCCCACCCGCTTCCGGGGGATGTCGGTCTCCCGAAAGGTCTCCTTCTGGGGGTTCGCCGCCTTGGTGGTCCTGGCGGTGGCGTTCTACGTCTGGTGGGGGGTCGCCTTCGGGGTTTGGATCGATAACGGCGTTTACGCCGTGACGATTACGCTACTGTTGTTCGGCCTCGCCGGGATGTGGCTCGTGTCGCCCAACCCCCCGCCCTCTCCGCCCGCACCGCCCTCGTAGGCGGACCGCGGGCGCTACAGCGAACGCCCTACGAGCGCCCAGCGGACCCCGGTGCTCGAGCCGCACGAGACGCACGTGCCGGGAGCGTCCAGTTCGAGGGGAAGCTCGCTCTCCGGGGTGCCGAGGAGGCCGCCGTCGACGGCCGTCTCGACCGCGTGGCCGCACTCCTCCGAGCCGCACCAGCCGACGATCCCCACGTGCGCGAACGCCTTCAGTTCGTCCAAGGCGCGGACCACCCGGAACTCGTCCCGGAAATTCGATTGAGCGCGCGCAAAGAGAGCCCGGTCGAACTCCTCGAGGAAGCCGTCGACGTCCCGTTCGAGGGTGCCGAGCGAGACGGGCTGTTTTCGCCCGAGCCGGTCGACCGCGGTCGCCGTTCGGGACGCGGCCTCCCGCCGACCGACCTCGAGCCGGACGGGCACGCCCTGGAGCTCCCAGCGGTAGTACTTCGCGCCGGGTCGCTCGTCACCGGAGTCGAGGTGGACCCGGCGGCCGTGTCCGCGCAGCCGCTCCACGATCTCGGCCGCGGTCGACTCGGGACCGGGTCCGGCCCCGGCGCTGGGGATCGGGACGATGACGACCTCGTACGGCGCGACCGCGCTCGGGAGGACCGCTCCCTTCTGGTCCCCGTGGACCGCCACGATCGCCCCGAGCAGACGTTCGGAGAGCCCGAACGTCGTCTGGTGGACGAGCCGCTGGGTCCCGTCCGGACCCTCGTACCGGATCCCGTACGGCCCCGAGAAGTTCTCCCGGTAGTGGTGGACGCTGCCGATCTGGAGCGTCCGACCGGCGCCGACGGGGATGTCGAAGGCGATGGAGTAGGCGGCGCCCGGGAACTTGTCCCAGTCGGGTCGACGGACGGCCACG
>Ga0326727_10028715_pt1 | contig 10087 bp, 8 predicted proteins | sample MB2enrmetagenome_FD_207643 | JGI IMG/M metagenome (GOLD analysis project Ga0326727, IMG submission 207643) | Lab enriched peat soil microbial communities from McLean, Ithaca, NY, United States - MB29MY | ecosystem: Environmental > Terrestrial > Soil > Wetlands > Peat | place: USA: New York...
AAGCGGCTTGCCCGGGAAACGCGTCGAAGCGTATCGGGCCGGAATGATTCCGATAAAATGTAAGTTATTCATTATCCGGTATGATTATATCCCAATATCCGCGCGTGCCTTCTTTGCGTTGCAAAATCCCTTTTGTTTTCAACGCACCAATTTGTCTTGATATTGCAGATTCATTGATATTGAGTTGGTGCGATAATTCTTCTCTGGTTATTTTCGGATTGTCTGCAATAAGAAGTAAAATTTCCCGTTGCCGATCGGTTAATTGAAAAGAAGTGCCTATTTGTCCACCTATTTGTCCACCTATTTGTCCACCTATTTGTCCACCTTGGAGGTCATTCATTATCGGAAAAGTCATGCGGACAAAATGAGATGAAAACTTGAAACAATCTTTTGAATAGGATTGCAATATACGTGGAACACCTGAACCCAATTGCTCTACCATTTCTAGATCTTTATAAATGCGCATGATCTCTTTATTTCTCGGGACGGAAATGCCTTCAAAAAACTCTTGTCGATCAATTCCTTCCGGCAAACTACCGGCAGAGGTTATCTCCAATCTATCTGAAAAAATCTCAAATTTGGGAGGCACTTCCCCTGAATAATCATTGTGCACCATTGCATTTACAACTGCTTCGCGAATAGCAATGGCATCCCAGAATCGGAATTCTTGCCGCTCCTTCGACGTAATATGAGTTGCAGTTCTGTTTTCAAGCTCCAGTTTGTCAAGCACTTGTTTCGTTGCTTTTATCAATGAACAATAACCATATTCACTATTTTCAATCAGGTTGACACGATTGGAACCGGCATATTTTGCCACCTTCACAGACAATCCGTTTTCGTCAGACATGAGATAAGCAACATAACTCAACTTGCCATCTACCGTTAATAATTCCAGATTCTTGGTAAATTTATCGTTCAATATGATTCCTTTGCTTTGATAATATATTTTTAGTTGTTCAAAGCTTAAATCCTGCCGGTTCGATACAATCTTTCCAATAGAGTTACGAGTACGTTTGGAGAATTGCTCCTCAATCATAGATTGTGGCATTGGTTCAGAAGCACTACCGGTACGAATGAAACATCCTTTTTCTGTCATCCCGTACTTTCTCAGAAAGTATGGTTTTTCGCTACCTCCGGCTACAATTATTTTCAGAATATCAAAACCTGATCTTTTTTCAGCTATAACATCGAATAGGCCCATACACGAAGGAGCAATGTTGTTTTTGAGCCGATCTTTAACCCTAAGCTGAATTTCATCAATGTCTTTCAAACCTACTACATTACCTGAATTGTCGATGCCAAGATAGATAAAACCTCCTTCACGGTAATTCAGGAAAGCGACCACCTCTTTTTCTAAATTATCGGTGAGCTCCTGCTTGTATTCTATTCGGTTCGATTCAAACATCACAAAGAAATCAAACAGTTAGTGTTTTCCTGTATGCCCGAATCCACCGGCTCCACGCTCGGTTTCATTAAGTTCTTTCACCTCTACCCATTGAGCTTGAGCATGAGCGGCAATCACCATTTGGCAAATACGTTCACCATCCTCAATCACAAACAGTTCGCTCGACAAATTAATCAAGATCACACAAATTTCTCCGCGATAATCGGCATCAATCGTACCCGGCGAATTAAGCACCGTAATACCTTTTTTGATCGCCAATCCGCTACGTGGACGAATCTGAGCCTCATAGCCTTCAGGAAGTTCAATAAACAATCCTGTCGGAATTAGTTTGCGTTCAAGCGGTTGAAGAGTTATCTGCTGATCGAGATTTGCACGTAAATCCAAGCCTGCTGAAAGTGACGTAGCATATTGTGGCAGAGGATGTTTAGAATGATTTACAATATTAATTTGCATGTTCGGAAAGAGCATTAATTTGAAGCAACGAAGATAGTAATTTTCCATGAAATGGTTACACCTATGATTTAGCCGTTTCCGAAAGGTTCCGGTAGATATGAGAAGAAAAATCCGTCATCAATCCCTTTTCAATACACACAAGATCGCTTATTCCAACGATTTTCAACAAAAATCTTCCTGTTTTTAGCACAAAAAACGTACATTTGCAGTTCCATATTAAAAAAATCACAAAGCAACCTTTATTTTTGAAATAGTAAGGTTAATCGAATGATTATTAATATGATAATTTTCTCTTTTTCATTTACACACAGCAATGAATATTTCGTACAACTGGCTTAAACAGTACATTGATACCGATTTATCTCCCGAAGAGTTAAGTAAAGCACTAACATCCATCGGTTTGGAGACCGGCAGTATCGAACAAGTCCAAACCATTAAAGGCGGCCTCGAAGGCTTGGTGATTGGTGAGGTGCTAACCTGTTCCGAACATCCTAATTCCGATCACCTGCATGTAACTACCGTCAACGTGGGTGGAAGTGAACCTTTACGCATTGTTTGCGGAGCTCCCAACGTGGCAGCCGGACAAAAAATAGTGGTAGCCACCATTGGCACAGTACTCTACTCAGGCAATGAATCGTTCACCATCAAACGTTCGAAAATTCGCGGGGAAGAATCTTTTGGAATGATTTGTGCTGAAGATGAGATCGGTATCGGCACCAGCCACGACGGCATTATCGTATTACCATCCGATGCTGTAGCAGGAACACCAGCTAAAGAATATTACAACGTAAAAGACGATTACGTGCTCGAAGTCGATATCACGCCCAACCGGGCAGATGCCACATCACACTTCGGTGTTGCCCGCGATTTGGCAGCTTATTTAGCCGTTAACCAACAAAAAGGAAAACTTACCAAACCGTCGGTAGAAGCATTCACCGTTGATAACCATAACTTGCCCGTCTCCATCGCGGTAGAAAACAGCGAAGCCTGTCCCCGCTATTCCGGCGTAACTATCTCGGGTGTTACCATCAAAGAATCGCCCGAATGGATGCAAAATTACCTGAAAGCTATTGGCCTGCGCCCGATTAACAATGTGGTGGACATCACCAATTTCATTTTGCATGAAACAGGACAACCACTCCACTCATTTGATGCCGATAAAATAGGCGGCAAACAGGTGATTGTAAAAACATTACCCGAAGGCACAAAATTTACCACCCTTGATGGAATCGAACGCACGTTAAGCGGTAACGATCTGATTATATGCGATGCAAATGGAGGCATGTGCATCGGAGGCGTATTCGGAGGCTTGGATTCGGGTGTTTCGGACAGCACAGTTAATATATTTTTGGAAAGCGCCTATTTCAATCCTGTATGGATTCGGAAAACGGCTCGTCGCCATGGGCTAAACACGGATGCATCGTTCCGTTTCGAACGGGGCTGTGATCCCAATAACACCGTGTATGTGTTGAAACGTGCCGCTTTATTGATTAAAGAATTGGCGGGAGGAACCATCTCAAGCGATATTGTGGATGTTTACCCTACCTCGATTCAACCGTTTGAAGTAGCTGTCACTTTCAATAAGATCAATTCCCTGATTGGCAAAGAGATTCCGAGAGAGACGATTAAAGACATCCTGCAAAGCCTTGAAATAAAAATCATAAGCGAGACGGAAGAAGGCATGAAACTGCATGTTCCGACCTACCGGGTGGATGTGCAACGGGATGTGGATGTGATTGAAGACATTTTGCGTATTTATGGATATAACAACGTAATACCGGGAGAGACTCTCCAATCGTCCATAAGCTACTCTCCGAAACCTAACAGCCATAAGCTACAGAATCTGGTTGCCGAACAACTCACAGGGTGCGGCTTCAATGAAATACTGAACAACTCGTTGACCAAAGCGGCTTATTACGAAACACTCAGTTCTTTTCCGGCTACCAATTTGGTAACTATGCTTAATCCGCTTAGCGCTGACCTGAACGTGATGCGCCAAACGTTGTTATTCGGTGGTTTGGAGAGCATTGCCTATAATGTGAATCGTAAGAATCAGGATTTGAAATTCTATGAGTTCGGTAACTGTTACTATTATCAAGCAGATCAGAAACAAGAAGGAAAATCCCTATCGGCCTACTCGGAAGATATGCACCTCGGATTGTGGCTCACGGGCAATAAAACTGCTCAAAGCTGGGTAAAAGCTGAAGAAAAAAGCACCTTCTTCGAACTGAAAGCTTACGTCCTAAACGCGTTTCGACGTCTTGGCGTCAACCTGCAAAAGTCAGTTATAGAAACCGCCAATAACGACCTGTTTGACGAAGCCGTAACAATCAGCAACAAACAAGGATTGCAATTAGCCATCTTAGGCAGTGTGGCTAAGAAACAGCTCAAAACATTAGATATCGACGTGCCTGTATTCTTTGCCGACCTCAACTGGAATAATCTCCTGGCAGAGACTGGTCGCAATAAAGTTTCGTTCAAAGAAATATCGAAATTCCCGGAAGTAAAACGTGATTTGGCATTGCTTTTGGACAAAGCCGTCGCTTTCGCAGATATTGAGAAACTTGCCTTTGCCACAGAGAACAAACTGTTGAAAAAAGTACAATTGTTCGACGTATACGAAGGTAAGAACTTAGAAGCAGGTAAAAAATCGTATGCCGTTAGTTTCACCCTGCAAGATGATAGCAAAACGCTTACTGACAAGCAGATTGACGGCATCATGCAACGCTTTATCAAACAATTTGAAGATAAACTGGGAGCCAAATTGCGGTAAAAGCTTAAACGGGAGAAAAATGCGCATATTACTATTTGCAGAAGCTTTGTATCCCCCGGCATACATTCCGCGCCTTCGCTATTTTTGTTCCTATTTTATAAAGAAAGGGTGGAGTGTTGACTTAGTGATAGAAAATTCCAATTATCCGGATCATATTCCGGAAGTCACGTCACACTTATCAATAGACTATTATACAACTAAAAAAGGGGTATTATCGAAGATCGAATGGGGATGTAAATTTCTATTAAACCTGTTTTGCGATTATAAAGGAGACTATTTTTACAGAAAATCAGCCTCTTATTTAGAAGGGAAACAATTCGATTTAGTTTTTTGTAGTTCGTTTAACACGTTCCCATTGACGACTGCCGCAAAAGTTGCAAAGAAAAATGGGATTCCTTTGTTTGTTGATTTGCGAGATATTGACGAACAATCACCGGACGACTATTATCACATCATCCATAAGCCAGCAAAATTTCACAAAAAGCTAACAACTGCTATTTATAGAAAAATAAATGTTTCTCGCAGAAATAAAGTTTTAAGAGTTGCAGCAGGAGTAACAACTGTTTCACCATGGCATGTGCACGTTTTATCCAAATATAATGCAAGTACCTATTTGATTTACAACGGATTTGATGAAAATGAATTCACCCCCGAGTTACTAAAAACAGAACGTTTCACTATTTCGTATTTTGGGAAAATTCATAATGAGCAAATGCAAAATCCAACCCTATTGTTTAGCGCCATTAAATCACTGAACAATAAAGGAATAATACTCACTGAAAATACGGTTGTCAAGTGGTTTTTAAATGAAGACTCCAAAACAATCATTCAATCTATAGCGAATAATTACGATTTGGATTGTTTAATGGAATACAATAGTTTTGTACAACATAATGCGCTATCAAAAGTAATGAATCAAAGCTCTATCCTCTTGGTATTACGCAATATACCTGGAAGAAAAAGATATTTTGGGATTATGACCACTAAGTTTTTTGAAGCGATAGGTGTCAATCGTCCGATTCTTTGTATTCCTGATAATAGTGATAATTTATCCGAACTCATTAAAACAACAAAATGCGGGCTGGTAAGTTCAACCTCTATTGAAGTCGAGAATTTTTTGCTTGACAATTTTTTGGAGTGGCAAAAAACAGGACTTACAAAAAGCTTACTAAGCGAAGACATCAGAATGAACTTTTCCCGAAAACAAGGAGCAAAAATACTGGAAGAACTCTTTGTAGACACTTTGAAGAAACAAAAATAACCAGAATATGAGTGAAATAAACGAACAATCCAAGAAAAGCCTGAATTTTGTAGAGGCTTTGGTCGAAGAAGACTTACGCGAAGGTAAAAACAACGGACGCATCCAGACCCGTTTTCCGCCGGAGCCAAACGGTTATCTGCACATCGGACATGCAAAAGCCATTTGCATGGATTTCGGCATCGCCCGCAACTACAACGGTGTGTGTAATCTTCGTTTCGATGATACCAACCCCGTGAAAGAGGACGTGGAATATGTCGATTCTATCATGGAAGATATCAAATGGTTGGGTTATCAGTGGGGCGACGTTTACTATGCTTCCGACTATTTTCAACAACTTTGGGATTTTGCAATTGAACTCATAAACAGAGGATTGGCATATGTTGACGAACAGTCGGCCGAAGAGATTGCCAAGCAAAAAGGCTCACCCACCGTACCGGGCACTGAGAGTCCGTTCCGCAACCGTCCTATCGCAGAAAATCTGGATCTATTCAAGAAAATGAATACAGGAGAGCTCGCCGAAGGCACCATGGTATTGCGTGGAAAAATCGATATGGCATCTCCTAACATGCACTTTCGAGATCCGATTCTTTATCGCATCATTACCGGTCATCCTCATCACCGTACCGGTTATACGTGGAAAACTTACCCGATGTACGATTTTGCACATGGACAATCGGACTATTTTGAAGGTGTTACGCATTCCATCTGTACGCTCGAATTTGAGGTGCACCGTCCGCTATACGATTGGTTTATCGACCAACTGAAAAATGACGATTACCGTCCACGACAAATCGAGTTTAACCGGTTGAACATCACTTACACCGTGATGAGTAAACGCAAAATGTTGCAACTGGTACAGGAAGGCTTAGTGCGAGGCTGGGACGACCCCCGGATGCCTACTCTTTGCGGATTGCGCCGTCGTGGATACACCCCCGGGATCATTCACAATTTCATTGAGAAAATCGGTTACACCAAATATGAAGGGATCATTGATCTGTCGTTGCTCGAACACTCCGCACGCGAAATTCTCAATGCTACTGCTACTCGCGTAAGTGCCGTAATCGACCCTGTGAAGTTGGTATTGACCAACTATCCCGAAGGGCGCACCGAAATGGTGACGATGGTAAACAATCCTGAAAAAGAAAGCGCAGGCACACATGAAACTCCTTTTTCAAGAGAATTGTATGTAGAGCGTGATGACTTTATGGAAGAAGCCCCTAAGAAATATTTCCGTATGACTCCCGGTCAGGAGGTACGTCTGAAGGGAGCCTATATCGTGAAGTGTACGGGATGCAAGAAAGACACCGACGGCAAAATAACCGAAGTGTATGCCGAATACGACCCTGAAACGCGCAGTGGGATGGAAGGTAGCGAGCGTAAAGTAAAAGGGACTATACATTGGGTGACGGTCGCCGATTCGTTGCCTGCCGAGGTACGTCTGTACGACCGTCTGTTTGCTGTTGAAAACCCATCTGAAGAAAAAGACAAGGACTTCCGAGAATTGTTGAACCCGGACTCGTTGAAAGTCCTGAACAATTGCCGTGTGGAACCGTGGCTGAAAACCGCGAAAGCCCTTGATAATATACAATTCCAACGTATCGGTTACTTCAACATCGATCCTGATTCGACACCGGAGAAGCTGGTCTTCAACCGCACGGTATCACTCAAAGATAGTTGGGCAAAAGCTAATAAATAATCTTACATCAAAAAACGAGAGGTTGCTTTCAGGAAGAAGCAGCCTCTCGTTTTTTATGCCGTCGAGTGATCCGTATCAAAGAATTTTCCACGCAAGTGAAAGAAAAATGCCTTGTTTATTATTCTTTGTACTTACCAATTGATTGTTTTGTAACGTAATTGTTGAAGAATTCGTTAAATATTGGGTATAACGTAAATCGAGAGAAAAAGACATGATATCTACTCCAAGACCACCATCCAAGGCCCAAGCTGCCGTATTAAAATCAACATTCTTGGCATATTGATCCAGATTCGCACTGGAACCTGCATTAAAAATAGCTTTCGGCCCGCCATTTATATGAAAATTTACCGTTCCAAGATTCAAAAACCGATAGCCTACCAATAGCGGTATCTCAAGAGTTTGAGTTTTATAGGTTGCCCTACAAGAAAAGCCATCCACATTGAGAGTTTGGTTGATGTTCTTTACATTCACGACAGCTTCCGGTTGCAGATAAACAGCCTTCCCTCCAAATCGCAGCCAGATACCGGCCTGATAGCCACTTGAAAATCCCGTCTTTACTTCATTGGTTGACGACGTTACTAAATTTGTATTCAGCAAATCATTATAACTTAAAGCAGCTTCGTATCCGCCTTTAATGCCAAAAGTAATTTTCTGTGCCGATAAAGAACTAGCAATTGCGAACAATAATAATATACCTATATATTTTTTCATAATCACAATCTTTTAATTATTTATAAAACGTTTGTACCTACAAATATAGTATGTCCGCCACAAAATTATCTCATTTTTATTTTCAGAGAACCATATATATCATTCAGCCGCTTATCTATTATCGCTTTGGTACCGATGAGCTATGCTCGGCTTATGTTATTCCTATAACTTCACGTTTGACAATTACATCTGTATTGTTTTCTACTTGTGAAATTCAGGAGAATTCCCCTGTTAATCGAAAATTCGGGAGTACCAATAAGATCTATTGAACCGGAAATCTCTATACATTTGTAAAACATGTCAAATGTATAGTGTATTACTCCCGTTTCCTGTTTCTAACGTTTATAAATCAATCGATTTTTCCGGCAAATTGAGAAATACACTGATTTAAACAACCGAAAGCAACACCGTTCTTTTTAAAATAAGAGATAAAATGGCCTAACCGCTGCACCATCGCATCGCCTGAGTTACGCGTAACATAAACGGGTAATCTACTTGCCGGATCACTTAATTTTACAAATTCCCAAGGATGAAAATAGAGGTTCAGATAACCATCTTTTTTGAGGGTTTGCTTAGCCAGGTAAATATAGATCGGTAACGGAAAATTGTGCAGCGCAAGCCAAAACAGCGGGATTCTGACAAGAGGAGATACAGAAGCAGGAATTTGATAAATCATTCCCTCACGAAATACGCTCCTCGGTTTACGAAAATTATTATACTTTCCGGGTAGAAATGTCGGATTAAGAGAGGAGCTATAACTATATCCGGCATTGGTCAGTGCCAGGGCACTTACCTCTCGCATGTTTGGCATGCGGAAGCCCGTTACGGATTCTCCGGACAAATCTTCCAATGCTTTTCGCGACTCTTCCAGATGGTTTGTCTCAAACCGATTATGATAATAGCCATGAGAAGCAATTTCATGCCCTTCTTCCACCATTCTTTTAATTAACTCTTGCGCATGAAGTGCAAAATTGGCGGTACAAAAAAAAGTCGCTTTTATCCGGTAAATAGCCAGTAAATCTAAGATCTGTGCTGTCCCTTTTCTCGATATTTCCATTTGTTGCTCAAAATTCAACAATTGTGTACAAGGAAACGGGTTATCAAACTCCTCAATATCAAAAGTTAAACAGATCATACGTCTTATTTTGCCGGTTGAGTCTCCAAATTGGGTAAATTACTTGAGCGAACAATGTATAAAGGTCTATCTTTTATCTGCATTACCATCTTACCGAGATACAAGCCGATAACACCTAATACACTGAGCTGAACTCCAGAAAAAAATACGATAGTCAAAATGACGGACGCCCACCCGTAGGCATAATGCCCGGAATAGAAAAAGGAGTAAAGCACATAGGGCAAATACAAAAGGGCGAACAAAGAGAGTCCGAATCCAACATAAATAGCGGTATAAAGAGGACGGACGCTGAAGGAGGTAACCGCTTGTACTGCCAATGAAATCATTTTCTTAATCGAGTATTTACTGGAACCTGAAAAACGGTCGTTCGGTTCATAGTCAATGCCCATCTGCTTAAATCCCATCCATTTTATCATTCCTCGAATAAACGGATCAGTTTCTCTGAAACGACTAAACACATCGGCAACCTGGCGGCTTATTAATCTGAAATCAGCTGTCCCGCTTTCAATTTGCACATCAGAAAACCAATTGAAGAATAAATAGAATGCATTGGATGTATGCCTCTTAAAATAAGAAAGATTTTTTGAGTTTGCCCTTCGGGTGTAAACAATATCATAGCCCTCTTCCCATTTTTCTATCATCTCCCGAATTAA